>Ga0209137_1001858_pt1 | contig 19381 bp, 27 predicted proteins | sample SaaInl5LU_22_DNA_FD_184642 | JGI IMG/M metagenome (GOLD analysis project Ga0209137, IMG submission 184642) | Marine microbial communities from expanding oxygen minimum zones in the Saanich Inlet - ESP_105LU_22_DNA (SPAdes) (version 2) | ecosystem: Environmental > Aquatic > Marine > Intertidal... | reverse complement strand
GCTGCCGGTGCCTGTAACCCGTTTGGTCTGAATATCTGAACTAGACATGGGTCTCTCCTCTAGTTAAGTCTAAAGGTTAGCCTGCTGAGACAGATAGAGTACCGGCGTCGTTCCAGATAGCGCCTGCAACACCCGGATCAGACGTAGGGATTACGATTACGTTAGCAGTGCCAGTAGCAGAGACGTTTTCTGTAGTAGTTACAGAACCTTGAAAACCGTTAGTCGAGATGACCGGACCTGTAAAAGTAGTATTAGCCATTTGAGAATCCTCACATGCGAGTTAATTTGGGGTGCATCTGTCTGCATGTCGTCAGCCGGGACTGTCAGATACACCGGATGACCCCGGTACAGTTACTATATACCATTTCGGGGGTAAGTACACAATACTTAAGCAAAAAAAGACCCGCCTGTGGGAGCGGGTCAAGTCTCAAGGGAAACAAAAAAAGAACAATCAAAGCATTAGATGTTCACTGCGAAATTGCAGTACCCCCAACATATCACTTAATTTTGGTCTCGTAAATATTCTTTACCCACCAAATGAACATATCTTCGCCAAGGGTGTGTTTCATGGTGTTTACCCTAGAAGCGACTAGCTGTACGTTTTCCCGTACGTAAGGGCCTTGGGGATTTATGCGGTCTATCGAGGCGTTGAACTCTTTTTTCTTTCTATCGCCGTAGGTGCCGTCTCTTTGGTGGGTCATGAGCATGCCAGATAGGGCACACTTGCCCCCTTGCATTTCCCACATGTCAATAACGTCTTCCGTAGTTATTTCGTACTCGATGTCTTGTTTGAGCCGCTGAGATTTCAATTGGACGTTTAATACTCGGAGGTACGACTCAGGGGTGGCAGAGGTTTTTCTTGCTTTTTGGAGGGTAACGCATTGCTGACATACCCCGCGTACTTGCCCCTCTTTAAAGGTCTCAAATTGGGACAGCAGCTTAACTTTGTTACACGAAGTGCACATTCGGGAGCCTTGCGACTCTTGCTTTACTTTAGGTTCTCTAGGCATAGTTACTACCTTTATGCAAAAGAAAGGGGGCCGAAGCCCCCAATCTTAACACCATTTGCTTACTAAGCGCCCGGTGAACCGAAGATACCCAGTGGGTCAGATACGCCGAAGCTGTATCGCTCACGAGCCTTATATCGGCTGTTGCCTGTGTCAAAGTCTGCGTCCATGCTAGTTTGCATAGGTGAGCGGACAAAGTGCTTCAGGCCGTTAGGTACGTCAGTCATCAAGAACCACGCATTGGTGTCAGTCAGGTAGTTATTTACTGTATAACCACCGGGGATTGAACCATTGTTGCGGATTGCGTTGATGTCGTTATCGGCTGTAGACACACGAAGCTCAGTATCCAACAGGCGCGTAGCAACGAATTGCAGGCTTGGTGGGATTACAAGCTTAGAGGGCTTAGCAGCGATAAGGAGACCACGCTCATCAGTCCAACCAGCGATCTGGATAACGGCAGCTTCGAGTGAAGTTTCGTTAAGATCAGCTGCAACAGCAGGACGGTTTGAGTTAGTTCCACCAGAAACTAGTGGGTGGTCAGTCGCACACAAAGTCTTGCCGTCACCGTAGGTAGTACCAGCAGCGAAAGCGTTGTTGAGGATTGAAGCACCCTTAACTTGCTTAGTGTAAGCCATACCACGGGCCAGAGCCTTCGTATAACGTGAAGAGAGTGAATCGTAGAGGTTATCTTCGATTGCTTCCTCAGTTAGCGAGAAGCCCATAGCGATTGTCTCGTGAGTGTAACGAGCAGTCCACGCTTCTTGCGCGTTGTCATACTCGATTGCAGAACCTTCACCCTTAACAGGCGCGGCACTGAAACCGGACAACTTAGTTTCTTCCTCGAAAGAACGGTCAGAAGACTCAGTCTCGAAGATTTCGGCAGCCTCATCACCATACTTAGCGTATTCGAGACCAAAGAGGGCGTTTAGACCCGGTAGTAGCTCCTTAAGGAGTTGCGCTCTTGAAATAGCCATTTGCTAGTCTCCTTATACGCCAGTAGTTGAATTGTACTGGTGAGTATTGAGCTTAACAATCAACTCAACAAAAGCATCAGCACCAGTTGCGGTATCTGTGACAACATCAATTACTCGCACAGGAATAGTTGCTGTAACAGCATCTGAGCCAGCGAGGACTGATTGTCCAGAATCTCCAGTAGCAGTATCGCCTGCACCTTGTACTACGGCCATATTAGAGCCGACAACAGTACGGTCTTCTGCGGTTACTGTACTACCTGCGTTTGTTACAGCAACTTTGAAAGCCGCCATAGGATCGTCTACTACGATAGCAAACGCGTTAGTAACGCTAGTGCCGGGGTAGTATTGAGCCGGTGTGAACTGGCCCAGAGAATTGACGTACTGGACGCCAACACAAACACCCACCGTAAGACCACTAACGGTACCGGTGAACTTCTCACATGTGCCCGCCGCTACAGTTTGAACCATGTCACCCGCGAAGATAGCCACGTTGTATGTACCCGCAATAGGAATAAGGCGAGTAGCACCAGCGTAAGGCATACCGTCGATACGGTTGATTGGCTTAAAGCCGTAGGGAGCGCTGACTGTTGGATAAGCCATTGTATATAACTCCTAAAATTTAATTTCCGCTGCCGAAAGTAACCTTCGTTTTCCTATCGTGAAATAGGGGCATACGAGGATCATTTTCGCGCATCAGGTTATTGTCCACAGAGTGGATTTGCGATTCAGCTTGGTGCTGGTAGTAATCGTTTCGCTCTTGGACAAGCTCTACTGGGGCCTTACATAGCATCAAACCGCCAACGATGACATTGTCCTTAAACCGTGTATCTGCCACAGCGTCAGTAAATATCTCGGGGTGATCTTCTGCACGTACAGGTTCCCAGCCTTCACGTATTTTCGAGGAAATATTAGTGGCGTCAGATTGACCATTAGTCGAAATGCGAACCCAGTGGTAAGTGTATCCGTCTTCTGGAGTGGGGTCAGGCAACACAGTGGGTCGCGTCCACGCCGTTTTACGGACCGTCTTTGTACGGGCTTCAAGGTCTCTATCTAGTCTATTTTGAGCCATTATCCTTTCCTCATTAGTTCAGCAGCCTGTTTGGCGTAAGTTTCCAGTGGCACTCCAAGTTTTTTCGCAATAGCTATTTGTGACTGCGTTAACCTAATTTTCTTAGGCCCTGTGCTCCGCGAAGCGGGGGCAACCACGTTGCTAGATTTTCTCTGAGTACTAGCTGGTTCATCTTCAATCCCATCATCAAACTGATCGGGAAATACTTGTCGCATACGAGAGTTAATTTTCTCGTAGTAAGTATCTGATTGGGGGTCTACCCCGTCTTTCGTTAACTTGTTATGCAACCCTAATGCAAAGGCAGTCATCTCGTCGTCTGAGCCGAACCATGGGTTATCATCGCGCCATGAATCTGCTTTTTCGTCTCGCTGCACTTGAGGTTGGGGTGCATTTACCTGCGTTTGTACAGGAGTTTCTCGGGGTTGTAAAGCCTGAATTTGCTTAGGTTTCAACCCGTTAACTCGCTCCATACGGATTTGTGCCGTATTTAACGCAGTTTGTGCCTCTAATATGGCGTCTGGCTCGCCAGATTCGTACGCTTCTTTATACTGCCTTCTAGCCATAGCAAGTTCGCCTTCAACTTGTTTTTTAGCTGACTGAATAAGCGTATTGTGACTCTGGTCTACTGAACCTTTTAGCTTATTGTTCTCAGCTATAAGGTTTCTAGCGTACTCTTCTAGGGCTTCTCGCTCACGTAACGCCGCTTCTTTAGCTCTGCGCTCGTCATGGTAGCCTTTACTAAAGTGCTTAATCCGGCTCTTTACCTTCTCAGAGTAATTCTCTAACTCTTCGTCAGTTACGTCTTGTGGTGGTTCAGACGGTTTACGCCCCCGATCTTCTGGAGGGGTGTCATCCTCTACCTCAATCTCTAATTCGCCCGCCTGTATAGTATCTTTGGCGGACTTCATGTTTTCTCGACCCACAGCACCTTCTACTTCTAAAGGCGCATCTTCTTCAGCAATATCCACCTCAATTTCTGCGGCTGCTTCTTTATCGGGATCGGGAAATTCAAATTCTACTTGTTGTCTAGGCATGGTCTATTCCTTATGCGCGCGAGACTGCTCGCGGATCATCGACGACGGCCTCAATAGAGTCGTCATTCATTAAACGATATTCCTGCTTTCCAACTTTAAAGCGCGTACCAGTATTGGCACGGAACATCACGTAATCACCTACTTTGCACCAAGGCCCAGTAGGGAACCGTTCTTTGTCACTATAGGCTTCTGCACCCATATCAAGTACACACCCGATAGTAGACAGGATGTACTCTTCCCGCCGCGTCTGGTCTGCCTTAATAAGACCACTATCCCCAAAGGTCTCCTCCACGTTAGGAAGGGCAATAAGCACCCTGTACCCCACCGGTTTCGGAATCGAGGCTTCTAGTTCCTCTTGGGTTTTGATCTCTTCAGCTATCTTCTTTTGCCTTTTCTCTTCGAGCGCAGTCATTGCTGGGGATACGGACGCGTCAGCGCCGACCCCACTAACTGTTATTACTTCAGTCATCGTCGTCTTCCATATAGTTACGCGAAAGGTCATTGATCTCTCTTAATGCAGCGTTCAGACCTCGGATCACGCCACATACTTCCCGATATTCAGCAAAGTCTTTAGCTCCGCCGCTTTTCAGGAAATCCTCGCTGGAGCCTTGAAGCTCCGTTAATTTTTCATTCAGCACGTCAAAGACGGTTTTAGCCATTATCTTCCCTGCCCTCTATATTCTTTGAAACTGCGACGTTTGTGTTTGTTCATTGAGCCTACCTTCAAAGCCCCGTTGCCAATACTGGTGCCTTTAACACCTTTGTTTAGCTGTAGAGCTTCTCCTGAAGTAATACCTGACTTTTTAGCCACCTTGTGGTCCTCGCTGTGTTTGCTGAGCCTTAGCTAAGTCCATTAAAGCCTTGGCTTCATCCAGATCGTTTTTAGCCTGAGCTTGCTCTGTTTGTGACGCTACGCGTGCAGCCTCAATAGTGGCGGTCGTTTCAGCTTTCTGAGTATCCAACTGTAGGCGAGCTGCGGCTTCGGCGGCATCTGCCTGATCCTTAGCTGCTTTACGCTGTAGCTCTTGCTGCTTCAACTGTAGCTCGGCCTGCTGCATCTGGATAATTGGGTCTTGCATCTTCTGCTGTGCAGCTGCCTGTGCAGCCTTGGCTTGGTTTTCTTGCGTAAGCTGCTGTCCTGCCTGTGCCAACAAACCAGCAAGCTGTACTTCGAACTCTTCTGGCATTTCTTCGTTTGGCGCGTTGAGCGGTACACCTAACTTCTCTTCTATCTGTTGGCGGTACTGGAAGGCTACGTGCTCACCGATATGTGCAGTAAGTGCTGCCATGATCTGCTGCGCTGCTGGGTTTTGCCCAATAAACGCCATGATGGATGGGTCTTGCATAAACGCTTGGTGGGTAGCAATGTGCGCCGCATGGTCTTGATAAATAAAGGCTTTTATCGGCTTGCCTACTAAGGCGTTCATGTTCTCGCTTACCGGATCGGAAGGCTTGATGTCGTCCTTTGTGGGAACAAGTTTGTCGGCGTTCTTAATACCCAAGACCTCAATCATCTGGCGATGAAGCTGCGGGAGGTCGTAGATTTGTGGGGTGGCCTGTGCCATCTGCAACACGGTTTGGTACTGGACCACTCGTTGGGCCATCGTGCTGCTATTGGGGTCGCTGACAGGAATAACTTCCACCATAGCGTAGTCGGCGCGTCGCGCACGAGGTTCACCACGGTCAGGCACGTACATATACTCTTCAGGTGCGTACTCGGCGATGATCCTTCTTAGGAGTTTAAATTCCTGCTTCATCGAGTAATGGACACGGGATTGCACCGCAGCCATTGGCTTAAGAGTACGTTCTAGTAGAGCGAGGGTAGTTCCAACAGGCGCGTTAGCACTCATGTCGGATATGTTCATGTCTGATATCGCCCCCAAACGTCGCCCTTCTTCTGTGATCTGTTGTAATAATGCAAGAAGAGTTTGGCTTGGTTCTTTATAAGGCAGCGGCATAATGTTGTCGCGGATGCTGCCAGAGGGTACATCTACATCACGGAATTCGCCCGGACCAATCGGTGTGTCGTCGCCCTTAACTCGTAGTCCGCGAGACTTGAGACCACCGGGGAGATTGGATAGGGTTCCAGCGTCCACGAGTTGACGGATAATACTAGTGCCAGCTTTAGCATAACCACCAATAATATGAATGAGGCCGAGTCCATAAAATCCAAATCCGGGTACGTAAGCATAGTGTACGAAATGTTGACGCTTAAGCATCAAAGGATCGTCAATATTCCAGTTACGTCGTATAGCTAGAATCTTGCCCGTACCCTTCTCAAGCGTTACCACATAAGGCTTTGCGATCTGTAGGTCATCGTCTTCACCCTCAGCATCTACACCGTCAATAATCAGGTCAGCATGGACCTCAAGTATGGTGTAACGATCATCTGAAGTTAACGATATGCCAGATTGCTCTGCTTTCGCCTCTTCTATATCCGTAAAGAAAGATACTGGATCACCCAATTCGACTTCGCGGTAGAACCCAGCAGCCTGAAGTTTCACAACTTCGTTCTTTGTCTTGCGCATGACGTGCGTAACACGCTCCGCTGACTCAATATTAGAGGCACCGTAGGGTACGATTACATCTTCGGCAGGGATATACAGGGCAGTTTGGCGTCCCATGTTGGGATCATAGTATACCTTCTTAAAGGCGGAACCAGCCAAACCAAGGCTATACAACAGCCTCTCATGTTCGGGGCGGTATTCTACCATAACCTCAGTTAATTCATAGTTCATATCCGTTTTAACACGGAGAGCTGCGTCTTCTTTCTCTTTAGTAGCTTCACCAAGAATCTTTGTTTTAACAGGACCGGCAGCAGGGAACGTCTCACTCATGGCTTCGGCTTGGAACCGGATAGCCGCTTCCGCCAAAATGTTACTGTAAACACCACAGGCATTTTCCCAAGGCTCAGTGCGCGCCTCGTACTTCATACCCAAAACATCAAGACCGGCAACGTAGCTGTCTGCCCAGTCACGTCGAGCTGAAGTATCTGCGTCAATGGCTTCTTCTAAGTCCCCAGCTATTTCGGTTAACTGCCCGTCGTCTAGGTACTCAGCGAGGTTGGCATCAAAGGGCGCCATATCTACGTCTTCGTTTTCTTCTCCGAAGCTGATCTCAACACTGCCGTCTTCAAGCTCTACCATGACAGGCATGTCTTCATCGGTGGCGATAGCCATCTCGATCATGGCGTCGGGTTCACCCATCTCGCCCATCAACTCTTCATCAATGCCTTCGGGCATTCCGTACAAACCTTTTTCAATAGCCATGTTAGCTGTCCTTTAGTAAAATCCGCCGCGATGCCTATAGAGAGGCTCGCTTTCCGCTTCGTCCGTTGGTAGGGAAATAAATCCGCCTTGACGAAAACGCATCAATGCCATTATGGTAGTATCCACCAAGTCATCGTTAGACATAAACGGAAAACCTGCTACTTCTTCTACTAGCTCTTCCGCCCAACGTGTTTGGGGAACCCACACAAGTCCAGATCGTACTATATCAGCAACGGAGTTTAAACGCGCAGTTTTATCTCCTGACCCTCTGTGCGGTGTATATTCCTGAACCATCAGCCCAGACCTACGCATCTCCTGATACAGTGGTGTACCACTACTCTTTTTCTCCACAATAAACGCATCCGGCTCCCACTCGTTGTACTGCTCCCAAGCCAACTCTTTTAGCTCGGGGAATTCGAGCCTGCGTTTGATTGAATTTAAAAGTATGATGCAGTAACAGTTCTCCTCCTCATGAAAGAAAACCCCCCACGTGGTTAGGGCTGTAAAGTCAGCTCTATTATTCTTTTCGGCCGCCGCGTCAAGCGTCATGATTATATATTCACAGCTAGGCGGGTCTTCGTGCGGCCACTCCATCCACCACTCGCGCTTAACCATTGCGGCTTCTTCTGCCGTAGGCTTCTGCTGATACTGGGCATTCCACTGGAACACCGGCATTGACGCTTTAGTTCTGTACAGGGCATCAAGATCAAAGAACTCAGGCCACAGCGGTTTCTCGATAGTCTTGTGTATGGTTAGCAACCGGTTCTTAGGGTCAGGTACTTCCGACTCTACTTCTAAAATCGCTGGAAATTCAACAACTTCGTACTTATCTGCTAGCTCGTTCTGCGCCATATCCCGAACTACGCGCCCAGTCAGGTCATCCAAGTGCCATCTGGTCTGTACAATAGCGATCCGCCCGCCGGGCATGAGACGAGTACGGGCACCGAACGTAAACCATTCGTACGCTTTATCGAAAACATCCAAGTTACCGCTAATAATGTCTTGCTCGTTATGTGGATCGTCTACCAAAAGCAAGTGAGCACCACGACCGGCGAGTGCTGAACCCACACCGCAAGCAAAATACTCTCCACCTGCGCTTGTATTCCATCGTCCTGCGCTTTTTGAGTCCGACGCTAGCTGTACTGTAGGGAATATAGCCTGATACTCGGGCGTAGAGATAAGATTTCGCACTTTTCGACCAAAATCTACAGCAAGATCAGTAGTATGCGAGACCATCAGCACCTTTTTATCCGGGTTACGCCCCAAAAACCACGCCGGAAAGTAAATAGAAATAAGCTGGCTCTTGCCATGACGCGGGGGCATGTTCACACAAATACGATCTTGGCCTGTACCCTCTACATCCTCACCGTCTGGCCCGTACTCTTTACCCCGCTCGATGTCCATAAGCATGTCAGCTAGGATTCGGTGGTGTTTTCCTACCTTATAGTCAGTCTGCATCTGTTTACAGAACTCTATTAGGTCATTATAAGCTGCTTCGGAGCGCTGCCTCGCCTCTAACTCCTCTACAATCTTTAATATCTCGGCCTGTTCGTCGGGGCTGTAGGAGTTTAGGTTCTGTAAAAGCAGGTCTATCTCTTCCGCAGTGAATTGCGGGGCCGCAGTTGGTATAGGTACAAGGTTTGTGTTTACGGATTTAGGATTCCGCATCAGAGCCGCCCTCGCCTACCACCTCATACACCCCATCGGCATTCTTCTTCAGTACTTCCAACTTTTCTCTTAGCTTCTCACGTAGTTCCGCCGCGTTTTGATGGGTTACTGTAATTTCTTTACGCTCTGTAAACAGCCCAACGTCGGTCATCTTACCCAGAAGCTCCAAGGCACGTATCCGTATGCGGGCATCCGCATTCTCTGTCTCAAGGATTAGCTTGTTAACAACCGTGTTTCGGATTTCAGCGGAGTGGGTAGCGACCAAGTGCCCGAACTCTTTCAGGATGTCGTTGGTCTGGATTATGACGGCGGGGGTTAAGCTGTTGAATCTATTGTGGTTTAGAGCTTTTGAGGTCTTCTCTACGTTTTCTGCGTAGGTGGTAACTAGTGCGGCAGCGGTGTCATTGTCAATATCGTCGGCGTCGTCGAATTCTAAACCGTGGTCTTCTAGCTCGTTTATTGTACGGACAGCAGCATCTACACGTTCCTTGAGGTCCATGTACGCAGCGTCGTCTGGTACTTCCATACCGAACTCGGGGTCGAGGGCTAAAGCCATCTATGTAAACACCTTTTTGCAAGCGGTTAAGCTGATGGGGTGGAGTATATGGCACAAAAAAATTTTTTACAACAAGGACTTGGGACTCCTATGGGGGGTAGTTGGTATTTGGAGGGGGTGGGGTGCGAGCCGTGGGCATAATAAAAAAGAGGGGGTGGGGTAGGCTAACTTGTTTTGGGTTGATAGCTAGGTGCCCGGTACGTAAGGTTTGGTTACATCGGTAGTTTTGCCCGGTTTTTACCCACATACCAAATCATTTGAGTAAATTAGTATGTATAGGCCGCCGGTGGTACCTAATGACGCGCGCGGGGGGTGGGGGGTAGGTGGGGGTCAAAGCGGCCGATACTGGCATAAAAGGCGGGGTGCGCAACGCAATTAAAATGCACGATACCCTACTAAAACAAGTCTCACTAGGGTTTAATAGCACCATCGTTTCAGCAAAGAGACGATGCCGCGCAATCTCGCGCACGCCAACAAGTGTTGGCAAACTATAGGAAATCAAAATGACTAATCAAACTAAGAAAGCAACAATCAAACCATTCACTAACACAATGCGTGAAAAGGGTTTAACTGCCTATCATACCGGCGTGAAGGCTGATACCGCTAAGGAGGTATTCTTTAAGGCGATCGAATCGCGAGTAGCACTAGATCAAGTCTCGCAGTATCGACCGGAGTTTGCCGGTATAGCGATGCGGTGTTATGCGCAATCGACTGGCTTAGGCGATGCCTTGATTGAAGAGCTTGCGAACCCTACGCTTAAAGAGACCGTTAAAATGAAGGGATGCAATCTCACCATTCGCGCAATAAAGAATAGCATCTCAATGATGACCGGGCGCTGGATAAAAGCGTATAAGTCTTATCTCACTACTAAGGTAGTCGATGGACGTAAAGCGCCTAAGAAGCGCGCAACAAAGGGCGCCGTGAAGCCTAAGAAGCCAGTCGATACAGTCGAGTTAAATCAAGCGCCGGAAACTACGCCAGTAAAGCGCGCGATTGAGAACGTATCGAGCATACCTCGAATGGTTTTAGAGACTACGAAACCCTCGCAGTTACGTGAGGGTCTTAGGCAGGAAATTGAGATAGCCGCATATATGTTGAGAGACTTGTTAGGCGAGATCAAGTAACACCAACCCACAGGGGCGGCTCTTCGGAGTCGCCCTTTTTTTATGCCTGCAATTCCTGCATCGCCGAAGGGCGACAGATACCAGTTCCCGACCGGCTAACTGCCACCCCATTGCTTCGCGCCCAACGCCACCGATACCAGTTCCTGCTCGGCTAACTGCCAACAAGTGTTGGCAAGCCTCGTTACCTTTGTAACCCGTGTAACTTTTGCTCGGTTACAAGGAATGAGGGGTTTTTCGATTTTACTAGTTTAGTTTTGTTTAGTTTTATTTAGTTATTATTATTATTATATATATTATTTTTATTTTTTTTATCTGTTACCTTTGTTACCAATGTTACCAAGAAATCAACACTTTTATTTTCAGCAACTCAACAGGGATATTTCTCCGACCCTTCTCCCCCCTTTTGCGTATGCGTCAGGGAATGTGTAAAAACTTGGTAACATTGGTAACTTGGTAACATTGCTCTACAACCCGCGCCACGACTGGACTTTACCGTAACCAATTTTCCGACCCCTTGGTTACATTGGTTACAAGACCACCACTTAAAATAAACATGTTTTTATAGCTTGACATAAGAACACGAAACAGCGACAATATACACAGTTCGAAGCAATACCAAGTCGGACAACGGAAAACCTGAACCAACAGCAACGAACACAAACCTGCCAACAAGTGTTGGCAACAACAGGAGCAACACAATGAAGATCAAAAACGAGTTAGAACGACAGCGCGAGATCGAAGAGATGCGCATGGATAAGTGGCGCACTGACACTATCTACTTCCCGCACGACCTGAACACCCACGACCCGCACGAGATGTACGTATGGGAAAAACCTGTACCCGCTTGGGTCTGGGCACTGCGAGCACTCGGCGCACTTGGTTTCATCACAGGCATTTACTGCCTAGTCTTTTTGGGGATGTTGTTATGACAGACAAACCCAAGTTCAAACCCGCTGTAACCAACAAAAAACCATGCGAGGTATGCCACGCTCAAATCCGTGCGACCAAGGGCAACAACCTATGCGAACCATGCGCAACCCAAGTGCGCCTACTCAACCAACTGTGGAGGGATAAAAGTGAAGCGTGCAGTGCTAAGAAGAAAACACCGTGCGCGTAAAAAGCTCACGTATATGTACCTCAAACTAAATAGGAGCACGAAAATGAAAGACTCTAATGACGCGCAAACCATCGACTGGGTAGACGAGGTGGAGCTGACTGAGAACGAGCGGAAGTTTTTAGAGAACCGTGAAGCTCGAGACACCTGCGCGGACTTGTTCACCCTAGCCAGAAACCTGCCACACAGCGTGGCTCTCAATAACCTGATCGACCGAACCATCAATGACCTACTAACTAAGGAGCAATAACTATGAACCAAGTAGCCGAAACAAGTTATCAAGACCGCGCATACCAAGCATATGCTGAACCCCTAACCCCTGCGCCAGTGCCTTCTATAGCTAGCAGTGCAGTGCTAGTGAGCCTGTCTAGGTCTGTACCTAAGATGACCAAGATAGACAAACAAGTTACCGTAGAGGTAACTACCGCTAAGCACGCGAGTAAAAGCGCGGGTAAGTTCCAAAAGAAACTACTTAACTGTTCTGTGCTAGATGCGCTGCACACCCTCAGCGGGCAGATATACAGTTACCACGTAGAGAACACCGTAGCGTGGACAGACCGAGGTCCGAGACTGCTGCCTAATGAGAAGTTGATCGACTACAAGAACACGATGGAAGCATTTTTTGTCGAGGCGGGGCTGTTATGGGAAGAGTTTTTGCGGGTCTACCCAAGCAGGGTGGCTAATGTGCAGTTGAACCACATGGGCGATATGTTTAATGAGTCGGACTACCCGACAGTCGAGGAGCTGCGCCGCAAATTCCGTATGGCTGTGTCCTATGAGCCGATACCCGATGCGGGTGATTTCCGAGTAGACATAGGTAACCAAGCTGCACAGGAAATGGCAGATACATACAACACGTTGCTGCAAGACAGGATTGCAGGTGCAATGAATGACGTAGTGGAACGCCTGACCACACCCCTAATTAACATGAGTAAGATGTTGGACTACCACGACGGCGAGAAACCCACAGGGTTCAGAGACACACTAGTCGATAACGTGACGAGCATTGTAGACCTGCTGCGCACATGCAATCTGACTAACAATGCGCGACTCACTGACATACAGCAACAGCTTAAGCGAACGCTGACAGGTGTAACACCTGATGGGCTGCGCCGTGACCCCAACCTGCGAGCCAAGACCAAGCAGGATGTGGATACGATCATCAAAAACCTACCGTCACTGGGCTTCTAGCCCAGTTGACATAACGAACTACGTCCTTATAATAGGCATCGTAACACCAAGAAACACAAACAAACCGCAACAAACTTAACCCTGCCAACACTTGTTGGCAACCAAACGGAGCACGACAATGAATAACGCAACTACAGCAAGCAACATATACGCACTATCGTTCAACCAAGCAGCAAACCTTATCAATGCAATCGGGCGGCACACTACAGTGCTGCTGCAAGCTGACATGGGTACAGGCAAGTCCTCAATTATAAACATAATAGCCTTGATGAACCCGACATATAAACCTGTTTACCTAGACTGCACAACGCTAGTCGATTCGGCTGACCTGTTTATGGTGAAGTATTCAGATGACGGTAAGACATTCAAGACCGTACCGCTCGAAGACCTTGGGATGCACCTGCCTGACCAACCCATCATCCTCATGCTAGACGAGATCGGTAAGTGTAACCGCTCAGTAATCCTAGCCTGTAACCGCATCATGCTCGAACGTAAACACAGCGGGTACGAACTGCACCCTGACAGCATTGTGTTCGCCACAACTAACAAGGGCACAGAGGGAGTGGGCGACCTGCTACCTGCACATACACGTAACCGCATCACAGTAGTTAACATGCGCAAGCCCGACAACATGGAGTGGATTGAGTGGGGTATCAACAACGGCATCGACCCTATCCTACTTGGTTTCTGTAAGGAGCACCCCGAGCTATTCCACAGCTTCGAGCAGTACGAGAACCCAGACGAGAACCCTTACATCTTTCACCCACGCAGTGCACGAGCTGCTTTCTGGACACCACGTTCTGGCGAGAAGTCTAGTGACATACTCAAACTGCGCCACTTACTAGACGACACACAGCTCACCGCTGCGCTCATTGGTACGATTGGTGACCGCACTGCGCTAGACCTAGCTGCCTTTATATCCCTAGCTGACAAGGTACCAACCCGCGATCAGATAGAGACCGACCCGATGAATGCGCCTATACCTGACAGTCCGGCTGCTGTGTGCATGGTGGTGTACCGAGCATTGGCAACTATTGAACGCAAGTGGGTAGACCCTTGGCTGACTTACATGAACAGGTTATCCAAGGAGGCACAGGGTTTGTTTGTCAATGGCGTACGTGCACCACAGTACAGCCGACGTGACTACGTAGTGCAGAACAAGAAGTTTCAAGACTGGTGCATGGCTAACAACTACATGTTCAGTGCTGACAAATAGGAGAACGAATCATGCTAGCAATCAACACACAACTATCCGCCGAGCAGCGGCTATCTAAGAACATCACGCAGATCATGGGCAACCCGAAGTACGTGGCGCTCGCAGGTGTACTAATGATCGGTGAGAAGGGTATCAAGGACGACTGCCCAACTGCTTACACTAACGGACGTGATGACTACTATGGTCGTGCGTTTGTCGATGGACTGGCAGACTCAGAGTTCCGGTTCCTTATCTTGCACGAGACATACCACAAGCTGTTCAAGCATCTCACTACATGGGAACACTTGTACAAGGACGACCCAAAGCTAGCCAACATGGCGTGTGACTACGTGATTAACCTGATGATCGCTGACGAGAACCGTGACATGTTTGCGGTGATGCCCAAGGACGCAGAGGGTAACGCGATAGGCTTGCTCGATGAGAAGTTCCGCAACATGGACACAGCGCAGGTCTACAAGATACTGAAACAAGAGCAAGAAGAAAAAGGGGGCGCTGCTAGCAGCACCCCAAATGAAGGTGGTGGGCTAGACGAGCACGACTGGGAAGGTGCGCAGGAGATGAGCGCAGACGAACAGCGTGAGCTAGCACAAGAGATCGACCAAGCCGTACGCCAAGGTGCGCTGACCGCAGGTAAGGTAGGTAGTGGAGGCAACCGAGCTATCGACCAACTACTACAGCCCGAGGTTAACTGGCGCGAGGTGTTACGTGAGTTCATTACGGAAACGTGTCGAGGTAACGACGACAGCACATGGAGACAACCTAGCAGACGACACCTAGCGATGGGCATGCTTAGACCAAGCGGTATCACAGAGCGAGTGGGCGAGCTAGTCATTGCCATAGACACGTCGGGTAGTATCGGACAACAAGAGCTGACCAAGTGCCTGAGTGAGATCAAGGGTGTGTGCGATACAGTAAGACCCGAATCCGTTCGCATACTGTACTGGGATACCAAGGTGTGTAGTGATGAGCTATATGGTGATGTGGTGGGCGCCAAGGCTTCTCTCGAACAACTTACACAAACAACCAAGCCCGCAGGTGGTGGGGGTACGATGGTGCAGTGTGTACCTGACTACATACGCGACAACAACATCAACGCACAGGCAGTGATCGTGCTGACTGATGGCTATCTAGGTGGTGACTGGGGTGCATGGACTATGCCCCTGCTGTGGGGAATCCTAGACCACAAGAGTGCCCGACCCACCATCGGTAAGACGTTACATATAAACCTATAACTAACAGGAGCTACACCATGAGAAACCACATAGAAAAAACATTCGGATTTGACGCATCACTTAACCGCGAGATGGAGATAGACAACTATTCTCCACGAATGGCAACGGAGTTAGTTGCGTTACAGAAACGTATTAAGAAGTCTCACCCATTCGCTAAGTTCAGGCACACCGCAGACGATGCGTTAGCTATACACCTTAGCCCACAAAGTATGTGCTTCGATGCCAAGGTATCGTGGGACACGGACGCCTACATAGTTATGACTGTAAGCACTTGCCGCGAACGCGAAATCTCATACGACGACACCGATAAATACGGCATAGCCTACAGTGATAGACGTTTCACTAGCATAACCAAGACCCTAGCCCGAGCGACTAAGCTAATCAAAGATACCAAAAGCGCGACAGGTGAGCGTGTGTTAGAGAAAGTTATGCAGGGGACCATACCCCCCTATGTTCGAGGTCTTAAGCAAGCACAGGAGAAGTTAGACGAACTCCAGTCTCGAGTGTTCAGCTCAATGAGAAATTCCCTAACCAGTGATGCGCTGCTCGAATATTCCTTAGCTGCTATGGAGCGACGCCCAGTACGTGCTGACATACGGCACCAAGTTGAGGACTGCACTAACAAGTACCTAGAGGCTAAGAAAGACTTGGGTGCTTCTATTGCTGCGTGCGATGGACTACAGACTCTTTCTATATATAAGCTAAAGAACATAGATAAGGTGTTCTTTCACTACCGAGACACTACCGCAGGTGAGATGCAGCGCATCAAGCACGTAGACGACGTAAACAAGTTACCCCAAGAAGTTCTGGCTAAGCTGTCTGTGCTGCAAGCTACAGGTATAGATGCGATGGATAGTGTAGGGTATTCGTATGAGACTAAGGTGCTGACTAGTATTGGCTGCGTGACGAGAGACGCATACGACTATGACTTTGTTGAAGACGCTATGTGTGTATACATCTCGCCCGAAACAATGACTGAGGTAGAAGCTCTTGTCGGATACTAACGCATCACTGTCACCAGACAAGTATACCTATCGAGTCGAATTCGTTGGGGATACAGCTAGAGTGCAGTGTTTTGGTATACCCATACACGCATGCGCAGAGTTCGAAGAGGAGACAGTGTTACCTATTGTTGAGCTACCCGACTGGGTAACGCGACGTGTTGCTGTACTGTGCACCATGTCATACGAACCACCTACCGAGTTTGTTAATAAGATCGGTAGGAGGATGGACAAATATGTTTACTGGATATTTTACGAAGGAGAAGACGATGGCACTGACACCGGAAAAGAAAGTTAAAGACCGAGTGGTAAAACAGTTGAAGTTGTTCGGAGATTCTGTATATTATTTCTTTCCTGCAACAGGTGGTTACGGGCGTAGTGGCGTGCCCGATATTGTAGGATGTTTCAATGGTAAGTTTTTTGCAATCGAATGTAAGGCAGGTAAGAACACCACGACTGCTTTACAGGACAGAGAACTTAACGCCATACGTAACGCGCGTGGTGAAGCGTGGGTAATCAACGAAGAGAATGTTGATGCAGTTGCCTTGATGTTTAGAAAGTTTTTGTAGTTTGGTAGGGGGTAGGTTTTTCATGGTTACCTACCCCGTGTCCCAGTGGGCGGTGGGCATATTCAGCAAAACACCCTCAGTTAACGATCTCGTCCACGGTATTGAGCCTTGAGTTCGTACCTCCTGCGAGATGCGTTGCCGAGTAAGCCACGAGACGGTTAGTCGTGTTAAGCAAACAAGTTGAACTGAATGGGTGGGGATACTTGCTAGTGGAAGCACGCACCATAACTTAATTAGGAGAATGATGATGGATTCGTTAGACGCAGATTTAGATAGATGGCAAGACGAGCAAGACGAGGATTACATTAACCCCGCTGATGCCGCGCGTGAACGCGCCGAGTACTTAGCTGACCAAGAAGACTGATACCAGTACCCTAGGAGATGCTGATGAGTAGCGAAGAAATTAGAGCGATGCTTAAACTGTTTGCCCGCCAGTTAGAAATAGCAGCGGAACTTAAACAAATAAAAGAGGGAACCAGATGACGACTAAACTGGAGTTGCTTAGTACTATAGAAGATATTGAAGTAGGTATAGCCGAAGCGTTGAAGCGCCCCACGATTATGCAGCGGTTAAAATTCTTTTTATCACAAAAAACTATAGCTTCGTGGAGAGCAGAGTCAGCTAAGATAAAAGCCGCACGTGATGCAAAGGTTAAACAGCTACAGACCAGAAGAGAGAATATAAATAAGGCTCTTAAGGTTTGGTTAGATGCGGGTGATGTGATAGGCAAGTACGAAGAAGTGAGGGAAACAAATGAATGGTAAAGGAAGTAGACGTAGACCGACCCTTATCCCTGCCAAAGACTTCGGGGATAACTGGGCAAAAATCTTTGAGAAACCAAAACAGAAGGAAGAAGAGAATGTTAACAGCAGAAGTACCAAGAACGAAAATGAGCGACCCCGTAGTGAACAAGCAGACAGCCCTACAGACACAAACGGGCGGGACGCACTATAAGAACATGGCTATTCAACCTGCCGAGTATGCAGAGAAGAACGGCTTGTCTTTGTTGGAAGGTAACGTAGTGAAATACATAACTAGGTGGAAGTTGAAGGGGCAACCCTTGTCAGACTTAGAGAAAGCTAAGCACTGCATCGACCTACTGATTGAGATACACAACGTCAAATGAAAATAACAATAGAAGTAGATGGCGCTGATGCCGAAGAGCTTATGGCTATGCTACAACGTGCAACCGAAGCGGTGGAAAAACTAGAAGCTATACTCGAGGAGTTCGAAGATGCTGATAAAGTGTAATGCCGCAGATCACCTGTACTTAATAAAAGATGATCCTGTACGCCCCGACTTGTTTGAAGGGAACATAAAAAGGTTTGAAGACCCGTTCCATGTTTACGCAGAAGTGAATGATGAGACGGGTGAGATAGCCGCAGTTGTTTGTGTAATCGTTTGCAAGTTTGTTCCGCAAGATGAGTTACAGATACAAGCAGTTGCCGAGGGGCGACTTACCGAGATAGAAGAAAAACTTGAGGAGCGGGAGAAAATATATGGGGAGTTGGGCACCGTGCTGTGCCCTTACTCTATCTGGTCTTATCAACGTGGGCATGGTAGAAAGTTAATTAATAATCTATTGGAAGCTGCGGCGATAATACACCCAGAAGTAGATGCAGTTATAACTATGTCGCCACACACCGCTACCGCTATGAAGTTCCACTTGGACAACGGCGCAGATATATTTGGTACGAACGCAGAGTGTGTTAACTACGAGTACGAGGTGCCTGATGTCATACTTCACTGACCCTATGGCTGCGCTAGAAGAAGCAGAGTACATAGCAAAAGAAGAGAAGCGCACTATGTGTGTGGTGGAAGTTGAACCTAACATGATTGTAGTTGTGTCGAAAAAAGCCGCCTTAGAGTTGGGCGGTATAATATTGGAAACGTGCGTTCCCTTCGAGGAGAACCACAACATATACGACTAGAGGAAAAGGTTATGTTTGTTAACGACCGGATGATAGCTGAACAATTTTATACTGCACCAGATGACGTAGTACGCATAGCCAAGATATTCACCGTAACGCGGAAGGCATTTAGTATCGCGTTGTTAGAGGCTAGATGGGATTCTTTCGACTATGAAACACGTATGCGAGCAGCAAAAACAATTCAGTGTTTAAAGACCAAAGGGTTTTTCAGATGATTACCCCTGCGATGATGTGCGTTGCTATGGCGGTGTACTTTGAAGCAAGGGGTGAGCCTACAGAAGGACAGATTGCTGTAGCTCATGTAATTCAAAACAGAATAGAAGACCCACGTTATCCAGACAATGCGTGTGACGTGGTTAAGCAGGGGTACTACTGGAACGGCGTACCTATAAGAAACAAGTGCCAGTTTAGTTTTTATTGTGACGG
>Ga0209137_1001853_pt1 | contig 19408 bp, 18 predicted proteins | sample SaaInl5LU_22_DNA_FD_184642 | JGI IMG/M metagenome (GOLD analysis project Ga0209137, IMG submission 184642) | Marine microbial communities from expanding oxygen minimum zones in the Saanich Inlet - ESP_105LU_22_DNA (SPAdes) (version 2) | ecosystem: Environmental > Aquatic > Marine > Intertidal... | reverse complement strand
TGAACGCCGTCAAGCTGGGGCAAAAAATCATTGGTGTTGATCACATCGTTGCCCGTATCACCAAACAGCGTGTCTTGGCCGCCAAGGGATGTCAGCGTGTCGTTGCCGCCCTGGCCGCGCACAAGATCATCCCCGCCGTAGTCCGGATCATTTCGCCCGCCGATATCGCCAAAAAAGTCGTCACCGCGTCCTAGAAATACCTCGTCGTCGCCATCACCGGGGCTCACGTTGTCATCTCCGGCACCGCCGAAAATGATGTCGTTACTGGGGCCGGTTAAATCCACCACATCATCGCCGCCGCGCCCTTGGATCGTGACGTCTGTTGTACTGTCTACGTCGGTGAAAACGTTGGGCCCGTCGTCACCAATCAGCAAGGACGGTCGTGGTTGGCCGCTTTCGTCCGTGGTCTCGTCTGGGGCGTCTGGTGGTGTAGGCTCGGCGAAGTTAGTCGAGGAACTACCCCCATCAAGCAGGGCACCCAGACCAACGGCGACACAAATCGACAGCAATAAAACCATGAACACATCTCACTAATTACTCAGAACCGTAATTTTAGCGAAGATGGTGTAGCGTTCAATAAGGTGAATGCAAAATCCGACCGAAAGCCCAAGCAGCGGTGTGACCTGCCGCCACTGCTTGGGCTATTGTTTCTTATTCCGCGGCTTTAAGCGGCTCAACATCCGATTGTTGCGCGGAGGCTTCTGGATCACCCCAGATGATCTCGGGGTGTTTCACCTGTGAGGCCTCTTTGCGAAGCGCCCAATCCTGTGCTGCGACAGAGCCTTTGCCCAATGACAGCTTGGCAAGCGCAAGGCCGATCCAACGCGCATAGGTCACAACCCAAACGCGCAGCGCAAGAAGCGACGGGGTGAACACAAGCGTTAGAACCGTTGCGATGCCAAGTCCAAAGACCACTGCGGTGGCAAGCTGTTTCCACCAAAGCGCCGTGGGGCTGTCGATGGAATAGCCGCCGCCGATGAAATCAAGGCTCAGGCCAAACATCATCGGCGCAAGGCCCGCCATCGTGGTGATTGTGGTCAGAAGCACGGGGCGGATACGGTCTTCGGCTGTGCGAATGATCGCCTCAATCCGTGGCATGTAGCGGTTATATTCCTGATAGGTGTCGATCAGCACAATGTTGTTGTTCACCACGATCCCTGCCAAAGCCACGATGCCCGTACCGGTCATGATGATCGAGAACGCTTGATCCATAACCAGCATGCCAATCAGCACACCTGTGGTCGACAAAATCACCGCCAGCAGCACCAGCACCGAGTTATAAAAGCTGTTGAACTGCGCCAGCAAGATGATGAACATCAAGCCAAGCGCACCCGCAAAAGCCTGCATCAAGAACGCGCCACTTTCTGCCTGTTCTTCTTGGTCGCCTGCCCATTCCCACTCAAGGGCTGCGGGGAAGGGGGACGTGCTTTCGATCCAGTCGGTGATCAGGGTAATACGCTCGTTTGCATTAATCGGCGCGATCAGGACATCTTCGTTGGCTTGCAACTCGTCCGCGGTGAGGCTGCCTGTGAGTGACAAAATGGCATAGCGCGTGTCGCCCCGTTGAAAAATTGGCTGACCCGCGGGTGTTTCGGCGTCCGCCTCAAGCTCGCGCACAATTGCTTGGGTCGAAACCGCATCAGAACCATCCGGCCCAGACGGTCCTTCAAGGGTCAGTTTTGCAAGGCCTGTTTCGACGTCTGCCTTCACATCATAGTGGCGTTTCTGGTCCACGCGGTCGATCTGACCCAGCTTGGCGACTGGCTTCACGGTTATGAAATTAGACAGCGGCACCAGACCTTCGGGGGTGCGCACGCGCAGCGTGTCCAGCGTTGACATGACACGGTCTTTTTCGGGTAGGCGCACACGAATGTCGATTTCTTCATCGCTGCTGTCGACGCGCATCTGACCCAGCAAGATACCCCGTGTCACAAGCTGAACCATGCCGCCGACCGTCGCCACATTCGCGCCATAGCGACCGGCTTTTTCCACGTCTACATCAATCTGCCAATCAAAACCGGGCAGGGGCAGGGTGTCTTCGATCAGTGTCAAACCTGGGGTCGCTTCGAACTTGGCGCGCGCCGTCAATGCGGCGTCTTTGAGCACATCAAGATCATCGCCGCGGATACGCAGATGAAGTGGCTTACCTTGGGCCGGACCTTGGGCCAGTTCGGATATTTCGGCCTTGATACCGGGGAGTTTTGCAAGCTCTGCGCTGAGCTCATCAAGCACCAAGTTACCGTCCAGATCAGGACGATCAGCGCGGTCATCCCACGGGATCGTCTCAAGCTGGATACGCCCAATCGTGTCGCGCGGGCCTTGTCCGCCGCCGGGCCCGCCCGTGTCGAGGCCCCCTTCGCCTGCAAAGGCAAAAACGTTCACAACACCCGGATGCGCCAACACAATTTCTTCAGCGGCACGGACGGCTGCGTCTTTTTCTTCAAGGCTTAGATTGCCTCGCGCGCGGACGTAGACGATGGCCTGTTCCGGCTCGGATTCTACAAAGAATTCAACGCCGTTATTGTTGGTCCCAAAGTAGGTAAAGGTCCCCATCACAAACGCCATTACGGCCACAAGTGAGACCACTGGCATGATTGGATTGCCCACGATGAGGCGGATAAATTTGCCAAAAATTGTCCGTGTGCGTCCTGAGCTGACCCGCTTTTCACCTTGCAGAGGCGTTGCAGAGCCAACCGTGATCGACAGGGCAAATGCGCCAAGGCTAAAGAGGATGCAGCCGATGATCGCGCCCAAGATACCGCCCGACGGCACGATGTAGGACGTGTTCAATATCCCCATGACACCTGCAAACGTCAGCAGGATGGCGGGCACCACAAGGGCCAACCGCACGAGCCACGGTAAGTTATCGCGCAGCGCGTCAGAGGTTTTACCAAAGACCCGCGTCATGCGGCCCGAAATGCCCCCCACGACAGGCAAGTAAATCAGCGCCACGAGCAGGGATGCTGACAACACAAAGATCATCGTGACCGGCAACATGCCCATGAATTCACCTGGCACGCCCGGCCAGAAAAGGAACGGCAAAAACGCGCAAAGTGTTGTGGCTGTTGAGGATACAATGGGCCAAAACATCCGCTTTGCGGCATCCGTATAGGCCTGCATGGGCGATGCGCCCTCGCTTAGGCGTTTGTCGCCGTATTCCACGACCACAATCGCGCCGTCCACCAGCATACCAACCGCAAGGATCAAGCCGAACATCACAATGTTGGACACCGAAACCCCAAGCAAGGCCAGCAACACAAAACACAGCAAAAATGAAGTTGGAATGGCAAACCCCACAAGCAGCGCAGGGCGCGGGCCAAGGGCGGCAAGCACTACAATCATCACCAAAGCAATGGCCGTCAGAACGGAACTTTCAAGCTGGCTGACCATGCTGCCCACTTGACGTGACTGGTCGTTCGAGAACCCCACTTGAATGGCCGCGCGCAACTCTGGCTCCCAGCTTTGACGCTCTTGCTCAACCAGTTCGCGAACCATGTTGGCGGTGTCGATAATATTGAAGCCTTTGCGCTTAACCACTTGCAGGGCGACGGTATTTTCGGAATTAAAACGCGCAGTTCCGGCACGGTCTTCAAACGTGAGACGGATGTCCGTGAGATCCCCGAGCGTGATCACGCGGTCGCCGTTGGTTTTGACGGGCAAGCTGTAAATGTCTTGGGCTTCATCAAACGAGGAGGGGATTTTAATGCCGATTGAGGACGCGCTTGTGTCTACGTTTCCGGCGGCAACCAACAAGTTGTTGTTGGCAACGACGTTGATCAATTCGTTCGCGGTGACGTTGTAGCTTTCCAGCTTCAGCGGGTCGATAACGACCTCAACCATCTCATCGCGTTGGCCAGATAAAGCCGCTTCAAGGACGGCGTCTTGGCCCTCGATCTTATCCTGCAAGTCTTTCGCAACGCGCACCAACGTGCGTTCAGGCAAAGAGCCCGTCAGGTTTACAATAATGATCGGGAATTCAGAGAAGTTGATTTCTTCGATTTTGTATTTTTCAGCACCGTTAGGGAAATTGGCCTCAACGGTGTTCATTCGGTCGCGGACATCCGCAAGGATTTTCGGCTTGTCCCAGCCAAATTCAAATTCAAGCACCACGTTGGCGTAGTTTTCCACTGCCGTGCCAGTAATGCGTTTCAGCCCGTCTAGGTCCGAAAGTTCTGTCTCAATCGGTTTCACCAACAGCTTTTCACTGTCTTCCGCCGAGATACCGGGGAAGGGCAGCGAGATCACAAGCGCAGGGATTTCAATGTCAGGCTCGCCCTCTTTGGGAAGGCTCACATAGGCAAAAGCCCCCACCGCGATTGAAAGCACGATGAAGGCAATAATCATCCGCGCCCGTGACGCGGCCCAATCTACCATTCCAACCATCAGTTCACTCCACGCATCGTCACATCAACAGGTACACCGTCGGTTACATATTCCTGGCCCACAACAATGACATCTGCTGTTGCCGGCAGCCCGTTGACCCACACGCCGTCCATGGTGTCGCGGATCAGGCTGACGGGGACAAAGCGCGCGATACCGTCTTCGGCCACGCGCACCCCAAGGCGCCCTTGATCATCAAGCGTCAACGCAGAGCCGGGCAACAAATGCGCATCAGCACCGTCGCTTGCGATGGCGATCTCAACAGTTTGGCCGTCACGGATGCTCAGGTCTGTGTTCGGCACTTCCAACTCAACGCGGAACGTACGGGTCAGCGGGTCTGCGCTGCGCGACAGGAAAGTTACCCGTCCGCGGACTTCACGCTCACCTGTCAGGCGCGCGCCGCCCACGGCCCCCACAGTGATGCGATCCACTTGGGTTTCAGGCACAAAGCCCACCAATTTGATCGGGTCCAGCTGGATCAGGGTCGCGCAAGCGGCCCCCGGTTGCAGCAACGCGCCAAGTTCGGCTGTGTCGCTTTCCAAAAGCCCTGCAAATGGCGCGATGATGGTCAGTTTAGAGATTTCGCGTTCGGCGTTTTCAACGGCCGCTTGGGCAGATTGCACGGCGGCTTGGGCGGACTGCATGCCACCTTCCGCAGATTGAATGCCCGCTGTTGCGGATGTGACTGCGGCCAATGCGCTTTCCAAATTGGCTTGGGCGGCAGCAACGCGGGTGTCTGAGGCGTAGCCGTCTGCGGCCAATGTGCGTGCAGCGTTTTGATTGATCTTTGCTTCTTCAACCCGTGCTTCTGCTTCGCGCAGGCGGGCGCGCGCTTCGGGCAGGCGTGAGTTGGCGGATGGAATGTTTGCTTTTGCTTCAGCCAAACGTGCAAGGGCTTCTGCAAGGCGCACCTGCGATGTTCCGGGGTTCAGCACGCACATTTCCGCACCTTCTTCGACGAACGCGCCTTTGCGCAGTGGCGTGTTGATCACAAGGCCGGATGTCTCAGAGCGGACGGTCAATTGGCGCACCGCTTCGGTTTGACCGCGAACAATCACAGCACTGTCGATTGTTTGTGCCGCCGACGCCATCGCCACGACCGAGACCCGCTGAACCGCGTCCGATGTGTCCGTAGCCTCCATTGCAGCGCCGGAATTCTGGGCAATTGCCATCAGCGCGTCACGTTCAAACACCAATCCATAGAGGAACGCAGATACGAGCAGAGCAGTTAAAATCGGGAAAATCTTCATGGGTCAGGTCAGCCTATTCATCGCTTTGCGCGCACAACTGCGCGGTTGTCAGCTACATATGCCTATCCTACGTAATACTAAACCATTTAGTTCAAAAATGTTTTGAACAGCCTGACATTTTGGGCATTTCAGAGCGAACTGGCGCGGAATTGAGCACTTTTGCCCATGGCACTTGAACCAGAACTACGGTAATTCATAAAACAACAGGCACAGACAGTGATAAAGGCCGCTTTAATATGTCCAATACCGATAGCTTTGTCGAAGAAGTCACCGATGAGTTGCGCAATGACCAACTGTTTGCCGCCATGCGCAAATACGGCTGGATCGCTGCGGTTGCAGTGGTTGCGATTGTGGGTGGTGCGTCTTGGAATGAATATAGCAAAGCACAGGCCGCCAAAGTAGCGCAGGCCAAAGGGGATGCGTTACTGAGCGCGCTGACGGCCGAAGACCCTGCGGCGTCTGTTGCGGCCCTTGGTGGGTTAGAGGCGCAAAGTGCTGCCTCAACACTTTTGCTGGCGGATGCGCATGTGCAAAACGGTGATACTTCTGCGGCAATTGCGGCCTATGACACGTTGGCTACATCGGCTGATGCACTTCCTGTTTACCGTCAGTTGGCCCAGTACAAAGCGCTGATGTTGCGCGGCTCTGAGGCAAGTGCGGATGAACGCCGTATGGGGTTTGAAACGCTTGCCACACCCGGCGCGCCGTTTCGTTTGCTGGCCGAAGAGCAGCTTGGATTTCTGGACGTAGAGGCGGGGAACACCGACGCCGCGCTTGAGCGGTTTGAGCGTATCATTGCGGACGGTGAAACATCTGCGGCCTTGCGTCGTCGGGCATCACAAGCAATTGTTGCGTTGGGTGGCTCGCTCGATGGTGCGGCAAGCGACAGCTAAATGCTGGCGATACGATCTGCGATAGCGATCTGAACAGTCGCAAAGCGTTCGCCCAAAGTATGAGACACGTGACCAAAAGGGGCACACCACAAGATGACACGATCAATGGTGAGTAAAAAAGCGATATTGGCCCTTGGGTTAAGCGCGTTTGCAATAAGTGGCTGTGGTGACCGTGAGTTGATCTTGGAAGGTGAACGGCTTGATTTGCGCGCTGATTTAAATGCGCCCGATACAGCCGTAGATGCCGGTGATGCGGCGGAGCAAGCAGATGCACCACGGGCTTTATCGCTTCGCGCACCTGTTGTGAACGATGCGTGGACCCACCGGTTTGGCAGTGCGCAGCACCAAATTAACCATCCGGCCTTAGGGGCGGACCTATCCCTCGCGTGGAGCGCCAACATCGGCCAAGGCGACACGCGCAAACAGCGCATTACGGCCGATCCTGTTGTGGCAGGTAAGACCATTTTTACCCTTGATAGTGCCGCAACCGTAACGGCCACCTCAAGCAATGGCGCGGCCCTTTGGCAGCGCGATCTGACACCTGCGTCTGATCGTAGTGGTGACGCATCGGGCGGCGGGTTGGCCGTGGCGGGTGATACTCTTTTTGTGACCACGGGTTTTAGTGCGCTTACTGCGATTGATATTGCCACCGGCGAAACCCGTTGGAGCCAAGACCTTGACGCGCCGACATCTGGCGCGCCCACAGTGGCTGACGGCATTGTTTACGTGATCGCGGGCAACGCCGTTGCGTGGGCCGTTGATGCTAAAAATGGCCGCGTGAAATGGACCCAATCTGGCCTTCCAAGCGGCTCGGATGTTGTGGGTGGGGCTGCACCGGTCGTTGCTGGTGATTTGGCGGTATTTGCGTTTTCAAACGGAGATGTGCGCGCCACGTTCAAGCGTGGCGGTATTCGGCGGTGGGACACGTCTTTGTCAGGTGAGCGTAAGGGACGCTCATACGCGACAGTTAAAGACGTAACCTCTGATCCTGTGGTCTCCGAAGGGCGCATTTATCTGGCGACCCAATCTGGCCGCATGGCGGCTTTGGATGCACAAAACGGCGAGCGTCTGTGGACCGCAACAGAAGGGGCGTTGTCCCCCGTTTGGCCCGCAGGAGATTCGATTTTCTTCGTGTCTGACCAAGCAGAGCTACTGCGCGTCGATGCGAAAACCGGTGAGCGGATTTGGGGTGTGGATTTGCCATATTTCGAAAAAGAGCGTGACCGCCGCAAAAAGGCTGTGTTTTCGCATTACGGCCCTGTTATTGCCGGTGGTCGCCTGATTGTGGCCTCAAACGATGGTACAATGCGCAGTTTTGACCCTACAACGGGACAGGCCTTGGGGGTCGTTTCGATCCCCGGTGGTGCTACTACCAATCCGGCTGTCGCCAATGAAACGCTATATGTTGTTTCGACCGGCGGTAAACTGCACGCTTTCCGTTAGCGCCAAGGTGGTGTATCGCCGCCTTTCAATTGATGGGATTATGACGTCATGTCTTTCACACTCGCCATTGTGGGCCGCCCGAATGTGGGCAAATCCACTCTTTTCAACCGCCTTGTAGGCAAACGTCTGGCGTTGGTCGATGACCAGCCGGGGGTAACGCGTGATTTGCGTGAGGGCGAGGCGCGCCTTGGTGACCTGCGCTTTACGGTGATTGACACGGCTGGTCTTGAAGAGGCCAACGACGACAGTTTGCAAGGCCGCATGCGTCGTCTGACCGAGCGCGCTGTTGATATGGCGGACTTCTGTCTGTTCATGATCGACGCCCGTGCGGGTGTGACGTCAACTGACCGGATGTTTGCTGAAATCCTGCGTAAGAAGTCGGCCCATGTTTTGCTTGCGGCAAACAAGGGCGAAGGCCGCGCAGCAGATGATGGCGTTATGGAGGCCTATGAGTTGGGTCTGGGCGAGCCGCTGCGTCTGTCTGCAGAACACGGCGAAGGCATGGGCGATCTGCTGGCAGAACTCATTCCGTTAGTCGATGATTTTGAAAGCAAAAACAAAGTTATAGAGCCTGAAGTTGATGTAACACTTGAAGATGATGAAGACGCTGAAGAAGTTTATGTGGCGCCTACAAAATCCAAGCCGTTGCAAATTGCTGTGGTCGGGCGCCCGAATGCGGGTAAATCAACGCTAATTAACAAAATCTTGGGCGAAGACCGCCTTTTGACGGGCCCTGAGGCGGGCATCACACGCGATGCGATCTCGCTACAAATGGAATGGGGTGAGACACCTGTCCGTATTTTTGACACTGCGGGCATGCGCAAAAAAGCCAAAGTGCAAGAAAAGCTTGAAAAGCTTTCTGTGGGTGATGGTCTGCGGGCCGTGAAATTTGCAGAAGTCGTCGTTGTATTGTTGGATGCCGCGATCCCGTTTGAGCAACAAGATTTGCGTATCGCCGATTTGGCCGAGCGCGAGGGCCGTGCGGTCGTGGTTGCGGTCAACAAATGGGACATCGAGGACGAAAAGCAGGAAAAGCTAAAAGAGCTGAAGGAGTCGTTTACACGCCTTCTGCCACAGTTGCGCGGCGCGCCGCTGATCACTGTGTCCGCAAAAACTGGACGTGGACTTGAGCGTTTGCGCGAGGCTGTTTTACGCGCCCACGAAATCTGGAACCGACGCGTAACGACCGCGCAGCTGAACCGTTGGCTGACCTCAATGATTGAGGCGCACCCGCCGCCCGCACCGGGCGGACGCCGTATCAAACTGCGCTATGCAACCCAGGTAAAAACGCGGCCACCTGCGTTTGTTGTGATGTGTAGTTTGCCCGAAAAACTGCCGACAAGTTATTCGCGCTATCTGGTGAACGGATTGCGTGAGGACTTTGACATGCCGGGCACACCGATCCGCCTGACCATGCGTAGCCAATCTCAGGCAAACCCGTATAAAGACAAGAAAAAGTCAACGCCGAGCCGGTTACGCAAGCACCTTGGAAAGCCTTCTTACGATGGGAAGTAATGCCAAAGTAACTGTGCGTTTGGCACGCGACGCGGATTTCACTGCTTGGAACGGACTATATGCGGGGTACGCTGATTTTTACGGTGTGCCTCAAACCCAAGCGATGCGTGACCGCGTTTGGTCTTGGTGTCATGATCCGTCTAAAAGTACCGAGTGCTACGTTGCTGAAACGACGGAAGGGCAGCTTGTTGGTTTGGCGCATATGCGTGCGTTTGAGCGGCCGCTAGCGGCGTCGATTGGTGGCTTTTTGGATGATCTTTACGTGGATGAGGCGGCACGCGGAAGCGGTGCTGGACGTGCGCTTATCCTGCATTTGCAATCGGTTTGTGACCAACGCGGATGGGGTGTTCTTCGCTGGATCACAGCCCCAAGCAATGAAGCCGCGCGCGCATTATACGATAGCTTGGCAACAAAGACCGAGTGGCTGACTTACGATTTGGATGTGTAGCGGCGCCATGCGAATGTTGCGGTGAGGCCGATCCCTACCAGTGCCAAGTATCCCGTGATGTTTAGCCCGTTTGCCACAACAATCCCGACCAACGCCCATACCACTGCGGCGGCGTAAGTGACGGAAAACTGGGCTTTGTGGATCACGAAAATGGCGATGGTAAGTGCCATTGTAATGCACAGATATGCCCAACCATAGGCTCCAAACCAAAGGCCGTAGCCTGCGCCCGCCACACCAAGTGATACGTTTGCGGCTGCGGTCAACCAACCGGCATAAAGTCCCACGGGGGCAGCAAACCAGCCGATATCTTTTGTAGGCGCATTGAGCAGTGCCATGAGCGCTGTCGCAAGCATTACCCAGATCAGGATCGTGGCCCATATCGGCGAGGCTAAGGCGACCCAAAGCCATGCGGCACCAACAGCAATGCTTATGATCAGCGGCAGACGCGCGGCGTCCCAACGTGCATCATCACGTCGCTTCAGCACACCGAAAACGGCAGAAATCCCAAGCCACGTATAAATGACACCCCAAAGCGCAAAGGCGTAGCCTTCGGGCTGCACTGGTGGGTTTGGCTGCGCGATGGGCAGCTGACCGTCGGTGTAGCCGGTGAAAGGTTCCGTCAACAAAGGTGCGGCGAAAAAAGCGGCCGTTACAACGAGGGTCAGCCAAGCCTTCATGCTAATGTGCCATCTGCTTGGATGATGGAGTTGCCGCCCATGAAGGGGCGCAGAACCTCTGGGATCACCACGCTGCCATCTGCTTGTTGGCCGTTTTCGACCACAGCGATCAATGCGCGCCCAACTGCAAGGCCCGAGCCGTTAAGCGTATGAACAAACTGAGGTTTTCCGCCATCTTCGGGCTTGAAGCGGGCATTCATGCGGCGGGCTTGGAAGTCACCACAGACTGAAACGCTTGAGATTTCTCGGAAAGCATTCTGGCCTGGCAACCACACTTCGATGTCGTGGGTTTTAATCGCCCCAAAACCGATGTCGCCCGTACACAGAACCACAGTGCGGTACGGCAAACCAAGCGCTTCTAGCACACCTTCGGCGCATGCGGTCATGCGATCGTGCTCCGCCATGCTGTTGTCAGGGTGTGTGATGCTAACCATTTCGACTTTTTCGAATTGGTGCTGGCGCAGTACACCTGATGTGTCACGACCTGCAGATCCGGCTTCGGAACGGAAGCATTGCGTGTGCGCAACCAAGCGGCGGGGCAGGGACGCGGCGTCCACGGTTTGGCCGTTTACTGTGTTGGTCAGCGTAACTTCCGCTGTGGGGACAAGCCACCAACCGTTGGTTGTTTTGTAGCTGTCTTCGCCAAATTTTGGCAGCTGTCCGGTGCCATACATCATGTCTTCGCGTACCAAGATTGGCGTCCAAGTCTCGCTTAGCCCGTTGGTATCAACGTGATGGTTAACCATAAATTGCGCAAGCGCGCGGTGCAGCCGTGCCACGGCACCGGACAGCACCATAAAGCGGCTGCCAGACAGTTTCGCGGCCAGCTCAAAATCCAAACCAGCAGCGATTGCGGGAATGTCGTAATGCTCAAGAGCGGCAAAGTCCGTTTCACGCGGCGTGCCCCAGCTTTTGATCTCGACGTTGTCGTCCTCGTCCGCGCCGTCTGGTACAGATGCGTCAAGCAGGTTTGGCAGGCTCATCAACAACTCTGTCAACTCACCGTCAAGGTCTTTGGCTTCATCATTCAGGCGCGCAACGTCTTCTTTCTTCGCCCCAACAAGTGCGCGCAAACGCTCAAACTCGGCCTCATCACCTGATGCTTTGGCAGCGCCCACTTGTTTCGATGCGGCGTTTTGTTCGGCCTTGGCTTCTTCAGAGGCTTGGATTTTTGCCCGGCGTGCTGCGTCAATCGCCAAAACATCTGCCGCACGGGTGTCCACGCCGCGCCGTGCCATGGCCGCATCAAAAACATCAGGTGTTTCGCGAATAAGTTTAATGTCGTGCATGGGGTGTGCCTCAGTCCTGCGCGTGGATAATATTGGCCCCCGATATACGCCCGACCGCATGAAATGACCAGCGCAACTGCCGCGCACATTTGGCTGTTTTCGCACCTTGCGCCTGCAGAAATTGACACATAGGTTCAGCCCAGCTTTAACGGGGCGCTTTGTCCCCAACATCCCAGCAAAAAGAGGCCCCCGATGGAAGCGTTTGCACAATTTATCCCGCTAATTCTGATTTTCGCGATCATGTATTTCCTGCTGATCCGTCCTCAGCAGCAAAAACTGAAAAAGCACCAAGAAATGGTGGCTGCCCTGCGTCGTGGGGATCAAGTTGTGACCCAAGGCGGGCTGATCGGTAAAGTGACCCGCGTTAAAGAGGGTGAAAACGAAGCTGAAGTTGAAGTGGCCGAAGGTGTTAAGCTTCGCGTCGTTCAAAGCACGATTGTTGAAGTTTTGAACAAAACAGAACCGGCTAAGTAACTCTAATTCGTCCCTCTTTTAAGGTTCTATCCTATGTTGCAAATCGACCTTTGGAAGCGCATCGCCATCATCCTTACCATTGTGGCGGGCCTTTTGTTGGCTGTTCCTAATGCGTTTTATCCTCGGGTTGAGGCGCATAATGATGCCGTATTGGCGCTTGAAGGCGGTGCAACCGGGGCAGGACTTGAAGAGAACGCGGCGCAGTGGCCTGCGTTCTTGCCGTCTGGTTTGGTAAACCTGGGGCTTGATTTGCGCGGTGGCGCGCATCTTCTTGCGGAATTACCGCTTGAGGATGTGTATGAAAAGCGGCTGGTCGGTTTTTGGCCCTCTGTGCTTGATGCGATGCGTGCCGAGCGTGCCACAATCGGTACGTTCCGCCGCATTGGTATTGAAGACGGAGAGCTGCGCATCCGCCTGTCGGACGCAAGCAAAATGGACCGTGCCATTGAGATTGTTAGCGCGCTGGCACGTCCGGTCGTAAGCCTGTCAACGGTGGGTGCGACCGACTTTGAGGTGACAAGCCGTAACGATTTGCTGATCGTGACAATGTCCGAGGCTGAACGTCTGGCAACAGATGAACGCACGATGTTGCAATCGCTGGAAATCATCCGTCGCCGGATTGACGAAGTTGGCACCCGCGAGCCCACAATTCAGCGTCAGGGCACGAACCGCATCCTTATTCAGGTACCGGGTCTTGGCTCTGCGCAAGAACTTAAAGACCTGATCGGCACGACTGCGCAGCTTAGCTTTCACCCCGTCGTGGGGCGAACGAGCAATGCGAACGACCGTGCCGGTGTGGGCAATGTGATTTTCCCGTCGATTGATGAGGAGGGCGTCTTTTATGTCTTGGAAGAAAACCCGGTTGTCACCGGCGAGGAGTTGGTCGATAGCCAGCCGAGCTTTGATCAAAATGGCGGCCCTGCGGTCTCTTTCCGCTTCAATTCGGCAGGGGGCGCAAAATTCGGACGCTACACGGCCGAGAACGTAGGCCAGCTTTTTGCGATCGTGCTGGACGAAGAAGTCATCAGCGCGCCACGTATCAACGAAGCGATCCCCGGTGGGTCAGGCATCATTTCGGGTAATTTCTCGCTTGAGCAGTCAACGCAGCTCGCGGTGCTTTTGCGCGCAGGTGCTCTGCCGGTTGAGCCGACATTTGTTGAGGAACGCACCATTGGACCGCAGCTTGGTCAGGATAGTATCGACGCGGGACGTATTGCATGCATCGTGGCGTTTTCGGGCGTTCTTGTGTTTATGGTGTTGAGTTACGGAACCTTTGGCCTGTTCGCCAATGTGGCCCTTATTGTTAACGTGGCGATGATTTTTGGATTGCTCTCAATGATTGGTGCCACTTTGACTTTACCGGGCATCGCGGGGATTGTTCTGACCATCGGTATGGCCGTTGATGCGAACGTCCTTATTTTTGAGCGTATCCGCGAGGAACTAAAGTCTGCCAAAGGGCCCGCGCGGGCGATTGAGCTTGGCTATGAAAAGGCTCTGTCGGCCATTCTTGATGCAAACATCACCACTTTCATTACGGCTGTCATCCTGTTCGTGATGGGGTCGGGGCCTGTGCGTGGGTTTGCTATCACGCTTGGCTTGGGCATCCTCACATCCGTCTTTACCGCGATTTTCGTGACGCGGCTTATTGTTGTCATTTGGTTCGAGCGCCGCCGCCCGAAAACACTGGAGGTCTAGCCAATGCGTTTGCGTCTGGTTCGCGATAACACCAATTTTGATTTCTTTGCTCGTCCAAAACTGTGGCTTGGCATTTCTGGCGTTATGATGATTGTTGCCTTGATTAGCTTTGCTATTCAGGGGCTTAACTACGGGATCGACTTTCAGGGCGGCACGACAATTCGTACGGAAAGCAGCCAGCCTGTTGATGTGGCAAGCTACCGTGCGGCACTTGAGCCGCTTGAACTTGGGGATATTTCAATCACCGAAGTCTTTGACCCGAACTTCCGCGATGACCAGTTTGTAAGCCAAATTCGCATACAAGCCCAAGAGGGTGAAGAAGCAGCGTCCGGTGATATGATTGCCGCCGTTGCGGATGCGCTTAGTGCCGTTGATAGTGGCTTGGTCTTGCCATTTCCTGCGGTGGACAGCGTGGGTCCGACTGTCTCGGGCGAATTGATCCAAACAGCCGCGATCGCTGTGGTTTTGGCGATCTTGGCAGTGCTTATCTACATCTGGTTACGGTTCGAGTGGCAGTTCGCAGTGGGCGCCGTGGCTGCGTTGGTGCACGATGTGGTGCTTACGATTGGTGTCTTTTCTGAACTTCAGATCCGCTTTGATCTGGCTATCATCGCGGCTCTTTTGACAATTGTTGGGTACTCGCTCAATGATACAGTTGTGGTGTTTGACCGCGTTCGTGAAAACTTGCGACGCTATAAGAAGAAAGACCTCAAAGAAGTTCTTAACCTGTCAATCAACGAGACGCTTTCGCGCACGTTCATGACATCTGTCACAACTTTGCTGGCATTGATCTCGTTGTTTGTTCTGGGCGGTGACGTCATTCGTGGCTTTGTGTTTGCGATGATTTGGGGCGTGATCGTCGGGACGTATTCGTCGATCTTTGTAGCGTCCGCCACGTTGCTTGCTTTGGGTGTTAAGCGCGATTGGTCAAAACCGACCGACGAGGGCGGCACACAATTCGGCAACACTGATGCCTAGCGCGCTGCCGCGGGTGATGCGGGGAGCGAATACATGTTTGGGATAACCTCTTGGGATTTCATCCCCGAGGCTTGGCCGCTGTTGCTGGTGACCGTGACTATCGCTGGCTTGGTTCGCGGTTTTGCTGGCTTTGGCACCGCGATGATCTACATGCCCGTCGCCAGTTCGGTTTTTGATCCTTTTGTTGCGCTTACCACGATGGTCATCCTCGATTTATTTGGTCCTGTTCCGGCGGTTCCACGTGCGATCCGCGATGGTGATCCCAAGGATGTGGCGCGGCTTGGGTTTGGGTATGTGCTGACGATGCCGATTGGATTGGCGATCCTAAGTGTCATTGCCCCCGAAGTATTTCGCTACGGCATTTCCACGGTTGCGCTTGTTTTGTTGGTCATTTTGATCGGCGGCTTCCGTTACCGCGGGGTGCTTCATAAATGGTTAATCTATGTCACAGGTATGCTTGCAGGGTTCTTTGGCGGGACCAGCGGTCTTGCAGGGCCGCCTGTGATTTTGCTCTACATGGCCAGCTCGAAACCCGTTTCCGTGGTGCGGGCAAACAATATGTTGTTTTTGCTTTTGTCGGATTTGTTGTTGTTGGGCGTCATGGGCGCAACAGCACGCCTGAGCATTGAGGCAATCGTGATCGGCGCGGGCCTGACACTACCATATATGACGGGTATTTTGATTGGCACCCGTCTGTTTGATCCCTCGCGCGAGGCAGTATATCGTCGGGTTGCATACACAATCATTGCTATTTCGGCGATCTCCGGACTGCCGCTTTGGGACTAATACGAAACGGGTGAAACGATGCAGCTAAACGAAATTCATTACGACGATGCAGTGCCGGTTGATGGATACGGCGCAGGGTTCTTTCGTGTTGGTGGACAAGTGTTTCAAGGCCCTATTTTGGTAATGCCGAATGATGTGGTGCCTTGGGCGGGCTTTGAAGATGTTGCAGCAATTCAACCGTTTACAGATCAAATCGATGTTCTTTTTGTGGGCACAGGTGCGGAAATTGCGCATATCCCAACGTCTTTGAAGACGGCCATTGAAGAGACCGGCATCGGTGTTGAGCCCATGTCGTCCCCATCTGCGTGCCGGACATACAACGTGTTGGTTTCAGAAGGGCGTCGCATTGGATTGGCGCTGATCCCAGTCTGATGCTGGAACTTAATGACGTAGCCGTTGCCCGTGGTGGCATCACAGTGCTTGAAGGTGTCAGTTTTCAGCTTGCCGCGGGCAATGCGCTGATTTTGCGGGGCGAAAACGGGATCGGAAAGACAACGCTGCTACGCGCTATTGCTGGTCTTCAGCCGACAGTTAACGGAACGATCCAAGCGCCTGATGAAAGTATTGCGTTTGCAAGTCACGCGGACGGAATTAAGGCGCAGCTAACAGTGCGTGAAAATCTGGAATTTTGGGCCGAAGTTTACGGCAACGCGTCATCTGATGTGGACGCCGCAATTCAAGCGATGAACCTTACGGAGTTGACTAATCGACCCGCCGCACAAATGTCAGCGGGCCAAAAGCGCCGGCTTGGCTTGGGTCGCTTGCTCGTTACCGCGAGGCCAATCTGGGTACTTGACGAGCCTACAGTCTCGCTTGACCGCGCATCAGTTGCGCTTTTCGCGGATATTGTGCGGGCACATCTTGCGGGCGGTGGGGCTGCTCTGATTGCGACGCATATTGATCTTGGGATTGAGGCTGAAACGCTTGATTTAACACCATTTAAAGCCAAAGCGGACGTGACAGCCGATACCTCCGACGGGGACTACTGGTGAAGGCCCTTCTTCTTCGAGATTTACGGCTCGCAATACGGGCGGGCGGCGGCTTCGGCTTGGGTCTCGCGTTTTTTTTGATCCTTGCAACGCTTATCCCATTTGGTGTGGGCCCGCAGCCAGACGTCTTGGCTTCAATCGCGCCTGGCGTTCTTTGGGTCGGTGCACTTTTGTCATGCCTTTTGTCGCTTGAGCGTATTTTCGCGTTAGATTTTGAAGACGGCGCGCTTGATTTGATGGCTAGTTCGCCGCTCCCGTTAGAGGGCATCGTTGCGGTGAAATCGCTGGCGCATTGGTTAACAACGGGGCTGCCATTGGTCGTAGCTGCACCGCTTCTTGGTCTTATGTTGAACCTTCCATCACAGTCTTACGGCTGGTTGCTGATGTCGTTGTTAATCGGAACGCCTGCGTTAAGTGTGATCGGCGCATTCGGCGCGGCAATTACCGTTGGGTTAAAACGCGGGGGGCTGCTGATATCCCTTTTGGTTTTGCCGCTTTACGTACCAACGCTGATATTTGGTGCCGATGTGGTACGCCGCGCGGGCCAAGGGTTGGACGCCAGCGTACCTGCATTTATGCTCGCAGGGCTGACCTTAGGGGCAGTTGCAATCATGCCATTTGCGAGTGCTGCGGCATTGCGCGCAGGGCTCAAGGGATCGTGAGTGCGGTGCAACGGCGCATAGGGCTGACAATCATGAAAAGAGGGGCTATTTGAAGCGCATGTCACTTTGGGAATATGCAAATCCGCGCAAATTTATGGCGCTCTCGGGCAAACTGCTGCCGTGGACAGCCGTGGGTGCGGCGTTGCTGTGTTGTGTCGGCTTAATCTGGGGCTTTTTCTTTACGCCAGATGATTTTCGGATGGGCAGCACGGTTAAGATTATCTACATCCATGTGCCCTCTGCGATGATGGCCATTAATGTTTGGGTGATGATGCTGGTAACGTCCCTGATCTGGCTCATTCGACGCCATCACGTCAGCGCGCTTGCAGCCAAAGCCGCAGCTCCAATCGGGATGGTGATGACGCTTGTGGCGCTGGCCACTGGTGCGATCTGGGGCAATCCGATGTGGGGGACCTACTGGGCGTGGGACCCGCGTTTGACATCATTCTTGATCCTTTTTCTCTTCTATTTGGGATACATGGCGCTGTGGGAAGCGGTGGAGGACAAAGATACCGCCGCTGATCTGACCTCTGTGATGTGTTTGGTCGGATCGGTCTTTGCGTTGTTGTCACGCTATGCCACACGCTTTTGGAACCAAGGTTTGCACCAAGGTACATCTGTGCCGGTCGCGACGGGCGAGAGAACAGTTGACGATGTGTTTTTCGTCCCACTTGCCATATCGATGGTGGGGTTTGCGGTCCTTTTTGTCGCCCTAGTCTTGCTGCGCACGCGGACCGAAGTGCGCGCCCGCCGCTTGGCAGTTTTGAATGCCCGCGAAAGGATGTCCGCATGATTGATCTGGGAAAATACGCGGCGGATGTTGTGTTCGCCTATGGTATCTCGCTTGGGTTGATTTTGGGTCTTATTGGTCTTTCGATGTATAGGGCAAAACGCATGAAAGCAGACCTTGCTGCGGCAGAGGCACGTATTGAGGCGCGGCAGAACAATGGCACTTAAGCCGCTGATGATCATACCGCCCCTTATCTTTGTGGGGTTTGCCGGGCTTGTAGCGGCAGGGTTGTTCCGCGACGATCCCGATACTTTGCCTTCCGCGCTGATCGGTCGAGAGGCACCTCCGATTGTTGTGAGCCAACTGTCAAATAAACCAGAAATCCCGCCGGATGCGCTTAGTGAAGCGGGTGTTAAACTTGTTAATTTTTGGGCCAGCTGGTGCGCGCCGTGCCGTGCAGAGCATGATCAACTGATGGCGCTCGCTGGAAATGACATTCCCATTTATGGCGTGAACTACAAAGATGCTGGCAACGGGAATGCTATTGGATTTTTGAATGAGCTTGGTGATCCGTACCGCGCCGTCGGTCAGGACTTAACTGGCCGTGCCACTGCGATTGAATGGGGCGTTTACGGTATTCCCGAGACGTTCGTTGTTGATGCAAAAGGGCAGATCACATTCCGCTTCGCGGGCCCAATTACGCAAAGCATTCTGGAAAGCACCATCTTGCCCGAGATTGAAGCCGCGCAGAACAAGTAGCGCATAACCCGCGTCTTCTTTTGTTCCTAAATATCCACTCAACACTTCAAACAAAAACGCCCCGCCGAATAAACAGCGGGGCGTTTTTAACTACTATGGCGCTAGCTTACGCAGCTTTGGCAAGGTTGCGCAGCACGTAGTGAAGCACACCACCGTTTTCGATGTATTCGATCTCGATGTTGGTATCGATACGGCACTTCAGCATGATGTGCTTTTGTGATCCATCAGCCATTGTGATGGTCGCGGGCACTTCTTGCAGCGGCTCGATTGTGTCGAGACCGTTGATCGCCACAGTTTCTTCACCAGTCAAACCAAGTGATTTACGGCTGTCACCACCTGTAAATTCAAACGGGATAACGCCCATGCCGACCAAGTTTGAACGGTGGATACGCTCAAAACTTTCAGCGATCACAGCTTTAACACCCAAAAGGGCTGTGCCT
>Ga0209137_1001846_pt1 | contig 19433 bp, 23 predicted proteins | sample SaaInl5LU_22_DNA_FD_184642 | JGI IMG/M metagenome (GOLD analysis project Ga0209137, IMG submission 184642) | Marine microbial communities from expanding oxygen minimum zones in the Saanich Inlet - ESP_105LU_22_DNA (SPAdes) (version 2) | ecosystem: Environmental > Aquatic > Marine > Intertidal... | reverse complement strand
CATTTAATACATCAGCGTTTGAAACTTGGAAAAGTGCATTTAGAGAATGTACAAAATTATCATCTAGGATAATTAATCGACAAAATTCACAAGAAACACAAGAGCGGTTACATACTTGGTGTACTGTTGGCGCAGATAAAGAGTTTGGAGAATATGCGATTGCAGGAGCCAAAGCAGGCGCAGCATACGGTGCTAGGAATAAAGGCAATATCGATAACATAAAAGAAATAAATGATTTCGATTGGCTAATGGAGAAGTTTAATGAACGTTGAAAAGAATACAAACCCTATTAGTTGGTTACATGGCTTACAAGATTATTTAGAGTTTGTAAAAGATGACCGCTCAAAACAATATGTTGATTTTTTGTTATCTTTATTGTATTCAAATAATGGTCCTATTACTATTAATGACAATCTTGACATGAAGGAATTTGTACACCATTTAAGAAAATATGCCGATAATCCTATACTAGACGTTTTTCACAAGTATTTTAGGATGGAAAAAGATCCTGTTGCATTACAGGATGCATATAGTAGAGGCCAAGTAAACAGTAAGATTTGGTTAGTACAAGAACTTATAAAAATACAAAATACATTCAATATGATACATGTTCACGCTGGATGGTATGGACAACTACGTTATTATCTTGATGCTGTAAATGTAGAATATGGTAAGATGCGCATATTTGAAACTGATTCGATAGCAGCAGAAGTAAGTGATTATGTTTTTAATCTTGATCTAATTGAAGATTATCGTATTAAATCGGCTGAAGTAAGATTGCCATTACGTGATGATCCAGAAGAAGAACAAAATATGCCATGGGTAACTAGAACTGGCATCGAGTACGAAGTACATAATTATAACAAAGGAACTTCGTATAAAGAAAAAACACAACCTGATTTAATTATTAATTCAAGTGCAGAACATATGAGCAGTGTTTGGTATCATAAAATGATTAATCGTCCAATGGAAACAGATCCGTTGTTTGTAATACAAACAAATAATTTGTTTGATGTACCGGAACATCAGCTGTGTGTGCATAGTTTAGATCATATGCAAAAGAAGTTTCCTATGAGTAGACTAGAATATGCAGGCGAAAAAGAATTGTTTGGATACAAAAGATTTATGATGATAGGTCGTCCATGAACTTAGATGATTTAACACTTAGGCAGTTACAGACTGAAAGCGCTCGTGCTCTAAGTACTATAGAAGCAACAAACAATAACATATGGCAGTTTAATAAACAAGCACATCACAATAGTCAAAATTGGTACACAGCGGTTATTAAATGGTATGTAGAACAGTACGGTGACTTACCAAGTAAAGTAGGTCCTGGTAAGGAAGTAAAGTTGATATTAGATGTATAGATACGAAGACATTAAAGAAGTACATTTAGAAATTACACAAAAGTGTCAAGCAGCTTGTCCTATGTGCGATCGTAATATGAATGGCGGCGAAGACAATCCTCATATTACAAATGCAGAATTAAGTCTAGAAGATTGTAAACGTATTTTTAAACCAGAGTTTATTGCACAACTAAAAACTATGTACATGTGTGGCAACTTAGGTGATCCTATTGTTGCACGTGATACTTTAGAAGTGTTCAGATATTTTCGTGAGCACAATCCTAACATATGGTTAAGTATGAATACAAATGCAGGAGCAAAAAATGAAGAATGGTGGATTGAACTTGCTAGCGTCTTTGGGCGTATGGGTGCTGTTATCTTTAGCGTTGATGGGCTGCGGGATACTAACCATATCTATAGGCAAGGTGTTGTTTGGAATAACGTAGAACGTAGTATGAAAGCGTTTGCTGGCGCAGGCGGCAGAGCACGTTGGGATTTTCTTATATTTGAACACAACGAACATCAAGTTGAAGAAGCAGAAGCACTAGCCAACGAATGGGGTTTTGAAAAGTTTATTAAAAAGAAAACCGGAAGATTTGTTACATCAAAAGCAAAACCTAAACAAGAACATAAAGCAGTGAATCGCAAGGGTGAACAAACTGCTGTACTAGCTAAACCTAAGAAAAAAGAAAATGTAAATTTAGCATTACAAAAACAAACAGAAATAGAAAAATCATATGGCGGCATGAAAAACTACTTTGACAGAGTTCAAATTAAATGTAAAGTAGCAGAGCAAGGAAGTATATTTGTAACAGCTGAAGGATTACTTATGCCGTGTTGTTGGACTGCTGGACGTATGTACAAATGGTGGCATGTAGATCCCCGTGTAGAACAAATTTGGGATCATATTGATAGAGCAGGCGGCAAAGAAGGTATTAATATTATTGAACATGACATTAAAGATGTTATGGGCGGGCGTGTGTGCAATGGAAACTTACTTAATGACATCGAGCACAGCTGGAATAGGCCTAGTGTTAAAGAAGGTAAACTAGGTGTATGTGCGCAGAAATGCGGAATTGAGTTTGATCCCTTTGCGGAGCAATTTAAGTGAGTAATTTTTATAAATTTGAAACAATTAAAAAACTTGAGATTGATTGCACAAGTTTTTGCAATGCTTTTTGTGGTGCCTGTGATAGGAATATAGACGGCGGCGAAAATCATCCTAATTTAAAATTAAACCATATCGATTTAAAAGACTGGCAGAGTTTTATAACCAAAGACAATTTGCAAAATATACAAGAAATTATCTTTAATGGAAACTTTGGAGACTTTAGTATGCATCCACATTTTATTGAAATGATGGAAATACTTGCACAAGTTAAAACAGATGTATATTTAAATCTAAATACAAACGGCGGCGCACGAAATACACAGTTTTGGAGTGATCTTGCAGTTGTATTAAACAAGTTTGCAAAACATGATATTAAATGGGGCATTGATGGTCTAGAACATAATCATGATATTTATAGACGCGGTATTGATTGGAACAAACGTATAGATAATTTACGTGCATTTAACGAATCCGGCGGCAACAGTATATGGAAATGTATTGTGTTTGACTATAACAAAGATGATATTGATAGCATAAGCGAGTTTGCAAAAGAAACAGGATGTATAGCATTCCAAACAAATCGTAATAGATCAAATCCTTTGGACATGAAGGCATATAAAACCTTTCCTAAACAAAATATACTAGGACCTGATCTTAAAACATTTAATAAGTTGTATAAAAGAAAAGATACTTTTAAAAGACAAACAACAACGCCCTTGACTAACGCAATAGAAGCAATTGGTAATTTTGCATGTCCTTATGCTGAAGAAGGGATGTTGCAAATAGATCCTTGGGGAAATATATGGCCATGTTGCTATATCAGTGGGCGGCAGTTAGATTTAAAAACAAATTTTAATTATAGTAAATATAAAAACAACCATATAAGAAATTCTAATTTACGAGATATTACACATCAGTTTGCAGAAGATTTGCACAGTGCATGGGATCAAGGAAGCATCGATATATGTAACAAGTGCGGTGGAAAAGAAAAACCAGCACCTATATACACAGGCATTACTAAATGAATAAATTAATAGAAATTAAAACAAAGAATAATATATTAGTAGTTGATTGGATATTATCTAATGTATGTAACTTTAAATGCACCTATTGTAGTCCTGATAGCAACGGCGGCGACTTGTACTGGCCAGATATTGAGCAATGCGAAACTATAATTCGTCGTATTACTGAACAAAGCGATCACGATTATAGAATATATACTATATTAGGAGGTGAACCAACTGTATGGAAATATTTTACACGACTTAGTGAAATAATAAAAGAAGTTGATCCTAATAGTGTTGTAAATATTCTTACAAACGGTAGTAGAACAATTAGATGGTGGAATCGGACAAAGCCTTACTTAGACAAAGTAAGTATAAGCTACCATCACCAAGAAGCAGATGTTGATCATATAATTGAAGTTGTAAATAATATACAAGTAGATTGCCAAACAAATATACAAATGCTTATGGATATAAATGCATGGGATAAATGTGTTGGTATATATAATAAACTACGCGACAATACAGTAGTTCCTATTCAAGTTAAAAAACTTCAAGTTGAATTTGGACAACGAGAATGGATGGCATACACAGACGAACAGCGTCAGTGGATGGCAGATGCTCATGCAACAACATCACGCCGCCCTACTACTAAACGTAATAAAACAAGTTTAGGAATTAATTGCTATTACGATGATGGTACTGTTACACAAGAAAATAATCACGATTTAATTCAAGCTGGTCGAAATAAATTTGAAGGCTGGGCATGTAATATTGGTAGAGATCTAGTAGTTATCAAAGCTAACGGTGATGTAGTTCCTGCTAACGCATGTAATAATAATGTTATTATGGGAAATATAAAAACCGCACCAGAAAAAATTAATTTACTTAATAAACCAATTATTTGTGCATACAAAGAATGCACTTGTGGTAGCGATATTGAAATTAATAAATTAGAAGTAAAGATATAGGATAACTATTAGTATGACAAATGACCCTAAATATCCATCAGAAACATTTTGCCTCCTTCCTTGGGTACATTTAAGTACTAGGCCCGACGGAAGTATGCGAGTATGCTGTACTGCAAACGCAAGTAGCGTTGGAGCAACTAATGATAAAGAACATGGCGGCCAAGTAGGTATTCTTAAAACTGAAGATGGCAAACCTAACAACTTAAATGTAAGCGATTTTGAAACAGCATGGAATAGTACATATATGAAAAATGTACGCAAGCAAATGCTTAATGGAGAAATGCCTCCTAGTTGTTTGAAATGCTACAAAGAAGAAGCAGCAGGACACAATAGTAAACGTATGTGGGAAACAGCATATTGGAGTCAGCGGGTAGATGTTGATAAAATTATTGCTGATACTAATGAAGATGGCAGTGTTCCTCCGCAATTAGCATACATTGATTTGCGCTTTGGAACTAAGTGTCAGTTGGCGTGTGTAATGTGTTCACCACATGACAGCAGTGGATGGATCAAAGATTACAAAGCAATCTTTCCTGATGTTAAAAACGAATCGTTAAAGGAAACAATGCAATGGCAGGATAAAGGCAGCTATAATGGTAGTAGCTATAACTGGCACAAACAAAATCCTACATTTTGGAAACAGTTTTACGAGCAAATGCCAAGTATGCAGCAAATTTATTTTGCAGGCGGCGAAAGTCTTATTATTGAAGAACATTATGAGATTCTTGAACACGCAATTAAAATGGGTTACGCTAAAGACTTAGAACTACGCTATAATTCAAATGGTGTAGAATGGCGAGAAGACTTATTTGACTTGTGGAAAGAGTTTAAACTAGTACGTTTCCATTATTCAATTGATAGTATAGAGCAAATGAATGACTATATTCGTTATCCGAGTAAATGGAGTCGTCAAGCAGAAGTATTTCATATACTAGATAAAAAGACAAGCAACAATGTTGAAATTACAGTTGCGTGTGCCGTACAAGCACTAAATATATATTACATACCTGATCTTATCAAGTGGAAACTTACACAAGGATTTAAAAAGATCAACATGTGGCCGTTTGGCGCCGGAGGCGTAAACTATCACTTTGTTTATCATCCACCTCATCTTAATGTTAAAATATTGCCTGCTTGGTTTAAAGAAGAAGTACGCAGAAAATATGAGGAATTTTATCCTTGGTGGGAAGCAAATTGGGAAAAAAGTATTCCTAGTTGGCATAAAGGAAAAGTTGATTACGATACGTGGCGCAACGCAAGTTATGGCATAAAACGTCTAGAAGGAATGTTACAATTTATGGAAAGCGAAGACTGGAGTCAACGTTTGCCCGAAATGAAAGAATTTTTAGAGTTATGCGATAAACAGCGTGGACTAAATTGGCAGGAAGTATTTCCTGAAATGAAGGATATATTTGAAATTTATGAAAACGTTTGACATTGATATACTCATTTGTATTGTTCCTAAGATTAGTCCGGATGCTCCTACAGTAGGTCCGGCAGTTCTTAAGTCACATCTCCTTAGTCGAGGGTTTACATGCGAAGTTAAAGATTTAAATATTGAACTTTACAATGAAATGAAAAAAAATAATCAGGAAGATTACTTTTTTGAAAAAGATTCAGTTTTTAAAACTAGAGACTTAAATGATTTAGATAAGAATTTTGGTGAAATATATAACACATACGAATTTTTATTTAATGATTGGATAGAATTCTTTAAGAAAAAAAATCCAAAATATATAGGACTAAGTTTACTATCGTATATGAGCACATCTGTAGCTCTAAAACTATGCTTATTAATAAGAGAGCATTTGCCACACACTCAAATTATTTGGGGCGGAGCAGAAGTTTCACCTGGTCGTGCTGAAATTGTTAAGGGATACGGTTTATTAGACCATTTTGTTTCCGGCGACGGCGAAGACGCATTAGTTAATCTAATGAAAGGTGATCTTGACTCCCCCGGAGTAAACGGCGGCAAGACTCAGTTAGACGATTTAAACACTGTTCTAGTTCCAAATTATGATGACATAGTTTGGGAAAACTATCATGATAGAAACCATCCAAAGCCGGTCTATATTACCGGAAGTAGAGGATGTGTTAAGACATGTGATTTTTGTAATGTATTTGAAATGTGGCCACGGTATAAATTTAGATCTGGTGAACATATTGCAAACGAAATGATCACTGTAAGAGAAAAATATGGTAGAGAAACTTTTATGTTTACTGATAGTTTAATTAATGGTAGCATGAAAGCATTTCGAGCTTTACTTACTATTTTAGCAGATTACAATAATAATAATCCTGATAAAAAGATTAAATGGCATAGTCAATGGATTGTAAGAAATAAAGGACAGAGTCCTGAATCAGATTATAAACTAATGAAAGAAAGTGGTTGTGTAGCACTTGATGTTGGAATTGAATCTTTTAACGAACGTATTAGATACGAGTTAGGTAAAAAATTTACTGACGAAGATATGTGGTGGTGTTTTAAAATGTTAAACAAATATCAAATGCATCACACGTTGCTTATGTTCGTTGGATATCCTACAGAAACAGATGAAGATCACCAAGACACATTAGCAAAAATAAGACTGCTCGATAAGCTAGGGTATGCAAACGCTAGAAGTGCCAGTGGACGCAGATTAATATATTTTAGTTTTGCAAATACACTAATGTTAGATGACGGACAACCGTTGTGGAACAAAGTCAAAGATGATCTTGATTACTATAATAATGAGTTTGATTGGAAGTATAAAGACAATACACTCGATGTAAGATTACAGAGATTACAAGAAGTAAATGATGTTGTTCAAGAAGTAACTGGTCAAGAAAAAACTTGGATGGTTAAAAAGAAAATAGAAATGATTAAAAAGAGTTATACTTAAATATGCCAGTATGTAATGCCCTTAAAAATCATATGTGTGTAACTGTTGACGCAAGTTGGAGACCTTGTTGTCGCTTTAATAAATTTCCTCGAGTTAATATTAATGATGTTAATTTTGAATCTTATAAGTCGAGTGAGTTTTATCAAAAAATTATAAGTGACATGGAAAACGGCTGGGCCGAAGGATGCAACAAATGTCAGCAAGAAGAAGCTCGTGGGCAAACTAGTTTAAGAGAAGTTTTAAATAGAGAGCTGTCTGGAACCAACGATATTGAATACATTGAACTAAGTTTAAGTAATAAATGTAATCTTGCATGCAAGATGTGCAGCCCGACATATAGCACTCTGTGGAACGATATAGTTACTAAAAATGAAGATTTATCAAATTATCATCACACTGTTGTACAGCCATTAATTAAAGTTGATGAAGTTTTTTCAAATGTAAATTTAGGAAAACTTAAAAAAATAAAATATCTCGGCGGCGAGCCATTTATTACACCTGAAATCAAAAAGTTATTTGAATACTTAGAACATAAAAATATAATACAAAATATAGAATTTGAATGTAATACCAATTGCACATTATTTCCTGATAAGTGGTTAAAATACTTAGACAAGTTCCGCAAAGTAACGATTGAACTAAGTTTAGATGGCATTGGTTCAATTAACGATTATGTACGATTTGGTAAAAAATGGAGTGATATAGAACCTAATATTTTTAAATGGAGTAAACATTCTAAACAATCAAACGTTAGTTTAAATATTTTTAGTACTGTTCAAGCATATAATTTACATGATATGAAAAATGTCAAACTATTAGCAGATAGTTTAAAGATTAAACATTATAGTAGTTTGTTAGTAGTGCCTAATTTTTTAAGTGTACATGTGTTACCAAAAAAATATTTAGATGAAATCAAAGACGACTATAATCAAAAATATTATAGTAGTATTCATACGAATGATAGTCTTTTTGAGGAATTTAAAAACTACACATCTAAGATGGATAACGCAACCAGGTTGTTTCTTAAAGATGTAAACCCGGCGCTATATACTTATATGGAGGAACAAAATGGTCGATGAACCAGGATATTATTTACTACCAATGGATCACCCGATATCTATTGAAAATGTAAGACGGCATAGCAGTAAAGCAGAGTGTGTAGATTCGTTATTTGATGAAGACGAGCTAGAATGGCTATGGACAAATTCATTTACAGCTGACTATAACAAACCAAGATTAAATCGTAATGGAACTGTTATCGTCGATGTAGATATGGAAATTGTATATAATCGTTACAAAGATAAATTTGATAAAGTTCTTGGACCTGTAGCAGAAAAATCTCCTACAATCGGCGGGAACTATTTTATTACTCCTCAGCAATACGGGTTACACATGGATGCAATGCGCGAGAAAGGCTACAATGGCATGTTAGAAAATGTGCCGTTAAATCATCCACAGCGCAAGTATACAACATGGAAAAACATTATCACTCCATTGTGGATTGGTAGTCACTTAGATGAACTTGATGGCGGCCAGATCGTATTTTTTGAACAGCGAGACATTGGCTGGGCAAAGGTATATAATGGCGGCGCTGAAACTAAAAATATTGCAAGCATTTATGAGATTGTTACTGACTATAGTCATCTACAGTTCTATGATAGGGACGGCAAAGCAATGCCGCAAAGCACAGAGCCGTTTGATAAAGATTTTTATAAACAATACATGAATACACCATATAAGCGATTAGCAGGGCTAAATGCCGAAAGCGTGTTTGACTGGACGCCTGGTTCTCCTTGCATATTTGATGCAGTCCAGTTACATGCTACTAATGAAGGGTCATTAGGTACAGAGCCGCGTAAAAAATGGAATAGTAAGATGGGTCTATTAATGACATTTATGATCGAACTTGACGACGATTTATTAGTACAGTGGAAAGCAGAACAGGCACAAATGTAATGACCAAATGTAGTGAACCTTACAAGCAAATACATTTTGATAGTAGAGGAAATTTAGGTCCGTGTTGTCAATATATCGGCGATCGCCCTAATGTAGATAATTTCGATGATTATTTGAATAGTGAATGGTTGGCTAATTTAAAAACAAAACTAGATAGCGGAGAACGTGTAAAGGGATGTGATTTTTGTTGGAAGCAAGAAGATGCAGGCGCAAAAAGTATGCGTCAAAAACGCAATGAATACTATGAAAATAAACCTAATAATGATATTGAACACATAATGATTACCTACGGCAATCAATGTAACACTGCATGTCGTGTATGTAATGCTAGTCGCAGCAGTTTGATTGAAAAACAATACAAAGAATCAAAAGATACAGTAACTGATCCTAAATTACTAAAGTTAATAACTAAAGAACACAACTGGGATAAAACTAAAACATGGTATCGAAATATCAACAATGATATTATTGAACGTGCTGATAATATACGTAAGTTAGAAATCAGTGGCGGCGAGCCCTTTATCAATGTTCACTTTGATAGACTCATTGACGGGCTACTTACTAGTGGTAAAACGTTGCCAGGACTTAATATAACTACCAATGGCAGTTTTACAGAAGATCAAATAGCTAAGTTAGAAGCATTTGATCATGTTCATATTAATTTTAGTATAGATGGCTGTGGCGAAAAATTTTATGAATATCTACGTTGGCCATTAAAATGGGACGATGTTGTAGAAAAAATTGATATACTTAAAAAATATCCTTGGATAACTTGCGAATTTGCAATAGTTCCACATAACTTAAATGTGTTAAATTTAGCCGATAGTATTATATGGTTTAAAGAATATACCGATTACGATGATAGATTTAAAATAGGATTTAGTTGGCTTAATGGTGCTCCTTGGTACGGATTAAATAATACACCTAAATGGACACGACAAAAAGCAATAGCAGAAATTGAAAGTACTATTTTTGTAGATTACAGTGAACAAGAACAAGAGCAAATTCAAGAATTAGTAAATATATTATCTAAAGATGATGCTACTAGTCATTTAGATTTATTAAAAAGTCATGTTGCTATGACAGATGCCTATCGCAGTTGCGATACGTGGAAGATAGTAGGGTGGAATATTGATGAACTCTAACTACGTTATTTACTTAAACATCTTAATAACGCTCTAACACCAACAGGCTTGCCATCTTTACTTGCAAGATGTACTGCCTTTGTTGGTGTTAAATCAAAATCTTTACAAACTTTTACATAATCTTTTTGATATTTCTGCCAAAAGTATTCAGGACCTAGTTCTTCCATAAACTTAATACCCATACTTACTAGTGCTTGACTATTCATATTAAAATCATTCATAATAGTAACAGCGCCGTTAGGAGTTTTACGAGCAAAGCGTAATCCAATACGATTGCCTCCCATGCCACCTTTGCTTAAACTAATACCAACAGTTTGAATAGCAGGATGATCAAAATTAAATTCTATGTCTCTAATACAACTAATCCATGCACCGTCAATGTGTACTGGTATGTTCTGTTCGCTACAACGATCTAGTATTACAGACATGTCTGGATGTACATCTCCATAAAATGGAAATGGCATTGCAATTAATAATTCTTTATTAGGATCAAGCGTATCTATAGTAGCATACTCTATTTCATTATTAAGACGCCAGTGGTATTTGTAATCATTCTCGAATGTTTGCAATGTACCACATCTTTGATATAAGTCGTCAATAAATTGTGTACACCCGTTTATAATGTCATGGCGAGGAAATGCATCAAGTCCGCTAAAGGTACTAAATTTATGATTGTTTAACCATTGCACAAACGTGTCTTTAAATTGTTGGTCTAAGTCAGGTGTGTGTACAGGATTATGTTGATAAAACATATCATAAAATTTGTTTATGTCATTACTGTACATAGGTTGTGGTCTGTCATATTGCAGCCAATCTTGAGTGTATTCTCTTTTTGTGTTGTCTCTCATAAGTATATTTATGTGCGTATATAATGGATAAATAATTTTAAGAGGAAAATATTATGGCAGAAATACTTACTGATTTATTACCAAATAATACTATTGGGATAGTAATGAAACTATCAGGCGGCGCCGACAGTTCGATAATATATTATAGGTTATGTAAAGAAATAGCTGAAAAAAATCTTAACATACCTATTTACTGTGCCACGCTAGATACTGAAACTAAACCTTGGTACAGTCACTATGCAAAAAAAGTTATTACTTTTACAAAAGATCATACCGGCATTGAGCCAATTGAACACAGGATTAGATTTTTGCCAAACCCTTGGACAATTGAAGATTACGGCAGAGAACAAGACGACAATGCATATAAAATAATATCAGAAGGTAAGGCAAATGTGTGGTACGGCGGTTTAACACAAAATCCACCTATAGAAATACAAGCTAATATTGCACAACATGTTCCGGGAATTGTTCTTAATACACACACTGAAGTATTTGAGATGTGTAAACAAAAAGATTTTGCAAGAGACGATCTATCTAAAAACCCAATCGCTGGCTGGTCTGATACTAAAGTTCCATTTTATGCAATTCATCCATTTGTTCGTAGAGATAAGAGGCATAGTACTGCAAAAATGTATAAAGAAAATAATGTCACAGACGAGTTATTGCCGTTAACATATAGTTGTGAAAATAGTAACGCACAAGAAAAAACAAAAACTAATATTGTTAACGGATTTCAAGAACACACACATTGTGGTCAGTGTTGGTTTTGCATGGAAAGAGCATACGCATTTGGAAGGCTTGTATGAAACCTTGCATACTACCTTGGATAAATTTTAGTACGAACACATTTGGCAGACCTAGGACTTGTGGATATGCCGATCAGCCTACAGTAAAAGCAGCACAAGTAAAACTAAAAGGTAGTACAATTGCCAATGAGTGGAATAATGATTATTTTAAATCTATTCGCAAAGATTTTTTAGAAGGTAATTGGCCTGAAAATTGCAAACGCTGTAAGTATGTAGAAGAACTAAATGGAAGTAGTAAAAGAATAGAAGAAAACAAATACCATTTTGAATCTAATAAACATCTTATAGAACAAACAGCATCAGATGGCAGTGTGCCTTATTATCCAAGTAATATTGATATTCGAGTAGGCACTATATGTAATTTAAAATGTATTCATTGTGGCACTGGCGCTAGTTCAAAATGGAACGAAGACAAGGATATGTTAAACAAATATCCTAATACTGAATTTTACAACATTGATAATAAATGGATTGAACAAGATAGCTTTATATGGGATAATATAAAAGAAAATTTACAGCATACTAAGCGGTTTAACTTTTTAGGAGGAGAACCGTTTGCAAATAAACAGCACAATAAATTTATTAAAGAAACAAGTGAAACTGCTGCCGCAAAAGATATTACACTAACATATGTAAGTAATGGCACACTATTAACAGAAAAGACGTTTGATCAATTAATAAAGTTTAAAGAAGTTATTATTAGGCTTAGTTTAGATGCTATTCAAACACCAGGCGAATATTTTAGATTTCCTATTAAATGGGATAGTTTTGTTAAAAAACTTGAACTTATGGAGTATTATGCTAAAGACAACACACATTTAGATATCGGAGTACAATGGACTTGTAGCAATATAAGTATGTTTTATCTAGTAGACACATATGATTACATGCGTAAACACTTCCCTAATATAAAATTTATATTTGCTAACCATGTTGAGTGGCCTATACATATGAGCGCACAAGTATTACCTAATGAAGTAAAAAAACTAGCAACACAGCGTATTAATAATTATGATTTTGGCTCTGATAAAGAAAGTATTCCGTTTTACTTGAATCATATGCTTGAAAAGGATGAATGGAGCACTCATGGAAAAACATTTATGAATTATCTAAATGATTTAGATAAAGCAAGAAGCATAAGTTGGCGCCATAGTTTTAAAGAAATGGAACTAGAAAAGTTTAATGTCTAAAATATTAATAAGCGGAAATAAAGATGTAGGGTTAGCAAGATCGTTATACGCACTATATCCTGATGCAATATTTTGCAGTAGAGAAAGTAAATTTGATCTAACTATATCTTCTCACCAAGAACGTTTTGCTAATTTAGCTTTAGAACATGATGTTATTATAATAAATGCTGCCCTATGGAAATTTAATCAAACAATCCTGTTAGACGTTGTGTATAAAACTTGTCAAACTAACAAACATTATCCGCATATTGTTGTAATTGGCAGTACAACAGATAGAGTAAAAAATGGTAAAACATGGTTATATAATGCTGAGAAAAAAGCACTAAGAGATTATGCTAACACTTGTGCAATTAATTCGGTATGGAGTAAATCGCCAAAAGTAAGTTATATTAGTTTTGGTACACTTTCAAATAATCAAGAAAAACATCCTGATAGAAAATGTTTAAATATAGACGAAGCAGCTGAGTACATAAAATGGTTGATTAATCAGCCAAAGTATGTTAATATAAATGAGATAAGCATAGATCCTATGCAGGATGAGAGGTGGCATGGCTGAAGATTTAAAATGGAGTAACTACGATTTTACAAAGATACCTTTTGATGATATTGTCAGTGTTGGTCAACGTACTCTTTTGTATCGTGATATATTTACAGTATCATGGCTACTTGGTCGTTTCTGCAATTACAAATGCTCCTACTGTTGGCCTTATGCACGTTCCGACCGTAAAGACCACCGTCCTACCGAGCTCTGCTTGCGAACGGTGGATGAAATTAAACGTCAAGCCCGAGACAACGGCTTCAATTCTTTCCACTTCTCCTTGTCGGGAGGAGAGCCTACTTTCCATCCTGGATACTTGGACATACTAAAGCATTTAGCAGACGATGTAGATAATACAAATTACACTAGTGTGCATATGACATCAAACTGCTCGCGCAATATGAAATGGTTTGAAGAATATGTAGAAGCAGTTAAGCCATTCCACCGTGCTAGTATTACAGCAAGTTTGCATACGGAGCATCTAAACACTAAAGAAAAGATGCAGGATTTTGCTGACAAGTTAATCTTCTGTCAAGAGCATGATGTACAAGTTACAATCAACATGGTTATGGTTCCAGACTGGTTTGAAAGAGATTGGGACAACGCATTGTTCTTTCATGAGCAAGGTATAAACGTCACGCTAAAGCCTCAAAGCGACCCTACAGCTAGTCGAGTAGTAGATGGGTATACAGCAGACAACCTAAAACGGTTGCACAACGGCATGCCGCAACGTGCGTATACGGAGAGCAAGCGTAAATGGGCAGAACGTCCTAGACCTAAATTTCAAATACCAAACGGCATTATGGGTAAGAATGATGCTAGTGTGCCGTGGCACTTTCAAGTAGAGTTCGAAGACTCTAAAGGTAAAAAGTGGTATATGGACCAAGCAGAACGCTTTAATGCCTTTAATTTCAATAAATTTGAAGGATGGGCATGCAATGCCGGTTTTAGCGGAATAATAATACGCGAGCCTGACGGTAGCATAAAAAGAAGCTATTCGTGCCATGATGCACCTCTTGGCAACATCGAAACAGGGTTTCAGCTATTTAAGACACCTAAAACATGTATTACTAAAAGTTGTGTATCAAGTGCTGATAGTAAAATTCCAAAAAGGAAGGTTTAATGGATAATAGTCATATTATTACAAATGAAGAAAAGAAAAAATTAAAAGTAGACTACGTAAAGGCATTTAATGATGGTATTATATCTAATCCTAAAATAATAGATATTGCTTGTGAAATGCAGTTAGATGCTATCGGAGATTTTGTACCATTAAATTTTAAAACTAACCTAGATCAATTTAGTAAAGAGATTGACAAATACTCGGATATGTGGATCCCTTATCTACATAGAGAGGGTGTATTAAATGACAGGCAGGGACTTAATTTAGTAGGTTTGCCCGGCGATACTCCTACAGATAGTTTAAGTATGCCAGAAGCACAAAAGCGCACAGGTCGCAGTTTAACTGAATTAGATTTTGATACTCCAACAGAGCTATACTATGATTTAAAAAGTTTACATCCTATATTAGAAGTATTTCCTAAATTAGGGAGATGCAGTCTAGTAAAAGTTAATACCGGAGGTTGGTTTCCAACACATAGAGATGGTATTTTATTACAGCGTAAAACTTTTAGAATAGTTGTATTTTTAACTAATACAAATCACAGTTCGTATGAATGGGAACATGATCATAGAATTAGACAAATAGAAGAAGGTCGTGCTTATTATATTGATACACGCAAAACACATAGAACGCATAGTTATGTACCAGATAGTATACATTTAGTGATGAATATACCTAAGACTTATGAAAATGTTTTACGTGTTTTAAATATACTGCAAGCCGGCGAGTCTTAATTATGTTTAAAAAATTAGATGTAGATTATAACAAAGAAGAATTGTTAAATTTAGCAAATTCGCTAGAATATAGTCATGCATCTAAAGAACTTGGTAGAGAAATACCTCAAGAAATTGCGCCTAATTTTGGATTAGAACATACGTTAATCAATCAAATTCTAATGCAATTACCTAAAGTACGGTTTTATAACAGCAGTTTTATTAGAACTACTCCCAATACTGTTATAGATCCGCATGTTGATAGTAGTGGATTAGCTAGTATACAGCGCACAGTTAATTTTTTATTTCCTCTTAAGAACTATAATAGTCCACTAACGATTTATGAAAACGGCGAACATACATTTGATATTACAGGACCTATTGCGTTTAGATGTGACTTGCCCCACAGCTATGAAAATCAAACAGATGATTATAGAGTAGCATTAATTCTACAAGTAAAACATCCTTTTACATTTGAACGATTAATAGCAACTAAGGCAATATAATGAAACTAGGATTTTATGGCCATTCTACTTGTGCATATCGCAGCAATGAATCATTTATAGATTTGGTCGGAACAACGTTAGATGCTGAGATAGTTAATATAGGTGTTCGCATGGGTTCTGAAGAACGGTCTTTGTTAGATTTAAAAAAAACTAAACCTGACATTGCTGTTGTGTTTCATAGTCAAAGCCGATTAATTTATTCACCAAATAGAGATTACGATTTTGATGCAAGTAGTGATTACGGACTTCTCCAAAATGAACTTGAAATGCTCGAAACCTATAACACTTATTTTAGAGATAAAGAATTAGAACGTGCAAGACTATATGGCGCTGCAATGCAAATAGAACAGTATTGCAATGATACAAATACGTTTGTGATTAATTGTGTTGATACTGCACACCCATTTCCTAAATGGCTTAAATTATCTAATGAAGATACTAAATGTATGACAATAGCAAAATCTAATAGATGTGATTTTGCTCAAGGTCCAAATGGCATTACATCCAAAGGCAATGCATTAATTGCATCGCACTTGTTAAATACTATTGCGGCTCGTGACGGAGTGGTCAAACGTGTCTGATCGTAACTCAGATGGTTCTAATACCTACGGTGGTTCGAATCCCCCAGCCGCACCATTTTATCAAGTGACATTAGATCCGTCATGGCATCCAGAGTATGAAAAATTGTGTACTGTACTCCAGCATTCGGGATCTAATGAATTATTTTATTATAATGTACCTAATGTAGTAGCTAGAAGGTTAACTTTACCTGCATACACTAGACTTAGCTGGGTTGTAATTCCTAAACCGACACAATCTCGATGGCACAAAGATACTCGTTCTCAACCAGTAATTAATTATTATGTACATGCTGGAAACGGAGTTACTGAGTTTGGTAACGGATCTAGCTTTGTTGCACAGGATAACGAAGCATGGTGGCTAGACGTAGGACAAATGCATAGAGTTACTGCGCCTGCTGTTAGGAGATTTTTACAAATTGAATTGGCCTAATCAAGAATATACTGCTAGACCTATGATATACTCACGCATAAACTATGAACATCTAGCAGTGCTACAGCGCGAACTGTTGGCTGCTACAATAGCACAACCTATGAACATACAGCCGCACACTGATGGTCATAGTGTGGCTGCACTGATTGAGTTTGAACGACTGTTGCTTGCACCCGGCCATGTGCCTGTGGCTCGTGAAACACTGATCTTGACCACAGGCACAGCTACACATGCACATCGTGACACTACGCCCAATCGCACACCCTATCGCTGGAGCATCAACATTCCCCTTGAAGGATATGAGCACTCACACACTAGTTTTTGGCACACTAAAGGTAGACCACAAGGCATTATCACACCCACGAAAACGCCGAGCATACCCTACTCATGGCCATTGGAACGTTGCAAGCTAATTGACAGCTATGCTACCAACAGCATATTCCTTATGGACACTCATGTGCCTCACAGCATACACAGTGATCCTAACAAAACCCTCTTACGGCGCACATATATGCTGCGCATGGGACTAGAGTTTGACCCTACACAGCATCTTTTAGTAAACTATGAATAAAAATAATCAAGAATATACTGCTACAGACATTTGGCATATGTGGCTAAAACAAAAGCATGACGGTAGTCTTATAGTAGACAGGGCTTGGCTACATCTTGATCATCCTACTTTACTAGTAAGCAGTTTAACTCGAATAGTAGATTGGCATGTTGCTCCGGGAATATGGGGACTTGATATATGGCCTATACATGGATATACCACTATAGAATATCCTTCACATACTATACAAGTAAATACTCCACAGCGAGTACACACTAATACACTACACCGTTGGATACCATCTACTCTAAATAATGTATTTTTAGCAGAAAAAATAAAATTAATTTCGGGATAAAATGTACATGATAAACAAAGATTTATATGAAGATTTACAATTAACAATATACAAAAACTATTCTAATATCTGTTTTGATGTTTCTGGAGGCGCAGATAGTGCAATACTATTATATTTTTTGGTTAATTATTTAGATGAATATAATAATACTGCAAATATACATTTAGTAACATGTGCCAAACGTCCAACTGGTTATAGTAATGCTATGCAAAGTGTTAAAGTAGTAAATCGTATAATTGAATTAACTAGTACAAAATTAATTAAATCACACTATACATTTTATTCAGACACCCAGCATCGAGAAGACTTTGTCAACCTAGAAGAAGATTGGTTTGACAGAGGTAAAATAGATATTTCTATAACAGGCACTACACAAAATCCTCCGTATAATACTCCTAACGAACCTGTTATTGATCGGGCTATATATAGAGATAAAGGAAACTTTAATAAAACAATACATTATTCTAAAAATAATCGACCAGTGCATGCACCTTTTTTAAAACGAGATAAAAAATTTATAGCTAAACTTTATAAAGATAATAATTTGCACGAAATATTATTACCATATACAAGAAGTTGCGAATCTCATGATAAAGATGAGACAAACAATTTTACTAGTCATTGTGGACAATGTTGGTGGTGCTGGGAAAGAAATTGGGCGTTTGAATCAGAAGGAATAGTAGCAATATGATAGTTGAATCGTTTACAACTAATACAGTTACAGATAGCCAACATGCAAAATTAATTCAATTGTGCGAAGATGCATATCTTTTACAAGAACCTGCTTATGAAAACTATGACATAAATGATTGGCAAAATAAACCACACACATTGTTAAATTTATTATATTATAAAAAGCGTTTTGAATTATTTAATATAGTTTCTATAAACAATAAACCGATTGCAATGAGCGGATCTTATGTATACAATGGTGTTCCTATTATTGGTGTTAGGGCATTTACACACCCCGACTATCGCGGCGGCGGACATTGGTGTCAGGCACGTCACATATTTCCTAAACAAATAGACTGGGCCGATCAGTTAGGTTACGATCGTGTTTGGATGACATTTAACGAATACAATTATAAACTTATAAATTTTCTAAAGCGTATGAGTGAAGGTAAAGCAAGTACGTTCGGTGGTCCTAGAGAAATTTACCAAAATTTAAAATGGTATGACGAACCTAAAGAAATACAATATACTAATCAAATAGTAGCGGAACTTGAAATAGCATCGTATAGATCTGCACATTCTTCGTAAGTTTTTCCAACAATAGTAATATATGCAAATAATGATTTGCCGTTTCCTATTACACCGTGAGGAATACTAGTGTTAAGCAAAACAGGTTGATACTGTTTGTGTAAGATAGAACAGTGCC
>Ga0209137_1001843_pt1 | contig 19447 bp, 15 predicted proteins | sample SaaInl5LU_22_DNA_FD_184642 | JGI IMG/M metagenome (GOLD analysis project Ga0209137, IMG submission 184642) | Marine microbial communities from expanding oxygen minimum zones in the Saanich Inlet - ESP_105LU_22_DNA (SPAdes) (version 2) | ecosystem: Environmental > Aquatic > Marine > Intertidal... | reverse complement strand
GGATATGAGACTCGAAACAAGTTCGCCAAGAGCTTCACCTTCGAGCACTTTTTCCAATTTATGCAGAGTTAAATTAATACGGTGATCGGTGACCCGGCCTTGCGGATAATTATACGTGCGAATACGCTCGGAACGATCGCCCGTACCCACTTTCGACTTACGGTCGGCGGCGCGCTCGCTATCGATCCGATCGCGTTCCGCTTCAAACAAACGCGCCCGCAAAACCTTCATCGCTTTCGCTCGGTTTTTATGTTGTGACTTTTCATCCTGCTGGATAACCACGAGACCACTCTCAATATGCGTGATCCGCACTGCGCTATCCGTCGTGTTAACCGACTGCCCGCCTGGGCCACTGGCTCTAAAAACATCAACCCGAATATCTTTATCTTCAATTTGAATATCGACTTCTTCCGGCTCAGGCATAACAGCCACGGTTGCAGCCGATGTATGAATACGGCCACTGCTTTCTGTATCCGGCACTCTTTGAACACGGTGCACGCCGCTCTCAAACTTAAACTCAGCGAACACCCCTGTACCGCGGACGGAGGCGATTACTTCTTTATAACCGCCCATATCACCATCAGAATGAGAGATCATTTCAACTGTCCAACCTTTGATATCGGCATAGCGCTGATACATTCTAAACAAATTTCCGGCGAATAAAGCCGCCTCATCTCCACCGGTGCCAGCGCGAACTTCAAGGATAACATCCAAACGGTCCGCCGCGTCTTTCGGCAATAGCAAAATCTGCAAATCGTCTTCTAATTCCGGCAATCGCTCTTGCAAGCTAGGCAATTCCACTTCGGCCAGCTCACGCATATCCGCATCATCGCCATCCATAAGGCCTTGCAGGTCACTAATTTCGTTGAGCGTTTGACGGTACCGTTGGATCGCTTGAACCACTGGATCGACTTCCGCAAATTCTTTCGACAAGGCGACAAAGCGCTCCGGAGGGCAATTTGCGTTCATCTCATCTTGCAGCGTTTGGGCACGCGCTAATATACCGTCGAGCCGGTCTTCGGGTATCATAAGTTTATCCTTCGGAGTTATTCTGTTGAGCTTCAGCGGCTTTAATATCAGACACCTTGCTTTCGACAAGCCCTGCCAAGTGCTCAACCATTTCTTCATGCGGTAGCTTGTGATTAGGCCGTCCCGCTATGTAGACCATACCTTGACCGCTACCGCCGCCGGTGAAACCAATATCCGTCTCACGCGCCTCGCCGGGGCCATTGACCACACAGCCAATAATCGAGAGGGTAACTGGCGTCGAGATATGCGCCAAGCGTTCTTCGAGAGCCGAGACCGTGCGTATCACATCAAACCCTTGTCGCGCACACGAAGGGCAAGAAATAATTGTGACCCCCCGATGGCGTAAGCCGAGAGATTTTAATATCTCATAGCCGACTTTTATTTCTTCAGCAGGGTCCGCCGACAAGGAAACGCGAACCGTATCGCCAATCCCTGACCATAATAAATTGCCGAGGCCGATCGCAGACTTCACCGAGCCGCTTAAAAAACCACCTGCTTCTGTGATGCCAATATGCAATGGACAATCGACAGCCTCCGCCAATTGTTGATAAGCCGCGATCGATAAGAAAACGTCAGACGCCTTCACACTGATTTTATATTCATGGAAGTCATGCTGCCGTAAAAGGTCGACATGATAAAGTGCACTCGCCACCATTGCTTCGGGGCAAGGCTCTCCATATTGCTCTAGCAAATGCTTTTCAAGCGAGCCCGCATTAACGCCAATGCGAATAGAGCAACCATAATCCTTAGCCGCTTGAACAACATCACGAACACGCTCTGCACTGCCAATATTGCCAGGATTAATCCGCAAACACGCGGCACCCGCTTTGGCCGCTTCAATCGCCCGTTCGTAGTGAAAATGAATGTCCGCGACAATCGGAATATCAACATTCGCGACAATTTTAGACAGCGCATCGGTAGATGCTTTATCTGGACATGACACCCGAACAATGTCGGCACCAGCTTCTTGGATCGCTAATATCTGAGCAATCGTCGCGTCTGCATCGCTGGTCAGGGTGTTGGTCATTGACTGAACTGAAATAGGTGCATCACCGCCAACCGGAACTTTTCCGACCATAATTTGTCGGCTTTTCCGTCGTTCAATATGACGCCAAGGTCTTAGCATTCCGTCCTTCTCAACTTAAATATAAATGAGCAGTTTTAGCGTTGAGACGCCAACTGCGAAGGGTTAACAGACCTATTGGCGAGAATTTCTCCATCGCGTCCGAGACGCCCGATCATTTCAGCACCAATAAAAAATTCGATCGCTCCCGCATCACGTGTCGACACAGAAAAGACTTGCCCTTGCTCTAGCGCGAACTCAATACCTTCGTCAATGACGCTGGAATATAGAATGCGCCCAGCACTGCTTTCTATTCGCATCCAAGTCCGGCGTTTAGCTCGAATGGTAACAGGTAAATTCGATTGCACCGCAGGCGCGGCAGCTGACGGTGTAGCTTGGGTAACAGTAGCCGCAGCTTGGTCACCGATTGCGACAGGTTGGGTAGTGTTTGCGGGAGGTTGGGCAGTGTTTGCCGCAGCTTGGGCACCGTTTGCCGAAGGTTGCGCAACGCCTGGTGAAGAAATCCCACCTATTGTCGCCGGCGAGGTGTCCTGCTGAGTGGGTTCAACATTACCAATCCGTTGCGTGGCAACGTCTTCTTGCGCGATTAACTGATTGTCTTGATTTACAATGTTTTGGTTTTCAGGAGAGCTAATCGAGCTACCCGTTTCCGCACCCTCAGGATTTACACCCGATGTTAAATTGCCGTCCGGCGCACCACTTAAACCATCAGCCGGCGCAGCACTTAAACCATCAGCTGGCGCAACACTTGACCCATTAGCGGGCGCAACACTTGGCGACAGCTCTGGTGTCGTGGCAGCAACACCACCCAATGTTGGTTGCGGGTCTGGGGAACTTTGCAAAGCCCATATGATGACAACCAACAGGCTAATCCCAATTCCCGAGAGAATTGGTATCAATTTTGATACTGAGCGTGGGTGCTCTAAGTCAAAAAATTCCTGCTCAGGCTTAACCGTAACCTGATGCGAGGCCTTATAACTGCGAATCAGACTATCCGCATCCAAATCAAAGCGATTGGCGTAGCTTCGAATAAAACCAATGGCATAGGTCTCACCGGGTAACTGCTCAAACTTATTGGCCTCAAGTGCCGTTAAAAAAGTCTCAGATATTTTTAGATCCTGCGCAAGTTTGCTGAGGGAAACTGCGTTCTTTTCCCGACTACCCTTGAGCTTGTCCCCTACCGAATTATTCATTTTTACCTATCTCGTTAAGCCACAACCCAAAACCAAAAGCTATTCGTCGACTTTATTTTTAATCGAATTAGCCCGATGCGAGTTTTATAAATTGATAGCGTTTTTATGTCCCGAGCTTATCACAACTTAATGCCTTGTCTATCTGCGATCTCACGTAAACGAACCTCAATATCCCCGCCTTGTTCAAGCATCAACTTTTGCACAGCCTCTTGAAGGCGCGGCCTGTTTACCGAGCGAACCATTCTTTTAACGGGGCCAATCGAAGAGGTCGGTATCGATACCTCATCATAACCCAGACCAATAACGGCCATCGCAGCGAGTGGATTGCCGACCACTTCCCCACATAAAGAGACTGGAACTTTGTATTCTTTACATTTTTTATTAATTTCAGCCAATATTTTCAAAACGGGGCGGCTTAAAAACGCATATCTCTCACCAACCCGCGCATTACCGCGATCGCTCGCATATAGAAACTGCAGCAGATCATTGGTTCCGACCGATAAGAAATCAACATCTGGAAGCAGTTCATCTAATTGCCAGATTAAAGCCGGAACCTCTAGCATGGTACCTATTTTGAGGCCCTTCGTCCTTTTACCATCCAAACGCTCCATACGCGCATTTTCCAAAAACAGAATTTCTTTGGCTTTACGAAATTCATCTACCGTGGAAACTAGAGGGAACATAACATAGAGATCCGTATCCGCTGCAGCAGCTAGCAAGGCGCGCAATTGATACCTCAGTAATCCGGGCCGATCTAAACCAATACGAATAGCGCGCCAGCCCATAGCGGGGTTCTCTTCTTCGCGCACACGCATATACGGCAATACTTTATCGCCACCAATATCCAACGTGCGGAACACAACTTTTCGTCCCTTTGCTGCATCTAGAACATTTTTATAAAACTCTTTCTGCTCAGCAAGTTTAGGCAAATGCGCCGATACCATGAACTGCAACTCCGTCCGAAACAGACCAATATTATCCGCCCCCGACAGATCTAAATTATCGACATCAACAATAAGTCCTGCATTCAAGTTCAAAGTGACCTTGAAACCGTCTCTGGTGATAGCTTGTAAATTACGAATACGCGCATATTGTTTTAATCGCCGCGCCCGCAAACGAACTCGATCCGAGAAGGCCTCAACGACTTCTGGCGAAGGTTTAAAGTGCACTTCCCCCTTGTCCGCATCGACAATTATCTCGTCACCGTCGCGCGCGAATCCAACAAGGTCCCGGACATTGGCCACCAAGGGAATGTTCAAGGCTCGAGCTACAATTGCTACATGGGCGCCCATCGCTCCTTCTTCTAAAACCAAACCTCGCAATTTTTTCTGGTCATAGTCCAAAAGCTCAGCTGGGCCCATTGTCCTAGCTACTAAAATGGCGTCGCGCGGCAGCTTATCCTCAGATGCTAGAACCGCTCGACCGGTGAGGATTCGTAGTAGCCGATTAGACAGGTCTTCAAAGTCGTTGAGACGTTCGCGCAAATATAGATCACGCTGTCCCGTCAAACGAACTCGAATATTATTGATAACGCGATCAACCGCCGCCTCAGCCGTTAACCCTGTGCGGATCGCATCATGAATTCTAGTCAGCCAGCCACGATCATTGGCAAACATTCGATAGGTTTCAAGCACGTCCAGATGATCGCCCGCATGCGAGACATCATCAGTAAGCAAAAGATCATCAACATTACGCCGCAGCTCATATACGGCTTGGTCAATTCGCCGGATTTCTTCCTCGGCGTCCTCCGCGATAAGTTTTGTAACCTCGACCATTGGCTCATGACGAACGACATGACCGAGTGCCAAGCCTTCCGTCAGGCCGTTACCTGAAAACACGCGCGGTATATTTTCTTTTCCAGAGTTCGCCTCAAGGCTACCATCGGGTGCCGGAAACATCTCCGAAAGCACCATTGCAACGGTTTGTAATGCCTCAACCTCAACATCGACAAAACTGCGCCGGGTCGCATTCTGCACAACAAGGACCCCGGTTACACGGCCACCGCGCAAAATAGGCACCCCGACAAAAGATAAATATGGGTCTTCACCAGTTTCCGGACGATAGGCAAATCGAGGGTGAACTGGCGCATCCGCTAAATTAAGAGGACGCGCGTGTTGGGCAATGTCGCCAACCAAACCCTCACCAATACGAAGGGTCGTCTTGTGCACAGATTCTGGGTTCAGACCTTCGGTTGCATATAGCTCCAACAAGTCATCCGCTTGCAAAATATAAACGGAGCAGACGGCAGCATCCATGCTTGTCGCTATCACTTGGACAATCTGATCCAATCGCTGCTGGCGTTCTCCGACAGAAGCCATCAGCTCTCGCAATCGTCTTAATAGGACACGCGGCCCCTCAAGGGTGATCGGCATAATGACAACTTCCTGTGTAAAGGCCTCAGCCGTATCTCTAAAATCTCTCGAGTTTAAAGGTTATCGAGTCCAAAAGCAGCATGCAATGCGCGCACCGCTAGCTCTGTATATTCATCGTCAATCAAAACACTAATTTTAATCTCGGACGTAGATATAACATGGATGTTGATACCTTTTTCTGCAAGTACTTTGAACATTTTTTGGGCGACGCCCGCATGGCTTCGCATGCCAATACCAACAATCGAAATTTTTGCCATTGCTGACTTTTGTTCGACCGCATCAAAATTTAGGCGCTCCTTGGCTCCATCAATGAGCAACATTGTCCGATCCAAATCATCATTGGCCACAGTAAAGGTTAGATCGGTTTTCAGACCATCGGTAGACACATTTTGCACGATCATGTCGACATTGACTGACCCATCAGCAAGGGTTCCAAAAACTTGCGCGGCGACGCCAGGCTGATCTGTAACATCGCGTAACGTAATTTTGGCTTCATTTCGTGTATAGGCAACGCCGCTTACGACTTCTTGCTCCATAATTTCTTCCTCACTGCAAATAAGCGTCCCTACAAGACCATCTTCTGGAAACTCCGCATCTGGCGCATCAAAACTCGAACGCACTTGAAGTTTCACACTATGCACCATCGCCAATTCGGCAGATCGCGTTTGTAACACTTTAGCCCCTGAAGACGCCATCTCCAACATTTCTTCATAGGAAACTCGATCTAACTTTCGCGCTTCCGGCACAATGCGGGGATCGGTCGTATAAACGCCGTCCACATCCGTATAAATATCGCAACGATCCGCCTTCAGAGCGGCCGCCAACGCAACCGCGCTGGTATCGGATCCACCACGCCCTAAGGTCGCGATGCGCCCCTCCGGACTAACACCTTGAAACCCAGCGACAACGGCAACACGGCCCTGCCTAAACTGCTCTTCCATTTTATCGACATCAATATCGGCAATACGCGCAGAGCCATGCGCATCATCAGTTAAAATGGGTAATTGCCACCCCAACCAAGAGCGCGCTGAAACACCAATATCTTGCAGTGCAATCGCCAGTAAGCCAACGCTAATTTGTTCGCCAGCCGCCACAATCGTATCATATTCCCGGGCATCATGAAGCGAAGATAAACCGCGCGCCAACCCAACCAACCGGTTGGTCTCGCCAGACATAGCCGAAACCACGACCGCCACTTCAAAGCCAGCCTCAACTTCACGCTTCACATGCAGAGCCACGTTGCGGATGCGATCCAAATCGCCCACAGATGTTCCACCAAATTTCATTACCAAACGCGGCATGACTTCCTTTCCTGCGCAAGCGGCCTATATTGGTCTCAGTGCTTACACGATTGTGCCCCTGTAAGGCAATATAAAGGATGAAATTCAATGGTAAATCAAGTTGGCCAAACGAAGCCGGAAACTGACGAGATTTTGGATAACCCCAACAAAAGCAGCACAATAGACGATCAAGAAGTTGCAAAATTCACGGCAATGGCGGCTGAGTGGTGGGACCCAAAAGGAAAATTTAAGCCGTTGCATAAATTTAATCCAACGCGTTTGACCTATATTCGTCGTCATGTTTGTGAGATTTTTTCTTTGGACCCAGCCCTCGAACAACCCTTAGCCGGACTATCTTTATTGGATATCGGTTGCGGTGGCGGCTTGCTGAGTGAGCCAATGACCCGACTTGGCGCCAAGGTTACAGGTGCCGATGCGAGTGAAGCCAACATCAAAACAGCTAAAATCCATGCCGAGCAGCAGGGCTTAGATATCGACTACCGCGCCGAGACAGCCGAGCAACTTGTCGCCAATGGCGAAAAATTCGATATCATTTTGAATATGGAAGTGATCGAGCACGTTGCTGATATTGATTTATTCGTCGGCTCTTGTAGCAATCTATTAAAGCCGAACGGCGTTATGTTTATCGCCACCTTGAACCGAACCTTAAAAGCACTTGGGTTGGCGGTTATTGGCGCTGAATATATTCTTGGCTGGTTGCCGCGCGGCACACATGATTGGTCCAAATTTGTCACCCCAGCTGAGTTAGACGCGGCACTATTGAACAGCAACATGAAAATGCAAACTTCCACGGGTGTGAGCTATAATCCGATTTTCGACAAATGGTCAGAAACGGGAGACCTGCAAGTTAACTATATGGGAATTGCGCGACCTATCTAATTCTTAGCTTTATCTGGAACCAGAGCAAGCGGCATGACGCCGACCCCTTCTTCAATCAGCTCTTCGGCCTGCGTCAGGCTGGTCTCCCCATAAATATCTCGCTGTTCTGTCTGGCCGTAATAAATTGCGCGGGCTTCATCGGCGAATTTATCGCCTACATAATCATGCGTCTGTTCCACATGGCGGCCGATTTTCTGCATCATTTGCAGGATTTTTTCAGGCTCCAGCTTGGCGACGCCTGTCCCAAGTCCATCCGGTTCATCCGGCCCAAGCTTGCTGTTCGATTTAGTTGGAACACTCGGCGCCATGATACCGCGTTGAACCTTCGTGCTGGCACAAATAGGACAGCTCAAAGCCCCCGTTTCACATTGTGTCTCAAAGCCTGAAATACTATCAAACCAGCCGTCAAACTCATGTTGCTTATCGCAAATCAACGCATATTTAATCATTCTACGTTCCTATGCATATGTTACCCGCGACTTGGAATAGATCTCGCTTCATGCGGCGGCGTAAAATCTCGACCATGCCGCAACGAAGGTATCTGTTGGCGCGCGGCCACTACTTTCTTCACATCTAATTCGGCCGACACCAACCTATACCCATCCACCTCGAAATCATCCTTATCTTCTCCACCCACAGCAAAACTGTCTTGGGTTGACTGCGCCAATACCTCGCCCCAAGGGCTAACAATCATCGTATGGCCATATGTCTCGCGGCCGTTCTCATGCGAGCCAGATTGTGCCGGCGCAAATATATAGCAACCTGTTTCGATCGCCCGTGCACGCAATAGAACCCGCCAATGCGCCTTGCCAGTGGGTCGCGTAAAGGCACTCGGCACGGAGATAAAACACGCGCCGGCAAGAGCCAGACTTCGGTATAGAGACGCAAAGCGCAAATCATAACAAATGCTCATGCCTAATTTGCCCCAAGGTAAATCAGCAGTAACGGCTTGTTCCCCAGCTTGATAATTATTGGACTCGGCGTGATGCTCCCCATTCGCCAGCGTCACATCAAACAAATGAATTTTGTCATAGCGCGCAATGATATTCCCGTCCGGAGCAAATACGATTGAACGATTTGCCGCACGGCCATCCGCAGACACCACCGCCACCGAACCCGCAAGCACATAAACGCCGTGGGTTTTTGCAGCTGCCTGCAGCGCTTGAACAACAGGATCATCGGCCTCCTGACATAAGCGCGAGAGCATGGCCTCACGCCCCTTCTCCATGAAGTTACAGGTCTCTGGCGACGCAATAAACTCAGCGCCGTTATCGGCGGCCTGCTGTATCGCGCGCGATAATATATCCACATTCTCCGACGGGTCACGGCGGGTGCAGGTTTCAATACAAGTCAGTGTAAATTTGTCTATCATCATTTGTTAAAGCTAGCCGCTTTAACATGACCACTCAACCAAACAATCTGAACATTTTCATCAAACAACACGCGCAAAGGTAATGACGCCGACGCTAGTTGCACCCGCTGACCGAAGAACTTTGCAGCAGGCATTCACAGTCGCGCCAGTCGTCAGCACATCGTCAATCAAAATAATATGACGACCATCAAGCTTATTCTTCCCGCTTTCACAAACACGAAAAGCTGAGCGAACATTTTGCTTTCGTTTATGCTTACCTAACCCAACTTGGGGCTGTGTCCGGCGATGCCTCTGCAAGACATCCATCAAAAAACAATAATTGCCCTGACGCGCGAATGACCGCGCAAGTTCTGCCGCTTGATTGTATCGCCGCGATAGTAAACGAAATCGATAAAGCGGCACCGGAACAATCAGCGAGTTAACGTCACATATTTGTTGGGTGTAAGCCACCATCCACTGTGTCATCATGACCGCCAACTCTGGCTGGTCTGCATATTTAAATCTAGAAACTAAAGATCGAGCCGACCCCTCATAGGCAAGTGGCGCGCGGGCCCAGTCATAAGCCGGTGGCGATACAATAACCGCAGGGCATAGCGTTTCAGCGCCCAGGTCATACGGCATGGGAACACCCGAAATTTTGCAAACTGGACCAGTAATCCAATGCAGGTCGGACCAGCAAGACGCGCAAAGGTGATTAGCCAACTGAACAGGCTTACGGCACAAACTACACTGTGGCGGAAATAAAAAGTCGATAGCTCGACCCATTACTCGTCGGATAAACTGGCGGCAAACACTAAGATCAAACAAAACTCTGCACCCCTCACGATTATTATTTATTTTACGAACGCATTCAGACATATTGCACGTTATGAGCACATCTGTCCCAGAGATCTTTGACCATAAACGGCGTGACATAGCCAAACGTCGAGCCGCAAAAATGGAAGGTGATTATGACTTCCTATTTGTGCGAGTTGCGGAGGAGCTTGCGCAACGCTGCTTGGGCATGTCGCGAAAGTTTGCGCGCGCATGGGTCCACGGCCCCAAAGCCGCCCGCGATATAATATGCCAAGACCTGAGTGCGAATTGTGAGATCGTTGAACAAAGCGACGATACTCGCTTGAAAACCTCGACAGTTGATGCTGACGTCACAAGCAAAGACCCAAGCGATTGGAAATTTGAACCCGCAAGCCTCGACCTGATTATTGTTGTCTGGGGTCTGCATGCAGTTGAAGATCTACCTGGCTCACTTGCACAAATTAGGCACGCTCTAAAGCCGGATGGATTATTATTAGCAGGGTTTCCTGGTGGTGAAACCTTAACCGAACTTCGCCAAAGCTTCATGCAGGCAGAAAGCGAAATACTTGGCGGAATAAGTCCGCGCGTTCACCCTTTCGCAACGCTTCAAGATATGGCCGGCCTAATGCAACGCGCCGGTTTTGCTTTGCCTGTCGTTGACCACGATAAGCTTGAAGTGCGTTACGCCAATCCACTGCGTCTCGCCGACGACCTGCGTGGCATGGGCGAAACCAATGCCCTTATCAGTCGCAGCCGAAAACCTTTGCGGCGGGATGTTCTGTTCAGCATGATCGAGACCTATCAAAAAAAGTTTGCTGGTGCTGACGGGAAAGTAACGGCTTGTTTTGAGATGTTATATTTAACCGGTTGGGCACCGCATGAAAGTCAGCAAAAGCCGCTACGTCCGGGAAGCGCAAAAATGAGCTTAGCCGAAGCCCTTAATACAAAAGAGATTAGTATCAAGGACGAATAGCCGTCAAAAGTCTAATCTGGAACTAGATCATATCTCGCAACATAGCCAATAGTGGCCGATCTGCAGGCGGCATATCCAGATCAAACAGCTCCAAAGCACGACACCATTTGACGGCTTGCCCTTCCTGAGGTTCTATAAAACCATCCCACTTGCGACAAACATAGAGCGGCATGAGCAAATGAAATTTTTCATACTCATGGCTAGCGAATGTTAAGGGAGCTAAACAAGCTTCGGTTACATCAATCGACAACTCTTCTTTTAGCTCTCGAATTAAGCATTGCTCTGGCGTCTCGCCAGCCTCAACTTTGCCACCCGGGAATTCCCACAAGCCAGCCATCGACTTTCCTTCGGGGCGTTGAGCCACGAGAATTTGTCGGTCAATATCGACAAGCGCACAAGCCGATACGAGCACGATGGGTTTAACTTCTGTAATCGGCATTGATCGAAATATATCCATGCGTAAGATCACAAGCCCAAATGCGGGCATGGCCTTTGCCGCCTTTGACACCAACATTAATATCAAAGTGGATCTGCTGGCCCTTCATGTGTTTGGCAATCGGCGCTTCGTCGAAACCAGCAATAGCTCGCCCTCGATGCGCTACTTTGTGACCGCCAATGTGAATGGAAAGGCTGTCTCTATCAGCCCGTTCGCCTGACTTGCCGATCGCCATGACGATGCGTCCCCAATTCGCGTCTTCTCCAGCCACGGCTGTTTTGACCAAGGGTGAATTACCAACCGCCAAACCAATACGACGGGCGGCCGCATCATCCGCAGCTCCGCGAACATCAATTGTCATGAGCTTGGTCGCGCCTTCGCCATCACTAGCAACCTGAATAGCCACTTCCTGCATCACAGATAGAAGCGCGTTTTTAAAGCCTTTCAAACGCGCATCCTTGGCCGAGCGAATGGCAGCGCCGCCGATTTTTTTAGCACCTGTTGCAAATATCATGAGGCTGTCAGATGTCGACGTATCGCTATCCACAGTAATTGCGCTGAAACTTTGCGGGTTCACTTCATCAAGTATTTTTTGCAAAACCCCTGCCGGTATAGCCGCATCGGTAAATGCAAACCCCAGCATCGTTGCCATGTCCGGCGCGATCATTCCAGAACCTTTGGCAATCAAATTAATCGTCACCTGTTCACGACCAAACTTGACCTGACGTGTCGCAAATTTTGCATAGGTATCCGTTGTCAAAATGGCTTCTGCGGCCAGCCGCCACTGTTTACTCGTAACCTTCGCGGATTTAGACGACGCCCGCGCCGAGTTTGATAACAGATCAGGCGCGCCCATTAAGCTCTGAACCAGCGGCGCAGGATCTAAATCTTCACCTATCACTCCAGTGGACGCCATATAAATTGCATCTTCCGGAACCGATAAAATACTTGCCGCGCTAGCAACCACATCGTCGGCCGCACGCGCACCCGCTTTCCCCGTAAAGGCATTGGCAATACCAGCATTCACGATCAAAGCGGAGGCCTTACCCTTACTTAAACTCAAATTCTGACGGCATAAATCTACCGCCGCAGATGGCATAGAGGATTGGGTAAAAACACCGGCAGCCGTGGTCGTCGATGCAAATTTAGCCAATAACAAATCATCGCGGTCGCGGTAGCGCGAACCACTTGCAAAACTGACCAATTGCACACCATCGATAGCAGGCATTTTTGGATATTTCTTTGGCGCCAATGGCGAGACAGTTAACCCTTTTCCAAGCATGGACTATTTCACTTCCTGCGGAACAGCTAAACGCACCTTCGCGGTTTCGCGCAATTCTGCATAAATGTCATTTTGCGCTCGGTTCATTAGCTGATTAGCAATTTGTTGCTCAATTTCTTCAAACTTAGGCGTTGGCGGTGTCCGACGGTCTTCAGCCTTGATAACATGCCAGCCAAATTGTGTTTTTACGGGAGCAGATACCTCACCCTTTTTTAGCTTAAAAACAGCTTTATCAAACTCAGGCACCATTCTGCCGGGGCTAAAATAGCCGAGGTCGCCGCCATCTTTTCCACTTGGCCCCGTAGATACTTCTTTCGCCAGGGTGACAAAATCTTCGCCTTTTTTCAAGCGCTTCACGACAGCTTTGGCCTCGGACTCGCTGGCTACCAATATATGGCGCGCGCTTACCTCTTCAGGAATTGGCTGACCGGAGATTTCTTTATCATAAAAAGCCCGGACTTTCTCTTCGCTAACGCGCTCAACCAACAAACGGCTCATATACACATCTTGCAAAACTTTTTTGCGATAGAAAGCCATGAGCTTTTGCACTTGAGGATCGTCGTCTTTTAGTCCCGCCTTTATAGCTGCCTGAGATGCAAGCTCACGATTGGCAATAAAACCAACCAAAGTCTGAAGCCTTTGCTCTTCTGGCAATTGGCCGACCAAAGAAAATATTTCATCCTCCGCCAACGACAAATCACCATACGTCACAGGCGTATCATTGACATAAGCCGCTATATTTGTTGCTGAAGTTTTGTCACCACTGTCTTGAGCCTCGGCTGATATGGAGCCAAACGCCGTGCTGACCAAAATTGCTCCGATAATTCCCGACTTAACGAACACACCAAACCGGCTTATGGCCTGCGCCGACGGTTTATGGGCTGCTTGAGCTATGACTGGTTGAGTGATGAATGCGTGAACGGTGAATGGACGTTGGGCTATAAACATGAGAGGTCTCCTGATCAATGGCTTAAGTAGTTGCCTTTTTTATGGATTGTATAGTGACTTTCCTGCCAACAATAAACAAGTAAATTCAGTTTATAAGCCTGACTATAAAGCATAATAATATTCGTCATAAGATTGACACAGTGGAGAGCGATGCTTACATCTTTGGCTCGACGTCTAAACAAACTTTTATTCTATCACCGCCGACTATCATTCAAACACTTTAGGCATATTAGCGAGGAAAATTTATGATCGGGTTGAATAGCCTTACGCGCCGATTTTTTGGCTCCGCGAATGATCGTCGTCTAAAGCCTTTTCTGGCGCGGGTGGAAGCCATTAATGCGCTGGAACCGCAATTCGCGGCGCTTAGCGATGCCGAACTTAAAGCGAAGACAGAAGCGTTTCGCGCCGAGTTAGCGGCAGGCAAAACCTTAAACGATATTTTAGAGCCGGCTTTCGCAACGGTGCGTGAGGCTGCAAAGCGTGTTTTAGGTCAGCGCCACTTCGACGTTCAGCTGATCGGCGGTATGGTTCTCCATTCTGGTCAGATCGCTGAAATGAAGACCGGTGAAGGTAAAACACTCGTGGCAACTCTGCCATGTTATTTGAATGCCCTAAGCGGCAACCCTGTACATGTGGTCACCGTCAACGATTATCTAGCACAGCGCGATGCTCGTTGGATGGCGCAAGTTCATGAATTTTTAGGGCTAAGTGTCGGCTGTATCGTCAATGATATTGATGATGAAGCCCGCCAGGCAGCCTATACCGCGGATATCACTTACGGCACGAATAACGAATTTGGTTTTGATTATCTTCGTGACAACATGAAACACAGCCTCGAAGAAATGGTTCAGCGCGGACAAGCATTCGCGATTGTCGACGAGGTGGATAGTATCCTCATCGATGAAGCGCGAACACCGCTCATCATATCGGGTCCACTTGAAGATCGCGCCAGTCTGTACCTCGAAATAGATGCGCTGATCCCGAAGCTGACTGAAGATGATTATGAAATCGATGAGAAAACCAGAGCCGTGAACCTTACCGAACAAGGCAATGAGACTATCGAAGTTCTTTTGAAAGAAACAGGACACCTATCGCCTGACGATTCGATCTATGACATTCACAATATCTCCCTGATTCACCACGTGACCAACGCGCTTCGCGCCCATAAAGTATTTGCCAAAGACCGTGACTATATTGTCAAAGGCAGTGGTGCGGCAGGCAGCGTCGTGATCATCGACGAATTTACGGGTCGCATGATGGAAGGTCGGCGCTATTCAGACGGACTTCACCAAGCGCTTGAAGCTAAAGAAAACACGCCAATCCAGCCTGAAAATCAGACCCTAGCTTCGGTAACTTTTCAAAATTATTTCCGTTTATACGACAGACTATCTGGCATGACCGGAACGGCACAAACAGAGGCCGAAGAGTTTCTGGATATTTATGGCCTCGATGTTGTTGAAATACCCACCAATACGGATGTCACTCGGATTGATGAGGATGATGAGGTTTACCGAACCGCAGAAGAAAAAAACAAAGCCATTGTAAGGCTGATTGAATTATGCGCTGAGCGCAAACAACCGGTTCTTGTCGGTACAACAAGCATTGAAAAGTCAGAGCAATTATCCGAGTTTTTGACCAAGCAAAAAGTTAAGCACAATGTTCTAAACGCACGCTACCACGACCAAGAAGCGCAAATCATTGCCTTGGCCGGTGTTCCGGGTGCAGTCACCATCGCCACAAATATGGCGGGGCGCGGGACGGACATTCAGCTTGGCGGCAACTTTGACATGCGCGTGCAAAATGAGATTGACCCGAGCTTACCGGAAGAGACACAAGCCAAAAAAAGACAAGCCATCGAAGCTGAAATAAGCGAATTGAAAAAAATAGCCCTCGAAGCGGGTGGCCTATGCGTGATCGGTACGGAGCGCCATGAAAGTCGCCGGATCGATAACCAGCTTCGTGGTCGCTCAGGTCGTCAGGGTGACCCAGGTCTATCGCAATTCTTTTTGAGCCTTGAAGATGACTTGATGCGGATTTTTGGCACCGACCGTATGGACGGAATGTTGCAGCGTCTCGGCCTTAAAGAAGGTGAAGCGATTATCCACCCATGGATTAATAAAGCGCTGGAGCGCGCCCAGAAAAAAGTTGAAGCACGCAACTTTGATACGCGTAAAAACATCTTGAAATATGACGATGTTATGAATGATCAACGCATAACTGTGTTCGAACAACGCATCGACTTTATGAGCTCCGATAATGTGCAGGAAATCATTCGTGACATGCGTCATGAAGTTGTCGAGGATCTCATTGAAACGCATATCCCAGCCAAGGCCTATGCCGACCAGTGGGATATTGAAGGTTTAAATGAACGCGTAGTTGACCTGTTAGGTATCGAGCTTCCATTGGCGGATTGGGCGGCCGAAGAAGGCATTGCCGATGAAGAACTAAAACTGCGTATTCTCGATCATGCTGATCGAGCTGCGGCGGCCCGTGCGGCCCATTTTGGTTCGGACGTTATGCGCCAAGTCGAGAAGTCGATTTTATTGCAGACGCTGGACCAACAATGGCGCGAACATTTGTTGATGCTTGAGCACTTGCGCCAAATTGTTGGCTTGCGTGGATACGGTCAACGCGACCCTCTGAATGAATTTAAACTCGAAGCCTTCACGCTATTTGCAAAACTACTTACGCAATTACGTGAAGACGTCTGCCGTTTTGTGATGCGTGTGCAGGTCGAAACAGCTCCGCCACCCTTAGAAACACCAAGAGCCGCGTTTTCTGGATCCGCCGGTGCCATGCACGAAAACGGCGAGATAGATTATGCGAATACACCGCGCAATGCCGGTTGTCCATGTGGGTCTGGGCGTAAATTCAAGCATTGCCACGGAGCGGTAGGTTAAGCGAACTATTTAGTCAAGCAATCGCGATTATGCCATCGCAGAAACCCGCGATGGTAGTTCTATTTTACAGCTTAAAATGAGGCGCTAAAAATTAGAAGCTTAAGCGATACCTTCACGTCCCATAGCAAGGAACTTCTGGCGCCGCATTTGTTTAATCGTCTTAGCGTCTTTGCCCGCCATCGAAGCAAGTTCTTCGCTGACAGCTTGCCCAATCGCTTCCATCATAAATTTACGATCACGGTGCGCGCCGCCATGTGGCTCAGGAATGATCCGATCCACCACACCCAGCTCAATTAAACTCTGTGCCGTGACCTTCAACGCCGCCGCAGCAATATTTGCCCGCTCCGATGTGCGCCATAAAATCGATGCGCAGGCTTCCGGCGATGCGACGGTATAAATAGAATGCTCAAGCATCAAAATCTTATTCGCCGTAGCCAAAGCCAAAGCTCCGCCAGAACCACCTTCGCCAATGATCACCGAAACCATCGGCACACCAAGCGACAAACATTTATCCGTACAACGGGCAATCGCTTCTGCCTGCCCACGCTCTTCCGCGCCGATACCAGGGTAAGCACCCGCTGTGTCCACAAGTGCGACGACGGGCAAACCAAATCGATCCGCCATGTCCATAATACGGATCGCTTTTCTGTAACCCTCAGGGCGAGCCATACCAAAATTATGCTTGATGCGACCCTGTGTCGTTGACCCTTTTTCATGGCCTAAAATAGCCACTCTCTGGCCCTGCCAATTACCTATACCGCCAATGATCGCGCAATCTTCTGAATAGAGGCGATCGCCAGCTAACGGCGTAAAGTCTTCAACCAGAGTTTCAATATAGTCGAGAAAATGTGGCCGCGCTGGGTGGCGCGCTACCTGCGTCTTTTGCCAAGCATCTAGATTTTCATAAATCTTTGTAACTTGCTGTTCAACCTTTTGTTCGAGCTTGCCAATCTCCTCGGCAATATCGACACCAGATTTAGTTCCGCCGACGATACGAAGTTCTTTTATTTTGCCTTCAAGCTCGGCGATTGGTTTTTCAAATTCAAGATATGTCTGCATCATGTCACCACTTTATCTTTGTTTATGTTTCGATACAAGCCGCAGCTAAACTGATTTCAGGTGCGACAGAGGATGGGCTGTTTCAATAAGTTGTTTCTTTCTTGTCTCCAGAATATGCGTGTAAATCTGAGTTGTTGAAATATCAGCATGTCCTAGCATTTGCTGAACTGATCTTAAGTCTGCGCCATATTCCACCAAATGTGTAGCAAAAGCGTGGCGCAATCCATGCGGTGACAAAGCTCTATCCCCTAGACCGGCTTGCTTGGCTAGATCCACCAATAATTGCCAAAATCGTTGCCGCGTTAGGAAACCTTGGCGCGATCGGCTCGGAAACAAATACAGCGATTTTTTCATAACCGGATCGCAATCTCGTAAGTCAAGCCAAACTGACAGCGCCGCCTCGGCTGGTGGGTTCAGGGGAACCATCCGCTCACGCCCACCCTTTCCGCGCACCCGTAACATGGATTGGCTAATATCAGCATCACCGCGCGGCAGGCTAACCAGCTCGCTTACCCGCAAACCACTCGCGTAAAGCATCTCAATCATGCAAATCATCCGTATTTTGGCCAGGTGCTGGTTTGGCGTATCGTCGGACAGGTTATAGGCGCATCCGATCAGCCAATCCACATCGCGTGTCGACAACGGTACGGGTACGGATCTGGCCTGCTTCGGCCGAGATATTTTGAGAACTGGATTGACCGATAAAATGGCTTCTCGGACCAGAAACTTATAAAAATGTCGAATGGCCGATAGGTGCCGTGCCGCCGTTGAAGGCGCCATCGCTTGTCGGTGTAGCTCACTCATATAATCACCGATAAGACGGTCACTCGCTTTATCCAGCAGCGAACCATTGCGCCGCAAATACCGCGCCAACTGTTGCAAATCTCGGCGATAGGCAGAACTGGTATTTACGGAAACCCCACGCTCAGCCGATAACATATCTATAAATAAGTCTATCCGTTTTTGATCCTCCGAATGGACAGGATCTTTGGCATCTGAGGCGCGATGTTTTTTGGGCATATTCACCCCTTAAAATCTCTATCTCGCAGAGCTAATATTAGATGCTACGTGATATGTTGAGTTATATTTTGAGTTATATTTTGAGTTATCTTCCTCGGAAGAACTAACCGCACTATTGTTATTAATCACCTGCTCACTTAGCGCTTTTTGTAGAACAATTTCTTTAGCCAATGCCAAAGCTTCTCCGCGCAAACCGATATAAGCCATCGGCTCAATGGCAGCATAGACATCTTCATCCCGCCAGTCGCTGAATGGTTTTTGTGCCAGTCGTTCTTGCATGAACATCACCAGATCTCCAAGCCTACCCGAGCGCGATAATCTTTGCGCTTGGTCGACCACTAAATCAAGGTCATATGCACTCGGCGCCGCTTCGCCTGACGGCAAAATATTCGACGCATCTAGCGCTTCATAAGCAACGTCAGCAAATGACTTTTCAGGTTGTAAAAATCCTGAGTTTTGATTGTCTGGGTACATCGGAAAGCGTCTGCCCTGCTCACGCCAAAAGCTCAGAATATCCTCTAGGTCTTTTCGCGGTTGGTTGACACCTAATACCTGCGCTCTGATCAACGCTTGCGCGCGGTCCAGTGCCCCCAATTGCAAATTGGCTAAAGCAAATAATGCGCGGTCACTCTCATTCTCTGGATCCACCAGTGCAATCTCTCGCGCCACCAACCGAACCGCTACGCTCCAAATGTCATTATCGATCGCAAGGCGTAAATAGCTAGCCAATTCATTCGCTAATTCACTCGCCGAAACATCAGGCGAAACATCAGGCGAAACATCGGCAGACATATTCTGGCCCGC
>Ga0209137_1001836_pt1 | contig 19520 bp, 19 predicted proteins | sample SaaInl5LU_22_DNA_FD_184642 | JGI IMG/M metagenome (GOLD analysis project Ga0209137, IMG submission 184642) | Marine microbial communities from expanding oxygen minimum zones in the Saanich Inlet - ESP_105LU_22_DNA (SPAdes) (version 2) | ecosystem: Environmental > Aquatic > Marine > Intertidal... | reverse complement strand
TGGTATGACCACTGGTATGACCACTGGTATGACCACTGGTATGATCACGGCTATGGTCATGATCATGATCATGGCTATGCGGGTAAACCGACAATAGCTTCGACATTTCTTGCCCAAATAAGGAAATAAACTCTGGGTCGCGTGCGACCGCTTGCGGTTCACCTGAACAGCAAATGTGTTCATAAAGACAAACCACTTTCTGGGTAGATGACATAACAAGGTGCAAGTCATGGGAAACCATGAGGATAGCAATTTTGCGTCGTTCATAAATCTTTTGCATCAGAGCATATAGATTAAGCTGCCCGCGCATATCTAGGTTCTGAGCTGGCTCGTCGAGAACTAGAATATCGGGCTCTTGATGAAGCGCGCGAGCTAATAAAACGCGCTGGCGTTCACCGCCGGATAAGACACTCATTGGGCGGTCCAGTAAATCGGATATCTCAGTCTCTTGAATGGTTTCATCGCATAGGCGTGTTATCTGTCCAAGCGTTAGAAACCGGTGTACTGGAAGTGGTAATGTCTTCTCTAGGTTTAATTGTTCGGGCACAAAACCTATGCGCATATTCGCACGGCGATGAACCGTTCCCGAATCGGGTTTAACAATTCCCAATAGAGTTTTTAACAACATGGACTTGCCGGCTCCATTGGGGCCGATCAGCGTAATGAAGTCTTCCTCATATATAGATAGTGATACGTCGGACAGGATCGTTCTGTTCTGCCGCTGTAAAGAAATACCCGTTGCTTCGATCAGAGGGGAGGAGGGATTGGGCATATTTTTCCTAAGTTTAGAAAACAATTTCAGAAAGCTACTGTTGAGCTTCTAACATATCGCCCATTTTTTTCCAGAGGAGATTCATCGCCTTCAACGGACGTACCATAACCCTGAAGTCATCAATTAGCCCATCTTGATTCCAATGTATAATGTCAACACCATTAATTTGAATGCCGTCTATTTCACAACGAAACTCCAACATGACATTGTCCTGATCAACAATTTCACGGACATATTCGAACCCACTATCAGCAAAAACATGATTGGCGGATGTGAGGTAAAGGGCGACTTTAGCCCGCCCTTTTTGCGGCGTATGCACGACGGGCGAATGAAACACAGCGTTTTCCGCTAATATGTCGGTAAGTTTCGACATATCATTATGTTTCATCATTTCATGCCAACGATCAATATTTGCATGTTTATTCATATTGCACTCCTAATGCACCCTAACGTTTACTCCGCAGCTATGGCTGGTGGCTTTTCATTTTTATTAGTTGTAAATTTGTAGTCTCCGCGAGCAAAATGCTGTGTCGCTTTGCGGTACATATAGGTAAAGTCAGGCCAGTTATTGGTAATCTTCCCGGCATCATTTTTGTACCAGCTGTCGCAACTCGCCGCCCAAACGGAGGTGTCTAATCGCGCTTTTAGATGATCCGTGAATTCAGTCATTTTCTCATCGCTGATTTCTACAGTAGCGGCTTGTTGACTGGCAACTTCTTTCAAAGCATTCAACACATAATTCACCTGACATTCGATCATGAAGATGATGGAATTATGTCCAAGGTTCGTATTCGGGCCGTATAGCATAAAAAAGTTAGGGAATTTTGGTACTGTAATGCCGAGGTAAGCTTCGGCTCCGTCTCTCCATTCTTGATTGAGATCCGTTCCAAGGCGGCCGGTTATTTTTAGAGGCGACAAAAACCCGGTCGCTTCAAAACCGGTGCCGAATATAATCGCGTCAAATTCATGATGTTGGCCAGACTTAGTGGCAATACCTGTCGATGTTATGCGCTCGATACCCTTGGTTTCTATGGTTACATTATCGCGCTGAAGGGCAGGTAAGTAATCATCAGAGATGACAACACGCTTACAGCCCAGTTGATAATCGGGTGTAAGTATCTCGCGCAACTTAGGGTCGAGGACTTGATCTGATATTTGTTCTTGAACTTTTTCTTCTATCTTACCCATGCCGCGGAATAGGCGCACGAGAAAATGTTGTTTCGGATTCTCGTTGAAAACGGCAAAGTTTGATTCCAGCGTCCAATATAGGAGGCCACGATAAACACGCCTTAAGCCGGGTATGTTCTTGAATAAAAACTTTTGCCAATTGGCATAAGCTTTGTCACCGCGCGGAACAACATGGCAAGGTGAGCGCTGGAAAACTGTAAGCTGGCCTGCGTCAGCAGCTATTTCTGGAATAAATTGAGCGGCAGACGGTCCATTGCCAATGACGGCGATCTTTTTGTTTTCGAGATCGTGCTTATGCTCCCAACGGGCCGAGTGGAATATAGGCCCTTTGAAATCATCTTTACCGGCGATATCGGGAATCTTGGGAACATTTAGCTGGCCCAGCGCGGTTACAACCATGTCACCGATTATCTCTTCACCACTTTTAGTGGTCAGCTTCCACTGATCTGTTGCGTCATTGAATGCGGCTTCGGCAATTTCTGTGTTGAGACGAGTTTTGTCGTAGAGACCATATTTCGCACCGAGACTGGAAATATAGTTAAATATTTCGTCTCTTTGCGGAAATACACGCGTCCAGTCTGGCTTGCCTTCAAATGAAAAGGAGTAAAAGTGTGACGGAACATCGCAGGCACAGCCAGGATAGGTATTATCGCGCCATGTTCCTCCGAGGTCGTCGCCTTTTTCTATGATTTGAAAGTTATCAAACCCTGAACGAAGCAGCTGGATTGCCATGCAAATGCCAGCAAAACCGCTACCAATAATCAAAACGTTCTTGTCACGCATATTTTTTAAGTCAACAGACATTGATCTCTCCCCAGTTACGTAATTGTTTATCAAACTGAATGCTAAGGCAAACGAAAAAATTCAATGGAGCCATTAAACTTAAAATATAGGCTTTACCTATGCGAGAAATATTTTACACTAAGTTTAAACTTGGGAGGTAATTTACGAATGGGACATCCATCATTTAGCCGTGGGCAAGCCACGATCATCAATGTTTTGGCCATTGCGGCAATCGCCGCGACTGTAGCTGTTGGCTATATGTCAATTCGCTCGGACAATGTTGAGGGCAAGACTGGTCAGGCCGAACCAAGCTCACAAATAGGAATGATCAATACCGACCGGATCATTGAAGCCGATTCTGAGCCGGGTAACTGGTTGGCCTATGGCCGCGATTATTCGGAGCAGCGCCATTCGCCGCTAACACAGGTTGATAAGACAACGGTTAAATCGCTCGAGCTTGCATGGGACGTGGATATGTACACGACGCGTGGGTTAGAGAGTACGCCGATTGTTGTAGATGGCATTATGTACATGACGTCCTCTTGGAGCATTGTCTATGCGGTTGACGCAAAGACTGGTGAAGAAATTTGGAGCTATGACCCAGAAGTTCCCGGCGAATGGGCAAGAAAGGGTTGCTGTGATGTTGTAAACCGCGGCGTGGCTGTTTACGAAGGCGCTGTGTATGTGGCGAGTTTTGACGGCTACCTTATATCACTGAACGCTGAAACCGGCGAAGAAGTTTGGCGGGTAAATACACTGATCGACAGGGAGCGCTCCTACACGATTACGGGTGCGCCGCGTGTCGCCAATGGCCTAGTTTATATAGGCAATGGTGGCGCTGAGCTCGGTGTGCGCGGTTACGTAACCGCTTATGATGCGAAATCAGGCGATGAAGTATGGCGGTTTTATACAGTCCCCGGTGATCCTGGTTTAGAAACGGAGAACCCTGCTCTTGATGTTGCTATGGACACTTGGAAGGGCGGCGAGTGGTGGAAAGTCGGCGGCGGTGGAACTGTATGGAATTCGATGGTGTTTGACCCGGATACCAATACTTTGTTTATCGGTGTCGGTAACGGATCACCTTGGACACGCGCTATTCGCTCACCGGGCGGTGGGGACAATCTTTATCTGTCCTCAATTGTCGCTTTGGATGCATCCGATGGTTCTTATAAATGGCACTATCAGACGACGCCAGGTGATAATTGGGATTATACAGCGGTTCAGCACATGATGCTGGCGGAGCTGGAAATCGACGGCCAATCGCGTCGCGTGATTATGCAAGCGCCTAAAAACGGTTTCTTTTATATTCTCGATAGAGACACGGGAGAGCTGCTGAAAGCGAACCCATTTGTTGAGGTAAATTGGGCAACCCATGTGGACATGGAAACTGGTCGTCCGGTTGAGAATCCAGACAAGTCATATCTCGAGGGTGAATCGCAGTGGATTCTGCCAGGCCCTCTTGGAGCGCATAATTGGATGTCGATGTCGTATAATCCTGACACGGGTTTGGTTTATATTCCCGCTCAGGAGAGCCCTTTGGTTTTCGATCTTGATCATGACTTTAAGGCCAATGGAAAATTTAAATATGTTGAAGGCGGCTGGAACACAGGTCTTGAGTTTGGTCGTTATTTAGAAATCGCTGGCGAGCATCCAACGGCACCCTTGCCACGTGGTTATCTAACTGCTTTTGATCCGCTAACCGGTAAAACACATTGGATACGCGAGCATGGTTCACATTGGAATGGTGGCACGCTATCAACAGCAGCTGGCCTGGTGTTTCAAGGTAACAGCGATGGTTTCTTAGTCGCCTATGATGCAACGACTGGCGATGAACTTTGGAAGGTAAATACATATACAAGTATCATAGCGCCTCCAATAACGTTCATGGTTGATGGTGAGCAGTATGTGTCTATCCAAGTTGGGTCAGGCGGAGCGGCGATTACAGAAGGTGATAGCATTATGCCAGCTTCTGGTCGCTATGGTAACTTTGGGCGGACGTTAGCGTTTAAAATTAATGGTGGTGGCTCGATACCAGAACCAGATGTTTGGCAGCGTGAGATTCCAGAGCCACCTGTCATTGAAGCTAGCGCAGACCAAATTGACCATGGCATGGAAGTCTATGGCGAAGTTTGTGGGTTCTGCCATGGTATTGGTGTTATTGGTGGTCCAGCTATCGCTGACCTGCGCAAAATGGGGCCCGAGTCCCACCGCATGTTTAACGACATCGTCTTAGGCGGTCTGTTGACGGAGCGCGGGATGTCGAGCTTTGCTGATCGTCTATCACAGTCAGATGTGGACGCTGTCTATGCTTTCATTAATGCGCGGTCGTGGCAGGATTACGAAGCCCAAGAAGCGGCGAAGAACGAGGTTGAACTAGCCGCAGAGTAATGTTGCTAATCGCGACTAAGATAGTCGAATATTAAACTGAAGCTGAATTTATCTTTTAGGGGGTAGGTCGGGGCGAGGGATTTCTCTGAAATCCAACTCAAGCCGATCGGCCTCCTGATTGGCAGCATTAGCTTGTTCACCTTGCCGCGCATTTATCTCATCTACTTTCTCGGGCTTTTTTGCATATTTGTAAGCTAAATTAGCTTCAATCAGTTTGCCGTCCTCGACCTGTTCTTTGGCGTCTTCAATTTGCTGCGCCAGAGCATCAGAATAGGGAAGTGCATAGAGGCGGGGCTTAGATCGGAACGCGCCTGTTTTGTGCAAAGCCTGAGCGAGGATATATATAGTTCCATCCGCTCCGCTGACCTTATTGGGCTCTTCGATAATAGCCCAGTGAAGTTTGAATGGATTGGGCGGCGCCTGCTCAATAGCCCAGCCCTGAACATCGCTAAGTCCACGATACGTCACCACATAAAGAATGGAAATGAGGACGATTGCCGATATTTTAATCTCGCGGCGGAACGGTGTGGCTAGGTTCAGGGTAAGTACGAGGCCTGCTAGCGCTGTGTATGCAATAGCTATTGAGATGACCCAATTCATTTGCTGTCTCCCGCATTGGCTTTATCGGTTGCGTGTATGAGTTGTTTTTGACGCGTATAAATATCTGTCACTTCGCCGGTGTCAGATAGACGAAAGCGAACCGCCGTTTGCTCATCGCCATCCCCATTTAAGATAACTTGTCCAGCATAAGAGACTACGAGCTGAGGGTTGATTTTTTCTATCTTGACTTGCACGGATACAGGATTGCGAGATTGTGCTTTATAGTGGAGTAAGTTGACGACATATTCCCCGCTAGCGACCCCGCGCAAGGTTACTGTTTCTTGATTAATCGGATTTTCGATTTGCTGGCCGTTTACAGTTATTCTGTCACCGAGTTGGCCTCGGTCGTCACGATCGAGATGCATGAGGCCCACCTCACGCGCATCAAACCAAACTAGCTTACCTGTCGGGTCTTCGACAATCAGGTCTATGTCGTCGGGGTGACCGTCGGGCCATTGCGCTGAAATTATATATTCAGCTTTTGGGGTGATTTTACCGTCCGTCGGTTTGGGTTGTATCAGCATAAAAGCGACGATGAACATGAAGGCGAAGCTCAATAGGGCATTAAACAATATGTCGTTAAATGCGTCTTCGTCACCCGGTTTGCTGAGTAGCTTTTCACCCTTCATGAAGAAGACACTTTCGTGAGCAATTTGTGCATGGCGTCGCTAGCGAGCTGAAACTGAACGCGTAACAACAAGTGACAAACAAGACCCGTTAGGGTTGTATAAAGCGCGATCGCCATTCCTCCACTCATGGCCTTGAGTGCGGATTGGAGGCTCACGGGGTCAAACGAGGTTAGGTCGCGTATCGGCGTAAGCATCAGGATAAAACCAATAATTGTACCTAATAAGCCAATCTTCAGGCAGAGATCCGCACTGAACCAACCATGATTTAACCAGCGCGCCATGTTCATTTCCGTTGTCTCAGTGGCTTCTGTTGAACCAGTAGCCAGACTAATCGTCTCGGATGCATGCTGCTCAATCCAGTTTAATAGCCATAACCAACGAACCGTCATGATCAGCCAGATTGTTAAGATTAAGTAGGAAAGGCGGCTTCTATCGCCCTCTAATAACAATTGAATGAGACCCTGATCCTGCAACAAATAGGCAGCAAAAAATATCAAACCGAGCAAAATAAAGCCTGCCATTTGCACAGACTTTGCCGACCACATGGAACTCTCCTGCATACGCGCCTCCCCCTTTGTCACAATAAGGACGCGCAGCTACTCGTTTGTGTTGCGCTATCCGAAATTATAGTGATTATACTTGTTAAGCGAAGTAAGTCCAAATTATTGCATTGCTTGGCGGCGTAAATATGTTGTTTGAAAGATGCATTTTGAATTTAGATTAAAAGTGTAAAAAGGGTCAGGGAGAAACAATTGGCTGGCAATGTAAGTGACGTGGCTGGGAATGCTGCAGATGGTGTCCTTGAGAAGGACAGAGTGTCGGGGCTATCCGTATTTTTCTATATGCTCCCACCCGTTGGTTGCGGATATATGTTTTGTCTCGTTAACCTATACATCATGAAATTTGCAACGGATGTGTTGTTGATTGCGCCTGCTGTTATGGGGTTGATCTTCGGCATGTCGCGTATTTGGGATGCTGTGTCGGATCCGCTTGCGGGCTATTATTCAGATAAAACGACGAGCCGAATGGGTCGACGGAGACCTTGGATGCTAGCCAGTATTATACCTATATCACTTTCTTTTTGGATGATCTGTGCGCCACCTGAAAGCTTGTCTGAGTATCAGATGATTATTTGGATGGGCATTGCGGTTATAGCTTTTTATTCGGCGCAGACGATATTCATTGTTCCTCACATGTCTTTAGGGGCTGAGCTGAGCACTAATTATCATGAGCGCAATAAGGTCTTTGCAGGTCGCCATGCGGGCTGGATCGCCGGATATATTTTAGCTCTCCTTACTATGTACTGGCTTATTCAGGCAGAAGCTAAGGGGGTTGAGGCGGTTCGTGAATTGGCGGAGAACCAATCTTTTGCCGCAGGTATATTTACCGCTCTTTGCTTGTTGGTTTGTGTTTATTTTTTGAAGGAGCGCAAAGAATTCATCGGTCGCGGCGCTGAGAAGCCTTGGCGGGCGATGGTCGATATAGCAAAAAATCCACATGCACGCCTATTGTTGATCGTCAACTTTATCGAAAATTTAGGCGGCGCTGTAATAACTATTCTGACTTTGTATACATCTCAGTATATTGTCGGTAACGCACTCATGGCACCTGCATTTATCCTATCTTACATGGTGTTCTCTTTTGCCTTAACACCGGTCTGGATTCCAATCGCTAGGCGTGTTGGTAAAAAGTCACTTTGGATTGGCTCGCTCATCGTTACCGCCATCGCATTTGGTTGTATGGCTTTTGTTGGTCCGGGAACGGAAGTTCTACTGGTCACGCTATCGGCGATTGCTGGAGCTGCGGGCAGTTGTGGCGGAACGGTCTCGCCGTCTATTAAGTCTGACATTATTGACTTTGATGAATTGCAAACGGGTGAACGCAAAGAGGGCGCCTATTTCGCCGCTTGGAACTTTGTTAGCAAAAGCTCTTATGGTGTTATGCTGAGCGTAACTGGGTTTGCATTGTCGTGGTCTGGGTTTGTGCCGAATGTTGAGCAATCAGAGTTAGTCATTACAACCTTGAGGGTTCTTTATAGTGGTGTCCCATTCGTTGCTTACATGGTAGGTGCGGTCATTTTGATGTATTTCACGTTGAATGAAGTTGAGCACCGCGCGGTGCGCGCTGAGCTTGATGCGCGCCGCAACGCTGAGTAGCTTGGAGATCAGATTGGCACAACATAAAGACTTAGATGCACCGCATCTTCCTATCGATATAGAAACAGTGAAAGGCTTTTTAGACCCTGAAGAGGGCGCTAAATTATATGCCTTGGCTGCACGCCAAGCCCCACATGGGTTATGTGTTGAGATAGGAAGCTATTGCGGTAAGTCGACGGTTTATATTGGCACGGCGTGTCAAAGTGTATCCGGCGTTTTACTGGCTATCGATCATCATTATGGGTCAGAGGAAAATCAGCCGGGAGAAGAATATTTTGATCCTGACTTAGCGGATCCCGATAGAGCTGGTATGTCTTCCTTGCGTCAATTCCGCGATACAATGCGAAAGGCATCTTTGGAAGATTGTGTGATACCTGTGCTCTCTCCATCTGGCAATGTGGCGCGCGTGATCCATGGCCCGATTGCTTTTGTATTTATCGATGGTGGCCATTCGCAGGCCGCCGCTATTTCTGATTATAGGAATTGGGCGGGTAAGTTAATGCCTGGCGGTATTTTGGCTATCCATGATGTTTTTCCAAACCCAGCAGATGGGGGACGCCCGCCACATAATATTTATAAGACGGCTCTGCATTCGGAATTATTTACCGAAGAAGAAGGCGTGAAATCGCTGAGGGTGCTAAGGCGGCTATAGGGCTAGGGTGACACGAGCTAAACAGAGCTCGCGTTAAATAGAGCATGTGCTGGCGTAAGTTCGCAAACGGCATCACTGGCAAGTAACACAGCGCCGGCAGTCCAAGGCGGGCACTCGACAGGCCAGAATACCTCTGATTGCAACTGATACCCCATCCAATAGGCGCCACTTTCATTTCGCATTTTGTGCAACCACGATAGGTGCTCTCTGGCCAGGTCATGTTGGCCGTTGACCTTTAATGCTAAAACAAGTTCGGCAGATTCCGCCGTCGTCACCCATGGCTCATCGCTAACACATTTACAGCCCATGCCGTCGACCACAAATTTATCCCACCGATCTAGCAACCTCTGTTTAGCAACATCATGTGCCAGTGCGCCCGATAATACAGGATAATACCAATCCATTGAGTAGCGCTCTTTGCTACCCCAGCTTCTGTCAAAACGTTCTGGTTTGTAGCGCAAGGCATCGCCAAGCTTTAGGTGAGCAACTCGCCAAGCGTCGCAATCTTTCGCTGCCGCTTCAGCCAGATTAATAGCATTGCCGAGGCTTTTATAGATTGAGCTGCAGCCAGTTAACAGTGCATCATCTTCGGGTGTCTTGGAGTCGGGCGCAGTCCAGCGAATATCACCTTCTGGTGTTTGCAGGCTTAGGACGAAATTTATCGCTTTTTCTACAACGCTAAAAGCCTCTTTCAAAAAGGCCGTGTCCTGTCGTATTAGGTGATAGTGCCAGCAGGCGGTCGCAATATAGGCAATAAAATTTGTATCTCTGGTTTTTCGTACCGTGTCCAAAGATTGCCGCGAAAAATTTTGTAACTCCTCGTCAATTGGAACATCACTGCCAAGCTGACCCCACCAAGAGCCATCGTCTAACTGTGTATTGAACAGAAACTTATAGGCCTTATCTGCACCATCCGTGGCGCCACAAATGCTCAACCCCATCGCTGATTCCAAGTGGTTCCAAGGGTCGAAGGCGCCATTTTTAAACCAAGCTATGCAACCATCCTCGCTTTGGACATCGAGAATTCTAGCTACGGCTCCGTCAAAATATCCTGACGGTATGGTATCGGAATTAATAAAACTGGGAGCTGATTTAAATTGGGTCATTTATTTGGCGTCGAGTTCTTCGGGCTTGTCAAAATAAAGTACGACAGATTTACCCATCAATGGATCAGCAACTTTTGATAAAAGACGAAGGTACCAAGGGTTGCGCAATATCTCGGCGACAAGAATTTTATGATAGGTTCGAACCAAAATATTAGGCTCTTTCTTAACGCCGAAAGCACATTTTAACCACCAGTATGGACTGTGTAAGCCATGGGCATGATGGGTCTCCGTGAACTTGAACCCGACTTGTTCAAACTCTTTTCGCAGCGCCTTGGCTTTAAAGATACGCACATGACCACCCGGTTCATTATGATAGTCGTCAGATAGTAACCAGCATATTTGCTCGGGCCAGCGACGCGGTACAGATATGCCGATGCGGCCACCCGGCTTAACGATACGCCAAATTTCTTGAATAGCACTTTCAAACGGAATGATGTGCTCGAGAACTTCAGAACATATCAAGCGGTCAAAGCTGTGATCCGGAAACGGAAGTTTAGTCGCATCTCCAGCCATCAGGCTGAAGCGGCGGAATGGACCTGTTTGCGGTTCAAGGTCAGGGTTTGCATCGAAACCTTCTCTGGTTTTCACCAAGTCGCCAGGGTCGAGATCGAGACCGACGGCATGGCAACGTTTGTAAAAATACATGGCATGAAGGTGACGGCCAAGACCACAGCCAAGGTCTAATGCGGTATGCTGATCGGCTAAGCCGAGGCGCTCGAGAGATATTGTGCGCACGTTATTTACCTATCTTTTGTTGCTGAGATTTGTGCTCTGCAATTGTGTTCCGGTACATGTCGATGACTTCGCGCGCGCATTTTTCCCATGTGAATTTTTCTAAAATATGTTTGCGTCCAGCGATGCCCATAGCTTTGCGGCGCTTGGGATCGTTTAACAATGTGTTGATAGCGTCTGCGAGCGCTTGAGGATTGGAGTGAGGGACGATTACGCCCACGTCGCCGACGACTTCTGGCAATGACCCGCCTGTTGTTGCAATAACGGGAATTCCTGCTGCCAAGGCTTCGCCAGCAGGAAAGCCGAACCCTTCATAAACCGATGGAGAGATTGCGATGGTCGATTCTGCATATAGGTCTCTGATCTCTTCAAACGTTAAATCGGAAACGAACTTCACGCGATGGAGTATGTTGTGGCGGATTAATTCTTTTTTGGTTTGGCCTTCGCGCAGTTTACCAATAATGAGCAATTCAGTGTCAGGGTGTTCGGTCAAAACTTGAACATAGGCACGGATTAAATAAATCAGACCTTTGAGAGGAACATCCGCACTTGCGGTGGTTATAAGCTGGTTGGTTTTTCTTTTTATCCGCGGTTGCGGCTTGAAGACTTCATGGTCGATGCCGTGATGAATTCTTTGCATGCGCGCAGGGTCAACACCGAAGTCTTTAACAACATCACGTTTTGTGCTGTCGGATACAACGATTAGAGGGTTTAGTTCACGCGCGACTTTCATTTGCATATTGAGAAATGAATACCAGCGCCATTTCAAAAATTTCATCCACGGGGACTTGGCATGGGCAATGTCAATTCGTCTATCCATAGTAATCGGGTGGTGCACCGTGCCGACGACGGGCAAGCCCATGTCTCGCACTTTAAGCATGCCATAACATAATGTCTGGTTGTCATGCATGATGTCGTAATCATGGATGCGGGTCTTCATATAGTCAGCTAGACGCTCGCCAAAGGTATATGGTTCTGGAAAGCCGCCCCAATTATGGCTCCACCATTCGAAGCGATCGACTTTATTGCTTAGTATTTCTCGGTTCAGGCAGGTGATAGGATTGGTGCGCTCATACATATCGAGCGACGGCAACTTGATCAATCCTACTCGTGGGTCGAGATCAGGATAGGGCGGGCCCGAAATAATATCGACATGATGACCAAGATCAACGATCGCTTTGGAGATCAGCCGCATATAAATGCCTTGGCCGCCTGTAAGCGCGTGGCTGCGATAGCTCGGCATGAGAATTCTTAGAGGTTTGTCGGTTGAGGCGCTCGTCGAGGCTGCCTTTTTACTGGTTTTTTTGGCGGAGACTTTTTTGGTAGGTTTTTTCGCGGATTTAGCAGCTGGTTTGCGGGCAGGTTTTGGGGCAGGTTTTGGGGCAATTGGCTTCATTTGGTTCATTCGATTAACTCCATAATTAGGCCGCAAACTTGCTGATTAACAATCCTACTGTGATTGACCGGAATATAGGCTAATAACGATTAAATACTCAAGGAAAGTATTAAGGTTTTGGGGTTATTTTTATCCAAAAGTTTTGTGTATTTATCGTTGGTCGATGCAGGTTAGGTGAACCGTTTTATCAACCATTCACTGAGAATATTATTGAGCTGGTCAGGCTGTTCATTTTGTGTCCAGTGACCACAATTCTCAATAGTATATGTTTCAAGATCGTGAATATATTTATTCATTCCTTCGGCCATGCTTGGTGGTAAAATAGCATCATTCGCGGCGCAGACCATTAAGCTTGGGGTGTCGATACTTTGGACAAAGTCTTTACTCTGCTGCCAGTTTCTTGAGAAGTTCCGGTACCAGTTTATCGGCGCTCGGAAGCCATTCTTCTCAAATCCAGCGATGTAATAATCTATTTCGCTCTGGTCAAATATTAGATTACCGGCCCACTCGCTTTCATCTTGTTGGAAAACTTGGAGCAGCTCATAGTTTACGCCAGTCGGCGCGTTGTCATCTTTGAAGCCGTTATCGCGAAACATTAAGCGTAAGGCTTTGCTTATATCTTTATCGAGCATAGTTTCGGCCCGGCCAAATTCTTGAAAAGCAACGATATACATGTCATCGCCCAAGGCAGCCCGAAAGGCGACGATTGGATCGAGTGCTAGGCGCGGAATATATGGAGTATTAACACCTATCAATCCAGCGATGCGTTCTGGATGATAAAACGGTAACTGCCATGTCATAATGCCGCCAAAGTCATGGCCGCAAAAAATAGCCTTATCTAAACCAAGCCCGTCCAAAAGATTGGCCATGTCGCCGCATAGATGCGCAATATCATAAAGCTCAACACTCGCCACCGTGTTGTCATCTGACAGGGCTGGGCCAGTAAACCCATAACCACGTTGATCAGCTGCTATAACGTGAAAGCCAGCCTCGGCCAGAACAGGCATCACCGAACGCCAACTATAAGCCATCTCGGGAAAACCATGGCAAAGAATGATAGAGGGGCGATCATGTGAGGCTGTGCCGAGTTCCCAATACGCCATCCGCAAATCAGGTAAATCGATATATTTAGGCTTGTGCCAGTCTAACATTTTTAAACTCTCCATCATCCCCATAAGTCTTGGCTGGGTGGTTGTACAATATCCGTTTGGTAAGTTAGGCCATGATCGCAATCTTGCGTCAACCATAGTGGTCCATCAAGATCAACGAGGTCGGCCAATTGCCCGAGAATAAACGCTGGCGCCATCGCCAACGAACTGGCCACCATGCAGCCGATCATGATTTTTTTGTTTTGTTCGCGAGCTAAACGAACGAGTTCGAGAGCTTCTGTTAGGCCTCCAGTTTTGTCGAGTTTAATGTTTACCCATTGGTAGCCTGGATCCAAATCATAGAAGCTAGCGCAGTCATGCAGGCTCTCATCGGCGCAAAAAGGGAGGTCGAACTGATCTAGGTTGCGCTCTCGTTTGGCGCCGACGGGTTGCTCGATCATGTCTAGTTTAAAAGTTTTTAAGTGATGGGCGTATTGGTCTAGAGCCTCCATGCTCCAGCCTTCGTTGATGTCGGCAATCAGCTTATGCGTGGGTAAGACAGCGCGAATAGCTTGCAATCGCTCCATATCGCCTTCGATACCGTCGTGCCCGCCAAGCTTGATTTTAATTAATGAATAAGCCTCGGCTTCGCGAGCCGCTTTGGCCATATTGCTGGCGCTATCAAGTGACAATGTAAAGGCTGTCGTGAGTGGTTTTAGAGGCGTTAAATTTAGAAGATCCGAGATCGGCTTGTTTTTGATTTTGCACTCAAGGTCCCATAAGGCAAGGTCAATGGCACTGCGCGCTGCACCTGGCAGCATAGCTTCACGGAGCGCGTCGCGGCTGAGGCCATTGCAGATTGCGTCTCCGATGGCTTCAATGCTGGCGGAAACCGTTTCCAAAGTTTCACCATAGCGTGCATACGGCACCGCTTCACCGCGCCCCATCGCGCCGTCTTCGACAATCTCAACAATCACCGTCTCTGCGTTTGTTTTACTACCACGCGAAATCTGAAATGGATTAGCCAGCGGCCAAGTATCTATTCTTATGTTTAGGTGTCGCACTATTTTTATCTCAATAAGGGTTAAAAATGACCAATCGCGAACTATGCTCTACCGCTCGCCTCGAATTACGAGCCAAGCCTATTGATAACATGGTTTATACATGTATATACATGGTAATTCGAGGCATCCTGCTACAAAATAACGCCTTTCGCGAAACTAGCAGGTCGGTCTATACTAAAAACAATATTTGACAGTAACTTATTTATATACGGAGCGGGGAACATGGCAAAAATTACTTACGTTGAGCACGATGGTAAGGAACACGTTGCAGATGGTGAAAATGGCATGACTGTTATGGAAGTCGCTATTAAGAATTCTGTACCTGGCATTGATGCTGATTGCGGTGGTGCTTGCGCCTGTGCAACTTGTCACGTTTATGTTCGTTCGGAATGGCTCGACAAAACCGGCAAGCCTGAGCAAATGGAAGAAGATATGCTCGATTTCGCATTTGATGTACGTGATAATAGCCGTCTATCGTGCCAGATTAAAGTTTCTGACGATGTCGATGGTTTGGTTATCGACCTGCCAGAGAAACAATTCTAGTTTGATTCAATGGATAAGGCGCACTCTCAATTTTGAGAGTGTCGCTACCTTTCATCGAATATATCATATTCATGTTCAATGCTAAGTTGGATGAGATGGCGCCATAGCGGTTCAGCTATAGCCTTTGATAAGCCTTGCGCCTCGCTATGCGATAAGACGAGCCGAACAACTTCATCAATACGCGCTTGATCATGAACAGTATCGCGCGATGGCTTGGTTTTACCGGCAAGTTCGATCTGTTTTTGCCGGGCCGCTAGCAATATCACGAGTTCGCGATCAAGGCGGTCTATCTCAGCTCGGATGCCTGCCATTTCTGGACAGGGAAGCGGCGCACGGTCATCTAAATTTTTGATTTTTGTCATTGCAGATTTATATACGAAACTAGTCGGTCTGAAAACTGCGACTATTTGAAAATTTATAGAATTTCTACTTGCCATAGACGGTTTGGCTATATAAGAAATAACTATATTACTTTTGAAAAATGATAATTAGAATAATTAACATTTTATTTATGTTAAATAAGCTTTGTAACGTTTGAAAAGCAACTGGGAAGTCGAGGAAAAGATGAGTGAAACAGCAATCATAGAAACCGATGTAGTGATTATTGGCGCTGGCCCTGTAGGTCTATTCGCAGTTTTTGAGCTGGGTTTATTAGATATGCGGGCCCATCTTATTGATATTCTGGATAAGCCAGGCGGACAATGTGCTGAGCTTTATCCTGAAAAACCAATTTACGACATTCCGGGTATGCCGGAGGTTAGCGGCCAAGCTTTAGTCGATCAGCTGATGGCGCAAGCCGCACCGTTTAATCCGGAGTTTCATCTGAATAGAATGGTGACGGAGCTGCGCAAACTAGATGAAAATAGCTGGGAAGTGGTTACGGATGAAGGCGACCGGTTCCATGCCAAGGTCGTTGTTATTGCTGCCGGTGGCGGAAGTTTTCAGCCTAAAAAGCCACCTATCCCGGGTATTGAAGTGTTTGAAGCACCGAGTAGCCAAAATGGTGCGGGTGTGCATTATGCTGTTCGTAAAATGGAAGCTTTTCGCGACCGTGATATCTTGATTTCCGGCGGTGGTGATTCCGCGCTGGATTGGGTGCTGAATTTACAGCCAATTGCCAAATCGATGACTTTGGTTCACCGTCGCGATGACTTCCGCGCGGCTCCAGATAGTGTCAATAAAATGCGTGCCCTGGTCGAAACGGGCGATGTGAATTTGCACATTGGTCAGATTACGGAACTGCTCGGCGATGATGGTGTTCTAACTGGCGCGTCCTTAAAGCCAAAAGAAGGCGACATCACGACGCTTAATTGCGATACATTTTTGCCATTTTTCGGTCTGACGATGAAGCTTGGACCAATTGCAGATTGGGGCATAAATTTAGAGCAAAACTTGATCGATGTGGATACAGCTCGTTTTGCAACGGATCAGGATGGTATTTATGCAATCGGCGATATCAATACTTATCCCGGCAAGTTGAAGCTGATCTTAAGTGGCTTCCATGAAGCAGCTCTGATGGCGCATGATGCGTTTAAGCGGGTCCATCCAGACCAGAAGCTTACGTTTCAATACACAACTTCGAGCACAAATTTGCAAAAGAAGCTTGGTGTTAAATAGGCCTCGCTTTGAGGCTTAATCACCGCTCCAACTTGTATGCTTAAGGCTTGTACGCAGATAGTCATAACCTGTGGAGAGCGTTAGTATGGCCGCTATCCACAATAGGATAAGGCCTATCTCCCAAGCGAAGGCGATGACATCATTGCCTGCGGGTACAGATAATAAAAAGCCGATGGCAATCATTTGAATTGTCGTCTTGTATTTGGCCAAATTAGAGACGGGCAGCCTGACGCGCGCCTCCATTAAGAATTCGCGTAAGCCGGAAACAAGTATCTCTCTGCATAAAATGATAATAGCGGCAACTAAGTGAAGCCCGGCAATTGTTTGGTCAGATACCAGCATAAGAATTACCGTCGCAACCATTAGTTTATCGGCAATCGGATCTAACATCCGCCCAAAATCGGACTGAACATTCAGGCGTCGAGCCAACCACCCATCGACGAAATCTGACAGGCCAGCCAATGAAAATATGACGACGGCCGCCCAATCGCCAAGCGGTGAAGGAATAATAAAACACAGGCAAATAGCTGGGATCAGCAGAATGCGCAATAAGGTGATCATATTAGGCAGGGAGCGATACATTGGTTAATCCTTTGGCTGACCCGTTTTATACATCTATTTGGTTTGGTCATGGAAGTGATTATAAATACGTTGCGCGATTCGGGCGTGAATACCGTCTACTTTTTCGAGATCTTGCAAAGATGCCCGCTCGACACCGCTAGCCGATCCGAAATGATGCAGTAGGGCGCGCTTGCGCTGGCTGCCAATACCGCTAATCTCATCAAGCGAATTGCCACGAATGGCTTGCTTGCGTTTAGCTCTATGGCTGCCGATAGCAAACCGGTGGGCTTCATCACGCAGCCTTTGTAAATAATAAAGAACAGGAGATGTTTCTGGCATCATAAAGTCCGGCTTATTGACCATAAAGAAGCGTTCTCGACCGGCATTTCGGTCCGGCCCTTTCGCGATCCCGACAAGCTTAATGTCTTCTAGCCCGAGGTCGCACATAACTTTGTGAACGGTACTCAACTGCCCCTTGCCACCGTCAACGAGAATGAGGTCGGGACGTTGCGCCGAGCCTTTTTCTTCTTCTTTCACCAGCCGTGAAAAACGACGTGTAAATACTTCGCGCATCATCGCGTAGTCATCACCTGGTTTGGTGGTTTCATCGCGGATGGTAAATTTACGGTATTGGTTTTTCATAAAGCCTTCCGGCCCAGCGACCACCATGCCACCTATTTGATTGGTGCCTTGAAGGTGACTATTATCATAAATCTCAATTCTTTTTACCTCATCTGGCAATTCAAAAATTTCACGTATTTGGCGCAAAATAGCCAGCTGACTTGCCGTCTCAGCTAAATGTCTGGCGAGTGCCTCTTCAGCATTTTTTTGTGCTACATCCACCAAGTCCCGCTTGCTTCCGCGCCTCGGCACGCTGATAGTCACTTTGTGGCCGGATTTAGCGGTTAGAGCGTCACTTAAAAGCTTTTGGTTCTCAACGCTTTCGTTCAGTAAAAGGAGAGTTGGAACCGGACGGTCATTATAGAATTGTCCAATAAAAGCCTCTAGGACACGCGCCGGCTCCATGTCTTTTTCGTGCTTCGGGAAGAATGACTTATTGCCCAAATTTTGAAACGCACGAAAAAAGAAAACCTGAATACAGCATTGATCCGCAGTCTTTGTCACCGCAAGAACGTCAGCCTCGGGGACGTCTTGCGACTGAATGTTATTGTCGGTCTGAATATAGGTTAAGGCGCGCACGCGATCACGCATTTTTGCGGCGACTTCGTAATCTAGACTGTCGCTTGCGGTCTGCATTTGCTCGAGCAACGCCTCTTGCAGTTGCCTGCTTTCGCCAGCCAAAAACCGCCGCGCTTCATTGGCGAGCTGGCTGTAGCTTTGTGCATCGATCTCATTGGTACAAGGGGCACTGCATCGCTTTATCTGATGTAGCAGGCAAGGGCGCCGGCGGTTTTCAAGCACTGAGTCCGGGCACGAGCGAAGCAAGAATGCGCGCTGTAAGGTTTTCATAGCGCGGTTAACGGAGGTTACCGAGGCGAATGGCCCGAAATAGGCACCGGAGCGTTTTTGCGCGCCTCTGTGCTTTACCAGCTGCGGGGTGTCGTGATCATCGGTCAGGAGAATATATGGAAATGATTTATCGTCGCGTAACAACACATTGAAGCGCGGTTTAAGCTGCTTAATGAGGTTCGCCTCGAGCAAGAGTGCATCGGTCTCGGTTGTTGTGCGGGCGAATTCCATGTCGCGCGTGAGGTTGATCATTCGCAGAATGCGATTGCTGTGTCCGCTAGGGCGGCTATACGAGGTAACCCGATTGCGAAGGTTTTTAGCCTTACCGACATAGAGAATACCGCCATCTTCGCCAATCATACGGTAAACGCCGGGCGCTGCCGGTAACGTCTTTACCTTGGCAGCAATCAGCTCCATGCCGACAAGTGGCTCGGGTATTTGGCTGTTAGCAATCTCGTGCGGGGTTTCGTTTATCATGTTTGTATAATTCGGGTTTGCATATTGGCCTTTTCAAGGAACTAGAATAGCGTTTAATTGTTGAATTACTAACCTTATATAGGGAAATCCTGCACAAATAAATCTCCACCGTTCCTGTGGATAACTATGTTGAAAAAAATGCTCTCAACCAGCTAAACAATTGATTCTATGTCGTTCAGACCTGTTTGCCTAAAAATTAATCAAAAACATTAACCACTTGAAATTATTGTATAAAGTAAAATCAATAGGACTAAAAAAAAATTTTGCAATGGAAATTTAGATGTTTACACAACTGTCA
>Ga0209137_1001835_pt1 | contig 19528 bp, 12 predicted proteins | sample SaaInl5LU_22_DNA_FD_184642 | JGI IMG/M metagenome (GOLD analysis project Ga0209137, IMG submission 184642) | Marine microbial communities from expanding oxygen minimum zones in the Saanich Inlet - ESP_105LU_22_DNA (SPAdes) (version 2) | ecosystem: Environmental > Aquatic > Marine > Intertidal... | reverse complement strand
TCACGATTGGCTGTAAATCGCAGACGGATGTACTGTCCAGCGAATGCTTCAAGATTGGTAGAATAGGTCTTCCAAGGATCTTGTGATTTTGTTTGTTGTGCTCCGTCTAGCTTTAACAATGAAACAAAGCTTGAAGAGTTGAAACCTGTATCTACAAATACCTCTAGATAGTCAATGTTGCTACCAAACATGTGGTAGTCGAATTCGAGCAATGAACAACCGCTGTTTCTAAGGTCGAGACAAGGAGTATAAAAGTGTGTTTTGTCATTCGTAGAACCTTGATCGGCTTCGGTGTAAAGGTAACGACCAGTACCCGTGGTAGAGTTATCGCCTGTAGGTCCGGATTGTGCCGTAGAAGTGACACCAGTGCGCACCGACCAGGCATATCCTGCCGTAGTTTGGGTAGGGAGTACTTTGTAGCTCTGCCCTCCCGGAGGGTTACCTACAGGGAATGTACCACGGTGAGAAACACCTGAAGTACCGTTACCCGTACCTGCAATCCAATACAGATTGTCGTCAAAGTCTTGATCGTAAGGAGGAATAGTGCTGTAAGGGAACGTCGTTTGTGTGGTGAGACCACAAATTGCAGGAAGAGAAGGATCTCTCCAGAATTTGTAGCTCGTAACTGTTGCTTGATCTAGAGGGTCTCTCACAACGTTAGGACAGGCACAGTCAAATACGCGTATGTACCATTCTATCGTATCGTTGACATTGATACCTCCCCAGCTGTATCCGTAGTTTGAAGTTGTCGGACAAGCTGAAGTGATCGCAGAAGTCATCAAGGAATCGGTCCAAGCGCCCCAGCTACCTACACCCGAGTCGAATCGGCGGAAGTACACACGTACACTATCTACACCTACGTTATCCGATGCTTTCAAGCGTACATCCTGAGAAGGCATGTAACGCGCGCCGATCGGTTTTGATGGAGAAGGTACGTTGACGTAGTCGATCGTTGGTGGCTCCAACTCACAAGGAGCAATTTCAACCATGAGATTATCAACAAACCATCCCGCCAATGCAGCAGGAGAAGGCGTACCCGATTTGTTTGACATCACAAAACGAATCATACAGTTCTCGTAACCGTCTTGAGCGAGGGTAGAATCGTATGTTCCTAGGTGGCTACTTAGATCAAAAGTTTCACGCGCCCACCAAGTACTGGTAGGGGTCATACCCGTATTGTTATTTCCGATGGTCGGTCCATTCCAGAAAGGAACCTGGACCGCTGATGGATAGGCTAACTCGTTGAACCAACCTTGAGATGAAAACTGTGGTGAATTCCCTTGATAGTGTGTACCGGTGAGATTGACCCAAGTTGCTCCACTGTCATTCGACATCTGGATGAACCCTTTCTGGATGTAGCGGATTTTACAGATTTGATCGAAAGTGAATCTCACATTCGTATTGCCCACAGTTGAGAACGCATCGGTCTCAAAAATGATTGAATCATTTGAATAAATCTGTGTGTGGAAGGAATGTGTGCCAGTTGTTGAAAGGAAACTGGTATCGTTCCATGATCTCGTTGCATTCGCAGCATCCGTGTTGTAGTTCGCAGCGATAGAATCTGCACCCAAAACTCCATCGAAGTTCTCAGTGTAGACTGTATCGATTGGGGGAGCAAACTGTCCAAAAACCGAAGGCGCGGCAATAACAACAAATAGTGCAGCTAGTAAGCTTTTCTTCATCTTAATGCGTTTGTGTTAACCTAAAAATAGGATAGTTACAAATATATAAAAATGGAGATGCGCCCGACTTGCAGTTTATGAAAAGTACTAAAGAATGAGTGTGTGCAGGGTTGTTAGCGAAAAGTGCTATTTCACATTGAAATAAAAAACTCTGTTGCCCTCTAGGTACAACTCTAATAAATCATCGCGTTCAACTTTACCTACACCTGCCGGAGTACCAGTAAATATAAGGTCTCCCGTTTTAAGAGTGAAGTATTTTGATACGTGTGATATCAGCTCATCGACTTTAAATAACATGTTTGCGGTATGACCTTGCTGAACGGTGTTGCCGTTGATGTCTAAATGAAAGTGAAGGTCTTGGATGTTTCCGCCTAACGAGTCGATGGGAAAAAAGCGAGAAACGGCTGCAGAGCCATCAAAGGCTTTTGCTTTCTCCCAAGGAAGTCCTTTTTCCTTGCATCGCGCTTGAACATCTCTCGCAGTAAAATCGATCCCTAAACCTACCTCGTTGTAGTATTTATGGGCGAACCTCGGTTCGATATGCTTTCCTAGTCTATTGATTTTTACCACCAATTCTACCTCGTGGTGCACCTCGTTACTGTGTTCTGGAATGAAGAAAGGATGCTTCTTCAGCAATAAGGCCGTCTCGGGTTTTAGAAAAACCACAGGTTCTTCTGGGATGGGATTATTGAGCTCTTCTGCGTGTTTCGCGTAGTTTCTTCCTATGCAAATGATCTTCATGAGGAGGTAGGTTTACTATTTGCCGAATTCTTTCAATCGGATACTGGTGAGTACCTTTTTCGTGTAGAGCGGGAAATCTGCGTTTTGGATCCAGCTGAAGTAACCTGGATTTGATTCCAAAACACTTTTGACGGTTTGACCTCTGTATTTTCCAAAAGTGAAAATTTCGCGCCCTTCGTCATTGAAGGCGATGAAGCCGGCGAAATCGGCCACCTTTTGACGGTTGGAAAAGTCGGCGAGGAAGTTCATGTCGTTTTCTAACTCGTCGTACTTAGATATCTGTGCCTTAAGTACTTCGTATGTAGCTAATACGTCTGCTTCAGCACTGTGTGCGTTCTCGAGACTCTCGTTGCAGTAAAACTTGTAAGCGGCACTTAGGGTGCGCTGTTCCATCCGATGGAAGATGTTCTGCACGTCTACCGCGCGTCTTTTGCCCATCTCAAAGTCTATTCCTGCACGCAGGAATTCTTCGGCAAGAAGAGGAATGTCAAATTTATTACTGTTGAAGCCCGCTAAATCACTATCAGCGATGAGTGCATGTACCGTCGGAGCCAATTCTTTAAAGGTCGGCTCGTCTTGGACATCGGCGTCATAGACTCCGTGTACTTGTGATGCGCCGAGTGGAATTGGTACAGTAGGATTCACACGCCAAGTATGTGTTTCTTCTTTGCCGTCTGGATGAACCTTGTGTACACAAATCTCTACGATACGGTCGGAGGTAACATTAACGCCGGTGGTTTCGAGATCGAAAAAGCACATGGGACGGGTAAGCTGAAGTTGCATAAAAGTGGTATTACGTGTGATTTTAAAGTAAAAAAGACCGCCCGAAGGCGGCCTTTAAATATAGAAAAAGAATTGGTCCCGTGTGTTTAGATTTCTCTGTTCGGATCCCAAGCTTCGAGGTATTCTGCGACGCGTTTTACGAACATTCCACCAAGCGCACCATCTACAACACGGTGGTCATAGCTGTGGCTGAGGAACATTTTATGACGTACTGCAATCATATCGCCCTCTGGTGTTTCTACTACAGCTGGCTTTTTAACGATCGCGCCAGCTGCCATGATGGCTACCTGTGGCTGGTTGATGATCGGAGTCCCGAGCACATTCCCAAAAGTACCTACATTCGTTAGGGTATAGGTTCCACCCGATACTTCGTCTGGCTTGAGTGCATTGTTCCGTGCACGGTTTGCGAGATCATTCACGGACTTAGTGAGACCAAGTAAACTTAGAGAGTCTGCGTTTTTCACAACAGGAACGATCAGGTTCCCAGAAGGCAATGCTGCCGCCATCCCCACGTTAATATTGTTGTGCTTGATGATGGTAGAGCCTTCCACACTTACGTTAATCATAGGGAAGTCTTTGATCGCTTTAATGATCGCTTCCATGATGATCGGAGTAAAGGTGATTTTCTCACCATGCTTTGTTTGGAAAGCGTTTTTGTTTGCGTTTCTCCACTTCACGATTTTGGTCATGTCTGCCTCTACGAAGCTAGTCACGTGCGGAGATGTTTGTACCGAATTTACCATGTGGTCTGCAATGAGTTTTCTCATGCGGTCCATTTCGATGATTTCGTCACCGGCTCCTGGAGTAATCGTAGGTGCCGCTGCTTTCGGTGCTGCAGCCTTTGGTGCCGCTGCTTTCGCTGCAGGAGCTGCTGCCGCTACTGCCGGTGCAGGAGTTGCAGCACTTCTACCTGATTCGAGGTAAGCGATGATATCTTTCTTCGTAACGCGTCCTTCTTTACCGCTTCCTGGGATAGCGTCGAGTTCAGCTTGGCCGATGCCTTCTTCCTTCGCCATACTACGAACGAGCGGCGAGTAGAAGCGACCATTTGAAGATTTAGCAAGTGCACCACCGGTTGCTGTGGTCACTGCTTCTGCTACTTGAGTTTCGATGGTTGCTGCCGCAGCTGGTGCAGGGGCCTGTGATGGAGCCGCCGCCGCTGCTGGTGCAGGAGTGTCTCCAGCGCCTTCGCCTTCAGTTTCGATGATGGCTATAGCCGCACCTACCTGAGCAACGTCATTCACTTCTGAGATAATCTGTACTAGGGTTCCGCTTACTGGAGAAGGTACTTCACTATCGACTTTATCGGTAGCGACTTCAACGATACTTTCTTCCGCCTCGATGGTGTCGCCGACGTTTTTAAGCCAATTAGTAACGGTTGCTTCTGCAACGGATTCGCCCATCTTGGGCAGGATTAATTCAAACTGAGCCATTGAATCTGTGGTTTATTGGTCCCGAATTTACGGCAAATTCTTACCAATTCAGCGCAAGAAATTTATTTGCTCAACTGCAACAAGTGCAAAAGGTCTACCCTGAGAGAGGTTTCCATTGCGTAGTTCTCAACAATCGCCTTTTCATTTTGTGAAAAGTCTAAATTCTCAGGTATTACCGTGCATATATCAAAAATTGGAGGTGCCAATTCAGGCAATGAATTTTTTTCAGCTGCAGTGACGGAATATCCTACCAATGAGCGCCTTTTCAGCAGTATAGACGGGAATTCACGAAGGATGCGGAAATAACTTCTAGTTCTGCCGCTCGCAACAGCAATCGGAAGCAAAACAGGAGAAAGTACCAGCAGGAATAAGGGAAGTGTGAGTTCTAAAACGCGTCTTTGGCGCAAATACGTGGGGTCACTGGTTTGAATAGATTTACGGTACGTGCCTCCTTGTGTAAGGCTGCTGTCGGATCCGATAATGTATCCAGATGCAGGGTGGTAGGTTTTAACAGAGCAGGAGTTTCCACAAGTTTCGAGGTAGTTGATGACGTGGGTGTAATTGGTCCCGGAGGCATCTATAATCATCTCGTCAATTCGGTGAATACGAATGAGTTCAGCCAAATATTCGGCCGATTGACCGTGGGATTCTTGCCAGAAAAAGGAAGGCGAAATGCGGCTTTGTGCCAAGGCGTCGTTCAAATTTTTAGCGTGGTCTTTCGTTCCATAAAACAAGATTCGAGGCTGGCGCAATGCACTAGAAAAGAATTTCTTGCCCGTTAGTGTCCCTAGGACGGTCCTCCAAAACAGAAGCACTGTAGTGCCTCCTAAAGCGCCCAAGACCAGCAGTGCACGCGAGAATCGAAGGTGTTCAGGTAGAAGCCCGTAGAAGAACCCTATTGCGACGGTCGCTAGGAGCATCGTACGTACAAAGACAACGGGGCGGGATTGGCGCAAGTAGAGCCCACTGAACCATAGTGAAATGATCCAAACCAGTACATAGGCACTTTGTATGCCATAGGTGTAGAGGTCAGGGTAGGAGCCGCCATCGACGAAGCGGTGGTTGAGCTCCCAGTAGGTTTTTACAGATTCTAACGTCCCAAAAAGCAGCAGGGCGTCTAATACCGGTGCGAACGCCGAGCGGCCTAATCGGGCGAGAAGGGCGAGTGCGGCGCGTAGGTAAATGCCAAAATAAATGAGCAAGGTGTATGCGGCGGCGGAGGAGCCAGAGAATTGTTTTTTAGCGAACAATACCATGGCTTGGTAGAACATGCGTACGTAGTTCAAGCTGCCGCGTTTAGTGCTTTCCCCTTTGTAGTGAATGATCGACGATTCCGCGAAATAGACGTTCTTTTTGCCCGTCTTTAACAGCTCGTAGCTCAAGTCTATGTCTTCGCCGTACATGAAATAGCGTGGGTCGAAGCCACCTACTTCGAGCAGAAGGGCGGTAGGAACGAGCATAAAGCAACCTACAAGAATATCGACCTCGTGATTCTCCTCTGGCGACAGGTGACCCAAGTGATAGCGTGCGAAAATAGGTGAGCGTGGAAATAATGCGCTCAGTCCGCTGATCTTCCACAACGCAACTATGGGGGTGGGTAGGGCGCGCTTGCTTTCGGGAAGGAATTTTCCGCTGCCGTCGAGCCCTTTGATGCCTAGCCCTCCAATCTCTGGGTGCGCCATCATGTGGCTGAGGCACTTTTCTATGGTGTCCTCGGCAAGGACGGTGTCTGGGTTAAGGATGAGAGTGTAGGTTCCTTTGGCTAGGGCGAAGCCTTGGTTGTTGGCTTTTCCGAAGCCGACGTTGGTCGAATTGGCCACCCAAACTGTTTGTGGGAAGCGCGCTAGTATATCAGCTTGTGCCTCTTGCTTGCTCGCGTTATCTACTACGATGACCTCATAGCTGTACTGTGTCTGACTGCGGAAGATGCTGTCGAGACATTGGGTCAAAAACTCTTTGACGTTGTAGTTTACTATGACGATGCTAAGATCCAAGGCTATTTCGGTAGACTTTGTTCATACGGAATGCGGTGCTGAATACTGCGTCCAAGGGTCACTTCATCGGCAAACTCTAGCTCATCACCGACTGCAATACCGCGTGCGATGGTGGTGAGTTGCAGGTCGAAATCTTTGACCTTGCGGTAGAGGTAGAAATTGGTCGTGTCGCCCTCCATGGTAGTATTCAGCGCGAAAACGACTTCACTCACTTCTCCTTTGGCCAATTTTTCCAGCAAATCGTCGATCGTCAAATCACCCGGGCCGACCCCATCCATAGGCGAGATCAGTCCACCTAACACGTGGTACACGCCCCCATATCCACCGGTGTTCTCAATCGCCATCACATCGCGCACATCTTCCACTACACACACAATGCTCCTGTCGCGCTTCGGTGAAGAGCAAATACTGCACACTTCAGTATCGGAAATGGTGTGGCACTGCTTGCAAAAGGTCGTGTTGTTACGAAGGTCAAGCAGCGCTGCGCTCAATGCCTCGGTTTGTACGCTTGGGCGACGCAATAAATGCAGCGCAAGTCGTAAAGCGGTCTTTTTTCCAATCCCCGGTAAACGAGAGATTTCTTCGACAGCTTGTTCTATTTTTCTGGAGGAGAAATTCATGAGTTCTCAAAAGTAAGGGATTGCGCATATTTGTGGTATGAACTACACGCTCTTTTTATCGTTGCTGCTCGGATATGTGGCACTTTTAGCTGTGATTGGCTTTGTTACTGCACGTGGCGGGTCCAATTCTACCTTTTTTAACGCCAACAAAAACGCAAATTGGCTCTTGGTCAGCTTCGGAATGATTGGTGCATCCCTCAGCGGCGTCACCTTTATCTCCGTACCTGGCTGGACCGCTACCTCAGGCTTGACCTACCTGCCTATGGTGTTTGGCTTTTTACTGGGCTACCTCGTCATCGCCTTTGTGCTTTTGCCGGTCTATTACCGATATAACGTCATCAGTATCTATTCGTTCCTAGGTCAACGTCTTGGAAAGCAGTCTTACCAAACCGGTTCCTTGTTCTTTCTTGTATCTCGAGTAATCGGAGCTTCAGCGCGTCTCTACATCGTTACTATGGTGGTTCAGCTCATGATTTGTGATCCACTAGGTATTCCCTTCATCGCCACTGCAATCATCGTTCTTTTACTCATTGCCGTATACAGCGCCACAGGTGGTATTGCGACAATCGTGATCACGGATACCTTGCAAACGGCACTGATGTTGATCGCAGCGGGACTGACCTTTTACTATGTGGCAGATGCTGTAGTTCCAAAACAGACAGGTTTGATCGCCTACCTTACCTCACATGAGGACTGGTACTTCGTTCAAAGCGGTACTTCTAAAGCGGGCTGGAAGCAAGTTCTCGGAGGAATGTTTATCGCCATCGCAATGACGGGTTTGGACCAAGACATGATGCAGAAGAACCTCACGGTGAGCAAATTGAAGAATGCTCAGAAAAACATGGTACTCCTCGGGGTCACCTTAATCTTTGTAAATCTGATGTTTTTGTCACTGGGAATTCTGTTAACCGACTTTGCTTCGGATCAGGGTATCTCAGCTACAGGAGATAAGCTCTTTGCAACAGTCGCACAAAGCCCGGTGCTTCCTTCCATTTTAAGTGTCATGTTTTTCTTGGGGCTTTTAGCTGCCGCATTTTCGAGTGCCGATAGTGCATTGGCATCCTTGACCACGGCATTTTGCATTGACTTCTTAGACCTCAGTCCGAGGGGATCTACAAAAACTCGTAAAACGGTTTACGTCGGATTCATGGTTGTTTTGCTCGTAGTGATGACCCTCATTTATTCGTTAGAGGCGGACAGCATCATCTCTAGTTTATTTACAGCAGCAGGGTACACCTATGGACCCTTATTGGGACTGTTTGTTTTGGCACTAACGTCCAAGGCAAATCTTCGACAATGGTGGGTCTTACCGGTCTGTATCACGGCTCCTTTTGTTACCTATGGTTTGAGCCTATGGGCACCAACGGTAGGGTATACCATCGGATTTGAATTGCTTTTGTACAATGGTGCGATTACCTATCTGGGATTGCGTTTGATTGAACGTCGCTCCGTGAAGAAATCATAAAAAAAGCCCCTTTACTTCGTAGCAAAGGGGCTTTAAGGAGAAATTCAGCGAACCGTTATAGCTTGCTTATCGTTGTGCGTCTAGTGCGTAGATCGGACTGCACTTCTATCTGATACATACCGCTTGGTAACTGTTCAAGGTGCAGCTGAAGTTGAGCTCCAGTAGTCTGCATGGTTGAGGTAAAGAGCAGAGCTCCGGTCATATCATATACCGTTACCGTGGCCAATTCTTCCGACGGACTCATCGCAATATTCAATACATCCTGTGTAGGGTTCGGGTAGAACAGCATTTGCGTCAGTCCATTTTCATCCACACCAATATTATTGAAGGTGGTAGAAGTACTGTCCAGGCCACAATCTGTGGTCACGACCAATTTTACTTCGTACGACCCCGTACTCGCATAGGTGTGCGTTGGGTTTTGCAGGTTACTTGTGGTACCATCGCCGAACTCCCAGAACCATGCGCTCGGCGCAGGGGTGGACAGGTCCGAGAAGTTGTAGGTTAAACCACCGGCAAGCGCCAAGCTGTAGCTGGCATTTAGTTGTGCTCTTGGTATCAGTAGCGCGCTATCCGCAACGAAGGTTGTAGCGTCATAATACACGTATTCCAAGTAGTAGTCGCGGGCAATATTCAGCGTTGTTGTGTGGGCGCCGAGGCCATTAAACCTGCTCGAAAGTGAAGATCCGGAGCGGTTGAGAATAAACTCGCCGCTAAGGGTAGTGTCCGTGGTGGTCAGCGCGAAGTTGAAAGGCTGGTCTTCACAAATGGCTGAAGGAAGATCTAAGGTTGCCGAAGAAGGCGCTCCTGTTAGATCGATCACGCGGATGTTATCGATGTACAGGTGGTTCCCGTAGCCGCAAATACCCATGATTTGGAACGTTAGGTAGTTCGAACCAGACAGGTTGCTTAGATCAACGGTGTCTGTTCTCCAGTCGGTTAATCCGTTCGGGATAAAGACGCTCGTAGAGGCTGTGGTAGTACCGAGGTCTGCGCCCAGTTTGTAGTAGACCGTGTCAAAGCTTGAGCCACAATCTGTGCTTACTAGAACTGCGAGCTCATCCGTGTATTGCGACGAATAGGGCGCGTAGCTGACGTCAAACATGAGGGTCGGTTGCGTATATCCGGTGATGTCAAACTTCGGACTTTGAAGAATGTCGACTTCGCCTGTTGAGCTGTAGTTGAAGTATTCCATGTAGGCAGCTCCGGTTTTAGCACCAGTAGGTCCGTCGACGTCAGTAATGGCCCAAGTAGCCGCGCCGTCCGGGTTGATGATGGTGAAGTCTTGCAGGTTTGCGGTATGGAACGTTTCTACGATTGGAAGCCCCGGTAATGGGTCAACCTGAATTTCAGCCGTGCGCAGTAACGTGTCGCTTCCGTAGCTGTTGGTAGCGATGAGCTGCACATTGTAGGTGCCGTACGCAGAGAAGGATACCTCAGGGTTTTGAGATGACGCTGAGGTTCCGGCAACGAAGCTGAAGGTGTTGGGAGAAATGCTCCAAGCCCATGAAGTCGGGTTTTTGGTGCTGAGGTCCTCGAACTGCATTGCGGTGTTTAGACAAGGCGTGGAGGTGCTGGATTGGAAATTGGCCACAGGGATGCCGATCTGATCTTCCACCTCAAACTGGTCGATCGCTATATCACTTTGATAGCCGCTTCCGGTCACACCCGTTACGCGTAAAATCACCGTGTCGCCTTTAAATGCTGATAGGTCGATGGTTTCTGTGAGCCAATTCGCACTTTGGTTCCCCGACTTCGAAAATAGTGTCGTCCAGGTACTGCCTTCGAAAATCTCCACCGCTAAAGAACCGGTAGAGGGCCCGAGCATGTGGTAGCCGAAGGTCAATTCCGGTGAAAGCGCCGTACTCAGGTCGATACACGGACTGAATAACTCAGCAGTTTGTCCTTCACAGTTTCCTGAAGCTTCGAGGTAGAGGTAGCGTCCAGATCCGCCGAAGCCGCTCGAAGGTCCTGTTCCGCTACTCACGGTACCGCCGGCATTGGTACGCCAGTCGATGTCGTCCTGGGTCCCGTTCGTAAGGTTGGTCCAGTCTCCAGCAAGGTTACAGGTGGTTCCCCCACAGTTGGTCGATTGTGGACACGTATTGAAGGTGTCAAAGTTTTGGGTGAACGGCAGATTGTAGAGGGTAGAATTCAAATAGTCTACGCTTTGATCTACCGTATCGTTTAGTGCGTTCATATCGCCAGAGAGCTCGGTCCAAACGCGCATGGTTTGTACACTTGTTCCTATCCAAGGAGCCTTGGTAGCGAAGGTGAACACGGTGTCTCCGTAGATCGGGATGGCATCAAAGAAGGTGTCACGAACGGTCGTGCCGTTGAATTCGTAGGCGACAGGAATGGTGTCGAGGACTTGCGTCGACGGGTTCTCAAGACGTACCGTCACGTTAAGATCCAAGTTTTGACAGCTCGAAACCAGCTGTGGACTGATGAGTTCTTGAATGCCCGCATCTCTAGGCAGTGGACATCCGTTCGTACCTGCGGCCAATTCGATCGCGTACGCGCGCTTTCCGTGTACTCCATCAATATCTGCTGCTGCTGAAATCCACGTGTTGGAAACAGGCTGGTAAGGAATTATCATAGAATTGGACACGTTTGTAAAAACAGAGTCCATGTGGCTTTGACCTAAAATGTAAGCGGTGTATCCCGTGGCTGAACTGACAGGATTCACCGTAATTTTAACGCTGTCAGGACATGCCCAGTCCACGACAAGGCCCGTAGGCTGGCGTAGAATAGCGAAAGGTCCCGCTGTGGAAGTATCATTGCTCGTGTAAACGCGCAAGAACGCTTCTGAGGTAGGAAGGTTCGGGACAATCCAGTTGGCTAAAGGACGTCCGCCGATCGGGTTGAGGTTGATCCCGGTCCAAGTACTTCCACCGTCGATACTGTACTCCCAAGTAAGCCCTGTGGTAGCTCCGTCCCAGCGTACCGTAGTTGCCCCAGGTTCCATTGCATCGGTGGCCGGATAGACGAGTTCTATTTCTTCCATCTCTACATAGTACACGACGTAGAACGTCTGCGGACCGTTTGGAATGTTAGATCCATATACTGAAACGCGGTAGTCACCTACCGAGGGTGTATCTAGAGTGACTTGTTCCACATTATTCAATGCGTCGATCCCGCGAGTGGCAGGGTTATTCAGCGTAGTGGCGTTCGGTGCAGTATTCAGTACCCAAGGATTATAGGTCGACGACCCTGTGAGGTCTGTGAGCTGCATATCGATGTTGTTCACTAGGGCAGAAGCTGCAGAAACCGCCGCTTCTTTGTCGGTCCAATAGACCATGGCACGCAACTCTTGCGCTCCGGCAGGAACTGTGATGTCAAAGGTAGAGGTGTCGCCTGTGGATACAGAAGCTTCGAACCAAGCGGTATCGCGAATGGTTTTCAAGGCTCTGCGCGCATTCACACGGCCGTATCCGTAGATGAAATCGGGACCGCTAACGCCTAGATCGTCGGCTGTATTCATGGCGATCGCTTTGAGAAGTCCACCCGTTGCGGTGTCTCCTTGCAGCTCGTCGTGGGCATTGTGCAAAACAGCAAAGAATCCTGCAACTCCGGGAGCCGACATGGAAGTACCCGTTTTCAAGCCGTACGTGTTTGGATCGATCGTGGAGTAGACGTTCGTTCCTACTGCTGCTAAATCAGGCTTGATTCGACCGTCCGCAGCAGGGCCACGTGAAGAAGAACCGGCGATAACGTCTTGGCTGGTAAGGTTGGCCGTAGCGATTACGTTCTTTCCTTGCTTGTGTCCACCTGTGATATTTCCCCACTGGGAGCCCGCACCGTAGTTACAGTTCGATCCGTTACTATTTCCTGCACTGAAGACGTGCATCAGCGCTGGATTGTCGATGATGTCTTTATCGACTTGTTGTGTGAAGGCTGTATATCCTGCGTTACACCCGTTCGAGTACGAGCTGTTGGTAACGCGAATGCCGTACTGGGTGTAGTGAATGTCTGTATTGGTTAGGTTGCCTGGGTAGCTCGAATAGATCATGGTTGCTTCTGTAGCAGAACCTGCGCCGTCTGGATCGATGTTACCTGCTCCGAAAATGGTTCCGGCTACGTGGTCACCGTGGTCACCTAATGAGTTTCCAGCAAGGGAAGTAAGGCGGCCTTTGTAATCTGCGTGTGGGCCTATGTCGCCGTCGTCACCTAGCCCAATTACGACATTGGTTCCTTTGAATTCGCCAGAGCGCTGGGCGTAAGCAACGCGTGCTGCCGCTCGTGAATTTGAATTTTCCGGAGTTCCCGGTTCTTCAATGGCTTGAATGAAGAGTATATCAGAGCGTTGTGCGAGCGATTCCAATTTAGAAATAGCGATCACCCCAGAGTACCAACCGCCGCTGAGCTGCTGCGTTTTAGAAAGGGTGCGCGGGAGCGTTTGAAATTCGGGAGTGGTTAAGAATTGGACAGCGACGCGGTCTTTGTCGAGCAAGGACCATTGTGGAAAGTCGCCTGCTGCGAGCGGAGCATCGAGCTTCATTCTAGGCGTCCAAGCAGCAAAGGCAGCGACCCCTGCGCGTTGCAGATCTAAGGCGCTGACTCCAGCTGGGATTCGCACACCAAAGGCATTTTGCGGTAAATAATGCGAGAGTTCTACTCCTAAATCTGATAATGCTTTTTTATCTTCGGCAAGGACCGGAGCCGACCATAAAGCGATACCGTAGGTAGGCGAAGTGGCTGAAATTTGGAGGTAACTGCCTTCATTTATTTCATACGTACCGGACTTCAGATGAACTTGGAGTTGGGCAGAAAGCACGGTGGAAATAAAACAAAAAGCGATGAGTAGAATTCTCTTCATGTGTAGTAAAATTGGGACTAGCAATATAACAAGCAAAGGCCGAAATGTTCGAGTTTGGGCGGTGCTGATTTTGTTCTTGACTATAAATCAAACTTTTGGGCAATATCGCAGTGTCGATCAAAGTGCCGCAAAAGCAGAAATGGAGCGTTTCGCCTCTGGGAAGCGAGTGCTGTATATGGCGGCGCACCCGGATGATGAGAATACTCGCTTGATTGCTTGGATGTCGAACGCGCTGAATGCGGAGACGACCTATTTAAGTCTGACGCGCGGCGCGGGCGGTCAGAACCTGATCGGTGATGAGCTGGGCGCTGATCTAGGGATCATCCGAGAGCATGAGCTTCGTGCGGCGCGTCGTGTCGATGGGGGAAACCAGCGTTTTACGGACGCTTTGGATTTTGGCTATTCTAAAAGTGTGGCTGAGGTTTGGACCAAATGGGACCACAAGGCGTTGAAGTTGCAGACGGTTCGAACGATCCGTGAACTTCAACCGGATTTCATTATTACTCGTTTCCCCCCGGATGCTAGGGCAGGCCATGGGCACCATACTGCATCGGCGGAATTGGCGATAGAATGTGCAGAGCTTGCAGCAGATTCAACCTATGACTCAGGCACGAAGCCATGGGCCGTGCAGGGTGTGTGGTGGAATACATCTGTGTGGTGGGATACTTCAGTTAAGGACGATCCTGAGGCGGTTGGTTTAGATATGAGCGGCTTTGATCTATTGCTTGGCGATACGTATGGTGCGATCGGTGATGCGGCGCGTTCGATGCATAAATGTCAAGGATTTGGTGTGCCGATCAATCGTGGGCCACGGGAAGAATATTTTAAGGTGCTTTGGGGACAGGGCGATTTGCAAGCTTATTTCGAAGACTTTGAAAATGGTTTGGATAAAGGCGCTTTACTCGCTGCAGATGCGTTGTTTGCGCTGGAAATAGGTGATCGTGCGCAGGCTATTATGAAGTGGGCAGAGTTGGGGTTAGAATTGGCACAAGAAACGGCGCCAAGTTCTGATCGTTACCAGCGATGGCAAACAGTTATGATGCACATTATCGGGGTGTATGCTGAGGTGTATACTGCTAAAAATCCGTTAGTAGAGGCGGGAAGTTATCCTGCCGTGTTGCAGGTGCAGTCGCTGGATCCGTCCGTTAAGGTACAGGTGGCATCTGTTCGGGCGCCAGGAAAAAATATGGGGCTTAATCCGCCGCAAGAGATTGGAGTGGATGGATTTGAACTGGAAGTAGATTTGAAGGAAAATGGGGGGATTACCCCAGCGGTTCGAGTGCGTTTGGAAGTTCTAGGTTCGGTGGTGATGTTGCATCTGAAGCCGGTAGCGAAAATGACGGACCGTGCGATCGGAGAGTACCGTGAAAAAATTGCTGTGGTTCCAGCGATGCGCGCAAGGTTTGATAAAACGGTCACGTGGGTGTACACGAAGAAAAGACAATTGGGCTATTCGATCTACACGGAACAGGCAGGACGCTATACTTGGGATGTAGTTTTTTCTGCGGGTATAAAGCCCGTACAGCGCAGGAGTGTTGAAGAAGAATTGGCCAAAGGATGGAATCATTTTAGTTTGGAAGTGCCTGCGGATTTGCCGAAAGGTCAGTTGACTGCTGCTATTTCGGTGACCGATTCTACCGGAGTGCAGTGGCTCAATACGGTTTCAAAGGTCAGTTATCCGCACATCGGAACGCACTACAGGCAGGCGATGGCCAAGACGAAATTGTCCGTACTATCGCTGGATAAAAAACGCGTTAAGCTCGGGTATATTGAAGGGGCAGGTGATGTGATGGACGAAACACTTGAGAGCGTGGGGTATGATCTCGTACACATCACGGAGGAGACTCCGGAATTGTGGAATGAAGTCGATGCAATATTGGTGGGAATTCGTGCGTTTAATACGGAGGATTGGCTCATGGAAAGTGGCGACAGGATTGCCGCGTTCGTTGCCGGTGGCGGAAATTTCGTGGTGACCTACACTACTGCGGGACGAAGCGGGGTGGAATTGCCCTTGCCAGTGCCGCTGACCATCGGAAGAGATCGGGTGACGGAAGAATTGGCGCCGGTACGTTGGGAAAAGCATCCGCTGACGCAAGAGCCGAACCTGTTGACGGCTGCAGATTTTGAACAATGGGTGCAGGAGCGCGGTTTATATTTTCCAGTGTTACAAGACCCTTGGACGCCAATTTTCTCGATCGAAGAAAGTACAGGAATTAAGTATCAAAATTCGACGGTCGTTGCGGAATATGGAAAAGGATCCGTAATTTACACAGGCTTTTCGCTCTTTAGGGAATTACCAGCCGGTGTACCTGGAGCATTACGATTATTACAAAACATTCTACACTATGACTAAAAACAGCGCAACAACCGTGAATTGGAAAAAGTATTACGTAGGAGTTATCGCGCTGATGGTAGCTGAGATTGTTTTGTTCTACTACATCACCCGACAGTTCGTTTAGATGCATGCATTAGACTGGGTTGTACTTCTAGCAACCTTAGCCCTGATTGTAGGGTACGGTGTTTTTAAGACCCGAAAAAGTGCCACTGCCGGTGAGCTTCTAAGCGGCTCTAAAGACGTGAGCTTGTATACTGTGGGCCTTGGCATCATGGCGACGCAAGCTTCCGCAATTACCTTTCTATCTACGCCTGGACAAGCCTATGCATATGACATGGGCTTTATCCAATTTTACTTTGGAATGCCACTAGCCGTGGTGCTTGTGAGCGCATTTTTTGTTCCTGCCTATCGAAAGATGCGTGCAGTGACCGCATACCAATTTCTAGAGCAGCGTTTTGACCGAAAAACACGTTTGTTCACCGCCGCGCTCTTTTTGACTTCGCGCGGTTTGAGTGCCGGGATCACCATATTTGCTCCAGCAATCGTTTTAAGTGCAGCTCTTGAGTTGCCCTTGAACTTGATGATTGTGATCATCGGGATTATCGTTTTGTTTTATACTGTTTCAGGAGGGTCTGCGGCCGTAGCTGTCACCCAAAAATGGCAAATGTCCACGATTCTAATTGGAATGGGAATCGCAGCAGCCATTCTTGTTGATCGCATCCCTGTGAGCATGAGTGATGCCTACCTGATAGCAGGGGAGATGGGCAAACTCAACATCATCAATACCTCCTTAGATCCGGGAACTCGGTACACGCTTTGGAGTGGACTTACGGGCGGTCTTTTTCTTGCATTAAGCTACCTCGGTACAGACCAAAGTCAAGTACAGCGTTACCTAGGAGCTGGAGAAGAGCGCACCAGTCGATTTGGATTGCTGTTTAATGGGGTATTCAAGATTCCGATGCAATTCTCCATCCTAACTATAGGTGTACTACTCTTCGTTTTTTACAGTTTCATTCAGCCACCTGTGTTTTTCAACCAGACGGAAGTTGCCCGTGCACCTGAATCCGTTCAGTTAGAGCTTTCCGCGATCGAAGCCGATTTCAAGGAAGTCTTCGAACAAAAAAAATCCATGCTCTTAGCAGCCGACTGGTCCACATCTCACAAACTTGCAGAGGAGCAAGAAGCATTGCGAGCCTCGTACATGGAATTATTGGAATCTTCTGTGCCAAATTTTCAGCCGAAAGACACCGACTATGTGTTTATCACATTCGTACTCACCTACCTACCAAAAGGATTAGTAGGGTTGCTGCTAGCGGTAATTATTAGTGCTGCAATGTCATCAACCGCAGGTGAAGTTAGCGCTTTAGCTACCACGACCTATGTGGATTACTATCGCGTGTTCAGGGGAGAAGTGGCCCACAATGAAAAACGTGTCATCCGCTCTTTAACCGCTGTGTGGGGAGTTGCTGCGATTTTCGTAGCCCTTGCCGCGCCGTTGTATGAAAATCTGATTCAGTTAGTCAATGTTTTAGGTAGTCTTTTTTATGGGACTATTTTAGGGATATTCTTGATTGGACTGTTCATTAAACATGTGAAGGCACGTGCCTTGTTTATAGCGGCCGTTGTAGGTCAAGTCACCGTGCTAGTCTTCCATACACTCACTGTTTTCGACGTGGTTTCTTTAGGCTTTTTGTGGTACAATGTGATCGGTAGTGTGACTGTACTTGCTGTGGCGCTCACCGTCCAGCGCTTCATGAAAATGACGTACTCTTAGGAGTCGAGTCTATTTCACCCGTTCCTTCATCCGCTCGACCATCTCAAACACCGCTGGGCAATGCCGAATGTTAGTTTCGGTCAGTGGAAGAATTTTCTTCATGTTGTGGTGATCTGTGTGCGGATAGCTGCGACATGCTTTGGGCGCATATTCGTAGATCGTACACTTGTTCGTGGCCAATTCTAAAAACGGACACGGCAAACTTTTCATCACCCAATCCCCGTCCTCATCCACGCGCAAATACTGTCGTTCAAAATCGGCGGGTTTCATGCCTTGCTTCTTACTGATTCTACCAATGTCACTTTTTGTGAGAAGGGGCCCCGTAGCTCGACAACAACGGGCACATTTCAAACAGTCCGTCTCGGCAAATATTTCTTCGTGCTGCTCGTGAAACAGCGCATTGAGTTCTTTCGGCTCCTTACGGGAGAGCTGCGTGAAAAACTTCTTGTTCTCTTTCCGCTTCGATCGCGAAGTTTCCTTGAAATCGGGTAAAAGCTTTTCGAGGTAGTTACTCATGCATCGCAGCGACTAATGTTTGCAGCGTTTCACGCGTTTCATGCACGTAGGCATCGTATTCTTTCGTACTCGGTCCATAAAAGCCCGTATGAATCTTTACCACCTTTCCTTTATGGTCTAAGAGGATAGAGGTCGGGTAGCTGCGGATTTTCTCTAGGGGCAACACGGCATTGCGATCTTGTTTCGGGTCGTACGTTGCAATAACCATAGGAAACGAAGTCCCTAGATCGCGCTCCATTTTCTGCACAGCAGCAGTTGCTTTTTCAAGCGTTCCACTATATTCGTAGCTCAAGCCAATCACATCGATAGCTCCCTCAAATTCTCGATAGTACATATCTAAAACTCGGCCTTCGTCCATACAGTTGGGACACCAAGAGCCTTGGATGGCTAGGATGGTCGGTTTTGTGATGGTGCGGCTGTCAAAGTGCACCGTGTCCCCGTTTAAGCCAGGTAAATGCCATTCTATGTGGGTGTAGTCCTCACGTAAGCGAGACATCTCCTCTGGATTTTCTAGAGTCGCATCTTCGTCTACTACGCCTTCGAAGCTGTAATAGCCAGTTTTGCCCGACCATACGTTCCCAGCGATACGATCTCCCTGTACAGACGCTTCGATGCGGTAGATGAATCTTCCATCGAATCCCTGAAGTGTAACGCCTTCCTCGGTTTCCCAACCAGTTAAAAACCTGCTATCACCGGTCGAGGTGGCAATGGTTCCCGCTAAGACGCCATCGTTTTTCGATAGTTGCAGTAACGCAGGGCGCGCAGCGCCGTCGTTGTAGGTACGAGTTATACGGTATTGCCCCGGCCAATTACTTTGTGCTTTTGTATAGCTAAGCGCGCCAGGAGTGATCGACAACGGTAAGGTATATCCTGCAACGTCTGTGCGGTAGTATTCCCCGAAGTATCCCGAATCCGTCTCGATCAACCAGAGGTCTGATGCAAAAACAGGGAAGGTACCTCGTAAGGTGTCCGTGCCTTGCAACGCAACTCTCACCGTCTCCTTAGGTCCGTTCGTGATAAATAGGGTGTCTCTTCTGAGGTAGGCAGGAAAGCCTACCGTTGTAGAGTCGTTCAGCGTGATGGTACCTACTAAAGAGGTCGCCGGAGGCGGCGGTGGCGGTACACTTTGCTGCTCCTCTGAGTTTGTACAAGAAAAAAGGGCCATCGAAATGGCCCCTAGAAGTATGAAGTTTTTCATTCGATTACAGGTCTAATTCCTGTATAAAGGTATCAATCTTTGCTTCAAGTTCAGCTTTGGTCGCAACATGGCTTTCGCCCGTAGTAGTGCGTACGCTGAAGTAGAATTTAATTTTTGGCTCTGTACCCGAAGGACGGGCACTGACCTTATCTCCTGCTTCGGTAATGAACT
>Ga0209137_1001832_pt1 | contig 19542 bp, 19 predicted proteins | sample SaaInl5LU_22_DNA_FD_184642 | JGI IMG/M metagenome (GOLD analysis project Ga0209137, IMG submission 184642) | Marine microbial communities from expanding oxygen minimum zones in the Saanich Inlet - ESP_105LU_22_DNA (SPAdes) (version 2) | ecosystem: Environmental > Aquatic > Marine > Intertidal... | reverse complement strand
GCCGGTGCCGTTATAACCAAACCAGCTCAGAAAACAGATTGGGGGGGATACGCAGGGTACTTTGCTGATCCTGACGGTTATCTCTGGGAAGTAGCGCATAATCCGCTATTTTGGGTCGGGCCCTCAGATGAGCCTGCATAACAGAACGCAGCAGTAAGCGGCCTACTGTCGCCATACGTACTTATCAGAGAGTTGCTGTTCGTAGCGTAAATTGTCAGCGTGAATTTATTAGAATTCTCTAAAGGTCTGGAATGGGCAATTACCAGACCCTTAGTAAGGCGACCGGCTTAGCAGCACGAAGCATCGAAAAAATGAACGTCTGAACCCCTTTTATAAGTGTTAGTAGGCCCGCTTCGATTAAGTAATGGACTGGCTTAATCTTTTTTCACGGCGAATGGTTATCGAAATAGCCAAAACGGCTAAAAAGGATGTCACCAGCATTAGCCATAGAAGCGGATAGGCACCGCTGCCCGGAACTAAAAGCACACCGACCAAAGCGCCCAAAGCCGCTCCTCCCAACAACATGATTGCCCCGCCCAAGCCTGATGCTGTGCCCGCTAAATGGGGGCGCACGGCTAGCATTCCAGCGGTAGCATTTGGAACCACAAGGCCATTACCAAGACCCACTAAAGTCATGAACGCAAAGAATGTCAACGCCGTGCCCCAGCCCAGTAAGAACAGTATTAAGGATGCGGCTACCCCGAGTGTGTTGATCAATGCGCCCCAAAGTAACATCTGGTTTAACCCCAGATTTGCTGCATATCGGCCCGTTAAAAAATTGCCTATGAAATAACCGACTGCCGGGGCTCCAAAGTAAATGCCCAGTGCCACTGCACTCAGTCCGAATACCTCAGTGCCAACATAGGGTGCCCCCCCGAGATAGGCAAAGAAGGCGCCCGATGCAAAGGCGCAGGTCAGTGCATAACCCCAAAATCGCTTTGAACCGAGCAGCTCGGGATATTTCCGAATTTGTTGACCTAGTGTTAATCCAGAGGCTTGCGATGTTTCACCTAAATCCCGCCATGTGACGAAAAATATTATCAGGCCTAGTATCACCAACAGCCAAAAACTGGCACGCCAATCGAATAACACGTCAAGAGCGCCTCCAATGGCAGGCGCTATCATAGGCACGATGGCAGTTCCCATCGTGACATAGCCAATTACCGAAGCGGCCCTGTTTTGAGCATATAGATCGCTCACTACGGCGCGGCCCAAAACCATACAAACGACTACAACCGCCTGCATCATGCGACAGACAAGAAAGATGTGTGTATTGGGTGCAAAGATGCAGCCAAGGGTCGCTAAAATAAACAGCGCTATACCCCATAGCAGAACGGGACGGCGCCCAAACTTATCCGCCAGCGGACCGATCAATAATTGCATGACCCCACTGGTTGCAAGATAAACCGTCACTGACATTTGCATAAGCCAGTATTCGGTCCCGAAATAGGCCGTCATGCCTGGCAACGATGGCAAGAAAATACTCATGACCATCGCCGATAAGGCAGTTAACGCTATTAACGTCGATATGTGCGGAGGCGAATGGCGATCAAGATAACGAGCAGAGTCTTGTTTAATATCCATTGTCCCTGCCACTAGGGGGCGTTATCAGCCCCGGCTTTATGAATCGAATAATAGTATGTGGACCAGTCAGCGTGTATGAGGTCGATGAAGATGGCGCCAAAGTGACCTATAAAATTGTGATTCGGCAACCTCGCCAATCGAGTCGTTTGATCTAAGTGTTCAATGTCGAATAGACCATCACTGAATGTACTCGATGAGAGACATTAAGCGCCATCAAAACCTAAACAGATGTCGATAGACTCTAGAGTGTATACCTATTTAAATCGGTAAACCGATTGGGTTTTACTCGGATCATAAAAAACGCTCATCTGTGGAACGATCTGAGTAAGATTGACCTGTCTGTTTCCCGGAGCAGGGTGCGTACTCAAAAACTCCGGTTGCTTGTTTTGATCGAGCTGAGCCATCTTTTGCCACAAAGTTACAGCCGCCTGTGGATCGTAGCCGGCTCTGGCCGCTAACTCCATACCCAAACGATCTGCTTCTGATTCACTTGTCCGGCTGTTTGGTAACTGAATGGCTAGTGCAGCGGCTAGCGGCGCTCCGGTTAATGCAAGTTTCTGATACTCTGAGTCTTGCGTTGCGATGCTGATCGCCATCACGCCCATCTGCGTCGCCATAGCTATCGACATGCGCTCGGCTGTGTGATTCGCCACCGCATGAGAAACTTCATGGCCAATAACCTGCGCAAGTTCATCATCGGTCGGTTTAAGTCTCTCTACTAACCCAGTGTAAATCGCCATTCTGCCCCCAGCCATACACCAGGCATTCACAGTTTCTGGAGCGTCGATGACGGTGATACTCCAATCCCAATCGCGGGTGTGTGGATAGCGTTCAATCGTTTGATAAACAATTCGTCCGGCAATCTGTTCTATCCGTTTAACGAGCGTGGGATTCGAGTTGACCTTACCCTCTTTCCTCAGTGGCGATAGGATTTCTGTATAAGCTGCAGCCGATGCATTAATCGCTTGCCCTGGAGAGACCAGCATAAGCTGTGTACGTCCGGTAGGACTTGCAGAACACGCGGTTAAAAGCGCAGATAACACTAGGACAAATAGGTATTTTGGGCAAAACATCTAGGTTCGTTCTCGAAAGCTAAATTCTCAGCCCAGTGTAACCAATTTGGTTGGATATGTTGATCCTTAGTGCATAGATCCTAGCCTCAAATTTGTCCAAAGAAGTGGTCGTGAACAAAATGAATAAAATGACCAAAAGGTGCTAAAAAGAGTTTATCACCACAAACTTCCCGATGGGCAGTGAGGGCTTTAGAGTGGCCGAAGCTAATGAAATAGCTCGTTTGTCATTTTGGAGATAAGAATAATGAAATTTTCGAAGCTGAAGCTTTTTGTTGCGGGCGCAACACTCTCTCTTGCCACTGTAGGTGTTCAAGCCTCTGAATGTATCGCTCCGGCGAACCCTGGTGGTGGCTGGGATTTTACCTGTCGTCAAATCAGTAAGGTTATGTACGATATAGGCGCTGTATCTGATCCTATTCAGGTGACTAATATGGCAGGCGCTGGGGGTGGTCTGGCCTATGCGCATGTTGTCAATGAGCGTAATGATGATGACGATGTAATTGTTGCAGCGTCTACTGCGACAGCCACACGTTTGGCGCAGAACGCTTACTCAGGTATGACGCCTGATCAGGTCCGTTTCCTTGGCGCCATTGGTGCTGATCCCGGTGTAATCGTTGTTGCAGCAGATTCACCTTATCAAACGCTAAACGAGTTGTTAGATGCGGTTATCGCTGATCCAGCAAAACATGCATTTGCGGGTGGTTCGGCTGCCGGTGGTTATGATCATCTGAAAGTACTTATGGCTTTAAAACGTAAGGGTTTCACTGACATCCGTAAAATCAAATACATTGCCGTTGATGGTGATGCCGATGCCATTACACAAACGGTCGGTGGTTTCACAAGCGCTATGACAGGCGATATTTCGGGTGTTGTCAGTTTTATTAAAAATGGCGACGTTCGCGTGCTTGCCTCGTTTACGGAAAAGCGTATCAGTATCCCAGGTATTAATGTAGAGATTCCAACTGCAAAAGAGCAGGGTATCGATGTCATTGCGGTTAACTGGCGCGGTCTCTACACCCCTAAGGGTGCGTCTGATGAATCGTACGCCAAATGGAGCGATGCTCTGGCTAAGGTTGCCGCTTCAAAAGAGTGGTCTGATGCAATGGAAGCGAATGGTCTTGTTGAGTTCACTCTCGTTGGCGAGGAGTTCCAGAGCTACCTTACAGGTGTGATGGATGAAGTACAGACCATGTCTAAAGATCTAGGTGTAATGAAGTAATGTCTGATCGCATAACTGGCTTAATTGTCGTTGTGCTGGCGCTCGCGTATTTCGCGAGCGCCACTACGCTAGAAGAACCCTTTTTCGCTGATCCGCTTGGGCCTAGAGCCTTCCCGATGCTGGTAGCCTTTGTTGCTGCAGTCTGCGGGTTGGTCATGTTGCTAAAGCCGGATACAGAACCTGAGTGGCCAAAGCTAACGACGTTTTACCATCTCATGTTCGCAGTGATTGCACTGGTGCTTTACGCCTTTGCTCTTAAACCTCTAGGTTTTCTTGCGTCAACGGCGCTGGCAGGAATTGCCGTCTCTTACCTAATTGAAGCGAATGCCCGAAATGCTGTTATGGCCGGTGTTGCGCTATCAGGAGGCCTCTTCCTAATTTTTAAATTTATCTTCGGTCTGAGCCTCTTTGCTCTGCCTCGATGGTTGATGGGGTAGGTTAGTATGGAGTTATTTACGAACTTAGCGCTTGGGTTTGACGTTGCGTTCTCCCCATTCACTCTTGGTTTAGCTGTGATCGGGTGTATTCTGGGAACGATGATCGGCTCACTCCCAGGTCTTGGGCCTTCAAATGGGGTAGCGATCCTTATTCCGCTTACTTTTTCACTTGGTTTGGACGCCACCCAAGCACTCGTCTTGATGACCAGTGTCTACTATGGTGCGATGTATGGCGGGCGTATCTCGTCGATACTGCTCAATATACCGGGCGACGAACCTGCCATGATGACCTGTCTAGATGGCTATCCTATGGCTCGTAAAGGGCGAGCAGGTGATGCATTGGTTCTCTCGGGTGTCGCCTCTTTCGTAGGTGCGCTGCTCGCGACTATTGGCCTGATGCTTTTAGCCCCCTTGTTGGCGCGCGTAGCCTATCAATTTGGTCCTGCAGAGTACTTTGCACTCTACATGCTCGCCTTTACTACGCTTGGCGGAATCGGCTCAAATAATCAGGCAAAAGCGGCGCTAGCAGTCTGTCTCGGTTTAGGTATTGCAACCATTGGTGTTGACTCTTCAACAGGTATGACGCGTTTTACCGGCGGCAACATGCACCTTTTCGATGGTATCGACTTTCTTGTTGCGATTGTAGGTCTGTTTGCAGTTTCAGAAGTGTTGGTATTTATTGAATCACACGGTAAAAACTCGGCTATTGGTGTGAAGCTTGAGAAGGTAACCATTCCTTGGGCTGATATTGCTCGAACCAAGTACACCATGTTGCGCGCGACGGGTATTGGATTTGTTGCAGGTCTATTGCCCGGTGCCGGTGCATCTTTGGGTAGCTTTTTGGCCTACATGGGTGAGAAATCGTTCGCACGTGATAAATCACAGTTTGGTAAGGGCGACCCCCGCGGCATAGCGGCCCCTGAGGCAGGTAATAACGCCGCTGCTGGTGGTGCACTGGTACCAATGTTAACGCTTGGTGTACCAGGTTCAGGTACTACAGCTGTGCTGTTAGCCTTACTGATGACCTTAAATATAACGCCGGGTCCAACGCTGTTTACTGAGCGCCCAGAAGTTGTATGGGGTCTTATTGCATCGCTGTTAATTGCCAACGTCGTACTGTTGATTTTGAACGTTCCAATGGTTCGTTTTTTTAGTCGTGTACTACAAGTTCCCCCTTGGATCCTTTTGCCTGGCGTAACCTTGGTCTCTTTTGTCGGTATCTACTCACTGACGGGTAGCTACTTCGATCTGCTGTTGATGGTGGCATTCGGTGTGCTAGGTTGGTTCCTGCGTAAAATGGATATTCCGTCTGTGCCAGTCATCTTGGGTATTTTATTAGGTGGCCACATGGAAGTTAACCTGCGCCGCGCAATGGTGTTATCTGATGGTGATTGGACATACCTTGTGTCGAGTGGTATTTCAATTTCGCTTTGGATTTTGGCTATTTTAGGTTTCCTAGCGCCATTCTTCTTCCGCGACAAGCTAAAGATTCCGAGTCAGAACAGCTGATTCTACTGATGGTTAAGTCGCAATCTAAAGGCAGGGGTTTCCCTGCCTTTTTCGTTTCATCTAATTGTTCAAAACCACTTATTAAAACTTAAAGCTGCTTGTTATTAAAAGAGATAATAAACATCCAAAAAGTTGACAAGTCAACTTAATCAGATCTAAGCTGTTCAAAAATTAGACAAGAAAGGATCTATTCCTCATGGACTTGGTGCACCTTGAACAGCCTTACCGTAACACCCCTTTTAGCGGTCAACTGATCAAAAGTCGTCCGTTAGCGGCATCCATGGGGGGGGAAATCTTAGATGTTCAGCTTAAGCATTTAGACGATCAAGCGTTTGCTGAGCTGCAGCAGGCGCTCTACCACCATAAGATGATCTATTTACGCGATCAGTCGCTTACACCGGCAGACCAACTGGCGTTTACTAAGCGCTGGGGAGCGCTAGGTACCGATGCGTACACCAAAGGCTTGGCGGAATATCCCGATGTACAACCGGTCGTAAAAGAGGCGGATACACGATCGAAAATCATCTTCGGTGGTGGCTGGCACACAGATTCACCTTTTTTAGCCCAACCACCCTCTGTTAGCCTGCTAAGAGGGGTTGAGATACCCCCGTATGGTGGCGACACGATCTGGTATAACTCGGTAATGGCATATGAGAGTCTGACCCCTTGCATGCGTGAGTTGCTCAGTAAAATGCGCGTACATATGTCGGCTGAACGGGTGATCGATTCTATGCGCCGTGTTGCAGAACAGACTAAGGGCATGACGTCTATGACTGATATAGAACTCGATATCGATATCGATAATATGCTCAAGGGTAATTTCCACCCGATGGTGCGCAGGCATCCAGAGTCGGATCAGATATCGCTCTACGTTGATGCGGTCTATGCCGTTAACATTGAGGGTATGACGCGCTATGAATCAAAACCTATATTGGATTTTCTGGTACAGCACATCACACAAGAGTTTTTTAGCTGCCGTTTACGCTGGAGCCCAAACACCATAGCGATCTGGGATAACCGTTTATGTCTGCATCGTGCATTTAATGATTACGACGGTTACCGTCGTGAAATGCACCGCACAACGGTACTGGGTGAGATCCCGATACCTGCTTTTATATAGTAGAGGCGGTTAGGCGATGCGATCCCCCTCAACACTTACACGCGATGGGGAGCAGGTTCTGAACTTTGATTCATACCTGCTTCATCTATTATCAACCTTTAGTAACCGGGTTAAGGCGATATCCTCGTCTCAGTATCTGAGCCAGTATGAGTTAGGTTCTGTCGAGATGCGTATCATTGCGTCATTGGCCTTTCGACCGCAGCAAAAAGCTGCAGAGGTCTGCGAGTTAATTAGCGTTGATAAGGGGGCCGCTTCAAGAGCAATAAATCGGCTCGAAAAGCGGGGGCTGGTCACGAGTGATTCTCCCTCAGGGCGACAGAAACGTTGGATACTTAATGATGCTGGTTGGCAATTACACCGAGACTTTTTACAACTGGTGTTGGCGCGTGAAGCAGAATTGTATGCCGGTATTTCAGATGCTGAACTGTCACAATTTCATCTTACATTGAATAAACTTAGTCATAACCTAGCCCTGCTTGAGCAGTCGATTGAGCTAGTTAAAGGAGTCACCGATGCTAACTGATAGCCGTTTTAATATTGAGTTACCCTCAGCACCTGAGGGCATGAGCGATATTGAGTGGCAAGCTCGACTTGATTTAGCGGCTTGTTACCGCATGGTCGATATGTACGGTTGGACCACTATTGTATATAACCACATCAGCCTGCGAATTCCAGGGACTGAGCATTTGCTAATTAACCCCTTCGGTCTTCGTTATGACGAAATTCGGGCAACAGACCTTATTAAGATCGATATAGATGGCAATGCGTTGTCAACGAGTGATTGGCCCGTCAATAAGGCGGGTTACACCATTCACTCAACCATCCACAAGGCACGACCTGATCTCCACTGTGTGTTGCACACGCACGAGCCAATCTCACAAGCCATCTGTGCCCTTGATCACCCCCTTGTTCCAGTGACACAAGAAGGGTGTCAGTTTTTTGAGCGCGTGGGTTATCACGATTTTGAGGGCATAGTGCTGGATGGCTCAGAGGCGCCGCGAATAATCGCGGCCCTGGGCGAGCAGAATCATACGCTGGTATTAAAAAATCATGGCCTGATTACGGCTGGTTCAAGTGCTACCTGGGCGTTTGTTCGACACTATGCTTTTACACGCAATGCCGATGTTCAACTGCGTGCAATGGCGGCTGGACGACTCAACCCGATCAGCGAGGATGTCATGCGTCACACGCGTCATCAGTTCGAGGGGGGCGATGCAGCAGCGAATGCGAAAGTGCGCCACCCTGAATGGCCTGCACTTATTCGTTTGGTCGATCAAAAAGATCCGAGCTGGAAACTCTAAAGCTGAGGGTTAATGTTTTTCTTGAGAATGGATCTTTTTTAGAACCAAGGTTTTAGTTCGTTGACCAGTTTAAGGGTTGAGCTGTTTAATGCTTGACGATGGCTGATAACATCAGCAAGGTCAGTTGTGCGTGTTCGGCCGCGCTCAACCCCGACCATAACATTCGAGTACCCCGCGAGTAGGTAATGAATCGCGGCATTACCCAGTGCTGAAGCAAGAAGCCTATCGTTAGGCGAGGGCGTTCCACCCCGCTGTATATGCCCTAAGATGGTGACAAGTGAGTCAATGCCCAGTTCGCTTAAATGCTGTTGTAGTGTGTATGAGACGCCAGTGTTGCCCCCCTCTGCGACCACAATAATACCGCTAGTAGCGCGATCAGACTTTCTAAGCTGGTAAAGCCGATGGCAGACTTCATCCATATCCCAGGGGGCCTCGGGTATTAAAATTAACTCTGCACTTGTAGCGATACCTGTATGTACAGCTAAAGCACCTGAATTACGCCCCATACACTCAACAATATGAAAATGTTCGCTTGAGTTAGCGCAGTCTCTTATTCGATCGACAGCGCTAACAGCGGTATAGAGTGCGGTATCAAAGCCGATGCACACCTCTGTACCATAGATATCGTTGTCGATAGTGCCAGGCAGACCGATAACAGGAAAACCAAACTCCTTTTCGAGGAGGCGTGCACCGGTGAGCGAACCATCACCACCGATGACGATTAACGCTTCAATACCCCGCTCGCGAAGGTGGCTTACAGCACGTTCGCGTATCTGTTGCTCGTGAAACGCTTTGCAGCGTGCACTCATTAAAAGAGTACCGCCGCGTTGTATTAGGTTGCATACGGACTCTGAATCAAGGGTAACAAATGCGTTATCGAGCAACCCAGCATAGCCCCGTTGAATACCGGTGATGCTGATGTCGAAGTGGTCTGCGGTACGCACTATTGCCCGTATAGCCGCGTTCATACCGGGCGAGTCACCGCCACTGGTCAGCACCGCGATAGACTTAAATGAAGTTATCTGTTTAAGATCGGGTATCTGATACATACGGCCTTCTTGCTGCGAGAGTGGTTAGATGCGTTTGCGATAAAAGCGTTCTGGGCGCCCTACAGTACCATAGTTAATATCAGCTAAAAGTGCCTGCTGTCCGACGAGATATTCAAGGTATCGGCGGGCGGTCGTTCGACTTGATCCGATATGCTCACCCACCTGTTCTGCACTAAAACTATTTCCTGGGTTTGCAAATACACTGTTCACCTTGTCCAAAGTGAGTGGATCTATCCCTTTTGGAAGTAGCGTGTTTTGTTGCGTTGCGCTGGATTGTCGGTTATGTCGCGGCAGAAGTTGGTCGACCATATCCTGCGAGAGCTCTGGGCCTGAGCTTAAAATGGCTTGGCGATGTTCAATATATTGAGTGAGCGACTGTTGTAAGCGATCGAAAACGAGGGGTTTTAACACATAATCAAAGACCCCCAAGCGAAGCGCTTCTGCCAGTGACTCTGTCTCTTTAGCCGCTGTGACCATTATGATTTCGCAGTGGCTATGGATAGCGCGTAAATGGCGTAACAGCTCAATGCCACTGCCATCAGGGAAGTGCAAGTCAAGCAATACCAGGTCAGGCTTTAATACTTCGATCATCTCGCGAGCATCATTGATGCTGTGGCTGATACCTATGAGGTTAAAACCACCCACACGCTCGACGTAACGCCGTTGAATCTCAGCGATTTGCTGATCATCTTCAGCGATTAAAAGTCGGTATTCCTCTGTCATGGCTTAGTTATCCTTGTCTCTAGGAATATAGAGTGTGAATCGGCACCCATGCGGCAATACCGGCTCCAGAATCAGCTTTGCATTAAGCTCGGCGATAATTTCAGATGCCAGATAGAGGCCCAGTCCACGGTTGGGTCCTTTGCTAGAGTAACCGGCTTGGAACACGTTCTGGCGCACTTCATCACTGATGCCAGGACCCTGATCTTCAACCTCAATCACAATCTCGTTGCCCAGGTCAGTCATCGATAGCTGCACCTGCTCAGCATTATTGATAAGACTCGCCTCGAGTGCGTTATCGATCAGATTCCCTACTAGGGTCACTATCTGTTGTGGTTCTATATGCGCCGGTAGCTTCTGCAAGTTAGAGTCTGGATCTATCTCCAGTTTTAAACCCAGCTCACTTGCACGGTTGTACTTTCCAAGAAGTAAGCCGGCTACATGATTATCCTCCACTGACTCTTTTATCCAACTGAGAAGCGCTTGGTGGCCGGCTGTCTCTTGGCCTATCAGGTCCAGTGCTTTGTCTTTTGCATCTATAGCAATTAGGCCCGCAATGGTATGTAACTTGTTTGCGTATTCATGGGCCTGGGAGCGAAGCGAGTCGGCATACTGTCTAATCCGTGTGAGCTGTCGACTCACCTCTGCTAGCTCGTCTTTTGGCCTAAAGCTGGCTACAACGCCTATAAGCTGCCCATCACGCATGATTGGAAGGCGGTTAATAATTAATGTTCGGCCATTAATATAGGTCTCGCGATCATACTCTGGCGATCCAGACTCCAACATGGCGGGCAGGCGAGACTCTGGTAGAACATCGCTAAGCAACTGGTCCGTGAGCGGTTGATCATCTGCAAGGTTAAGGGCTTTTACCGCTGCCTTGTTAAATGTGGTGATGCGTCCTTGAGCATTAATCGCAATGATACCCTCGCGAACGGACTCAAGTGTCGCGTTTCGCTCAAGAAGAAGCGCTGCAATCTCATGAGGTTCAAGATCAAAAATGGCGGCTCTAAAACGTCGGCCAATCCAGTAGGCTAGCAGAATTGAGAAGAGTAGCAGTGCAATCGTGACCAATATAACCGTTCGTTGGTAGTTCGCCACTGTCTGATCGATGGTCGTAGTGAGGTAGCCAACAGATACGACACCGGTAACGATACCGTTGTTATCAAATACTGGCGTTTTTCCGCGAATAGACTCACCTAAACTGCCAACAGCTTTTGAGATGTAGCTCTCACCCAGCTCCAGTGCGCGATAATTGTCGCCGCCCACCATCGGCTTGCCAATTCGCTCTGGAATCGGGTGTACTAAGCGAATACCTGCTTTATCTCCTATCGATATGAAGCTTGCATCTGTTGCCAGTCGAAGATCGGCAACAATCTGCTGCACAGTTTCGCTATCGCCCGTGTTCACTGCGTTGCGGATCGAGGGTGCCTGAGCGATTAATGAGGCGAGTTGCAAGGCTCGCTGACCCATTTGCTCCTCAAGTGAGTCTGCAAGGTAGCGCAACGTGAAACTGCCCAAAATGACGGCTTGCAGCAGTATCAAAAGGCTCAACGCCAGCATGAGTCGTGTGCTGATCTTAATTCGTGTCGTTCGCATTACTTTATGTTCTTGTTTTTTCAATATAATGCCATGCTATTCCCATAAATGCAGTGCCTTGAAGGGTAGAGTGCGAATCAATTGATCGGTATACTGTCGCCTTTTATATTTAGTGGTCCATGGATTCGTCTATCAAGATGTCTCCTGTGGTAAAACTTAAGTGGCCTGTCGTAGGGGTCACCACTGAGATTTTAGGAATCTGAAATGCCGGTAATCACCCTCCCTGATTCAAGTAAACGCGAATTTTCACACCCCGTCAGTGTTTTCGATGTGGCTGCTGATATAGGCCCAGGCCTCGCAAAGGCTGCGCTCGCCGGTCGCGTTAATGGTGCCCTTGTCGATACTTCATTCGTTATTCATGATGATGCCGATCTAGCCCTCATCACGGCTCGCGATGAAGACGGGCTTGAGGTTATTCGCCACTCGTGTGCGCATCTAATGGCCATGGCTGTGCAGGATCTATACCCGGGTGCTCAGGTGACTATTGGTCCGGTCATAGAACATGGCTTTTATTACGATTTCGCCTATGAGAGACCTTTTACACCTGAAGATCTCGAAAAAATCGAGAAACGCATGGGCGAGCTTTCTAAGCAGAATTTGCAGGTAGAGCGTTCAGAAATGGATCGTCCGGCTGCAATTAAGTTATTTGAAGAGATGGGAGAGAAGTATAAGGTCGAAATTATCGACTCGATCCCCGGCGAAGAGCCACTCTCATTCTACAAACAGGGCGAGTTTATCGATCTCTGTCGCGGTCCTCACGTACCATCGACTGGCCATATCAAAGTTTTTAAACTGATGAAAGTGGCTGGTTCCTACTGGCGTGGTGATGCTAAAAATGCGATGTTGACGCGTATTTACGGCACTGCTTGGGGCGATAAGAAAGATCTTAAAGAGTACCTCCATCGCCTTGAAGAAGCTGAAAAGCGTGATCACCGTAAACTGGGTAAACAGCTAAACCTGTTCCATCTTCAGGAAGAAGCACCGGGTATGGTGTTTTGGCACCCCAATGGCTGGACGCTCTGGCAGGCTATTGAGCAGTACATGCGCGATAAACAGCGCCTTCATGGATACCAAGAGATTAAGACGCCACAGGTAGTTGAACGCAGTCTGTGGGAGAAGTCAGGCCATTGGGATAAATTCCACGAGCAGATGTTCACTACTCACTCTGAGAGCCGTGACTTTGCCATTAAACCGATGAACTGCCCGTGCCACGTGCAGGTATTTAATCAGGGTTTGCGCTCTTACCGTGATCTACCCTTGCGTTTGGCCGAGTTTGGCTCATGTCATCGAAATGAACCCTCTGGTGCGTTGCATGGCATTATGCGTGTGCGTGGGTTTGTGCAGGACGATGGTCACACCTTCTGTGCTGAGGACTCAATTCAGCCGGAGGTGGCTGACTTTATTAGTTTCCTTCACGAAGTGTATGCAGACTTTGGGTTTAGCGACATTATTTATAAACTCTCAACGCGTCCTGAACAGCGCGTAGGTTCTGATGAGATTTGGGATAAAGCGGAAAAAGCGTTGGCCGATGCATTAGATGCAGCCAAACTGGATTGGGAAGAGCTACCCGGTGAGGGGGCTTTCTATGGACCGAAAATTGAGTTTTCACTTCGTGATTGCCTGGGTCGTGTATGGCAATGCGGTACAATTCAGGTCGATTTTTCCATGCCAAACCGTCTGGGAGCACAATTTGTTAACGAACAGGGCGAACGAGAGACACCTGTTATGCTACATCGTGCTATCCTTGGTTCATTCGAACGCTTTATCGGTATTTTGATTGAACATTACGCTGGCGCATTACCAACTTGGTTGGCTCCTGTGCAGGTTGCAGTGATGAATATCACCGATAATCAGGCCGAATATGTAAAAAATGTTAAGCATCGACTAGAAAAAGCGGGCTTACGTGTCGTTGCGGACTTGAGAAACGAGAAGATCGGCTTTAAAATCCGCGAGCGTACTTTACAGAAAATCCCATACCTTCTTGTCGTTGGTGATAAAGAAGTTGAATCAGACGCCGTCGCAGTGCGCACTCGTACAGGCGAAGATCTTGGGACTCTGAGTGTTGATGCCTTTGCCGACCTGATGAAACAGGAAGTTATCCGCAAAGGTCGCAGCAGCGAATAATTAATCTCTAGGAGATATAGATATCAAGCGCGATACTAATCGTCGTGGCGCTCGTGCAAACCTGCCGCCGATAAACGAAAATATTAAAGCCCGTGAGTGCCGTCTTATCGGTGCTGACGGTCAACAGGTTGGGGTGGTTTCTATGCCAGAAGCCCTCCAGATGGCCCAAGAAGCGGAGTTAGATCTGGTACAAATATCAGACGCTGACCCGATAGTCTGTAAAATCATGGACTATGGCAAGCATCAGTACGAATTGAAAAAACGTGCATCTGAAGCGAAGAAGAAGCAGACGCAGATGCAAGTTAAAGAGATTAAGTTCCGTCCAGGGACTGAAGATGGGGATTATCAGGTAAAACTACGCAACCTGATACGTTTCCTAGAAGCAGGAGATAAAGCCAAGATCACTGTCCGCTTCCGCGGTCGTGAGATGGCCCACCAGGAACTCGGAATGGAGTTACTGAATCGAGTTGAGGCCGATCTTACTGAACATGGTTCAGTAGAACAGCGTCCTAAACTTGAGGGTCGTCAGATGGTCATGGTGATAGCTCCTAAGAAAAAGTAGTCGGATTAAAGACTAAACCCGCTTTGCAACCCTTGGGTGGCAGCGCGGGTTTTGTACGTCCGATTGATAACTAACGAATGCGTGGAGTAGTAAAATGCCAAAGATTAAATCTGTCCGCGGTGCGGCGAAACGTTTCAAGAAAACTGCAAATGGCTTTAAGCACAAGCAGTCTTTCCGTAGTCACATCTTGACCAAGAAAAGCACCAAGCGTAAGCGTCAGCTTCGCCCGATGCTGCAGGTTCATGCTGCTGATCAGGCTCTGATCAAACGTATGCTGCCATACATTTAATTGGTTACGAATTAAGCGAATTAGGAAGGATTATTTATGCCTCGCGTTAAACGTGGTGTACAAGCTCGTGCACGTCACAAGAAAATATTGAAACAGGCAAAAGGATACTACGGCGCTCGTAGCCGTGTATTCCGTGTTGCCAAACAGGCCGTTATCAAAGCAGGCCAATACGCATACCGCGACCGTCGTCAGCGTAAGCGTCAGTTCCGTGCTCTGTGGATTGCGCGTATCAACGCTGCAGCTCGCATCAATGGCTTGTCTTACAGCCGTTTCATTGCTGGTCTGAAAAAGGCTAACGTTGAGATCGACCGTAAAGTACTGGCTGATTTAGCGGTTCATCAGCAGGCAGCTTTCGTTGCTATCGTTGAAAAAGCTAAAGCAGCACTGGCCTAAGACAACATCCACCCCCGGGTGAGTGTTTGATCGACATGGATAGGGGAAGGGTGCTCACTCTTCCCCTATTTTTATATTGGAGCCGAAAATGGAAAATCTTGACGCCCTGATGGCGGAAGGAAAAGCGGCCGCTCTGGCGGCTACTGATGTAAAAACTTTGGACGAAGTTCGCGTTCAATACCTTGGTAAGAAGGGGCACCTTACCCAGTTGTTGAAAGGCCTCGGTAAGCTGTCAGCTGAAGAGCGCCCGGCTGCTGGTGCAAAGATTAACGAAGCTAAAGAAGCTGTCTCTGACGTGCTCAACGCACAAAAACTGATGCTGGAGCGCTCGGCGCTTGAAGCTAAGTTGGCAGCAGAGACTATCGATATTACGCTTCCGGGCCGTCAGTCCGAGGCCGGAGGTTTGCACCCCGTCACTAAGGTGATGGAGCGTATAGAAGCCTTTTTTACCCGCATCGGTTACTCGATAGCTGAAGGGCCAGAGATCGAAGATGATTATCACAACTTCGAGGCACTCAATATACCTTCGCACCACCCAGCGCGTGCGATGCATGACACCTTCTATTTTGATGCGCATCATCTGCTTCGAACCCACACCTCGCCAGTTCAGGTGCGTGTAATGGAGGCTCAGCAGCCACCTATTCGCATTATCTGTCCAGGTCGTGTCTATCGCTGTGACTATGATCAGACTCACTCACCCATGTTTCACCAGGTTGAGGGGCTGATTATCGATAAAGGGATCAGTTTTGCCGATCTGAAAGGAACACTTGAGCAGTTTTTGCGTGAGTTCTTTGAAGAAGATGTAAAAGTTCGTTTTCGTCCATCCTATTTCCCGTTCACTGAGCCCTCTATTGAGGTCGATATTGATCGTGGTGACGGTAAGTGGCTCGAGGTGCTTGGTTGCGGCATGGTGCACCCAAAGGTTCTGGAGATGTCAGGGATAGATTCTGAGGTCTACACAGGGTTTGCCTTTGGTATGGGTGTCGAGCGTTTCGCGATGCTGCGTTACGGCGTAGATGACCTGCGTCTTTTCTTTGAAAATGATCTGCGCTTCCTCGGCCAGTTCAACTAAGCGCCGGGAGTAGGAATTTATGAAATTCAGTGAACAATGGTTACGTGAACTGGTGCAGCCTGAGCTTACTACCCAGGCACTCGCAGACCAGTTGAGCCTTGCCGGGCTTGAAGTCGATGAAGTGAGCTCGGTCGCGGGCGAGTTTAGCGGTGTTATCGTAGGCGAAATTATTTCGGCTGAGCAGCACCCTGATGCTGACAAACTGCGTGTTTGTCAGGTGAGTGATGGCAAAGAGACCTTCCAAGTGGTGTGTGGTGCCCCCAACGCCCGAACGGGTCTTAAAGCACCATTCGCAACCGTTGGTGCAGTACTGCCCGGTAACTTTAAAATCAAGAAAGCCAAGTTACGTGGCGTTGAGTCGATGGGCATGCTGTGTGCCGAAGATGAGCTGGGCTTATCAAGCGATCACGCTGGACTGATGGAACTAGCAGATGATGCGCCCGTTGGGCAAAGCCTGCGTGAATACCTCAATCTAGACGACATGATTATTGATGTTGACCTTACCCCTAACCGTGGTGATTGCCTAGGCATGATCGGAATGGCACGTGAGGTTGGCGTTTTAAACAAGGCTGGCGTCTCTAATATCGACTGCACCGCGGTTGCTGCAAGCATAGATGATCAGATCAGTATCGAACTTCAGGCACCTGCAGCTTGTCCGCGTTACCTTGGCCGCGTTATTCGTAATATCGACATCAGTGCAAAAACACCGCGTTGGATGGTTGAGCGTTTAGAGCGCTCAGGTGTTCGATCAATCGATCCCGTTGTTGATGTGACCAACTATGTATTACTTGAGCTCGGTCAGCCAATGCACGCCTTCGATTTCAATAAGCTCGAGGGTGGTATTCGGGTTCGCATGGCGCAGCAAGATGAGGTGCTGAGTCTACTTGACGGTTCCGAAGTGAAACTTAATGCTGATACGCTTGTGATAGCTGACCATGTAAAAGCAGTTGCGATGGCCGGTATTATGGGGGGCGGCAATTCAGAAGTGTCAACTGACACACGCGATATTATGCTTGAATGTGCCTATTTCGATCCTATCGCAATAGCGGGACGTGCGCGTAATTACGGCATGCATACCGACGCATCTCATCGCTACGAGCGCGGTGTTGATTGGCAGTTACAATCGCGTGCGACTGAGCGTGCGACGTCACTCTTGCTTGAAATCGTTGGTGGTGAAGCAGGTCCGGTAGTTGAAGCTGTTTCTGCGGCTGATCTGCCAAAGCCAGTCTCTATTCAACTTCGCCATGCGCGTGTCACTGCTATTTTGGCATTGGAGATTCCTGCAGCTGAGATAGAAGAGATTCTGATCCGCTTGGGAATGCAAATGTCCGCCATTAATAATGGCGCATGGACTGTGTCCGTACCTAGCTACCGTTTCGATATCAGTATTGAAGAAGATCTCATAGAAGAGATCGCACGCGTATACGGATACAACAATTTACCGTCTAAAACACCGCGGGCTGAATTGCCAATACCCTCTATTAAAGAGGCGCGACTGAGTGTTGGCGACATTCGTCGTCACATGGTGTCGCGCGGCTATCAAGAGGCGATTACATACAGCTTTATTGAGGCCGGTCTCGCTAAAGTGTTTGATGATAAGCACGACGCAGTTGCGCTGGCTAACCCGATCTCTGCCGAGATGGCTGTAATGCGTACTACTTTGTGGGCTGGTTTAAGTAAAGCCGTTGCGTACAATCAGGCGCGTCAACAGGTCCGCGTTCGCTTGTTCGAGATAGGACAGCGTTTTGTAGAATCTGAAGGTGTCTTGTCACAAACGAATACCCTTGCCGGTATTATCACCGGTAACCGATCGCCAGAAACCTGGTTTGGTAAGAGTGAGAAGGTCGATTTCTTCGACATTAAGGGTGATCTTGAGTCACTACTCGACCGGGTGGGAGATGCGGCATCTTACACCCTTGTCGTTGATAGCCAAGTTGCGCTTCACCCCGGACAGTCAGCGCGTATAGAGCGTCAGGGCAAGTCGGTGGGCTGGATCGGTGCCATGCATCCATCAGTGCAGAAGCAGCTTGATCTCACAGGGCCAGTCTACCTATTTGAGATTGAACTCTCAGCCTTGGTTGAAGGTACACTGCCACGGTTTACAGGTCTCTCTAAGTTTCCTGAGTCGCGTCGCGATCTGGCCATGGTTATTGGTCAAGAACAATCGTTCGAAGCCGTTCGCAAGATTGCTCAAGAGCAGGCGGGTGAGTTCCTTAAAGATGTCATCCTTTTTGATGTCTATACTGGCCAAGGTATTGAAGCAGGACGAAAAAGTTTGGCTCTTGGCTTGACGTGGCAACACCCATCGCGCACTCTTAATGATGAAGAGATTAACGCCTCAGTAGATGCGGTCGTCGCCAAGTTAAAAAGCGACTTAGGTGCGCAGCTGAGAGACTAAGTTAAGGCTAGGACGCAAAACCTGCGTCCGGCTTGCTTCGAACAATAAGAAGGTGAATACATGAGTTCGTTGACTAAAGCAGATATGGCAGAGCGCCTCTTTGAGGAGCTAGGGCTAAACAAACGTGAAGCGAAAGAGATGGTTGAATCCTTCTTTGACGAAATTCGCGCTAGTCTTTCGCACAACGAGCATGTGAAGCTTTCAGGTTTCGGTAACTTTGATCTACGCGACAAGCGCCAACGGCCGGGTCGTAATCCCAAGACTGGAGAGGAAGTTCCTATTTCGGCACGCCGTGTAGTTACCTTCCGCCCCGGCCAAAAGTTGAAAGAGCGCGTTGAGATCTATGCAAGAACAGCCACAGATCCAAGCTGACGCTGATCCCATACCCAGTAAACGCTACTTCACCATAGGGGAAGCGAGCAAGCTCTGTGACCTAAAACCTCACGTGTTGCGCTACTGGGAGCAAGAGTTCGAGCAGATCAAACCCGTCAAGCGCAATAATCGACGTTATTATCAACGCCAAGATTTGTTATTGCTCAGACAGATTAAAGGTCTGTTGTACGATCAGGGCCTTACCATAGCCGGTGCTCGACAATGGCTTTCAGGTGATGCCGCAGACGACGATAAATCGCGCTATCGACAACTCTTACGCCAGACCATCAGTGAACTTGAATTAATACTCGAAAACCTAAAGCGAACCCGCTGAAAATGCTTCACAGAATCAAACTGTTAAGGTAGTATCTCGGCCTCATTCGGAACGTAGCGCAGTCTGGTAGCGCACTTCGCTGGGGGTGAAGTGGTCGCAGGTTCAAATCCTGTCGTTCCGACCAAATTAAACAAAAAAGCCACTCTATGAGTGGCTTTTTTGTTTAATCCGCTGAAAGCGTAATTTTGAGTTATCGAGTGGCCCCTCGCCGTCAGCATAAACGCATAGAAGTCCAATATGCACAAGGTCGCGGCTTGCCTGCGCCAATGCGCTCCTACATTGAGTGCTTCTCTAATACTGATGTGTTTAGAATTGAAGGAGCGCATTAACACGCAGTGTTAAGCCGCGATAAGCTTGTTACAAAGATTAGCTCGCAACAAAGATCGCTCG
>Ga0209137_1001831_pt1 | contig 19554 bp, 18 predicted proteins | sample SaaInl5LU_22_DNA_FD_184642 | JGI IMG/M metagenome (GOLD analysis project Ga0209137, IMG submission 184642) | Marine microbial communities from expanding oxygen minimum zones in the Saanich Inlet - ESP_105LU_22_DNA (SPAdes) (version 2) | ecosystem: Environmental > Aquatic > Marine > Intertidal... | reverse complement strand
CATCTACGTATTAGAAACTCTTATTCCTAGCGTTCTTGGCGTTCTGGCAATGGCGGGTGTTATGACTTGGGCATTCCTCAAAGCTAAGGATCTGATGGATCACGAACCGCACAAATAAGCTGCTCGTACCCAAACGCTGATGGACTCTGGTGCTGGTACCCGGAGCTGGAGTTCGTTAGCCTAGATGCCTTTCAAACTCTTCAGCGGCACTGGCCGCAGGTGCTGTGTCTCAATACTTTCGCCCCACCGCTTCCACCATCAATGAAATCGAGATAAAACGTAGCCGTTTTATCGCGCTGGCTATTGCGTTAACGGATACTTCTGAACTGCAACGCTTACAGGCGCAGCTTCGAGTTGAGCACAATAAAGCGAGCCATCACTGCCTCGCTTATGTATTAGGTGACCCACAGCAGCCGCGAGCCGCTGGTAGCTCGGATGATGGTGAGCCCTCAGGCACCGCAGGAAAACCGATGCTTAACGTGCTGTTGCAGCAGCAGATTGGCGATGTGGGTATCGTGGTTACGCGCTATTTTGGCGGTACCAAGCTGGGGGCAGGGGGGCTGATCCGGGCTTATGCTCAAGCCGTTGCTGAGCTGGTAAAAATTTTGCCGCTCGAGCAGGTAGAGAGCTGCCAGAAGCTCGCCATCCATTACCCCTATAACCTTGAACCGCAGATCAAACGATTATTGAACCCACTGCAGGTTGAACTGCTGGACGAGCGTTTTGGCGAGTCGATCAGTAAAACCCTCAGTGTTATCGAGTCAGACTTCGAAACACTCAAAGCCAGCCTCGAGGGGCTAGCTCATCTTGGCGTGGTTATTCAGTCAGAGTCCTAGACGGGCTTAGACTTTAAAACGGCCCACCAACGCCTGCAGGCTCCCGGCCATCTGCAGCAGCTCTGCCGCCCGAGGCTACCTGGCTCTGCATGCCGTTGACTTCGCAATCAGATCGCTGATCTCGTGCAGGCCATCGTTGGTCTGATTGCTCAGCTCAATACCGCTCTCAGCCGCCTCGAGTGAGCGCTGCGCACGTGCAAATGTAGGTTTTAATCGCTTCAGCCTTCTCTTCACGCATCGCCACTAAGCGAGGGCTGGTCAGGAAATAGTTGATGCACTGATCACCGAATAACCAGTATTGTCAAAGCTCAGGAGGTAAATTGAGTGGCTGCCGAATAAAATAGGGGGAGATCGAATAATTCGATCTCCCCCACCTAATCAATTGCTTAGCAGTTGTAACTTAGAGTGCTTCTATATTGCGGTACTGATCTTCGAGCTGTGATTTCGCCTTCAGCGCATCGTCCGCTTTGGCGCGCTCTTTGGCGACGACCGCCTCTGGCGCGTTAGCGACGAACTTCTGGTTGCTCAGTTTCTTCTCAACACGATCCACTTCACCCTGCAGGCGGTCGATCTCTCTCTGCAGTCGCGCAAGTTCCACATCTTTGTCGATCAGACCAGCCATCGGTACTAGCACTTCCATGTTCCCTACTAGCTGAGTTGCTGACATCGGCTTATCGTCGCCGGCATTGAGCCAAGTGATCGACTCTAGCTTCGCCAGTTTCTTCAGGAAAGTGGCGTTGGCGTTCAGACGGCGCTGATCTTCATCGCTGCCGTTAGCAAATAGCAGGTCGAGATCCGTTGATGGAGAGATCTTCATCTCACCGCGGATGTTACGCACGGCGGTAATTACGCCCTTGAGCCATTCGATATCGGCTTCAGCCTGAGTATCAATGCGCTCAGCGTTGGCTACTGGGAAAGCCTGCAGCATCAGGGTGTCGCCCTCAACGCCCGCCAAGCCCTTGATCTGGTGCCAGATCTCTTCAGAGATGAAGGGCATGATCGGGTGGCTCAGGCGCAGTATGGTCTCGAGTACGCGTACGAGTGTACGGCGAGTACCCCGTTTTGCTTCAGCCGATGCGTTATCATCCCAGAGAACCGGTTTAGAGAGCTCGAGGTACCAGTCACAGTACTGGTTCCAGATAAAGTCATAGAGTGTCTGTGCCGCGAGGTCGAAGCGATACTCATCCAGGTGCTTGGTGAAGAGCGCCTCAGTGCGCTGCAGCTCGCTGATGATCCAGCGATCCGCCAACGACAACTCAACTTCGTTGCCAGTCTGGCCGCAATCTTCGCCCTCGGTGTTCATCAACACGTAACGCGCTGCGTTCCAGAGTTTGTTACAGAAATTACGGTAACCCTCAAGGCGCTTCATATCCCAGTTGATATCGCGGCCTGTGGTCGCCAATGCAGCTAGCGTGAAACGCAGTGCGTCGGTACCGTGTGCGCTAATGCCGTCTGGGAACTGCGCTTCTGTGCGTTTGGCAATCTTCTCAGCCAGTTGTGGCTGCATCATATTGCCGGTGCGCTTCTCCAGCAGGTCTGCCAGCGGGATGCCGTCGATCATATCCAGCGGGTCGAGTACGTTGCCCTTAGACTTAGACATCTTATCGCCGCTCTCATCACGGATCAGACCGGTGACGTAAACATTTTTGAACGGCACCTGCGGCTTGCCATCTTCATCCTTCATGAAGTGCATGGTCATCATGATCATGCGCGCTACCCAGAAGAAGATGATGTCGAAGCCGGTCACCAGGGTATCGCTTGGGTGGAAGGCTTTGAGGCGAGCAGTGTTCTCAGGCCAGCCGAGTGTGCCGAAGGTCCAGAGCGCCGAGCTGAACCAGGTATCGAGGACATCGTCATCCTGACGCAGAGCCAGCTCTGGATCCAGATTGTACTTTTCGCGTGCCGCTTCTGCCGAGTTGGCTACATAGACATTGCCAGCATCGTCGTAGAAGGCAGGGATACGGTGGCCCCACCAGAGCTGACGTGAGATACACCAATCCTGAATATCGCGCATCCAAGCGAAGTACATATTCTCGTACTGCTTAGGTACAAATTTAATATCGCCATCTTCAACCGCTTTGATAGCCGGCTTGGCTAGAGTCTTAGCATCGCAGAACCACTGGTCTGTCAGCATAGGCTCGATAACCACACCACCACGGTCGCCGTATGGCACGGTCATGGCGTTCTCCTCAATCTTCACCAGCAGACCAAGCTCTTCAAGCTCTGCAACGATGGCACGACGCGCGGCGAAGCGCTCCATACCGCTGAACTCCTCAGGTAGGGTAGGGTCGAGGTCATTATTGACGCTACCGTCATAGTTAAAGGTCTGTGCCTCATCGCGGATATCGGCGTTGAGAGTCAGCACGTTAATCATTGGTAGTTTTTGACGCTGACCGACCTGGTAGTCGTTGAAGTCGTGTGCCGGAGTGATCTTCACACAGCCGGTGCCCTTCTCCATATTGGCGTGCTCATCTGCAACAATCGGGATACGACGGCCGACTAGCGGCAGAACGATCTCCTTACCGACGAGGTTGTCAAAACGCTCGTCGTCTGGGTTTACCGCAACACCGGTATCGCCCAGCAGAGTTTCAGGACGCGTGGTACCTACAACGATATGATTTTCGCCATCTTTGGTGGTCACGCCATCAGCCAGCGGGTAGCGGATGTACCACATCTTGCCGTTGACTTCGCGGTTCTCAACTTCAAGGTCAGAGATCGCAGTGTGCAGTTTAGGATCCCAGTTCACCAGACGCTTACCGCGGTAGATCAGGCCATCATCGTAGAGACGCACGAACACTTCTTGTACCGCGTGGTAGAAACCTGAGTCCATGGTAAAGCGTTCAGTCGGCCAGTCCACTGAGTTGCCCAGACGACGCATCTGACGGGTAATAGTACCGCCCGACTCCGCTTTCCACTCCCACACCTTCTCGATAAAGGCGTCACGGCCGAGATCGTAGCGGCTCTCGCCTGTTTCAGCGGCCAGTTTGCGCTCAACCACCATCTGGGTTGCGATACCGGCATGGTCGGTACCCACCTGCCAAAGTGTGTTGCGACCCTGCATACGACGGTAGCGAATCAGCGTGTCCATCAGCGTGTGCTGGAAGGCGTGGCCCATGTGCAGGCTACCGGTGACGTTCGGTGGCGGGATCATGATCGAGTAGCCTTCGCCCTCGCCAGATGGGGCAAAGTAGCCCTTGTCTTCCCAGTCTTGGTACCACTTCTGTTCTATCGCCTGCGGCTGGTAGGTCTTATCCATGAGGTCGAGTTGTCTCTTCGTTGCAAACACTGAATTCTAAAGGGGCCAGATTATACCTGTACTGGCGTCGGTTATACAGCCGCGCGGGGGGTTCGGTTCATTCGTTTTGACAGAGGGAGCTATTCAGATTGCAGCGCAGTAATCGGATCGAGTGCGCCTGCCAGGCGGGCGGGAATGATGCCGCTAAGAAGCCCTGTAATAAAGGCGATGCCCAGGGCGAGGAGGAGGTAACCCGGGACAAGTTCGACGGGTAGAGAGGGGAGCAGCAACTGGGTAGTTGCGAGCAGTGCCAACGCCAGCACGAGGCCTATGACACCACCGATCAGCGATAGCAGCGTCGACTCGGCCAGAAAGATCAGGCTTAGGGTTCTGCGTGAGGCCCCGAGCGCGCGTATCAGGCCGATCTCAGAGCGGCGTTCATGTACGGCCGTCACCATGATCGTCAGAATACCGATGCTACCCACTAACAGTGAAATGGCTCCAAGACCGGCGACGCTCAATTTGAGAATATCCAGGATTCGCCCCAGCGTGTTCATCATCTGATCTTGAGTCATTAGCGAGAAATCCTCGTTGCCGTGTCGGCGAATGAGTCGCTCAGTGAGTTGTGCTGCGATGGCATCGGCCGTGTAGGCAGGACTGTACGTGACATCGATCTCCATCAGTCCCGGTCGATTGAACAGTGAGAGTGCGCGCTCGGTATCGATATAGACGATGTCGTCTAGGTCATAGCCGAGCATCTGCCCCTTTTCAGCGAGCACACCGACAACGCGATAGCGCTCGCCACCGACGCGAAGAAACTGCCCCAGCGCCTCCTGAGCTCTGAAGAGCTCGCGCCAGACCTTGGCGCCGACCACGGCAAAGGGCTGAGGATAGCTTCCGCTGCTGTCGGGTAGAAACTGACCCTGAGCCAGCTCGAACTGCCACGCCTCTGGCATCTGGTGGTTAACGCCGAGGATATCGGTGTAGCGTACGCGGTTTTTGTACTCCACGGCTCCGGTGCCCTGTACCACGGGAATCACAGTCTCGATACCCGGCAGGCGTTGGAGCGAATTGGCATCGTCTAGGGTTAGTGGACGCGTACTGGCCAAGAGCGCGCCGGCGCCGCCTGTCTGCGTGCGTCCAGGGTTGATGGCGATAATGCGTGTGCCGAACTGGGAGAAGGTCTGCACGACATACTGTTGCACCCCCTGACCCAGGCTGGTGAGTAAAACAACTGAGAGAATGCCGATTGCGATACCGAGCATCGTCAGTACGGAGCGCATCGGGTTGGCGCGGATGCTTCGCAGTGTGAACTGAATCAGATCGCTAGTGCGCATTGGCTACCCCTCGCAACGCATCGACTGGGTCCATGCGCGATGCTTTAAGCGCCGGCAGCCAGGCAAACAGTAGCGCAACGCCGATAGCCACACTGACTGCACTGATCAGTGCCCAGAGCGGTATCTGCAGTGGCATAGCTGGCCAGTTAAAATGGGCAAGTGTTAGCAGGCTGAACGCTAAGATCACCCCGAGTAGAGCACCCATCAGTGCCAGTATTGCTGCTTCGAGCAAGAACAGCCCCAGGACTGTGCTCTGTGGTGCACCCAGAGCCTTGAGAAGTCCAATCTCTGCCGTGCGCTGGGTGACGCTAATCAGTGTGATGTTCATAATCAGTACCCCGGCGACCAACAGGCTTATCGATGCGATGCCGACAACCGCTGCTGTCAGTACGCCGAGGATCTGGTCGAAGGTGGAGAGCAGGGCGTCCTGAGAAATTAGAGTTACGTCCGGTTCGCCGGCGTGACGACTGGCAATCAGTTTAAGCATGGCTGGCTGTACAGTTTTGAGTTGATCCTCAGAGTAGAGTTTGATCATCAGCCGAAAGAGACCGGGGGAGTTGAACAGCTGCTGCGAGGCCTGAATCGGAATAATCACGGCATTACTCATGTTGGTGCCGAGTGACATGCCTGAGGGCTCTAGTACGCCGGTGATGCGAAAGCGCCGGTCGCCCAAGCGAATCCACTCTCCGAGTGGGCTTGATGTCGAAAAGAGCTCCTGTGCGACCTCGTCTCCGATAATCGCTACCTGTGACCTGGTTTGGTCCGAATTAGGCGGCAGGTTACGCCCCTGTTGTAGACTGATACCGCGCAGTTCGAGTAGCCGCTCATTACTGCCGAGCACGATAAGCTCGCGGTTGAGACCGCCGACATAAGCCTCACTCAGGCCTGCGATCAACGGTACGGTGTATTCGATCTCGGCCATTCGATTGAGCGCCGCAGCGTCTTCCAGTGTTAGGTCACGGGAGGACTCGCCGGTTAAGGGCGGCATACCACCCTGGGTCTCTTTGCGCCCGGGTAGCATGATCAGTGTGTCTTTTCCGAGCAGCGAGAACTCCTGCAGCACGAACTGGCGCGCCCCCTCAGACAACCCCGTTAACAGCAGCACAGACATGACACCGATGCTGACAGCGAGCAGTGCCATCAGCGTGCGGAACTTCTGTCGCAGGAATAGCTGCAGGCTGAAGGTCAGTTGATCAGAGAGGCGCATCGTTGAACTCTTTTCGCGGCTGGCCGAACGGCGTTTCGGTGCGTAGCTGACCGTCGACCATCAGTAGTTGACGCGTTGCTCGTGCACCCAGGTCAGCATCGTGAGTGACAACGACGAGAGTGATGCCGTCGTTATTGAGTTGCTCGAGGAGCTCTATGACGCTGGCGCCGGAATGTGAGTCGAGGTTACCCGTTGGCTCGTCGGCTAGCATTAGTTTGGGCTGGGTGATCACCGCTCGAGCGATGGCAACGCGCTGGCGCTGGCCTCCCGAGAGCTGTTGTGGGCGCTGGTTAAGGAAACGCTCGAGCCCGAGTTTGCCCAGCAGTTCCCTGGCCTGCGCACGTCTGATGCTGGGCTCAACTCCTGCCAACGTTAGTGGCAACTCCACGTTTTCCAGTGCTGTGAGCCGGTCAATCAGGTGATAGGCTTGAAAGACAAAGCCGATCTGCTCGTTCCTGAGTTTGGCGCGTTCTGCTTCACTCAACTGAGTCGTTTCGATCCCATCAAACCTGAGGCTCCCGCTTGTCGGCGTATCGAGCAGTCCAAGCTGGTTAAGGAGTGTCGACTTTCCTGAGCCTGATGGGCCCATCACACTGATGTAGTCCCCCGCCGCGACGGTGAGACTGAAACGGTCGAGCGCTTTGACCTCCTCGCCGCCGAGTTGATAGTGGCGACTCAGCGCCTGCAGTTCGATCACAGCGGATTGACCTCGGTATCGAGCAGTTCATCCAGGTTCTCTAGACGGATGAGGATCTGTTCACCCGCTTGTAGGCCCGAGTGAATCTCGCTCCAACTCCAATTACTGAGGCCCACCTGGACGGCTACTTTCTCAAGTTTCAATGTTTGTGGGTTGAAACGCACTATTTGATTACCGCCCAGTAGCGCTTCGGTCGGTACGCGTACGACGTCGTCCGCGTATCCGGTAACGATCTCTACGTCGGCGCTGTAGCCGACTAACAACTTTACCTCCTCCGGCGGATTGATAAGCATCACTTCAATATCGAGTGTGCGAGCCTGTTTCTCGAGTGCTGATACGCGTGTTCCTGTGCGGCTAACCGCGCCGTTGAAGATCTGACCGCGAAAGGCATCGAGCGTGACACGTGCGGGCTGTCCTACTTCTACGCGAGAGGCCTCAACCTCATCAATCGGTGCTTCGATGAACAGGCAGCTATCATCGAGTAACTCAATGGCCGGTGGGGTCTGGATCCCCGGCGGAGAGGGTGTGGCTATCTCACCGATATCCCCGTTAACCGCAGCAATGGTGCCGGGGAAAGGTGCGTAGAGACGGGTGTTGTTCAGCTGAATTTGAGCCAGTTGTTGTGCAGCCTCTGCGCGCTGGCGCATCGCCTGGCTGTGGCTACAGCTGAGTCCTTTAAGCTGAGCATCGGTCTTGAGTTGATCGAGACGCTCGCTCGAGACCACCCTCTGTTTAAAGAGCGACTCTGCACGCTCAGCCTCGCGGCGCGAGAGGGCGGCAGCATTACAGCTGCGCTGCTGCTCTATTTTGGCAGCGAGGAGATCAGCAGCGGCAAGCGCAAGCCGCGCCTCTTCTGCACTATTGTCGAGCTCTAACAGCAGTTGTTCAGCTTTAACTGCGTCACCTTCATCGACATGAAGTTTTGCCACACGTCCGCCGACTGCAAGCGAGAGATCTGAGCTTTGGCAGGCAAATACGGTTCCGGCGCGGCTGTTAGCGGAGATACGCTCAACCAGACCGGTGTCCACCCAGTGTAACTGAACAGTTTGTGGCGTCGTGGGTTTGAACTGCCACCAACCGGCGGCTGCGACGATCAACGCAAGAAGGGCTAACCAGGTTGTGCGCACAGCATGCTTCCTTTCATTCTAAGGGGGGCCTGGTGTGGACCCTTTTTTAGAGGTACGCATTAGCTGGGCATTCTGTGGTTATGAACCTCCCAGCCGGCGTCTCTTCGTTGTTTGAAACTCTCACGGCTGGCCGCAAGGATCTCAGGATCTTGAATCACGATCTCAACAACGCGTCCAAAGCGGGTGGCCAACGCAGGCGGTGTGACAGCGAGATTGATCAGAAGATCCGCCTCAATATCTGCCTCAGCATCAGTACTCAGCGTTATCGGCGCTTTGAGCTCTTGTCCTAGTATAGTATGTGGCAGGAAAGCTTCCGGCTTAAAAGACCAAAGTCTTTGATCTAATTGAGTTAGATCAGCTTCTGAGGGCAGATGGATGTGGATTGTCATCCGATCCTTGGTGAGTTTGTCACAGAGGCGACAGACGAACAGCTCGCGGCTGTCGTAGTCGCTCTGTGGCAGAACGTAGTAGTCGGCGCGTGGCACTTAAGACTCTTTCTCTTCAGCGATATCAAGCAGGTACTGGCATAGCAGCGGTACACAGCGGCCGGTTGCACCCTTGGCTTTACCCGAGTTCCACGCAACGCCGGCGATATCGAGGTGCGCCCAAGCAAACTTCTTAGCGAAGCGTGACAGGAAGCAGGCAGCAGTGATGGTGCCAGCAGGGCGGCCACCAATGTTGGCGATATCGGCGAAGTTTGAGTCCAGTTGCTGCTGGTACTCATCCCAGAGTGGTAGCTGCCATGCACGGTCACCCGCGTATTGGCCCGCATCCAGAATTTTGTCGGCCAGCTCCTGGTTGTTCGACATCAAACCGGTGGCCTGGTTGCCCAGCGCGATAATACAAGCACCCGTCAGTGTTGCGACATCAATCACACTCTGCGGCTCGAAGCGCTCAACATAGGTGAGTGCGTCACACAGAACCAAACGGCCCTCCGCGTCGGTGTTAAGGATCTCAACCGTCTGACCCGAAAGGGTGGTGACCACATCGCCAGGCTTGGTAGCGCGATCGCTTGGCATATTCTCCGCCGCTGCAACCAGTACAACGAGGTTGATGGGCAGGGCCATCTCGGCTATCGCCTCGATAGTTCCGAGTACGCTGGCTGCGCCGCACATATCGAACTTCATCTCGTCCATCTCTGCGCCCGGCTTGAGGCTGATGCCGCCAGTATCAAAGGTGATGCCTTTACCGACGAGCGCGTGTGGCTTCTCCGACGCATCAGCGCCGGTGTACTTGAGGACGATCAGGCGTGGCGGCACCGCGCTGCCTTTACCCACAGCCATCAGTGCACCCATACCTAGGTCGGTCATCTGGTTCTCATCGAGAACTTCGACGCTGATCGATTCGAACTCAGACGCCAGATTTTGTGCGTGCTCAGCCAAGTAGAGTGGCGTACAGATATTGCCGGGCAGGTTGCCCAGTTCACGTGCACTGCTAACACCATTGGCGATTGCAACACCGTCCAGTAGCGCGCCCTCGGCCACCTCAACCTGCTCCTCTTGAGCCAGAATATGGATGTGCTCCAGTTTGATAGGGTCGGCTTTTTTGCTCTTAGTTGCGTCGTAGCTGTAGAGCGCCGCTGAGCTCCAGATAGCAAGGTGACGAGTATCGCGGTAGATGTCGTCGTCATCGGATGAGGCACAATCAAGTGCGAAAACTGCGGAGCTAACGCCCAGCTTAGTTATCGCGCTTGCTGTGTTAGTGATCAGTGTCTGCTGTTTAGGCAGTGTGCGCTCACCTGCTTTGCCCAGACCCAAGAGCATCACGCGCTTAGCTGAGACACCCGGCAGGGCACGTAACAGCTGAGACTCGCCGGTCTTACCACTAAAATCACCGGCATCAATCAGCGCTCGGATGTAACCGTTGCTCGCCGCATCGATCGCAGCAGCAGTTGGTGTAAATTCAGCATCGGCACCGACGCCGATTACCAGGCATTCAGTTTCAATCTCAGCAGGCGAAGTGGTGATAATTTCGAAGTCCATGAGGTTTCCTTAACGAGACTCTTAACAAGGGTCTTTTCAAGACGGCTAATCGGCGTCTTTACAAGACATGTGCATAGCTTTGCGTAATAATGCAGCAATCATAGGCCAACTGGTTTCAATGTAAACCATCAGCAGGGATAAGGACACCGGGTTGATTATCTTTCGATACCTCTCGCGCGAAGTGCTGCAAACCGCGCTCGCAGTGACCAGTGTTCTGTTATTGATCATCACCAGTACCCACCTAATAGGTTACCTCGCTGATGCCGCAGCCGGCGAGATTGCTACGTCAGTTGTGTTGCAACTGGTTTTCAATCGCATCCCGCTCTTTCTCGAGCTGCTGCTGCCTCTCGGACTGTTTCTGGGAATACTGATCTCTCATGGGCGACTCTATCTCGACTCTGAGATCGTGGTTTTGCAGGCCTGTGGCATGAGCAACTGGCGTCTGCTCGGCTACACCCTAGGTCCCGGCCTGTTGCTGGCCATCATTGTCGCCTTCGTAAGTCTTTATCTGACGCCCACAGGCATGTTCAAAGCCAAGACGATTGTGGCGGAACAGCAGAATCGTACCGAGCTGGATATGGTGATACCTGGAGCCTTCCAAACTACCAAGTCAGGCCAGGTGACCTACGCCCGAGAGATCGATGAACAGGGGCGTTTGGTTGATATGTTCATTAATGGGCGCACCCGCACAGGCGAGCCTTTTGTGCTCAGCGCCCCTATCGGTGTACAGCGCTTTATAGATGGTCAGGGGCGGTTTCTTATCTTGGAGAACGGCTACCGCTACCAGGGGCAGCCAGGCGAAGAGGTTGTTGAAGAGCTCGGTTTTGGTGAATACGGCGTGCGGTTGCCAGACCCTCAGCTAAGTGCACCGATCCGCCATCTCGATGCAATTCCAACTACAGAGCTATTGAGTGCTACGGACGCACCGCGCGTCAGCCGTCTACATTGGCGCCTATCACTGCCGTTTCTCGCGATCGTCGTTGTGTTTTTGGCCGTGCCTCTGGCGAAAACCAGTCCGCGTCGCGGGCGCTATGCCAAGCTCATCCCCTCCATACTCATATACCAGCTCTATGTTGCTGCTCTTACCGGCGCACGCTCTTCAGTGGAACAGGGTGACTCTGGGCCTTGGATGATCTGGTTGGTGCATCTTGTCGCGCTGTTGCTGGCTTTGAGTTTTACCCGTTTCGAGCGCCTTTGGGTGTTGGTATTGCATTACATACCGCGCCTGCCAAAGCTGCGATCTAAGGGGGCTGCGTCTTGATGTTATTCTCCCGCCTTGATCGTCATGTAGGTAGCCATATACTTGGCGCTTTCGTCGTTGTAATGCTAGTGCTGCTGGGGTTGATGGGCATCTCTATGGTGCTCGATGAGCTGGGTGATGTGAATGATCGCTATCCGCTGAGTGCCGCACTCTATTTCGTGCTGCTGAGCCTGCCGGCAATGGCCTACCAACTGCTTCCACTGGGTGCGTTGACGGCGACGCTGGTTGGGTTGGGTATTTTAGCGAGTAGCTCGGAGCTCACCGTGATGCGGGCGTCGGGCCTTTCGCTCAATCGTCTTATTCTCACCGTGATTAAGCCTGTTTTGCTCTTAGCTGCGGCTGCGCTGTTGTTAACGGAGTTTGCCGTGCCGGTGGCCCAGCAGAGCGCTGAGGGTTTTAAAATTGAACGTCAGGGCGCGAGGGCTGCGGCAGAGCGTCAGGCCGGTGCCTGGTACCGTGAACGAGATGCGTTTATACATGTCGACGCGATTTTGCCGAGCGGTGAGCTGATAGGTGTGATGCAGCACCGGTTTGATGCAGACAGCCGGTTACTGGAGCGTCTCAGTGCACAATCCGCGCAGTATGACGGTGTGAGTTGGATGCTTGAAGATGTAAAACGTGTCACCTTTGCCGATGATGGCTCGGCGATAAATATAGAGTCGCTGTCCTCGTTAAACTGGAATACGGAGCTGACTTCCCAATTGCTAAGTGTAGTGCTGGTTGAGCCGCGTTACCTGCCAGTCTCCGACCTAGGTGAGTACTCAAGTTATCTGCGTCAGCAGGGCGTAGACCCGAAACGCTACGATCTAGCCTTCTGGAATAAGATACTGCAGCCGCTGTCGATCATTGCGCTCGTGCTGGTGGGGACAGCCTTTATCTTTGGGCCGCTTCGCAGTGTGACTGTGGGGCAGCGAATTTTGACCGGTGTGATTGTTGGGCTGGTGTTTAAATTCAGTCAGGATCTGCTGGCTCCCGCAAGTCAGGTGCTGGGGTTTGCCGCCTTTTGGGCTGCGCTCATACCTATATTGGTTAGCCTCGCCTTCGCTCTGTATATGCTGGCTCGAGTCCGTTAATCAAAGATTGCGGCGGGCTGGAACGGGAAGAGCAGTTTCAGACGGTCGCACATCCATGTGCTCCCATGGTTTCGACATCCCTGTCTACAAATGTCTGAAACCGCTCTCCCCGCTCCAGCTGCCCAAAAATCGAACAACGTATCCAAAGAGTGGTCAACCAAGGTTGATGTAGTTCGCCTCTTAAGCCAACCTACTTGCGCTTGGGTTTTGGTGTTCTGACGACGACTGAGTTTGACCAGCGATCGTGCCAGGCGAGTTTCTCGTCACTCACGAGGATGAATAAAAAGCCGAGACCCAGGCAGAGCAGTGAGAAGGCACCGCCGAAGAAGCGGATGAGCGCCTGGGTCCAGCTCAGTTTGCGTCCATCATGGTTCTGTACGCGCAGATGCCAGGCGAGCATGCCGAGCGTGCGTCCCGCTTTGGTCCAGCAGTAGCCGAAGAATAGGAAGTTGATGCACAGTAGTGCTGACTGGAGGCCTGCCTTTCCCAGCGGTGTATCAATCGCTTCACCACCGTTGAGTCCAACCGCGATTAGCACCACCACCATGGAGATCGCAACGACCAGTAGCGTATCGTACACAATCGCCCATAAACGACGCGTTAGCGTGGCAGGCTTTACTTTGGACAAATCTGCAGTGAAATCACGTGGCATACAGTGCTCCTCAAGTGCGACGCTAGTTTACCAGAGTCCCAATTAAACAACAGAGCGCTAAGGCATCCTGAACAGGTATAAAAAAGCCCGCAGGTGCGGGCTCAAAGGCTAGCAATGTAACAACTACGAAGATGGTACGATTTAGGATTGGCCGAATAGCGGGCGTAGTTTGGTGCCTAGGTAGCTGCCAGCGAAGGCGCAGACAATCCACAACCAGCCGTGAAGGCTGCCGGAGACTACGCCGCCGATAAAGGCACCGATATTACAACCGAAGGCGATGGTCGCGCCGTAACCCAGCATCACACCGCCCAAAAGCCCGCCAACTAGCTGTCGGAACGTCAGTCTCAGGCTCAGTACAAGACGGCCAGCGAGCGCAGCGGCGACTAAGGCACCAATGACGACACCGATGTTCATCAGCGAGCCCGCATCAGCTAGCACGGAGTCCATCAAAGCGGTATCACGGCCTGGCTGCATCCAGTAGGTCGTGAAGTCCAGCTCCAGGTCCAGCCCAAATATTTCGGCCGCTTTGGCGCCCCACAACGGGTAGGCGAGTGCCACTGACCAAGGACGTCCGATCATGGCGAGAGTGGCAAAGTTGAGCAGGGCTAAACCAACCGCCCCCCAAATCATTGGCCATGGGCCTTGAACGAGACGTGCCAGCAGCGATGCACCGGTATCAGTACTGAGTTTTGTTGTGCCCTTGAAAGAGCGTGTAGCGAAGTAAATCAAGCCGAAAATCGCTAGGTTGGCCGCGATCGCGGGCACCACACCTAGGAGCTCGATGATATTTACCGGCGCTAGTTGTGGCAATGTTGTCCACCATTCGTAGTCCAAGGTTGCCCATACGGCTCCGCCGGCAAACCCGGCAATGACCGGCAGCGCTCGGATCTGGCCGCCGCCTAGGTGGTACAAGTTGCCTGAACCACAGCCGTTTGCAATCTGCATTCCCAAACCGAAAATAAAGGCCCCGAAAACAACCGAGAGGCCGAGCGGGCGGACGAAGCCGCTTACAGAATTGCCGAAAAGCTCTCCGGAGGCGAAGACAGGGAAAAACATCAGCACGCTCAAAGATAGCAACACCAGCTGTGCCCGCAAGCCAGTCGCATCGCGATCGACTACGAGCCGGCGCCAAGCCGTAGAGAAACCGAATGAGGCTTGATAGAGGCAGAGTCCGAGGCCCATGCCCAGAAGCAAAAGTTGCGCCTCAAAGCTGCTCTGTTCAGACCACACATAATAGGTCGATGCTGTAGCCAGCAGAGCGGCGAGGGCTAGCCAGGCACTCTTACCGGCGGAATAGGCAAGGCCAACTACAGACTGATTGGAATTAGATGCTGCGCTCATTCGAATCTCCAATTTGAATCAGCGCAGTTTAGGGAAAGCGATAAAAAGTATCCAAGAATGAATCAGAACATTTTAATTTCCTTTGGTTATTAAAAAGTTCTGATATAGATCTAGTGGTGCTATGTGAGGTCGATTATCAGTTAAACGGGGTTACGTAAGTTGCAACAAACTCAGCGGCTAGCGTCTCAGCTTCAGTACGGCTGGTATCATCCAGCTTCATCAGAAGGCGCTGTTTGATCACACCAGCAGTCTGATTGCCACGTTCAGAGGCAGCGTTCATCCAGGCGTATGCCAGTTGGTCAGGATCAGTCTGTTTCTCGTTGCCATTCTTCGTTGCGTAGAGTGTGCCAAGAAAGAACATAGAGTCGGCGTAACCCTGTGCAGCTGCCTCACGGTAAAGAACTTCAGCTCGCTGGTAGTCAATCTCAGTACCTGTACCAAAATTGTAAGCGCGAGCAAGGTTGTGTACGGCTTCTAGCAGACCTTGTTTCGCAGCTTTGCTGTACCACTCGAAAGCGTATTCGAGGTTGCGTTCAACACCCTGGCCAAACTCATACATCTCGCCGATACGATTCTGTGCACGGGCCTGTCCGCCCTCTGCATCGGCTAACAGGCGATCAAACTCTACTTTGTACTCTTCATTTTTGATGGCGCGGAGCGCATTTACAGATTCGAGGTGACCTTGGCGAGCCGCAGATTCGAACAGTCTCATCGCTTCGGCTTTGTCTGCTGTTTTTCCCAGTCCGTCACGAGTTAACATGCCAAGAAGGTAGGTTGCTTCGGCATTACCATCGCGTACCAGTGGCTTAATCTCGTCCAGTGCTAAGCTGTAGTCCTGTTGTTCAATTGCACGTTCGGCTGCAAGGATCGAAGCCGCTTGAGCATTGAAACTCAGTGCTAAAAGAGTGGCTGTGGCTAGGGCGCCAAATTGTTTCGCTAAACTGTTCAACGGAGAGCCTCCTGTACAAAACTGCTCAAAAACTGGGCGCTATTCTAGCGGCTAACGCTGATGAACGGCAGTGCGAAATCACAATTTGTATCAAGGATCGTGGTGAAACTGATTTGGCGTAGCTGTTTTTTTTCGGGTGGCTCAAGCTAAACTGAGATTGAAATCGTAAATGGAGAACACCATGTTTCAGAATCTTGATCAGATGATGCAGGGCTCGCTAGCGCCGTATAAGAAGATGATCGAAGTGCAGACAGAGATGCTAGAGCGACTTTCTCAGCAACAGATCGAGTGTACTCAAGCTTGTATGCAAGCGACTATTCAGCAGGCGATGGAACTGCAGAAAGTCACTGACCCGCAAGAGTTGACGCAACTGCAACTGGAGTACACGAAGAAGTTGGAAGAGATGGTGAACCACGCCAGTCAGCAGAATATGAAATCGTTGCAGCAGGCGCAGCAAGCCATTCAGGAGCTGACGCTCAAGGCGATGAATCCGTCCAACCAGTAATGAACAGCTAACAGTGTAGAGACAGAGCTTTTGGGAAAGGGAGTTCCGCTGCTTTATGGCAGCACAACCGGTAATACTGCGGGCGTGGCTGAGCGCATCGCCGAGCGGTGGAGTGGCAGCGAACCGATTGAGCTAATCGATATCGCTGTCGATGGCGTAACCCCGATTATGGAGTCCGAGACTCTGATCATTGGTGCGCCCACCTGGGATTTCGGTGAGCTGCAACAGGACTGGACTGACGAGTGGGAAAGTTTCTGCCAACTCGACCTCAGTGGTATGCGGGTTGCGCTTTTCGGTGTCGGTGATCAGTTGGGTTACCCCGAGTGGTTTCAGGATGCACTAGGCTTAATTGCCAATCAGGTCCGTAAGGGGGGCGGTAGGCTGGTGGCGCCCTGGCCGAACCACGGATACAAGTTCGAGGCCTCACTGGCACTAATGGAGGGTAAAAATCAGTTTGTTGGTCTAGCCCTAGATGAGGATAGCCAAGCTTGGGCCACGGATGAGCGACTCGAAGTCTGGCTCAAACAGGTTCAATTGGAATTCAGTTAACCAAACGAGGTATTTATGAACTCTAAACTTCTTGCAGGTGTACTCAGTGCCACAATTTTGGGGGCTTCGATAAGCACACCGGTGTATGCCGATAAAGCTGAGGATGCGATCCAGTATCGTCAGGGCGTATTCACTGCCTTTCGTTGGCATTTTGGCGCGATGGGCGCCATGGTTCGAGGCAAGGTGGATTACAATGCAGAGCAGTTTGCGCATCATGCAACTCAACTCGCAGCGCTCACACGCATGCCGCGCGAGGGCTTTATTGAGGGCTCCGATTTTGGTGATACAGCCGCTAAAGATGAGCTGTGGCAGAACCTTGATGACGTCAACGCGCGCTTCGATAAGCTGATCAGCGACGCAGATGCTTTGTTAGCGGTCAGTGGCGGTTCTCTCGACGATGTGCGGCCGGCTTTTGGCGCAGTGGCGAAGAACTGTAAAGGCTGTCACGACAATTACAAAGAGGATTAGTTCGCTCGTGAAGCTGTTGAGCTAGAAGCTGAAGAGCCAGAGTGACAGACCGACGCCGGCTGCAAGCGCGATGAGGAGCGCAAGCGTCGGCGTTTTGAGTTCTGGAACCTGTGTCTGCGGGTCTACCGGTTTTGGTTTGTGACCATGCAGCATCGCTTGAATCAACGGCTCTTTCTTCAATTTCTGCTGGTACAGCACGCCTGCCAAGTGAACGCAAACGACTGCGACCAATAGGTTGAAGGTAGTCTCGTGGATCTCAGTGATCGCCAGCGATGTGTCATAACTTACCAGCGACGCCAGAGGTCCTTCGATAAAGATATCGTCATTACTGAATAGCCCCGTCAGCACCTGGGCCGTTACCAGTGCTATCAGCCCAAGAACGCCCAGTGCACCGAGAGGATTGTGGCTAAGGTATTGGTTAGAATCTTCACCTTTGACGTAGCGCAGAACCTGCTTTGGTGGTTTAACAAAAGCGCTAAACCGTGCGCTCCAGCTGCCCCAAAAACCCCAAATCAATCGAAAGATGATCAGTCCTGCTGTGATAAAGCCTGCTTGGGTGTGCCAGATCATCCAGTTGCCACCAAGCTCGGCTGAGAGCCAGCTAAACAGGATGAGGCCCACCAGTAGCCAGTGAAATAGGCGTACCCAGATATCCCAAACTTTCACTTCTGGTCGCATCAACTTACTCCTAGCGAACGCGCAACAATGATCTGTACCCCTGAGCTTAGCAGATAGCCCAGAAGAATTGCCCAGCTCCATTTCAGATGGCTGCGGAAGGTGTAGATTCCTGATGCCTGTCCCATCAACGCCACGCCAGCCGCTGAGCCGATCGCTAGCAGTGAACCGCCAGTACCGATCACCAAGGTGAGCAGCAGCCACTCTGCTAGCGGCATGGTCTGATCCATCGACAGTACTGCGTACATGATCGGAATATTGTCTACCAGCGAGGAGGCGAGGCCGAGGCTCAGGTTCCCCCAGGTTGAGCCTAAGTGACCATATAGCCCGGTAGAGACCAGTTGTAGATACCCGAGCGTCGCCAGGCCTCCGACACAGAGCACGACACCGTAGAAGAACATCAGTGTATCCCAGCTAGCGCGCTCAACGACCCGAAACATATCGAAACGGCGAACGACTTGAACATGATCGCCTTTGGTCTCTCTAGTGTTGGCAAGGGTGTCGGCGTGGTGCTGGCGCAGCTCCATCTCGCGCAGCATTGGGTCGTGATGACTGAGGTAGAAACCATAGAGTTTCAGCACGCCAAGTCCCGTCATCATTCCAAGAACCGGTGGGAGTCCAAGCTGGGTGTGTACGACGACAGAGAGCGCGGCGGTGGCAACAAACAGGCCTGTGACGATCAAAGCTCCCTGTTTCATTCGTTGGCGCTTATGCACTGCTTGTGGCGGGCCATCCGGTACCTTGAGGCTAATAATTAGCGCCGGAACCAGCCAGTTGATGAGTGCCGCGGGCAGTAGATAGATGAACTCTGAGAAGTTGAGGTGTCCTGCCTGCCAAACCATCAACGACGTGATATCGCCGAAGGGTGAGAAGACGCCGCCGGCGTTGGCAGCAACCACCACATTGAGACAACCAAGGGCGACAAACTCGGGTGTTCTACCACCAACCGCCATCACCACTGAGCCCATCAGCAGTGCTGCCGAGAGGTTGTCGACGACTGGCGAGAGCATGAATGTGGCTGATCCTGTTACCCAGAACACTTTGCGCAGCGAGAAGTCGCGTGCAATTAGCCAGGAGCGCAGCGCGAGGAAAAGGTGGCGCTCTTCCATCATGTGGACGAAGGTCATTGCCGAGAGCAGAAAGAGAAATAGTTCGGCGTATTCCAGAATCGCTTCGCGCAGCGCTAGCCCTGCAGTCTCTTGGTCGCCGGTTGAAGCATAAGCGATGCCGACAAGGATCCAGATCAGCCCAGCGCCCACCATGACCGGCTTGGATTTGCTGAGGTGAATGCGATCTTCGGCGATTACAAAGAAGTAGCTAACGGCAAAGATCGTCAGCGCAAGTAGGCCGTAACCCGAGGTGGTGAAATCGATCAATGTCTCTCTCTCGCAGCCCGTCTCTGATCCTACGCTAGCTCAATGTTGGGTGCAGTGCAATAAAGTTACTGGGTGCATTCAATCCTAAGCACGATTCCTGTAATATATGGCGCCATTTTGATAGACCGGAAATCTAAGCGTCCTATGGAAATCAATCCGATTCTAAACCGCCTGAAAGACTTTGCTGAACGCACCGAGTTGCTGCGCGGTTACCTCGAATACGACGTCACTGCTGAGCGCCTCGAGGAGGTTGAGCGTGAGTTGGAGGATCCGACCGTTTGGAA
>Ga0209137_1001829_pt1 | contig 19572 bp, 18 predicted proteins | sample SaaInl5LU_22_DNA_FD_184642 | JGI IMG/M metagenome (GOLD analysis project Ga0209137, IMG submission 184642) | Marine microbial communities from expanding oxygen minimum zones in the Saanich Inlet - ESP_105LU_22_DNA (SPAdes) (version 2) | ecosystem: Environmental > Aquatic > Marine > Intertidal... | reverse complement strand
CGCCCACACCATTACCTGTCTCATCAACCAAACCGGCAACCGGCGTCGACCACGTTTGACCAATATCATTAAAACCAGTGGTGCAGCCAGAGGCATCGCAGCCCACTTTCCAGTGCCCACTGCGGCTCTTCATTATTGACGCTGATGGCGGACCGCCATTCTCTGGACTCACGTTAAGCCCATACAGCACTCGTCCGCCGCGACGCATTGTTGGGTAAATCCAAGCCGTTTCAAGTGACCCAGACGATTCACTATAGTCTAGATAAACGCCGGTGGAACCGTCGAAGAAATAGGGCTTTGGCTCAAACGTTGCCAACATCTGGCTATCGAAAGATGCCTCGAGACCATCATAATCAACGGACGGCGAATTAGCGTACTGCCTTTCAATCTCACTAAGATGTGATTCAGACATCATCGACCATTCTTCGTTGCCCGTCGTAGGGTCAAGAGCCCGATAGAGCCCATCATTCGAGCCATAAAAAACACGGAACTCAGTCGACCCGTTAGCCGCTCCATACGTTAATGTGAGGGGTCGCGAATGGATAATGTCGCCATGTATGGAGGCACGCAAGCCATCAGCGGGCATTATTTCCGAATCTAAAATTGCGTCGTTTTCGATATAGCTAGCATTCGAATCGAGGGTAATGGGGTCACCACCCGCCAGACCAGGGTCTTCTCCGTGGACGTAGTCGAATACATCGGCCGTTGTGTACGTAGCCGAGGAAACGGCACTTGAAACCGTAGGCAAGTCGGACGCTGTCAAATCAGAAAGAGAGAGACTTGTACCCGATGAGGTCGCCAAGAAAATATTCCGAGTACTACTGCTTGAATTGTGCTGCCCTCTGATCTGCTGCGCGGCACCGCCCTTTTCCACAAAAGGCCCGTCAGGAGAATCCGATAAAACACTTCGACCGTTTAAGAAGTCTGCATCACATTCACTAACGGGGTTGGGATCGAGACCAAGACCTTCGAAATAGGGACCCGTTGTACCGCCGCTTTTAGCCACTTGGGACGTATCTGTCGTCCACTCACTCGTAGCGCATGCACCGATAAAGCCCGTCTGACTATTAACCGCAATATCGCCATTGGCATCCACTAGCTCAACGTTTCCATCTATCAGGCCTAATTTGTACTGCTTTAGATTGCCCGGCCAACGCGGCTTGCGCTCTTTAGCCGGCCTGAAAACACCTATGAAAACCTGATTCTCACTTGTTCCCTGCTGAGAGGCACTCAGGGGCAATGTGACAGCGGCAAAGCTTGAGCTAGCGCCAATGATGTCACCGAAGATTCTCTTGAGCGCGGTTTGCAGCTCATCATAGTTGCTGGCAGACAAACGATAGCCACCACCCGCTGCGGCTGCGGAGTCCATAAGCGACGAATGCGTCACGTTGGGCTGTTTGTTGTAAACATCGAGCGTGAAAGTGGTTACCGGGACTCGGTAGCTTTCGGTTGATGCCGAATCTCCGCTACCCGAGGTCACTTCTAGCTCCACACCATATTCCTTGAGGAACTGAGTCCAGTCATCTAAGTTGAAGTCTGCGCCACCCGTCTCGTCATAAGTATCTGTTGGAATAATGCTGCCCGAGTTTTCACCTGCAACCGTATAGCGATACCACTGCTGCGCATTGCTGCCATTACCAACCTTTTGGCAGTTACCACCACCGGAGGCCCGTTTCGTTCTGTTACTACCGCCACTCAAGCAAGAGCAATCACTCTCTGTTGCACAGTTAGCCTGAATAATCTCGGATTCACCTGAGTTTCCGTTGATATCGGCGGTGCAGCTGCTTACCGATTCGTAACACTGCTCAGAAAAACCGTACTCAACAGCGCTTCCCGTGACCTCCGCAAACTCACGCATAGACCGGGGCGTCCCAACGGTATCGCCTGCCAAGCGGTGCGGGTTTGTCTCTCCGAGCCCTTGATAAAGGCTTTTAAGCGCGGCTGAGTTAGCCGCATCATCATCTGAAGGACCGCTACTGTTAGGGTTAGATACGAAAATGACGTAGGTTTCTGCGCATACATCGCCCGAGCTGAGTGGGGACTGGAATACACTGTAGGGTGTGCTGTTAACGTATGCTGAAGTGTCTGCCAAACTAGGGGTGCCCGTACTACCCGGGCTAGTCTGCCCCTCCCTAACAATACTTTGCAGCCCACCCGACAAGTAGTTGTGCACGTCAGAAATTAAATTGCCATAGCTCGTGTTGGAATTGCGCTTTTCAGTATTGCCGTTAATATCGCCATAAATCGTATTTAACGTGTTGTAAAATGCAGGCTTGTTAGTGGAAAACTGTTTCAGGCCAAATCGAACAAATGCGCCATCTTGGCCAGCGTCACCGGCCGTTGTGAACTCCAAAAGAGCAATATTAATATCTCCCGCAATACCCTCTAATGCACCGCGAATGGCGGCGACCTCCGCCTGCCCCTGTGTTTCGGACTCGAAGTCACCGTCACCGTCTGTATCGCGGTCCGGCCATTGCTGGCTTTGCCGCGCCCAATTGGAGGTGTTGTCTAAAACAATAATGACATTTGGGAGGGAATCATCAGCGGCGGAACTGGTAAGCCCCGACGCAAAAATATCAATATCCTCGGCAAAGGACGCCGTAGAAAGTAGAGAGAGACCTAAAAATGCGATTGATGAACAAAAATGTTTCATAACTATCGTTCCTTTTTTGAGTCTCGCGGTCAGGCACATGGATTGCCACCATAAACTCGCTGATTAACTGCCTGCCTCGCGCTTACGACGGCACCGGTGACTTGGTCCGTACCTGTAGCTGTGATCTCCCAAACAACCATACTGCACTTTGAGGGTGCCCCTGGCTTGAGTGCTTCTGGACTCGCACTATCAGGCAAACAGCCGATATCTTTGTCAGTATCATTAAGCTCGCCAATTGACACTGGCCGCAGCGCCTTGCAGGTCAGTCCAGTCAGCTGCACAGTGACATCGTCTTCAACACCATCACCCGAAAGATCGAAGCACCGTTGAAATGAATTACCGCAGCTTGTCTGAAATGCGACGCTCCCACTCGGAAATTGTCCGTAAGCGATGGCTTCTTCAAGCGCATGAACAACGGCATTTTTTACTGCTGCTCGCGCCTCAATATTCTGAACTATCTGCAGATTGGTCCTGATAGAATTTGTTGTCACCACTGCAATAAGCGTTACCAGTACGAGCATAATCAGTGCGACAACTAACACGACGCCTCGCTGGTTTCTTAATGAAATCCTGTTCATCGTCGAGGTCCCGAAATATTAATGACATCGACGGTTGTGTTCTTCACGATCCGCTTATATTTTTTTAGAGACTCGGGCACGAGGTACTCTTCACCGGCAATCGTGTAGCTATTGGTATCGGACGGAAAATTACCGTCTCGGTGTACTACTAACCAAATGCGGACAGATATGACATTTGCCCAATCAGCCGGTGCGGGCTCTCGAATAAACTTAATGCTGCCGTCGGTGTTAGTATCAATTTGCCCATCTGCATTGCCATCAATACCCCACTCGAAGGCGAGATACTCTACCCCGCTAGAAATTTCTTGCAGTCGATACTGCAACTTGGACTCACTGTAATCGAGAAACAAACGGACCAACCGGTTATCTTGGCTGACGTAATAGATTCGAGAAATATAGCGGTAAATTGGCGCGAGGTTACCAGCAATGCAGGACCCATCCAGATGCGTCATCGTTGATCCTGCGTTTGCGCTTGTAACTTGGTAGAGCTTAACCTCTCCACCAGCGAGACTTCCCGCGGCACAACCATTCGTCTGAATGTGAAAATTATTAAGATAGTCCCTGCAGCGGCCCTGAGCCGCTTCACACGTACTTGCACGGCGCACGGATAAAAATTCAGATGCGGCCTTAGCCGTTAGCGCTTGCCCCGTACAACTCACTAAGTCACTGTTCAAATCAGCCCCCGACTCAGAAAACAGGGGGAACTCTGCCGCGTAACTTAACTCCTCTTTTGCGGAGAATGCAGAGTCACCTGTGCCAACACAGGCGAAGGGTGGCTGAGGAAACGCAGCGCTCGGTGGATCGGAAGGCACTTCGCCTGCCACAAAAATATCGCCGCTGGCTGACAAAGGATAGCCGGCCTCTCCCCAGTAACCCGCTAGCTCGACATCTGAGGCTAGTGTGTCCAGCGTATAAAACGCGTTTTCTAATAATTCGCCAACTGATTCTACCTCTGAAAGAGAACGACTAGAGTTAACAAAAATCGTCGACATCCCCAAAAGGATTGCGAGGCCGAGCGCAAGCGCAATCATAATTTCAATGAGACCAAAACCATGCTGCTGCATTTTATGGTGACTTAATAATGAATAGTTAGCCACGACTAGCGAACCGCCACATCGCGAAACAACACTCTTCGATACCTATCGTCTCCATAGACACCACTTCCGCAGGTTATCAACGGAGCAGCCGACGGCACTAATCCTTGCCACGCAACCGCCACTCTTATCACTGTTTCCCCGCTACCGCTGCCGGTACCCACTTCTATACAGCCGCGAGCATTCAAGGGCGCCGCCTGCCCAACTCCACCTCGAAAAACGGACGCGCCAATAAGAGAGCGATTCCATTCGCACAGATCAAGAGCGGAAAGCGATACCGATGAGGAACAGGTTGCGGCGGTTTGTAACGTTTGAGCGCCATAAACCGCACCACTATTAGCTGTATATGCTCCCGATTTCACGCCTGCTGGGTTAGCGCTTATACGAGATGCCATATCATCCAGAACATTTGTCGCCTGCAGTCTTTGCAATGCCTCAAACTGGTCACTAATCGTTGTCGTTTGCAATGCACTGAGGCCAAGCAATCCAATCGCAACCAGCAAAAACGTGACGAGAACTTCCACCAACGTAAAGCCTTTTGACGCCCTCAACAGTGAAAGCTGACCCCCTGGCGGCCACATAGCCAATCTCTCAGTCTTCATATCAACCACACGCACCAAACCAAACGCTTTCTTCGCTCGAATCGGGGCAAGTCCCTTCACACGCAGAACTAACGCCTTTTACGCGACCATTTGTTTCAACGTACAAACACATTCGGCAAGTGGACCCTTGCGCGCTGGTCGAAAAATCATAGGTGCTGCAAGTCGCCGAACGGCCCCAAGAATTAAACTCCGTGGCAGATGTGGGCGCGGACAAGCTTACAGATGAGACAAGCAGCTGCTCTGAAAGAAGCTCTGAACCTGCAACACTGGAACAGTTTGAGGCGCTATTTGATGCTGATACTGCGCACCACCCACTCGATGACGCCAGTACTTTTACAGATTCATTGCGTTTGACCGCTTCGGCTCGAGCAAGTGCTAAGGTGTTTCTGAGTTCACTGGATGCCGTTCGCAACCGCTGTTCAGCAAGTAGGCGTGAAAACGAAGGCACAGCGATAACGAGAAGAATTCCAAGTATCACAATACCGATCATTAACTCTATCAGCGTAAACCCTTGCGTAAGTCCTTGAAAGCGGCGCACTACCACGATTCCGCCGTGCCACCACTTTGGCAGTTTCGCGTTCGTGCACCTGTGCTTGACACGCACAGAGAGCCGTCATTTGACTGCATAGATCCAGCCATAGGGTTTAACATCAACGTAAAACTGGGCGGCGGTCCCCCATCAACCCCAAGGCTTGCGCCACTTGGCAACGCATAATGCGGCGCAACGTCTTTCTTCACCGCGTGTGTACTCGGAAAACCCGATAGCGAGTCTGCTCCATAGCCCAACGCCGTTAACGTGGTGGCGTACTCCCTATTGTTCATCAAGTGGTTTTGCTGTCGCTGAGCGACCTCCATCATGAAAGCCTGTGCCGCAGCGCGGTTGCCTTTTCGAACGTGGTCCATGTAAGAGGGGTAAGCGACAGCCGCCAAAATACCGATAATCGCGATGACAATCATTATCTCGATCAGCGTAAAACCCCGCATGCTGCGCGCGCGCAGTGCCGGTGTTCTAGATGATTGCTGGTGACGAGAATTGCCCATGAACTACCTCCGATGGCTTTATCCACCACGGACCTCAGCCGCCTGTTTGCGTGTCTCAAAATGAGTCGCGAAGTGCATGTATCCACTCAATACTACGCCTGCTGGCCATAATTACCAGTATGACAGCTATGACATTTTTTATCTTAAAAAGGTATTTTATAAGCCACTAATAGTGGTCGCTACTACGTTGCGGATATAGCCATTGAGAGCGCTAATTCGTAGGCACCGAAAAGACCCAATGTCGCCAAAAGTAAGAGTCCTGCGACAACCACGGTCGCTAAAAAACCCCTTTCATTTCGCCTGCTCAATGACTGCAACGCCTCGCACGCGCGGTTTTTTTGAATCATCGAATGTGCCCCCTGCGCTACAGCGACTCAATCATCGGTACATGCATAGCCGCCACTCGAAAGCTGACCTCCTCGCGAGTCACGTTACCCAAACTCGACCGACGCTGACTTTGCGCCCAGATGCTCAATGCACTCGGGTCAAATAGCGTGTCGTTGCGCTCACCGTGAAAAAGCAGCTGCAGCTGCCAGCTGTTCGCCTGACTGTTATCCGTCTGCTTACTACCCGTTTTTTGATTGCCTGCCTCATTTTCACCCGTGTATTCGCTAATAGCCCAGCTCTCTAAACCCCATACCAACATCTCCGCTCGACTAAATACGCCGTCGGCACCCAAGCGATGAATCATCAACGCGCCAATACCATCACCTCGTCGCCACGCATAATCCCTCAAATACAGGATAGATCGCGACCAAAGTGCGTAGCGCTGAGTGCCTGTACATTCCGCAGGTGGCTTAGCCTCTGAAAAGACACGCAGCTCAGGGGCGGGCTGCGTAAATACCGGATGACAACCAGGCTGCACCCAAACATACGCGGGCCAACTCGATGGCTCGCAGTGCACAGGACATTCCTCCAGTGCGTCTACCCAAAGTACCGGCGTGTTCGTCCGCCTATCGGAAAGAGCAATACAGAGCGTCCCAGGCTCGGATAAAACAACAACGCCTACACTGTTCTCGGCCGAGGGGGTATCGCAGAGTAAGCCGATCTTCGCGTCCTCTGTCTTCGCGCCCTCTTTCGACAGCGCACTACGCGTAACTAAATCGGACAAATACACGCTGCTGTGGCGTGCCCGTTCAATAATCTCAACGCGATCAGCTGAAAGGTTTACCTGCGCGCTCAATAGAAGGATGCCGCGCATTGTGCTCGCAATGATAATTGCGCTCAACGCCAAGGCGATTAGCAGCTCAACCAAGCTTAAGCCTTTCGACGCGTGCCGCGAGTTAAAAGCGTTTGAGCGGTTATCGTGAGACACAGGGGCGTCGTGGGCAATGGTAATATCAGAAACCATCCTCATGGCTGACATCAAAATTGCCAACGACGTAACAATAGAGGATTCGGTGCATTACGCTGGCACTCGGCAGATGGGGCCATAAGAACCAGCTGCCACTCGCCACTCTCGCGATACAAGCAAGTCACGGGTTGGAAACCACTTTGAACATTAACAACCGCACGTGTGGCACACCAATCATTTAACCATGCGGGCTGGGATACACCGCAAACGTGGCCTTCTTTCGGCAGCGTTTGAGCCGACCGAACATGCGTTCGAAACCGGCCTTCGAAGTCGATAAACCGAACACTCATGTGCAATCGCGCGCGAGATTCTTGATTTAACGCATCGGTTTTTTCAGCAATTTGCCAGAGGCCCATTAAGCCTGCAGAGCTCACTATCCACGCAATGAGCACATCAATCACGGCCAAACACTCGCAGGACGTCTCAGGCCTCGGCTATTTAAACTGATGATCTCCAGAGCACTCGTCGTCTCTTTAGGAATGAGCTCCAAGGTGTAAGTCTGAGCCTTGTCGGCAATACTGACTAATAGCTGAAAGTGCTCTCTGACCCGAGCTGGAAGCTGCACGAGTAACTCTAGCTGACCCTGATCGAGATAGCGCCCGCTATTTAAACGAGCCCGCTCCTGGACCGAGGACATGCTTAAAAGACTCAACGCACCTTCAGTCGCCACGGCGCGCAATTGGTACTGCCGGTACGAGGGCAAGCCAATGGCACTCAATATGCCGATTAGCGCCAACACAACGAGTAGCTCAATGAGGGTAAAACCGGGCGCTTTTAAATTTTTATCCATTGCCGCAGATACTCGTAGAAAACACCTAGCGGAGTGTTCACTATCGGTCGCTACCGGTATTCATCAGCGCCACAAAACGATGACAGTTCGCTTTTTTTGACGGCAAAAGTCACACCGACAAAAAAGCCCGGGGTGACCTTAATCACGGCCCGGGCGCGAGATATAACCCACTCGGTTTAGGCGGCAGTGCTTTCCGCACGAGTAAAGTTGATCACACTCTCTCGAAGCTCAGCGTTAATTGTATCCCCCGGCCCAAACTCGCCGGCTAAGATAGCCTGCGCCAAGGGGTTCTCCACCAACTGCTGTATGGCGCGCTTCAATGGTCGCGCACCATAAACAGGATCGAAGCCCGCCTCCGCCAAGTGATCGAGTACCGCATCGTTCAGTTCAATCGATAGGTCTCGCTCCGATAGACGATCGCGCAGTGAGGCCAACTGAATATTGGCAATACCGCGTATTTGATCACGGCGCAGTGGATGGAACACAACTGTTTCATCGACCCGATTAATAAACTCAGGTCGGAAATGCTGTCCTACCACGTTCATGACAGCAGCTTTCATAGCCTCATAGTCATCGCTACTTGCCATTTCCTGAATCAAATCTGAACCCAAGTTAGAGGTCATCACAATCACAGTATTACGGAAGTCCACGGTACGCCCTTGGCCATCGGTTAAGCGGCCATCCTCAAGTACTTGGAGAAGAATATTGAAGACATCGGGATGCGCCTTCTCCACTTCATCGAGCAGGAGCAGTGAATACGGACGTCGGCGCACGGCCTCGGTAAGGTAACCACCCTCCTCGTAACCGACATACCCTGGAGGCGCACCAATCAAGCGAGCCACCGAGTGTTTCTCCATAAACTCCGACATATCGATGCGCACCATGGCCTGCTCGCTATCAAACAAATACTCTGCCAACGATTTGCACAGTTCGGTTTTACCCACACCCGTAGGACCCAAGAATAAAAAAGATCCGTTGGGACGGCTGGGATCCGATAGGCCCGCCCGCGACCGTCTCACCGCATTCGATACCGCAATAACCGCTTCGTCTTGACCGACCACACGATCATGCAAAGAACTTTCCATGCGAAGTAGCTTTTCACGATCACCCTCTAGCATTTTCGAAATAGGGATGCCGGTCCAACGAGATACCACCTCAGCAACTTCCTCTTCAGTCACATGACTGCGTAGCAACTGAGGTGCCGTGTGCTCAGCTGCAGCTGCCGCGCTGAGCTTCTTATCCAACTCTGGCAAGATCCCATATTGAATCTCAGACATGCGCGTCAAATCGCCAGTGCGATGCGCAGCCTCTAATTCAAGCTTCGCTTTCTCAATATCGCTTTTAATTTTTGCGGTACCCTGAACAGCAGCCTTTTCCGCTTTCCATACTTCCTCAAGATCAGAAAATTCACGTTCGATAAGATCGATCTGCTCGCAGAGCAATTCGACCTGTTTTTTAGCTGCATCAGACTTGTCTTTTTTAACCGCTTCGCGCTCGATCTTGAGCTGAATTAAGCGACGCTCAAGCCGATCCATGGACTCGGGCTTTGAATCTATCTCCATACGAATTCGACTAGCGGCTTCATCGATAAGGTCAATGGCCTTATCGGGCAACTGCCTATCCGTGATGTAGCGCTGGCTAAGCTTTGCTGCAGCGATGATTGCACTGTCAGTAATTTCAACACTGTGGTGTACTTCGTAGCGCTCCTTCAAGCCACGTAAAATCGCAATAGTGTCTTCCTCGGAGGGCTCTTCGACGAGCACCTTTTGAAACCTGCGCTCAAGTGCTGCATCTTTTTCAACATACTGCCGGTATTCGTTAAGTGTTGTCGCTCCCACGCAGTGCAGCTCGCCACGGGCAAGCGCCGGCTTAAGCATGTTGCCAGCATCCATTGAACCTTCGGCCTTACCCGCACCAACCATCGTATGCAATTCATCGATAAAGAGAATCACGCGCCCCTCTTCCTTAGAGAGCTCGTTCAGAACCGCTTTTAAACGTTCTTCAAAGTCACCGCGGAATTTTGCGCCAGCAAGCAGTGCGCCCAGGTCTAGCGACAAGATACGTTTGTTTTTAAGACCTTCAGGCACTTCACCATTGACCACTCGCTGAGCAAGTCCCTCAATGATCGCGGTCTTTCCCACGCCAGGCTCACCAATGAGTACCGGGTTATTTTTGGTACGGCGCTGTAGCACCTGAATCGTGCGGCGAATTTCATCGTCGCGACCGATGACCGGGTCGAGTTTGCCCGACTCTGCACGTTCGGTGAGATCGATAGTGTACTTCTGCAGGGCTTGGCGCGACTCTTCCGCTTCCGCCGAATTCACTCCTTCACCGCCACGAACATCGTTAATCGCTTGATCTAATGTGGCTTTAGTGACGCCAGCCTGGGTCAACGTAGTTGCCAGCGGCGAACCCGAATCTAGCATAGCGAGCAATACGAGTTCTGAAGACAGGTAAGCGTCCTTTCGCTCCTGTGCCTGCTTGTCTGCGCGATTGAGCAACCGGCTGCAATCTTGCGAAATGTGCACATCGCCCGACGCACCATTCACCGTAGGCAATTGATTAACCGCGGCATCAGTCGCGGCGATTAATGCGCTCAAATTTGCCCCCGCTTTTTGCAGCAATGGCCGACTCGAACCACCTTGTTGCTCGAGTAACGCCTTTAAAACATGGGCTGGCTCGATGTATTGATTGTCTCGACCCACCGCGAGGGATTGGGCATCTGCCAGAGCGTTTTGCAGCTGGTTCGTCAATTTATCCATTCGCATAGTTTTTCCTCACATGAGCGTTAACGCTCTTTTCATATGCAACTTTAAATGGCGTTTAAAATGCCATTTTCAAGTGAGTAGACGGATCATTTTAGGAATTAACCCACCTTGAAAAAGGCAAGGCGCGCCCTCAGGCGTGGTCAACGAAGAACGCTCTACATAAAGATCGGGGATATTTTTTCAGTGCGGTTGTATCGAATAATCGAGTTTCAAGGCTCTATAACGATGACCGTTGCCATTCGACCCGTCTGCCCGTCTCGTCGATAGGAAAAGAAAGATTCAGCTTCTTGATAGGTACAGCGCTCACCACCGGTCACTTGCTGCGCACCGTGCGCCATCAATACCCAAGCCGCCAATCCTGGCAGGTCCGCCATGTATCGATCGCCGATGCCGGGGCTGAAGAATACGTCAATCGCATGCCCATAACGCGCCCGAAAGGCGCTCTTTACGTCCTGCCCAACCTCGAAGGCTTGCGGCCCTATTGCGGGGCCTAACCAAGCTACAAACCCCGGCATACCCTGTGGCATTGCTTGCAGCGCCGCCTCAATAACGCCGCCAGCAAGACCGCGCCAACCTGCATGCACCGCGGCAACCCATTGGCCATTAGTAGAAGCTAGTAGTATGGGAAGACAATCGGCGGTCATTACCGCACAGGCGATATTACGTTTATCCGTCCACACAGCATCAGCTGTGGCGGTGTCCGCACACTGATGAGCTGCGACCACGGATGTGCCGTGCACCTGATCAAGCCACTGTACTTTTACCTGCTCGGGCAAATACGCCGTAAGTAAACGCCGGTTAGACGCGACCGCGCTAAGGCTATCTCCAACGTGATAGCCCATATTCCAACGAGCGTACTGACCATTACTGAACCCCGGCCCTTCATTCAATCCACGACATGTTGTGAAGCCTCGCACATTTGGCACAGGCAGGTCTGCGCAAATAATAGGCACGCTAAGCGCCATAACTAAGCTCCATAGTTAAGCACACTGTCTCAACACACTGTCTCAGCGCCTCTATTGACCGCCATGGGGTGTATCTTCTTCGCGAAGAAGTGCCAGCAGCGCTATTAAATCATCGGGCAATTCACTTTCAAACTGCAGTCGCTCACCGGACTCGGGGTGGTCGAAAGCCAGCGTACGCGCATGAAGCGCTTGGCGCGGAAAAGTGCGCAAAGCGTTAATCAATAAATCACTGGCTCCTGCCGGAATTCGAGGACGGCCACCGTATAAAGGGTCACCAATAAGGGGATGGCGCTTATGAGCCATGTGCACGCGAATCTGATGCGTTCTACCCGTTTCCAAATTCACTGCTAAATAAGTGTGATGGCCAAAGCGTTCTCTTATACGGTAGTGCGTCACCGCACTTTTCCCATTACGGGTAACAGCCATTTTTGTGCGCGCATGAGGGTGGCGCCCGATGGGCTCGTCCACCTTGCCACCTCCCGAGAGCGTGCCCAAACAAATGGCCGCGTACTCGCGCTTCACCGATCGCTCAGCCAGTTGAGCAATCAACGATTGGTGTGCAAGCGATGAGCGTGCCACAAACATAATGCCCGACGTATCTTTGTCGAGGCGATGCACGATGCCACCGCGAGGGAGACGATCGAGCTCTGGCGCATAGTTCAATAACGCATTAACCAAGGTACCTCGCGCATGACCGGCTGCCGGATGTACGACGATTCCCGCGGGTTTATTAATCACCAAAACATGGGAATCTTCGTAGACGATGTCTAACGGGATATCCTCCCCAGCCCATGACACTTCCGGTTCTTGCACCGCTTCTAAAGTAAGCACTTGGCTTACAGCCACCTTGTCTCGCGGCCGTATCACAGCGCCGTCCACTGTGATGGCACCCTCTTTTATCCATTGCTGTAGCTTGGAACGTGAAAAATCAGGAAACAACGACGCTGCGGCCTGATCTAAACGATTGCCATGAAGCGATACGGGTACCGTTGCAGTCAATTGAATGGCATTGTCGAGCTCTGAACTCACAGCTTATCTCTCTCATTATGTGAACCCAGTATTTTGAGCTCATAATAGGTACAAAATTCAGTTAGCCCAATGGGTGTCAGTCAGGTGGCTGTTGACGGTACACTAGGCACCTGTAAAGCCTAACACGATGGAAGAAACACCCTTGAAACAACTTGCATACATTTTACGACAGGCAGTGAAATTGCCCGCGGCAATGGCGCTGCTATTGCTGCTTTCCGGTTGCTCGTTCTTTGGCGATGACGACGAACTCGACGTCGGTGCAGAATCGGGCGAGCAGCAAATCTATTACGAGGCCCAGCGTTATCTTGATAACGGGAGCTTTGGCATGGGCATTCGAACACTGCAGCTGCTCGAAAGTCGCTATCCCTTCGGGCGCTATGCGGAACAAGCTCAGTTAGAACTGATTTATGCGCATTACGGAGCCTACGAATATGAAGCCGCCATTGAGGCCGCTAACCGCTTTATTCGTCTTCATCCGCAGCATCCCAATATTGACTATGCTTATTATATGAAAGGTCTTGCTGCCTTCGACATGGAGGGAGACTTTCTCTCATCGTTCATACCCACGGATGACACTAGGCGCGATATTGGCCACATCCAAGAAGCCTTTGCTGAGTTTGCGCAGCTGCTAGCAAGATTTCCCGACAGTGCCTATGCACCCGATGCGCGAGCGCGTATGGTCCACATGCGCAATATGATTGCGCGACATGAAATCCATGTAGCCAACTACTATTTTCGCCGCGGCGCATACATGGCGGCACTGAATCGCGGGCGTTGGGTCGTGGAGCATATGCAGCAAACCCCATCGGTTGCAGATGGACTGGCCATTATGGCCCAGGGCTACATTTTGTTAGGCATGAATGATCTTGCCTTAGACAGTATCTCGGTATTGCGAACGAACTATCCTGATCATCCATCCCTTAACGACGAGGGTGAATTCGAGAGTATTTATGATCTCAATGGGCTAAATCGTTCCTGGATTAATAAGCTATCGTTCGGGCTGTTCGATCCCCCCGAGCCTCCGCAGTTTGACTATCGACCCAAAAGCTAAGAGCTAGCGACCCAAAAGCTAAGAGCTAGCGAACCAAAAGCTGAGAGCTAGCGACCCAAGAGCTAAGACCGAGCGACCCAAAAGCTCACGCCCAATGCCGCGATTTCCGCGGCATTGTTGCTTTAAAACTTTATGTTAACGTGAACGCCAAGCCCATGTAATCGGATAACGGCGATCCCGACCAAAACCTCGCTGGGTAATCCGCACACCGACCGGCGCCTGCCGCCGCTTGTATTCATTCAAATCGATCAAACGAACCACCTTCGCGACATCGTCTTGATTGAAACCCTGCGCAACAATGTCGGCAGGACTTGCGTCACGCTCTACATACCACTCGATGATCGCATCAAGCACGTCATAAGGTGGCAGGCTGTCTTCGTCTTTCTGGTCAGGCGCTAATTCCGCTGAAGGAGGGCGAGTAATCACTCGCTCGGGAATACACTGGCTCACGGTATTGCGGTAGCGAGCTAAGGCAAATACCAACATTTTTGGACAGTCTTTCAGCGCATCAAAACCGCCGGCCATGTCACCGTAAAGCGTAGAATAACCCACCGCCAATTCACTCTTATTGCCCGTTGTGAGCACCAATAAGTTCTTCTTATTGGAGATCGACATTAGCAACACGCCACGACAACGTGCCTGGAGATTCTCTTCAGTAATATTGGCGGGCAATCCTGAAAACTCATCGGACAGTGATGCCATAAAGCCTTCATAGAGCGGCTCTATAGAAATCGATCGATACGCAATATTCAGTGCTCTCGCCTCTTCCTCTGCATCTTCGATCGACATAGACGCGGTATACCGGAAAGGCATCATTACCGCATGAACGCGCTCGGCGCCCAATGCGTCCACGGCTAGTGCGACCGTCACCGCTGAGTCAATGCCACCGCTCAAACCAAGCACCACACCCGGAAAACCATTTTTATTCACGTAGTCTCGTACGCCAACAACGAGCGCTTCCCAAATTGCGGCCAATTCATCGAGAGGCTCACTGTGAGGTCCATCGGTAATGACCACACCGGTGGATGAGTCTATATCCAGCCACCAAGCGCCGTCTTCGAATTCCGGTGCAACCGCGGCAAGCTCTCCATCGGCGTTAACAGCAAACGATCCGCCATCAAACACCAATTCATCTTGTCCGCCGACTTGATTGACATAAACGATGGGGAAGGCGTTAAACACCGCACGCTGGGACACTAAATCCCAGCGCTCGCGGCGCTTCCCTCGATGAAACGGTGAGGCGTTTAAATTGATCAATAACTCGGCGCCGGCGGCCTTCGCTCCAGCGGCAGGATCAGGATTCCAAATATCCTCACAAATGGTTAGCCCGACTGAAACTCCATCGATATCCAGCACACAGGGCTCGCTACCCGCAGTGAAGTAACGCTTCTCATCAAACACCTGGTAATTCGGCAAGAACTGCTTGAAGTACTCTGCAACCACTGCACCTTTGTGAATGACACCCGCGGCATTGTATAAGCCTTGCTCTGTTTTCTTGGGATAGCCGATGATCACCCACAAGTCCGCAGGCAATTCAGCGCACAAACGAGCGAGTATCGCGTCCGAGCGCTCGGCAACTGAGGGCCGTAGCAGTAAATCCTCGGGGGGGTACCCCGTGAGGGTCAGCTCAGGAAAAACAACAACAGCATCGGAGGCTTGCTCTGCCGCGTCACGGCATACCGTTAAGATCTGCTCAGCATTACCTTCCCAGTCTCCCACTAAGGTATTGATTTGGCCCATACACAGTTTCATTGAATTGCCCTGCTACTTAATCGCTCGCGCAGTTTAACGACCTTGGGAATGCCTGTAACCCACGTTGGGGATAAAATCACAGCACAAAGTGCTTGTTGCAGGCTTTTTATCGGCTGAAAAATCCATCCATCCATCATCCGCTGATATAGTCAAACTATGGATAACGAACTGACACCGCATACAGCCGAGTATCTTCTGGCAATCGATACTGCCAACAACAGTGTCGCCCCACGAAGTATTGCGCGACTATTTGCGATCTACAACGGCTACCGTGCGCTGGTTGCCTTCGGTGTGCTGGCATTAATCATCATCCCCAGTACTCAGCAACTGATCGAAGGATACAATCGGAGTGTTTTCGTTGCAGGCTGCTGCGTGCTGCTACTTAGTGCTGTCGCACTGACCGGCCGCTGGGGTAACCTTTTGCAGCAGTCTGACTCGGGCATTCTTGCCCTGATGCTTTTCGACATTACTGGCACTGCACTCATTTCTAGCGGCAGTGGCGGCTTCCTCAGCGCATTCTCTGCTCTTTACCTCATCACCGTAGCAGCCGCCGCGGTCATGCTCAAAACGCGCACTCTCGCCACCTTAGTTGCCGCCTTGGCAGTACTGGCCATACTGCTAGATAGCTTCTGGATAGTAAGTATAGGGCTCGCTGATATCAGCACGTTGCTCCCAGCAGGCATTCTAGGGAGTTTGTTATTCACAGTATCATTACTCGCTCAATTAATGACCTCTCGGCTTGCTCAAGCAGAGGCTCAGGTAGACGAGGCCGAATCACAAGTTGCAGGACTTCAAAAACTTAACGAGCGAATTATTGTCCACATGGACACCGGAATTCTTATCGCAAGCGAGGCAAATACACTCCGTCCGATCAATGCTGCAGCCCGACGGTTCTTGAACCTCAGTGATCACGATGAGCACCCTATCGGCATTATCAGCCCGGAGCTTGCGAACCAATATCAGGAATGGCTAGAAAGTGGCCGACATCGTACCGAACCGTTTCGTGTTGATGCCAACGGGCCCGCGCTGATCGCGAGCTTTTCTCAGCTCGATGAGGAGAATCACTCGCAAAGCTTGATCTTTGTGGAGGACTACGCGCCCGTTGCCCAGTTTGCACAGTCCATCAAACTCAACTCTTTGAGTCAATTAACCGCGAGTATCGCGCATGAGATTCGTAATCCCCTGACGGCCATTCGCCATGCGGCGCAACTCATGGCTGAGAGCCAAACTATTGCAGAGGCCGATCAAATTCTGTGCGACATATTAGTTAGCAACAGTGATCGAGTCAGCGCAATCATTGACAATGTCACGGAAGTTTCTCGCCGCGCAGCACCTAATCCTGAGCAGCTCGACTTGAACAAGTGGGTCGCAAACTACTTGGATGAGTATAAGCAACAGTTAACCTCTCCGACCGAGATAAGCTTAACGCCCAGTGAAGAGACGGCCCTTGTCGCGTTCGATCCAAGCCATTTAAAACGTATTTTAAGTAATCTACTCGACAATGCACTGCGGCACTCTAAACTGGACACTCAGCGGAACGCCGCCGCCATACGCTTAGAGGTAGACGCGACCCAAGAGCAAGTCCACATGGATATCATCGACTACGGTCTCGGCGTATCAGAAAATCATATTGGACGTTTGTTTGAACCGTTTTTCACAACGTCGAAAGAGGGAAGCGGTCTAGGTTTGTATTTATGCAAAGATTTGTGCGAGATCAACGGCGCAGGGCTTTTTTATAGACGGACACCTGAGAAAGAAAGCGCATTTCGTGTGAGCTTTAGGGAAGAGGCGTACTAATGAAAGGTAATACAGTGCTACTGGTCGATGATGAACCAGACATCCTACAGCTTTTAGAAATCACTTTAGCACGTATGAATTTAAATACGCGTCGCGCAGAAACACTGCAGGCTGCAAAAACGTCACTGGCTGAATTCACGCCAGATCTCTGCCTCACCGACATGAAACTGCCCGATGGCAATGGCTTATCGCTTATTCAACACATACAAGACCACTACCCAGAACTTCCGGTTGCTATGCTCACCGCCCACGGCAACGTCGAGACCGCAATTGACGCATTAAAACTGGGCGCTTTTGATTTCGTCACCAAACCACTCGCACTCGAAAAGCTCCGTGAACTCGTCGGTCACGCACTCGACATTCACAAAAACAATAATGCTTCCAGCGATCAAACGCTGATCGGTGACACGCCACCGATCAACCAATTACGCATTCAAATTAAGAAAGTGGCTCGTAGCCAAGCCCCGGTTCATATCAATGGCGAGTCGGGCGTGGGTAAAGAAGTGGTAGCACGACTGATTCATCAATTAGGGCCGCGTGCGTCGAGACCGTTTATAGCCGTCAACTGCGGTGCGATACCCCCCGACCTTGTAGAAAGTGAATTGTTTGGTCATCGTAAGGGCGCTTTTACTGGCGCTACTGCCGACAAGCAAGGCTTATTCCAAGCCGCGGCGGGTGGCACGTTATTTTTAGATGAGATTGCTGACCTTCCCCTCCCCACACAAGTTAAATTGCTGCGAGTTATTCAAGAAAAATCCGTGCGCCCTGTTGGTAGTGAGAAGGAAATAGCGACCGACGTAAGGCTATTAAGTGCAACCCATAAAAGCCTCGCCTTAGAAGCGCAAGAAGGTCGATTCAGAGATGACCTGTACTACCGAATCAACGTTATTGGACTACAGGTGCCGACACTCAGAGAGCGTAAGGCTGATATTCCCCTGCTGGCGCGTTACCTGCTCTCCAAACAACAGTCAGATAACAGCAATGTCTCGCTAGCTATTAGCGACGAAGCTATGGATGCTCTTATTCAGCACGACTACCCGGGTAACATCCGTGAGCTCGACAATATATTGGCACGTGCGCAGGCCCTGGCCGATGGAGATACCATTGAGGCCGGCGACTTATCGTTTGAAACCAGAGTCGAAAGCAATCTTCCGGACGCCGACGTAAATATCCGCGGTTCGAGCAATCCTAAAGAAATGACGCCGAGAGAGGGCGGCAATAGTGACGGCCCCGACCTTCTAACGGACGTTGATGGTGACATCGAAGGCTATATCGAACAGGTCGAAAAACGTATTTTAAATGCGGCATTACTCAAGCACCGATGGAATAAAACAGCGACGGCAAAGGCCTTGGGATTAAGCTTTAGAAGTTTGCGCTATCGACTCAAAAAATTAGGTATTGATGACTAGCTACCACTCACTGCTCATTATGAACGCTAGTGATCGCATTGCCCCCAATTTTTAAGCATGCGCGGTCGACCCAAGCGATTAAGAACTACCGCCCAATTGTCCGCGCCCCGCTGATTGTGGCACACGGACAATGTTGCATTGTAGCTACCCATGCCAAAGCGATCCCACTCGATTGACGCGCTCATTTCACTTGTGCCCCGTCGGTTAGTGATACGTGTATTTGCCGGCACGTCAAAAAACCGTACCAGTCTCCCTTCGGTATTGACCACAGCAAAGCCATCCCTGTAGTCGCCCTCACACTGCGCAGTTTCGTTCGACCAAGGGCACATCAAAAACTCTGTTGCCTCCAATTGCGCCAGACCTCGTGCCAAGATCACAGCACTTAACAGTTTACGAGCGACATTTTTATTTTGGTGAGACGCTAATTGCTGGGTAAACAGGGGCACGGCGAGCGCCGCAAGGATTCCAATGATTGCCACCACCACGAGAAGTTCGAGCAGGGAAAAGCCGCGTTTTAAATAACAGTGTCGAGAAGTGAGCATAGCCGCATCATCGGTCTCGACAAATAACCCGCAAATGCCATTAACAACCGCAGATAACTAACGCTCAGAATTGATCAACTAAATAACATGGCAGGCTGCACGCAAGCCGCGCCGCCATCGCGACACGTTAGATATTTTTAGCCGGTA
>Ga0209137_1001828_pt1 | contig 19574 bp, 27 predicted proteins | sample SaaInl5LU_22_DNA_FD_184642 | JGI IMG/M metagenome (GOLD analysis project Ga0209137, IMG submission 184642) | Marine microbial communities from expanding oxygen minimum zones in the Saanich Inlet - ESP_105LU_22_DNA (SPAdes) (version 2) | ecosystem: Environmental > Aquatic > Marine > Intertidal... | reverse complement strand
TTCTCTACAGCTTTAACAACTTTATCGAAATCACTTTTAGTTAGCTTTCCTTCGTTTAAGAAGGCTTCAAATAGTTTTACGTGTTTCATCTTATTTAACTCCTAATTTATTAAGGAACTTAATCCATTGATTATCGTTATAATGAAATCTATCTTTAGCACCTAGTGACCAGTACATATCAAAAATGTCTCCTGCTGTATCAGCATCAACTGCATAGTTTAATACAAGGTGATCTACGAAATCATCCGGTTGCATTTCCATTGCATCTACGTCTGATAGTAATTCAACTAGTTCAGCCATGTAATGGCTAGCTTTTCTTTCATTTAAGAAAGATTCGAATGTTCTAAGGTTTTTCATTATAATGATGTAATATTTTATTATATATCTAGCTCTTGTTGGACTTTAGCCCAGTACTTTTCGGTTCTTGGATTCTTGTAGCCTCGAGGACCTCCATTCCAATTACGAGCAATAGTTTCAAAGTCATCATTTGAGTGGTGGAATTCTTTCCAGATTAAGAACATTTCAATTGTCTTTTCACGATCCCAGCGATCGGACATCTTAAATCGCTTCTCAGACTTCTTTATTTTCAAGATACGATTAACTTCACGAACCATAATTGGTCTGATCTGAAGGGCTCCTATGGCCTCATTGCCAACCAAATGACGATCACCAATTGCAGAATCATTACCATGAGACTCTACTTGAATTAGTGCATCTATTAGATCATTTTCATCAATAATAGGTTTGATCTCTTTAGATTTTAGTTCTACTTTAAGTTCAACCGTTGGATTTTCAAATGAATCACTATTGCTAATAAACAAAGGTGCTAAAATAATAAGTAATGGTACAGCTATCTTTTTCATATGGCTTTAATTACAGTACTAATATAATAAAAAAGCCTGAGACTAAAAAATCTCAGGCCAATTATTTTGTAAAAATGTGTTATTTATTAAACATATCTTTTATCTCTTGCTCAGTAGGCTTATAAGGCTCGTCTCTTTCTGTATTAGTTGTCCTATCTACTACAATTGTTCTACCTGTATTAAGGCTTGAGATTTGTTTTTTAATAGGTTTAACTTTGCTAATAGAATTAGATTTTTCAAAGTAGATTCCTCCTAAAAAGCAAGCAACTGCTAAAAGAGTTGTTAAAATTAATGAAAGCATAATAGTATTTTTATATTTATATGGCCTAAGCCTTTTTAAGTTTCTTATCGTGTCCGCCATCTCTAACTTTCTTAGCAAGATCTTTGTCCGCTCCGCCCCAAGTACCTGGTTGCTTAGTTAAAAATGAGTTTACTCTTGCATACGCCCATTGCTGTTGGCCAGCACCTGGTCTATGGCCTGATTTCCAAGCTGCCATACCCCTACGATAAACATCTCTTAAGATTCCAATAGGTACTCCAGTATCATCAGACTTATTCTTTAATCCTTTTTCAGCAGAAGCATCTAACTTCTCCTCGTTAACATCTACACTTTCGCCATATAATTCGTCGTATGACTTAGTATGCTTAGACTTCTTTACTTCACCTTTCTCTCTAGCTTCTTTATCACCTGGCATCTCTTTGTAAGCATCTGGATCGTCATCGTCCATTTTAGCTTGCTTTTTGATTTGATCTTCTTTATCTTCGATATCATCGTCAGATAGACCTCTATGATAAGTATCAGGACCTGGTTTAGCATTTGCCTCATTAAAACTTTCGAATGTGTATAGATTTTTCATATATTATATATCAAGTAAAAAAGGGACTACTATTGCAGTCCCTTCTAATCCGTTTTACGCTGGCCCACCGACACCGAACGTCGCCCAATCCATACAGTCTTCCATGTCTTCTTCTACTGTATTAATAGCTTCAAGAGCCATTGATAATGTGTAGAATTCATTTCCAACTTGTGGTGCTAGACTAATCTCAGTGGCAGCAGAAACCCCTGAAATGTAATCAGCCATGATAAATAAGTTTTAGTTAATTTGAAGAATTATCCCTCATAGTATATATCGGGATTTCGCGAAAAGTTTATTAAAGAATTAAGTATAGTTATTAACAATTACTTACCTTTTTCGATATTCATGAATTGCTTCTTGTTAGCTTTATAAACAGAGATATTAATGTCTGGATATTCTTTACCAAGATCCTTTACAAGTCTTAGATTTGCATCATCGTCATCAAAAAATTGAATGTTCTTATAACCCTTCTCGATAATCTCTCTAAACGCCTGTTGCTTCTTTTCAGCAGTACTTCCTGTTAGCTTATGTACAGGATCATTAATTGCATAGATTAGGTCTCTTGCGATATGAAAACCAACATGCTCTTTCATCCAAGTGTAGATCATGTCTCTATCATCGCGAGCGGTTACAATACCAACTGCTCTTTTCATTTTATAACCGTCTGCTAGGATCTTAAGATAATAGTGGATAAGCTTACCAGCTTTCATGATCTCTATATCCTTAAACTGATCAAAATCGAATTCTTCACCTTGCTTCTTCTCATACTCATTAAATTCTTCTGGAGTAATCTCATGACAATCACCTGTAACAATGTTACAAACTTTAATCTTTGCATCTGAGATAAGTAACGTATCGTCAATATCCCAGACTGTGATTGATGTTTCACTAAAAGGTCTCTTTTTCTCCAAAAGGAATTGGTCGTATGTTTTAATCATTATAGTAATGTGTCTAATTTCGCTTTCGCTTTTTCTATGCTCTTTAGTATAGATTTAAGGGTATTTCGATCTCTTTCGACAGCAACTCTTTCTCTTTTAATCATTTCTTGTTGTAGTCTTAGACCTTCAGCGTTATAGAAGTCTTCATCGTTATTAAAGTTATGCTTTTTGGTCATATCTTTCCATTCAGGTCTATCCCAAGCCCAGTGGCCTTGGGCTTTAAACCTTTCAGCCCATTGTTCGTCAGTTAAATGACCTTTTTCAGCAATTCTATCCTCGTAATATTTTGCATTACGTTCCAAGTCTCTAATATCCATCTGAAGTCTTTCAGCCTTCTTAAGACCTTTCATCTTGTTAATGTATTCAGAAGCAAGATCAGAATTAACCTTAGGTAATTTAGTCTTTGTTAAGTAACGAAGGTGTTCTCTTTGGATATGGTAACCACCTGCATAAATTGCATGCGTGTAATAATCATAAACTTGACCATCTCTTTCGATTTGTGCAGTAATTTCAATACCTTTACCACCTTCTCTCGGAATGATAGTTAAGAGTACATCAGATGGTTTAGTGTACTTTTGAAATGACTTTAACATATCAACGATAACAGAGATTCTTGTCATCTGATCATCGAATTGAGTCCATTTGTAATCAATGCCCTTATCTGCATAAGCCCTAATCATAGTCTGCTTCATTCTTTCGCAGATCTGAAGAATCGTAGGCTCAAGAGCAATTAAGACTTGATCTTTAAAGCCTTGTCCATTCTTCTCAAAAATAAAATCGTTATAGGTATTAATCATCTTTACTTGTTTTACAGTGTAAATATAATAAAAATATTTGACACAGTAAAATATTTTTTGAATTATGCTGGCTTATTTCTATCTCTGTTCTTAGGATCGTTAGCTCTTAACCAGTGTTTACCGATTGGATTTTGAACTGGTTTTCTTAAACGTTTATTGATCTCTTTCTCGATTTTATCTAATAGCTCATCATTATCATATGAAGAGTTATCAACAATAATCATTTTATCAGTACCAAATAGTTCTTGGAATTTACCTAGATTTTGTTGAACTGCTTCCCACATTAAAGCAACCATATCGTCACCTAATTTACGGTCTCTCATTCTGTTTCTTTCAAGAGCAACTTCTTTAGATGTGTTTACAAATACCATATAAGTATCGTAGCCCATATCTTGATATAATTTTCTATGGCCTTTGATTTTATCAAAGTCTTTACCAGTACCATCAATTACTTGACCTAAGCGTCCACCGATGTAATTGTTCTGCATTCTTCTAGTAAGGTTTTTAGCCTTATTTCTAAGTGGCATTACAATCTCGTCCCACATCTTTTTATCCTTAGCGTATTGTGCAAGTTTACCAACATCTAAGCCAGCATTTTTCATTGCCTTCTCAAATGCGTTATCGTTATTTACTAGTTTAAGGCCAGTGGCGTATGAGACTGATGAAACAGAACCTTTAGGGAATCCGAATAGTTCATTAGCTACGAATGATTTTCCAGAACCTGGACCACCAGCCATAAAGAATGCTTTAAGAATACCAGGGTCATTAATGCCCTCTTCAATCATTTCAGATTCTTTGATAGCACCAAGTTTATTAAACATGTTATAATTAACAACATACTTCATACCTTTAGAATTTTCTAGATCAAGAACATCTCCATCATTATCAACGACTTCATATTCTTTATCATCATATTCTACCGTTGTTGACTTCTTAATTTCTTTGAAATCCTTCTTGTCTAGCTTTTCGCCAGGTTCTTTAGTGATTTTATTCTTTTTGCTAAAGAAACCTTCAAATAATTCAATGTGCTTCATTATCGTTTGGTAATTGTTTCTCTATATTTAATAACCATAGTCTATTGTTAGGTACAACAAACTTTCTATCATGGTCATATAAATAGAACGTTGTTTTATATATCCCTTGACGAACGATCCTTGCCTTCTTACTTCCATTAATGTAAACTATATCATCAACATCAAAGTCAGAGCCTAGAAGAAATCTAAACCCACTCCAAAATTGACTAACACTATCCTTAGCTGCAAGAGCAAATAAGGCGCCTATAACCCAAGCGCCCCATTCACCAAAATATGTATTGATTAGTTCGTTCATTAAGCGTCGTCGTAATCAATATACTCGATAGTTACAGATTTACCAGATGCTAAAGCTTCTGCAATAGGTGGATAGATTCTTTCGTATGCAGTTCTTGAAGCACCAATAAAGCCATCAGAATTCTTAATATTCTCATTCTGTGAATCACCTACTAAAAGACAGCCTGCTGTATGTTCGTCTGTATTTCCTGAGTGAATAAGAATATACTCAAACCCAGGTACATTACGAACCCAAAGCATACCTTTATGCATATCACCGTATCTTGCACTATATCTTCCGTGGAATCCACCTACAGTTCTTAGTGTAATCTTATAGGTACCTGCTGGGATCCTAGTCTCACCCATTACCTTTTGTTCTAATGGCCTAAATTCATCTTCTAATGTATAACATAAGAATTTACGTTGGCCTCCAGTAACGTCAAATAAGATGCCGTTAGTAGAGTCTTTTTGTGATGAGATTCTTAATACTTCTAGTTTCATATTACTATCGTCATGTGTAGCAGCCAGCCTAACAGAAGCCAGGTCAGTGACGGGGGCCGCTTGGGAGACTGACCTTTGAGAGGGCTTAGATACTCCGTCTAGCCAGCTGCTTGTACTTTTATTCATTTATCTATATATTAAGACAAGAAGAGGCGCTTAAAGCACCCCTTCATTGTCAAGTTTGTCAAGGTCTTCTCTTAACTCGAATACACGCCATTCAAAGTCATAGAGTTCTTCCTTAGAGATCTTACCACGTTTAAAAAGCTTTTTAGCTTGTTGGTAGTCTTCAGTTGCTTTTTTAAGCATTGTTTTAATCTGAGACTTAGTGATACTATCTACTGTGTCTTCTTCTGTTGCTGCCTTTCTAGCTTCTTTCTTGCATCTTACTACAAGATCAAAGTTAGAGAACAAATGGCAGAATTTTTCAGCGTTCATAGCCATAATAGATCTCGTCTATTTTTAAGCGTATTCCTGGTAAGACTTTTCTTCTACTAGGTCTGAACCAGTTAATACATTGATTTGTTTCTTGACATCAGCTCTATCATCATTAGTGTAATAAACTGAACGTGCAAGTTCTACGAAATCTGAGCCAAAGTTCTTTTCGCGCTCACAATCACGGATCTGATCTTCGATATTCCAAAGAGTCTTATTTACATTAAGTAGATCTATGTGTAGTGCTTCAAGGGCTTTCTGGTCTGATGTGCCAGCATAGATAGCCTCGATTTCAGGAGTCAATGAGTTGTACTCGTTTTGAACGTTTACGAGCTTTGCCTCATCTTTGATCTCTTGCAATTTGATTGTAAGGATCGTGTACTTGTCAATAATCTCGCCGTTTGATACTTCGATTTTCATAATTGTTATTTAATAATTAGTACTAGTTATATATTAGGATATTACTTTTGTTTATTCCACAGTTACGCTTTTTGCTAAATTTCGCGGTTTATCTACGTTTTTGCCTCGTTTTGTAGCAATTTGATAAGAAATAAGCTGTAATGGTATAACCGTTAACAGTGGCATAAAAATATCTTCACACTCAGGAATCTCAATCACATGGTCTGCGATAGTACTTACCATAGTATCACCTTCATTTACGATAGCTAAAGCTTTACCATTTCTAGCTTTTACCTCTTGCATGTTTGAGATAACTTTACCATAATCTTTATCATTTGTTAAAATAAAGACTGAAGGGCAATTTTCATCAATTAATGCAATAGGACCATGCTTCATTTCACCAGCTGGATAGCCTTCAGCATGAGCATATGAGATCTCTTTTAGCTTCAAAGCACCTTCTAAAGCTATCGGGAAGTTAAATCCCCTAGCTAAATATAAGAAGTCATGGTACTTTTCATCAGTATATTCGTCTGCAATCGCTAAAATCTCGTCAGTATTAGCTAAAATCTTAGCAACTTTCTTAGGAATTGACCTTAAAGCTGATTTAAGTCTCAAATATGAATCATCATTGATGTTTCCAAGCTGTCTTCCCATCCGCATTGCTAGTAAAGCTAGGGCTGCAACTTGTCCAGTGAACGCCTTAGTTGACGCTACACCAACTTCAACGCCTGAATGTGTATAAATACCAGCGTCAACTAGCCTTGCAATAGAAGAACCAACAACATTTACGATACCAAATAGAGTTGCTCCTCTTTCTTTAGCCATTTCTAGCGCTGCTTTAGTATCTGCAGTCTCTCCAGATTGTGTGATACCTATAACTACATCACCTGGGCGAATAATTGGGTCTCTATACCTAAATTCTGATGCATAATCAACCTCAACCGGGATTCTTGCAAGCTTTTCAATCATGTTTTTACCCGCAAGTGCTGCATGCCATGATGTTCCACAAGCAATGATAAATATCTTATTTGCTCTTAGCAATTGTGGCATAATGCCATCAATTCCTCCCATCATTAAAGGTTCTAAGTCATCAGTTAGTCGACCTCTGATACAATTTTGAATAGTTTCAGGTTGTTCATTAATCTCTTTAAGCATAAATGAATCATAACCACCTTTTTCTATTTGTTCTAGGTCTAATTCAACTCTCTCAACCACTGGATCGATCTCTATTGCATCTAAATTCATTAGACGTAGTTCACTATTGTTTTCAATGACCGCTAACTGATCGTCTTCTAAATAGATAACATCTTTTGTGTACTCTACAATTGGAGTAGCATCTGAAGCAATAATAAAACCATGATCGGCAATACCAATTGCTAGAGGTGAAGACTTTTTAGCCATTACAACACGATCAGTCTCAGGAGAGATAACCAAGATTGCATAAGCTCCTACAACATCTTCAAGTGCTAATCTAACCGCAAGTTCTAAGTCACCTGGAGTTTCAGAGTATATTTGGTGGTATCTATATTCGATCCAGTTAGCAAGAACCTCGGTATCAGTCTGTGATTCGAATTGATAGCCTTCTTGAATTAGTTTCTTTTTAAGAGTCTCGTAGTTTTCAATGATACCATTATGTACAAGTGTAATTGCACGTTTCATTGAGGTGTGCGGATGTGCATTTCTTCTTGATGGAGCGCCATGAGTTGCCCATCTAGTGTGTCCTATTACACAATCAGATTGCCAAATTACTGATTCAGGAATAGAATCATATAATTCATCAACACCGCCTTGTTCTCTCCAGTTTTCAACGACATAACCGTATCCTTCATCGGTTCTTTCACCTGGATTATAACGTATAGCTATACCAGCTGAATCATATCCTCTATATTCTAGTCTTCTAAGGCCATTAATAACCACATCAGGGCCATAGTTCTTATTTCCTACATATCCTACAATCCCACACATAATTATTTTACTTCATTTATCCAGGTTAAGATAGACTTACTAGGTTTCCATCCTAACTCTTTTTGTATAGTACTTATATTTGAACATGAACGTTTTGGTTCAACTCTTGGAGCAATAAATGTATACTCACCTCCAAAAGCACGTGCAATTTCTATTATAGACGTCTCTTCTCCAGTACCAACATTCATAACCCTAGTAGTACCCCATGGATTTTTCATAGTACTATATAGGGCTTTACAAATATCCTTAACATAGATGTAATCCCTTGTTTGTTGACCATCTCCGGTTACTGTGATAGGTTGAAAAGCCTCAAATTGCTTTAAGAATAGTGCAACTGCAGGTGCATATGAGCCGGAATCATGTTGACCTTCACCAAATACATTAAAGAATCTTAGTGCAGTTGTTCGCATTCCAAATCTTTGGTTATATTGTTTTATTAAATGTTCAGCATTTAACTTCCAAGTAGCATATGGGCTCATTGGCTTTAGTTCGCTGTCTTCTTCAAACGGTGCATCTTCGCGATCACCATAAACTGCAGCAGTACTTGCTAATGTAAAGTCAGTTACTCTGTGAGCTACTGACCAATCTAAAACCCTTTTAGTTGCCATAAAACAACCTTGTTCATACTTATAAGGATTCTCTAATGATTCTTGTACAGATACTGGTGCTGCTAGGTGAAAAACCCAATCGGCAGATACTTCCGGAAGTATATCAATAGTTAAATCCAACTCTCTAAATGTACAGTTAGGATTTGAAGGTATATTCTCTAACTTTCCTGTTGAAAGGTTATCCCATACTTCTACTGTATGTCCCTCTTCTAATAAAAGGTTTACTAGGTGGTGGCCTATAAATCCAGCGCCACCTGTTACTATTACTTTTGCCATTATGCTATATTTGTATTTGTAAACCAAACAATATTATTATTATCTGGATTAGTTAACGTAAATGATTTAAATCCTAGCTTTTTTAGTCTTTCATAAATATATGAAACACCATCTTTGCCTATTACATCATTATGCATTTCCATTGCAATACATCTAACCTTCTTTAATATAGCATCTGTAATACCTTCAAATGCCATAACCTCAGCACCTTCAATATCCATTTTAATAAAGTCAGGTTGCTCGATTAAATTATTTTTAATCATAGTGCTAATCTTCATAGTCATACAAGTTTGAAGAATTCCATCATCATACTTTAATATAGAACTACCACCTGGGCAATTAGGCTTGTATGAAATTTTTACAGCCTCATTGTTTTTGTTAGATACTGCGATTCTATGTGCTTCACAGTTTTCAGGTCTATTTAAAGCAAGTAGTTTAAAGTTCTCTTGTACGGGTTCAAAAGCATAAATCTTTTTAGCGCCTTTGTCACTTGCAAATCTACTAAAGATACCTATATTAGCACCTAAGTCTAAGACAACGTCACCTTCTTTAAGAAAACAATCACCACGCTGGTACAAAGAATCATCTATATAAACGCTACTATGGCAGTCATATACCTCATAGTAAATTAAAAGAGGCTCATCGATTTCGCCAGTTCTCCAGCTTGGGAACATATTGTTTCGATATACGCTCTCTTCTTTCTCTAGGTTTCTAAGTGATAATTGACCGTTTACGTCGGTCCAAAAATTAGGATTAATCGGTTTCATAATATTATTTGTTAGAAGATGTCCACTCTTCTACTTGAGCGATAACACTTTCAGCTGTTATAGTTTTTGTACATTCAAACATACGTTCTGTATTCTTATGATCTGGACACCAGTTCCAGTCTCCACGGTTAAAGTGATGTCTAAACCAACAAGAGTTACATACATCCTTATTAATAATTCTTAGTGTCTTTTCATTATCAAATTCACATACTTCTGGTGTAAATCCTGAGATTAGAACTACAGGTACATCAGTTGCCCATGCAAACCAACTTAGTCCACTTGAAATACCAAAGAATAATTCTGCACCTTGTAGTAGTCTATATACATCCTTTAGATCTTCTGGAGCTTTTTTAATTCCACGTAGGTCTGTTTCTTCTTTTGAAATATGATAAACATCATAGCCTTTAGCTTTGTAATGATTTACTAAGTCTTGCCATCCCGTAGGGTGGTTCCAATATTTTGCCTGGGCCGTACTTGCAGTTGCAATACAGATATAAGGACGTTTTTGAGTAGTCTTTCCTGAATATTGAAGCTTAGGCGATTTCATTACTTGGCCGATTCCTAAAGCGTCACTTGCGATGTCTCCTAAGTAGATCTTACGCCAATCTCTTTTATTCTTATTAGGGAACCAAACAATACCTCCTGGATCTTCCATATAAACTCCAACGCGCCAACGTGCTACCGCACCCTTCGGCCATTCACCTGGTGTGATGAACTCGATTCCCTGGTCACGGTAGTGCTTTACGTCGAACAGCCAGTTCTTGTGAGTCGCTACATATAACTTGTCGAGTCCTCTTTCATTCTTGAATGCTACTACAGGTTCTACCCAGCTTAATGTATCTCCTAATGAACTTGAATCAAATTGAATAATCTGTACACCACCTTTAGGTGTTTCAGAGACTAGTTGGCCATCTACGTAGATTTTCCAGTCTTGATAGTATTCAATAGAAGGTTTACACCAGTGGCCTTCTCCTTGTAACGTATGTGAGTAGACCGACTTTCCATCTATTTGAAAATCAACTTCGAGATCGCGGCCGACTTTAGAGCTAACTTTAGGGCCATTATCCCATGTAATTGTAACGTCATTACCTGATTGGGAACGTTTCTGTGGGCCTTTAATCGTATTTAAGTATAAATCTAAATGTTCTTGTTTAAATCTTTTCATAGTGTATTCGTTATTTCTTTTTGGCTTTGGGCCTTGAAGCATTCTTTGCAATCGGAGAAGATCTTCGGTAGAGTCTCCTGTTATTTCTGTGAGGGCACCTTCATACATGTCATGGTACTGCGATAGATTGCGAGCCATGACTGGGATAGGCCATCCAAGGGATTGTCTAACTGTTAAAGGGTTACATTCCCATGTAGAGTTAAAGATCACTGCATCGGCTATATGGTAGAATGTCTCGACATCGCTGCGTTCGCCGTGGATGTGGCAGTTTGCTGGCAAGTCTTGCATCAAGGGCTCCCAGTAGTGTGCGAAATTAGAGGCTTGGTTGCCTATAAAATGAAACTGGAACTTTCCTGGTTGTAGGGCCTCAAGTTCGCGGGCCCACTCAATGGCCTCTCCTTGGTTTTTGCCAGGGGTCCATAGACCGATATTGATTAAATGGTACTGCTCTGCGTCAGCGTCAAATCCAAAAATCTCCAAATTTTTTCGCCTCTCAGTCTCAGACTTCTCTTTGTCTATGATTGGAAAGAGAATCTCTTGGCCATCGGATGGTTCCTCGGAGAATGTCTCAAGTCTGTGATGTGGTGTGACAAACGCATAGGCGTCTGGTGAGATGCGCTTGCCATCTTTTGGATTGAACCAAATGTTGTGGCAAGTCTCAACGATCTTCCATGGTCTGTGAGATGCGTAGAGTGACTGTTGTGTCTCGTAACTCATTTGATTGAATGAATCAAAGCTTTCAGGACACTCTTCAATATGAATAACGGTCGGATTGATTTCTTCAATGATTTCAATAAGACGTTGTTCTCTAAGCTCTTGAGGGATACTATTAAGATGTGCGATCTCATGGAATCGGTCTCCGACTAATTCTTTAATCTGATCTCGTTGAACTGTAAACGTTCTTGCATATAGACAGAATTCGATTACATGAACTTCAAATTCATCTTGATCTTGTAGTGCTTGAATCCTCTTAAGTAAGAATTCAGGCATTCCACCAGTTGAAAGATGTGGTGCTAGATAGACCAGTTTCTTTTTATCAAATGAACGTTGACGTGATTCAATAGCTGAAATACCAGAAGCTTGAGTTGTAATAGATTCTTCAAGCATACCCATCTTAAACTTATTTACAAAGATATCTGTTAAGAATATATCAGCGCCATCCCATGTAGCATACTTAAATCTATCAGTCAAGTAATTTCTAATACGTTGAGGGAACATAATCATTTGAATACCGATAATATTACTTACAATGTGAATATCACCATGTTGTTCTCTAGTATGACTTTGAAGTATATTATCTTCTAATGTATAACGGCTACCGAATGAAAAGAAACTAATATCATGTTCTTGAATACCATCAATAGCTTTGTTAATTGCATCAACTGCTTCTAGCGGTGAAACTGTAAGTAGTGCGTCACCTTCACACATGATAAAATGATCTACGTCTTCTGTAAAGTGTTCAATTGCGCCGTCTGCAAATGCACGGAATGCACCATAATGACCTGGAGTAATTGGCACTTTATCAAACATATCAGGTCTTGTGAAGTTCTCTCTTGGAGGTTCTTCAGTCCAACGCTTGTTCCAAACTTGAACATATTCAACGCCCATGTTTAATAGTCTTGATAAAGACGATATAGATTTTTCTTGACGTTGAGGGTCCGTATCATCTTCAAGTAGTAAATGAACAAGCTTTACTTTACCTTTAACAGTATAAAGCTTCATCACTTGGTCAAACACTTGGTTTACCGTAGGATGACATTCAAATGTTGGCCTGTCTTCAAGACATCTTACTTGAGGTGGAACTCCTTGAATAGAACCATGTACTTGTACATTTGATTTCATATTCGAAGCACAGAATACTTCACAACCACCATTTACATAAGAATACTTGTAGTCTTGTGATGTTTCTGGGCCTCTATACGGAGCTCTTAATTTATTATCAATAGATGAACCTAACTGAATAATATTTACATCAGTAGTTCCTGCAACGTGTAACATTCCTGAATCCATTGTCACGACTGCTCGTGCTCTATGGTTCATCATCCAACGTAATTCGGCTGGATCATTTGTAGGGTCATTAAGTAGATTTGCACCTAACTTAATATCGATGTCCATAACTGGCTTATCCGTGTTAAAGAAACCAACCTCTTTAGAATCACGACCAACAGCAACAACTGGAATACCATTTGCATTTAATTGATTAATTAATTCTTGCCATTTCTCACGCTCCCATGTTCTAGATGCCCATGTATGAGTTGGGTGAATAATTACATAATCTTTAAATCCAAGCTCTCGCTCTTTTTCAATATACAAGTCCATTTCCATCTCATGCTTCTGTAGGGTAAAACCTAATGAAACTGCATGAAATTGACGGAAGTCCATATTAGAGTAACGAAATTCAATCTTGGTACCGTGTTGGTCATATTGCTTACCAACTAGTGGTGAGAATGTACGGTAAACCATATAGTTAGATTTATCAGCGTCCGACTTGAATGCTTGCTTAACTAATGGGTGATTCTCAAATAAGAAAGGCTTGGTGGTAAAAACAGTAATAGGTTGATTACCGTAAGCTTCTGAAATCTTTCTTAAAGTTGGGATTGCAGCGATTGTGTCACCTAATGCTGGTGTATCTATCCAAAGTGCTATTTCCATTCAAAGACCTTATTAAATGCTACCTGGACGAACTGTTGCGATAGCCTTAGCTAAAAGGACTGAATCACGAATGTTAAGTTTACCTGTCTCTTGAGCAAGGCCAGCGACTTGAATTAAAATATTAATTGACTGGTCGGGCGTCATCTCATCAGCTTCTTGAAATACAGACTTGTGTGTATTTTCAGCTGTTGTGTTTTCTTGAGTAATAGTTTGTGTATCTTCCATATTAATAGTTTTAGGGAATTAGACAACTATTATATGTATTTTCTTAATTTTGTTTCATCTCAGAATAGATGACTTCCTCTAGGATTCTTGTCTGAGTCTCGATATCATCGTACAGAACGTCGATGTTTGTATACTTACAGTTGAAGCTGTGTATTATAAGTTGCTCTTGGCTATAGAAGTTAATCCTAAGCTCATATGATGGCCTTCTGCGGATTAAATCCTTCCATGTAAGGATATTATTAATCTGAGCCCTGGCTTGACCAGCGTATCCGTAATTAACCTTAACGTATGCAGATATCTTACGACCTTGAATATCTTCCTCTTCATATAACTTATGAAGTCTTTTAGCATCATTCTTAATTTCGTAAATTCCAGATATAACAAAAGAGCTAGAGTCCAAGAGCTTTTGTGCAGTCTCGGGATCTAGCTTCTTTGTAATATAAGGACTATTAGGAATCTTAGTCTTAATACGAGTTAGACGCATTACTTTCTTTTATTAACTAGTCCTAAATTTCTATATGCCTGTGTAATCTGTTCTTGAGATGGTTTAGAATCTACTTGAAGGTGATCTGTATTTGCCTTTTTAACCATTGTATCATAAAGATTCTTACCGAATTTAAATGAAGCATCAAGGTCTTTCTTTGGCATTTTATTTTGATTAGCCTCTTTAGAGTTTACAAGGTCAATAGCATCTTTTTGTTTCTCTTCAACCATATAACCTGAATCTACTAAGTCTTCTTCTTCAAGATCTTCAACCATTGCATTCATCACTTGGTCTAATGCATGATCTTCATCAAAAAGCTCTTCATCTTCTAGACCGTCATTTAGAGTGGCGTCCCAATCATCATATAGTCCAAGTTCTTCATCTCTCGACACCATATCTGCTAAGATTTGTTCTCTTTCTTCTTTAGTTGGTTGTTCTACTACATGGCTCTCAATCTCGTCTTGTAAACTATCGTATGCATTAACCACACCTCGCATATCTTCTACTTTATCTACAATATCTTCAAAATATTCATCAGATGGTTTAATGTAATCAACAAGTGATTTAATAAAACCTAGAGCTACTAGAGGTAAGATTGCACCTGAAACAAATGCTAACACTCTCTTTTGGAATAATGGCTCTTCTTCAATTAGATTGAATAGTTCTGCCCACGTTTCATAGCTTTCAAGATTTAAGAAAGCATAGTACATATTACCTTGCATCTGCATCGCGGTAATTGCTATGAATAGGGCCCATACTAAAGTCTTATTCATTTTATCTAAAGTAATTAGTGATGCAAGAGATGCTGCAGCACCAATTTCAAATGCGACTGCTAGAGCAATAGCCATACCTCTTGGGTTTGATAGCTCAAAGAAGTCAATAACGTGAATGGTTGAGATTAAAGATACAAGAACGTAAAGCATTACGAACGTACCAATAATAAAACCGCTTACTAGTTTATTCTTCATTATATTATTTCTCTTTTTGTTCAAGAGCATTAATTGAAATACGCTCTTTGTCTGAAATCTCTTCGATTCTTAGAGTCTTCCATGCTGGAACCTCTTTAATAAGCTTAGTCATCTCTTCTTCATTAATGATTTGAGAAGCTAATGTATCGATTTCAGCTTCAGTTGCTCTTAAATCTTTCTTGATTTTGTCAACTGTTGAATTTGTACCACATGATTTTAGGTAGTTTAATGCTAGTAGAATAATGATGATTTTAACACCGTGATCTGCTAAAAATTTGTTTAACTTTTCCATATTGTTGTTAATTTAATTTACTTATTATATATTATATTTTTCTTTAAATGTTTTCAATCGCTCTTGGAACTGCTGGAAATATAGTCTAATCTCACCATTATCTAATGTAAAGACTTGTGGAATATCATCCTTTTCGTTAGCTATCCAAATCTCAACGCCATCTGGTTTGATTCCAGTTCTCTCCCAATATGCAACCCAATAAGCTGAAGCCTGAACAAAATAATCTTGGATCCAATCCTCGCGCTTTGGTTTACGACTGTTCTTGTAGTCAATGATAACTATCTTCTCTCCATCAAATGGATCTGAGATCCTAGAGACATTATCTACAGTCCCTGCATATCCACCACCTTTAACTGAGAATAAAAATGCTTCAGCTTCTAAGACTTCTATAACGCGGTCAAAGAATCTTGAGTGGTTATACCAGAACTTCATAAACATTTTCCAGCCCTCGGCTAACCAGATAGCCCCATTCTCATCCTTAGAGTACTGATTAACCTCAGTATCTTTAGATGCAATATCCCTTAGTTTCTCTATGCGCTCGTCTGGTGAGCCCTCAGTGGCCTTGTATAACTCGACAAGTCTGTGCATTACAGTACCACGGTTCATTGAAAGCTCTGAGATTCTCTTAGCTTCTGCTTCGCCAACTCGCTTCTTCCACTCTTCTAGACCTGATTTGTCTGAAGTCCCTGAAAGAACAGTTGTAATAGATGGAAAGAGTCCAACGATATTCTTGCCTTCAGATACTTGATAGAATCTTTGGCCGTCTTTATGGACTCTTTTTAGTTTATAATCTGACATTAAAATAAAGACTTAACGTAACCTATAAGGCCACTTGATAGCAATAACTTGTAGCCTAAGATTAATAAAGTTACAATAACTCCTAGACCTATAATATTCCACAGCATCCTCCATGGATTTAGCGTATCGATCTCTGGATACATTATAATTAGGTATGAATTTGAATTAGGTACTTTTGAGATTTCTGGGTAAGCATAGTCATTAACACCTAACTTCATTAGTATCTCATTCATAGGTCCTAGTTGTTGAATAACCCAGCCTTGTTGAATCATCTCTTGATTATTAATTACCTCTTCTGGCATATTAATAATTGTATAGACTCTTCCTAGCCAGTCAACTCGCATGCCATTTTTAAGTAACATAGCTTCGTCTTTTCTAACAATCTTACGGTATCTTCTCCAGATCTTTAGATCTACAAAGAACTCTTGCCAATAGTTTAATATTCGTTTCATAATGTATTTTTAATGTTTTGAAGTCTCAGTGATTCTGAAAGTATTTCGTATACTTTTGATGTTGATTCATAATAGAATGGATCGTCTAGATATTCGTGTACTGTATGACCATACTTAAAATCAATGTATTGTCCGAATCTTAAATTTAGGTCATTACGACCTTCACCATACTGTAGAGTCCATGATGTAAACTCTAGGTTTAATCTTTCAGGTGTTAATTGTAATCTTTCCATTATACCATAACAGTTACTCCCCAGCTTCCCCAAGCTAAGATTAGTTCATAGTAACCGTTTAACCTTTTATCAAAAGTTACTTTAATTGTGGGTAGAATCAAAAACTGACCTACTTGTGTATACCATTCTATTTTCATAACTATAATGTCTTATTAATTATACAAGAATAATGGTTATTGTTTCATTAATTAGACATTATGGTACCAAACAGCTGCATGTGTTTCTTCTTCAAGCTCTACTGGTTTTTCTTTTGTAAAGTAATAAAGAGCTATCGAATATCTTGAACGGTATTGCGGTGTATTTAAATCATGTGGGTGTCCATGTAATGATTTATCAGTTGTGTTAAATATTACAGCCCTATTCATTGTAGGTTGAACCTCTTTAATCAATTCTTTAGAATCATAATCTAAAAGCTGAAGAGTTCCACCCCAATCTGAATTCCAATCATCATTTAAATAAATAAGCAAATTGATTCTTCTGTACAAATCTTTTCTTGGATGTTTGCTATAATCAGTATGAATTGAAAGTCTACCACCTGAATTAATTTTATGACAACCACCACCTTCATAAGTGTCATCTGCCATAAGATTTTCAATACCTGTTAAATCCTCTAACCTTTTAAGAAACTCGGGTGAATTATAATACTCAAGATATTTCCACGTCATTGGCATTTGAGATTTAATATCTTCAATATTTTCATCACACCAAGGTGTAAAAAACTTATTTACCTGTGCTTTTTTAGAATACTCTGAAGTATCAGAGCCCCATGCTTTATAATTTCTCATTTCTGATACAACATAAGATGCATCAAATTCTGGCATAAAGTTTTCTAACACAATATGTGGGAATGGTTGTGCTAATTCGTATGTTGTACTTAAATCTTTAAATTCCATAATTTATTTAAATATTTTTTTATAAGAACCATCGCTATATCTAATTAAATATAGTAGTTTGTTGCTTGGAAGTCCTTTTATATCTTTTTGAATATAGCGACCTTGCCAATCCCATACACCTAAGACCTCTTTTTCAATCTCATTCTCTTCGATACTAAGTGTTGATAAGACCACCTTGAAAGTCCATTGAATTCTTTGAACTGAAACTAAAGTATTTCCATGGTATTTGTCAATTTGAAATCCATATCCATGTTTACCTAGTGTTGTACCGACAAATGTAATTGAATCATTATTAGCTAACACATTCGTTGATGTTTGGGGTGTTTGAGGTACAAATACACCATTAGAATAGTTTTGATATAACTCCGTCATACTTAAATTAACAGAATCGTTATCTGGATTTACAAAATGGCTATTGATAGTACCCCATATAGGTTTCATTGAATTAACAGCATTTTTTTGCACATTTATTGGAAGTAATTGTTCCATGTATGGTGTATTACCTGACCAAATATTTGAATGTAAATAATCAGTAGATACTACAATTTCATTATCCCATGAGTTAGATGAATTTTCTAATATCGGCCAACAACAAGCACTGTAAATAAATCTATAATCGCCGGAATCTAAATTAACATAATCACTTCCGTAATTATAAACATAGAACCCATGATAGTTTGATTGAGTAACTCCAGAGACGGTAATATATCCATCTGTCTGGTACCACCCTTGTGCATCTTTTTTCCATCTTTGTAGTGATATGCTTTGTGGCATTTGTGTATTTGTTTCTGCAACTACAAATAATCCAATTGATGTAGAATCAGAGCCATTACTCGCTACTGAAATCATACCACCGACGATATAAGACGCTTTAATTGTAAATGAGCTTAATACTAAAGCTACTACTAATGATAATGTTTTTAATTTCATGATTGTATTTTTTTATGTTTGTACTAATAGTTTTTTCATTTCTGTGGCATTCTTTCTAAACGTGAAACATCAAACCCTCTTGAAGTTGCAATTTTAGATAGATTAGTAATTAAATCTTCAGATACTTGTGGTTCTCTTGCTAAAATCCATAAGAAGTCTCTAGAAGGACTACCTACAAGAACCCATTGATAATCTTCGTCAAGAGCCATAATGTAATAGTCACCATAAAAAGGCTTAAAGAAACTTACACCTAATTTACCAGGTCCATTTACTTTAGCTTCGCCAATAGCATCTTGCTGCTTATTCTTCTTAGTGTTAAATCCACTATTAAGAACTATAATACGACCATTCTCTTTGAGAGTATAATTTGCCGTAACATTAATTAAGTTCTTCTCGAATCTGTTTGGTATCTTTGTGATTTCATACCAAGTGCCTTGATACTTTTCAAGGTCTACATAATCTACTGTCTGTAGTTCTGCTGTTTTACATCCGCTTAAGCCTAATGCTAAACAGATAATTGCTAGTAGTTTTTTCATTGTTTTATTTTAATTACAAAGGTCTACATCGGTAACCGTAACTCGGCCCCATATTTCTCCCTTTAATGTGAAGTAAACATTCTTTCGGTCAGCGTAAAAGTTCTTTTTGTAAATACCTTCCTTATCTAAACCCGACCACTCTAGATAATTGACATAACATTCTTTGAAAGATGCCATATCTTTAATAGGCTCATCTAAAATAAAATAATGAGACCCATATATTTTTCTACCAATAT
>Ga0209137_1001826_pt1 | contig 19585 bp, 10 predicted proteins | sample SaaInl5LU_22_DNA_FD_184642 | JGI IMG/M metagenome (GOLD analysis project Ga0209137, IMG submission 184642) | Marine microbial communities from expanding oxygen minimum zones in the Saanich Inlet - ESP_105LU_22_DNA (SPAdes) (version 2) | ecosystem: Environmental > Aquatic > Marine > Intertidal... | reverse complement strand
TATTCTGGCATTTCCCGATATATTTACAGGCACACCATGCCAAAACCGACCAAGGGCAAGATCCACTATTTAGAACCCGCCCTGGTAGTGCTATTAGAAGTGGCGACTGGAAGCTGATCCAATACTTTGAAAATGACGAATATGAATTGTATAACTTAGCTAACGATCTGGCTGAGCAAAACAACCTAGCTGTCCAACAGCCACAAAAGGTCGCTCAGTTAAAAGCGAAACTGCAAGCATGGCAACAACAAATTGGCGCAGATATTCCAACCAAACTGAACCCTGAATATGATGCCAAGGTGAATCAACAACTTATTCGCGAGCAACTTTTAAAACCTCATAAATAATTAAACCTTATTAATAACAATGCAGCTCAGGTATTATCTAACCGATAGTACCTGTTAGCTCAAATCAAAGAACAAAAGCTCGTTGTTTGAATTAAGTTTCCGGTACAATAGCAAACGGTAGAGCAATGTTAATATTGACGTAGTCATCCTCCTAAAGTATTGTTATCTTCACTGACGAAATTCAAGCTTTTGCACTTGGATATGAATTGAGTAGTAAGTCTGCTCAGTCAGTACGATCTTTCGAATATTGTATTTAACCTGAGCGCTAAACCAAACGCTATTCGTTAGTGTTCAGATAAACGAGTTAAGGTTTATAAAAGGTATGTCGTGTCTCACGCCAAAGTAACCTCTTCAACGCAAGGTTCAACATCATGCGCTGAACCCCAAAATGCCGCGACCTTACTTCACTCAAGTTCATTTGGGCAGCTTTTTAATGCCGATAAAAAACGCTTATATGCCTATATTTTTGCTTACCTGCAAGACAAACCAGCAACTGATGACGTTTTTCAAGAATGCTGTTTAACCTTATGGAAAGAGTTTGAAAAGTTTGAGCCAGGCACTAACTTTTCGAAATGGGCAAATAGCATTGCCTTTAACCGTATTCAAGTATTCAGGCGTACTCAGCAAAAATACCAATTAGGGCTGTCTGATGACTTTATGCAACAGTTTGCACAAAACCTTACCACCATTGAAAGCAAGGCTTTGTCGCAAGAGCAAAAATGGTGTTATTTAGAGCAATGCTGCCAACTGCTGGCACCGCCATTACAAAATATTTACCAGTCGTTTTATGTCAATAACCAAACCGCAGCTAGAATAGCTGAAATAAACGGACGATCCATTCGTGCGATTCGCAAAGCCGTGCATAAATTACGAAAAAGCTTATTTGACTGTATTGATCAAAAAATTACCGAAGGTGCCTCGTGAAGCGTAGCGAACAGTTTGCCGAAATCAGGGAAATAGCCGATGCGATTTGTAATTACAGCGCAACCACTGAGCAAAAACAACGGCTTGAACAACTGCTAGATAATAATATAGACGCGCAGCAATTTTATTACGATTACATCAGCATGCATATGCAACTAGAAGCTGCCGTTGAACAAAATATGGAATTTGTCTATCGACGGATGACGGAAGAATTTGTAGTGCGCCCAAAAGGCGATGAACAAACAATAGCAACCATAACGCCAACCGAACAGCTGCCAAATACAACAACGAACAGCGTAAGCAAAAGCAATAAATTAAGGCAGATGCGCAGCCATGTATTCATCGTGCTGTGCCTGCTTATTGCGATATTAACTGCGCTATTAACTTGGCAGTTATTCAACCAAAGCACCGCGCCCTTTAATGCGCAAATTTTGCAAGGTCACCTGTCTATTGTTAGCCAAGGAAATATTGCAGATAACAACTTGTTTGCCGGTGAATACCGGGTGGAGCAAGACGCGGTGATCGCTTTACCAAACGATGTTCGCCTCCACCTTACCGCCCATACTGTTATTAAGCTTTTCAACGGCAATGAACTGCAACTAAAACGTGGTCTATTAAAGCTCGTTGCCGTTTCTAAGCAGAAAATAATCGTGCATACACCTAGCTTCAGTGTAAACGCCAATGGTGACGATTTAACCATTGATTTAACGCAGCCCGAACCCATACTGACCACGGGCGCTAATACACTACTACTGCCCTCACGCTGGAGACCTAAACATTTTTGGCCATTTGAAAGCCACAGCGATCGCGTTATAGACCTTGCCAATAATGCTGTTGGTATCGCGGGTAAAAGTACTCGCCGAACCAAAGGTTTAGTAGGCCAAGGTAGTTATTACTTTAATAACCATTCGACTGATCGCATTGATTTAGGCAGTGGTGGTGGCACCGTACCAGCAAGTGGTTCTTTTGCGGTATCTGACGGCGTCACCCTTGAAGTATTGCTAGCGCCAGAATATTCTGGCGAATTAGGAGATATTGACCAAATATTCAGTAAAGATACCGGTGATGAGAAACTACGTATGGTGCTAGGTTTTCAGCACAACAGCCGCAAACAAGATTTGATGCCAGATATAGACGTAAACGAAAGTTTAGAGTTTGGTTTATATATATTAGGGCAAGGTTATCACCGACTAAAACTGCCACTTGACGGCCAACAAGGGCGACCAACACTAGCGCAATTGAAAGACGGCAAGATGCATCATGTGGTCGCCAGTTATGATGTGAGCACAGGCTTAAAAGCACTTTATATTGACGGTCAGTTGCTTGCCAGTTATCAGTATCCTCCAGGCTCTAAAATGCTTACTGGCGGCCCCGGCAATGCCACTATTGGCAACACTCAAGGCCATAAACGTTGGCAAGAAAAATCTTATGCTGGCGTTATTGATGAAGTGGCATTTTACGACTTTGCCTTACCCAAGTTTGTGGTACAACAACATTGGCAACATACACAACAAGGAAAAAATTATTTTGGCTTACCTGCCAACGCCGAACCATTGCCAGTTCAGTTAACTCTGCTTTTACCTGCGCAAACAACATTAGCATTAGCGCCAATAACAGGTTTGCCCAAAAAAATAATGGCTCCTTAAAATTAGAAACCATTCCAAAAAGGCCCGTTTTCGGGCTTTTTTGTTCCCATCGAAAAAATACGAAAAAAACGATATATAAGGGGGGTAACACCGCCAACTTATGACTGTTCTATACAAGCCTTAGTGAGAAAAAAGCAAAAGTAATGACCAAAAGCTAGATTGAAAAAGGCCAACATTTGTCTTTCAAACAAACAGTTACAAGCATAAATAAAGGAGCTCTTGTGGGCAAATTATTAAAATGCGCTAAAGCGGGCGTTGCTAGCCTATTGGTAGCAACAGCTATTAGCGCCTGTACTTCCGCGGTAAATAGCGACCAACAAGAAAATACGACCAAAACACAGCTAAAACAAAAAGCAAAACAAACGCTAGAACAATCCCCACAACAGAACATTGTCATGATCATTGTTGATGATTTACGACCAGTATTAGGCGTGTACGGCGACAAAAATGCTTATAGCCCTAATATTGATGCTTTAGCGGCACAAGGGATCACCTTTACTCAAGCGTACGCCAATGTCCCTGTTTGTGGTGCCTCACGCGCCAGTATGTTAACCGGCATTCGCCCGAACAAAACTCGGTTTATTGACTATAAAGCCAAAGCACAAAAAGACGCGCCTGGCGCCAAATCATTACCGCAAGTGCTTCGCGAGTCAGGCTATCACACCATGGGAATTGGCAAAATCTTTCACAACAGCAAAGATTTAGCCAAGGTCAGTTGGAGTGAAAAACTGCAAAATGCCGGTATGGGCCATGCCACTCGCTTAAACCCTGATTCAGAAAATTACCTTAAAACGACTAAATTTAATAAACGTGGTAATGGTCCTTGGTACGAAACCATGGATGTCGCTGATGAAGCCTACCCTGACGGCAAAGTAAAAGAAAAAGCACTGAAAGCGTTAACTCGGCTTGCCAAGCAAGAGCAACCTTTCTTCTTAAGTGTTGGCTTTATTCGTCCGCATTTACCGTTTTATGCACCGAAAAAGTACTACGACTTGCATCCAAGAGAAAAATTCAGCCCATTTTTTGACCGTAACAAGCCACGTAACGCACCCAAATCACTAAATGGCTCTGGCGAAATTCACACTTACCATTTTAAAGACTACACCTACAACAGTGATGCTTTCCATATGTCGTCATTACAAGGTTATTATGCATCCGTCAGTTATATTGATGCCTTGGTAGGTGATGTCATCGCGCAAATAGATAGCCTTGGCTTACGTGACAACACCACTATTATGTTAACCAGTGATCATGGTTTTAATTTAGGTGAGCATAATTTCTGGACTAAACACACCATGTTAGAAACCTCACTGCGCATTCCTATGATCGTCGCAGGACCTAATATTGCTAAAGATGAAAAAACCGATGCTTTAGTCGAATTAGTTGACGTGTTCCCAACGATCACTGAAATCACCAAGGTTAACCCGCCTGCAACGGTTCAAGGGCAAAGTTTTGTTAAATCGTTACAAAACGCATCGGTTAACCATAAAAAACAAATTTATAGCCGCTTTAAAAAAGGTGACTCGGTAGTGAACGATGACTTTATCTTTACCTCGTATGCCACTGCCGAGAACACCATTGAAGAGATGTTATATGATCATAAAGTTGACCCGCATGAAACCAATAACGTGGTTAATGAGCCGCGTTACCAAGCGGTTGCCACTAAAATGCGCGCTCAGTTAACCGCTTGTATCACACAGCAACAATGCCAAACGCATTAATCCTGTTGTTAACAAAATAAGGACTTAACATGAAAAACCAGTCTATTGTCACCCTGTTGTTTAGCTTGCTGGCTTTGCAGTTTGCAGGTTGCTCAAATGAGCCACTGACAACACCAGCAGTAAGTAGCAAAAAGCTCGAAAAACCTATAGATATCAGTGCTAGTCGCCCTAACATTATTTTTTACCTAGCTGATGATCAAGACATTACCGATTACGGTGTATACGGTAATGAAAAAGTACATACGCCATCAGTTGATCGACTTGCCCGTGAAGGTATTATCTTTAAGCACGCTTTTACTGCGCAAGCGATTTGCGCACCAAGCCGAACACAACTTTTTACCGGTAAATATCCGTTAAAAAATGGCGCTTTTGCCAATCACACACCAACGCGTCCAAACATTAAATCAGTAACCAAACAAATGCGCGCCTTAGGTTACGAGGTGGTACTTGCTGGTAAAAGCCATGTAAAACCGGCCAGTGTTTATGACTGGGATCAGGAATGGCAACCCGTGCCAAAGAAAGGTGTTCCGCGAGACTACATTCCGTTAGCTGATATTGAAAAATATTTTCAGACAACCACCAAACCTTTTGTGATGTTTATCGCCTCAAAATACCCTCATGGTAAGTATTTTGACGTTAAAAACCCTGATGCCGATAAACTTAAATTTCACCCCTTTGATCAGCACCTAAAAAACAATAAAAAGTACATTGAAAAAAGAGCCGGTTACTATCGCAGTATTGAAGAAGATAATACCCAACTAGAGCATGTATTACGTATGGTTGATACACATTTAACCGATAACACCTTATTTATTTACAGCGCCGACCATGGTGTATCGGGTAAATTTTCAGTAAAAGATATTGGTTTAAATGTGCCTTTTGTGGTGCGCTGGCCAAGTGTTATCAAAGCAGGCTCGCGCTCTGAGCAACTTGTGCATTATACCGACGTATTACCTACCTTTATTGATGCCGCAGGCGGGCAGCCTGAGCCAAGTATCGACGGCAAAAGCTTTTTGAATATTTTAAAAGGTGAAGATAAAGCGATCCATCAATATGTTTATGGTGTCCGTACCAATCAAAACATTATTAATGCCCGCGTTTTTCCGTCACGGATGATCCGCGATATTCGGTACAAATACATTCGTAACTTCAACGCACTTGAAGTGCTGGATAAAAACTTAACCGACAAAGCCAATGTTAACGCCTTTCTTGAGCTCGGCGCTCAACACCACAAGAACGAACCGTTTGAAGAGTTATATGATTTAACCAATGACCCGTTCGAGCAAAATAACCTGATTGCCGAGCCAAGCCTAAAAACGGTAAAAACACGTTTACAAACACAACTGTTTGCTTGGATGAAAACGCAAGGGGATTTCCTCAGCGAAGGCTTTGGCAATGTGCCAATCATCACAGCGCCTACGTTTAAGCTCGATCAGAACAAACCACCAAGAAGAACTGATGTGCCGAAAGCGCTGCAAAACACCTTAAAGCCTGAAGACTACTTTATTATTGATCATTGGCGTAAGTGACCATTGGCAAAGTATTAGCTGAAAATGATGTCCGCATTCAAAACCAAAATAATAACGTTAAAATAATAAAAGTAGATGCAGGTAGTTTTATTATAAAAGTAAGGTAGTTATCTATAGACATAGCATAGACACACGAATAGCAAAAATTATTTAATCGAATGGGTATCAATTGTCAGGGTTACTGACTTATCTTTCTAAAGTCACCAATGAATAAATTGGGGCTATTAAAAATTTTATCTTGGAGCATATATTTATGAACATTAGAACAAGCCTAAATATAAATATGGTTATGAATTCATTATCCCGTAGAATCATATTATCGGCCTCAATACTTGTCGCAACTACCTTGATGGGATGTATCGACCAAAACAATGCTTCGACTGTATCTAAAGGCTCCAGCGATGACAGCAACACCGAAACAATAAGCAGCCAAAGCCAAGTTCAAGATAATAGCCACCAGCAAAGATATCCAAGCTACCCGAGCTTGCTTGAAAACTTCCAAAATCCACCGAAAGAAACTAAGCCACTGACATGGTATCACGCCATGAATAGTAATATGTCTGCCGAAGGTATCACCAAAGATTTCGAAACCATGGCACAAGCAGGTATTGGCGGCGTATTATATTTTAGCATTGGCCTTGGTATGCCTAAAGGTGATGTGCTTTTTAACAGTGAAAAGCATATTGAATTAATCGGCCATATGGCGGCTGAAGCGAAACGCTTGGGCATGACTTTTGGTATTCATAACGCCGATGGTTGGTCATCAAGTGGTGGCCCGTGGAACAAACCTGAGCACGGAATGAAACAAGTGACTTGGAGTGAAAAAATTGTAAATAGCAATGCCAGCAACAAGGGCAATATAAACGTTAAATTAGCTCAGCCGATGACCATGTTAGATTATTATCACGACATTGCGGTTATTGCTTATCCATCGCTACCTACCGATATTATTGACGCTCAGTTAACACCTACCATTACCGCTTCAGATCCTGATTTTGATGTTAGTGTGGTTAATAATATTGAAGTTGATACCGTCTCCTCGATAAAATCGAAAAATGAACAACCCGTATGGTTACAGTTTGCATATGACAAGCCCGTTACCATTCGTTTTGTTAGTGTCGATATCAATTGGGGCAAGCATATAAAATACCAGTTACAGTATTCTAATGACGGCAAAAATTTTAAAAAACATGTCGATATGAAAGTTAATCGCCCGGGTCGAGTACGTTGGGCTCTTGACGCAGCATTCGAAGGCGTTACCGCAAAATATTTTAGAATTGTTGCCGATAAAACTTTAAACGTATTTGAAGCAAGTTTAACTTCAACTCCAAGAATGGGGAACTACTTAGGTAGAACGTTAGCCACCCATACTAATTATCACAAATTTCCTGATATTGGTACGCCAGATCAAGCGCACATTATTGATGCCAGTAAAATTATTAACGTAACCGATAAGCTCTCTGCTGATGGCGAGCTTAATGCCGTGTTACCAACAGGTGACTGGACCATTATGCGTTTTGGTTACACCGCCAAAGGCACCACTAATATTCCGCCAACAGATGAAGGCAGAGGCTTAGAAGTTGATAAATTCAGCCGCGCTGCCTTTAAAAATCACTACGATGCTTATGTCACCAATGTGATTAATAAAGCCAAGCAAGTTGCGCCAGGCGCGTTGCAATATGTTGAAATTGATAGTTACGAAGTTGGCGGACAAAACTGGACCCAAGGTTACGATAAGCAATTTAAAGAGCTGCACGGCTATGATCTTATTCCTTTTCTACCATTATTCACCGGTAAGTTTGTTGATTCAGTTGAAACATCAAAAGCGGTTACTTGGGATATTCGCGGCTTAAGTAATAAATTAATTACCGAAAATTATTACCAATACTTTACTGAGTTAGCACACCAAGATGGCTTAAAAACTTACACAGAGCCATATGGCCATGGGCCTTTTAATGAGTTAGACGCTGGCAGTAAAGTTGATATGACGATGGGAGAGTTTTGGCTAAAACGTAATATTTATATGTTGTCTTCTGCCATCTCTGTTGGTCATATTTATAATCGTAATATTATCGCAGCAGAAGCTTTTACAGCATTGCCAGAATATAACTGGAAATTTAACCCCGCTAACGCCAAGTTTGATGGCGACAAAACGTGGGCATTAGGCGTCAATCAATTTGTATTTCACCGCTTTGTGCATCAATCAAATACCCATGTTGTACCGGGTATGACGATGGAGCGTTGGGGCGCACATATAGACGGCACCCAACCTTGGTTTGCAACCGCAGGTAAAGCGTGGTTTAACTATATAGCGCGCGGTCAATACCTGCTACGCCAAGGCCAACCGGTGGTTGACGTACTATGGTACCTAGGCGAAGCTGCGCCAACAGGTTGCCCAGAAAGACGTAAAGTTGAAACCAAACATGTACCAACCTATATCAATTATGATTGTTTAAATACTGAAAAGCTCAATGAGCTATTTTACCAAGACGGTCGTTACCATCTTAATCATGGCGTGAAATATAAAATATTAGCGTTAAAAAATCACAAAACGCTATCTTTCGAGTCAGTTAAGAAAATTCATCAATTTGCTAAACAAGGTGGCGTGATCATAGGCTCACCAATTAAACAACTTGCTGGCCGTGATATTAGTGCTGCGCAACAAGCCGAATTTGAACAAATGGTCGACTTTATTTGGTCGCAAAAAACCACACATTTGGCCATTAAATCACTAAGCGATTGGCAGAAAATATACCAACAGCATAACCTTAACTACGACTTACGCATTAAAGGCGTCAAAAACTTATTCTACGCGCACAGAAAAACAGCCAACCAAGATATTTACTTTGTTTATAACGACAGTGATAAAGAGCAATTGTTTGATGCAAGCTTTGAAGTTACCGGCAAAGTGCCTGAACTATGGGATGCTAATACCGGAAAAACCAAACGTGTTGCAGCATTTGATATCGACAATGACATCACCAATGTTGTGTTCCGTTTAGCACCCGAAGAGTCTACTTTTGTAGTATTTAATGAAGACGCTACCGGCAAGCCAAAACTAACGCCTAATGTTATTCGCCAGCATGATATTGAAGCCGTGTATGACCAACAATTTAATATTCAGCTTGTATCACAAAGCAATCAGCGCCTTGCTGTTGACCTTGGTGAAGGAACTACTGATGTTTCAATAGCAGATGTTGCCGGCAAGCAAACGTTAACCGGTAGTTGGCAAGTATCATTTGAAAAAGACTATGGTTTAGATCAAAGCTTTACCTTTGACCAGCTCAGCAATTGGAAAGATTCAAGCAATCCTGAGATCCACGCATATTCTGGTATCGCAACATACGAGCAAACCTTTACCATTAACCCTGAATTACTGAGCGCTGATCAGCAAGTAACCTTAGATTTAGGTAAGGTTGGTAACACCGCGCAAGTGTTTATTAATGGCAAAGAAGTAGGCACCACGTGGATTGCACCATTTGCTTTAGATGTATCGTCTTATTTGCAACCAGGACAAAACCAACTTACCGTGAAGGTAGCAAACGCTTGGACAAACCGCATGATCACCGACGAAGCACTGCCTGATAATTCAGGGTTCTGGCAAGAAAACGGTAAACGTGTCGCTAACATGCCAGCTTGGTACATAAACAACGAACCTTTACCTAACTCAGGTAAAAAAGGCCATCGTCGTACCTTTACCACGCATAAATTTGTCAAAAAAGACGATGCTTTGATTGATTCAGGTTTATTAGGACCTGTTACGTTAAGCTCGACGAAATCAATCAGTTTAGCAACGAAATAACATCAACTACCGCCAAACTTAACTGGTTTTCCTATTAAGTTGCTAATTAATATGTTTATTCTAAAAAATATGGAGTTTCACATGTTTAGTGCAATGATTAAAGTCCGCTGTTTAGGTTTGATCGGCTTTATGCTGTTGTTAACAGCCTGTTCGTTCGAACCTAATGATATGGTTAATTCAAATAAAATTGTCAATGCTACTGCCCCCATTGCATTAAAAGTAGGTGAAGGTTTTGTTGATCCTATTGGTTATTATGAAAAAAACCCGCGTTTTACTTGGCAAATTGCGCCAACTGCTCAATCGCAGTTTCAACAAGCCTTTCAAATACAGGTGGCGTCCTCTGCCGTAACTATTGAGGCTGCAGATTTATGGGATAGTCAAAAACAATTATCGGCAAACAACGCTTGGATAAAGTATCAAGGCAAGCCGCTTGCGTCTCGTCAAAAAGTATATTGGCGGGTGCGTATCTGGGATGAAAATGATCAAGCGTCATCGTGGAGCAAGTTAGCCTCAATAGAATTAGGCTTATTAACCAATGATGAATGGCAAGGCCAATGGATACGCCACTCTGAAACAGGGGAAACTTATCAAGATACAGTTCCTAGAAACAAACAACAATTTACCAATAAATTGTATCGACCACAGTATTTACGTAAGGACTTTTCAGCGTCTAGAAGTGTCAAACAGGCAAGACTTTATGTTACTGCCAAAGGTATTTTTAAAGCCTATCTTAATGGTCAAGTGATTTCAGACGATGTAATGACGCCCGGCTGGACGCCATATCGCAAACGCATTGAAACCTTAACCTATGATGTTACTGAATTTCTCCAACAGGGAGACAATACTCTCGCAGCGACTACCGCTGAAGGCTGGTACGGCGGACGTATCATTAGCCCTCATAAGCGTGATGTAAAACCCCACGCCCTACTTGCACAATTAGAGATTAGCTACCAAGACGGTACAAAACAAACAATTGTAACCGATAGTAGTTGGCACGCTACAGTCAATGGCCCTATTCGCGCAGCCGGAAACTACGACGGTGAAACCTACGATGCTAACTTCGAAATGCCCGGTTGGAACACGCCTGAATTTGCAATTAAAAAATCGCCTCAACAATGGCAGCAAGTATTAGTTGAGGCTCGAGAACAAAACGTTGTGCTATCTCCTAAACGCCATACGGCGACTAAAACCAAGTTAACGCTAAACGCGCAAAAAATTGTGCAAGTTGCCAACCCGAAATCAGGCGTTGTGGTATTTGATATGGGACAAAACATGGTAGGTGTTCCCGAGTTAAATATTCCTGTTTTAGCTAACCAACAAATAACTATACGTTTCGCTGAAGCGCTCGAACACAATAAGTTTTACACTAAAAATATGCGTTCAGCCAAAGCAACCGACTACTATACACCCGCGACAACAGGCACTATTTCTTATACCCCAACGTTTACCTTTCACGGATATCGTTACGTTGAGCTTTCTGGTTATGACCAAAACCAGCAGCCTCAGCTAAATTGGGTTAAAGGTCTAGTTCAACACTCAAACTTCGATGTTCATGCTAACTTCACATCTTCTCACGCGAAACTAAATAAATTGGCAGAGAATGTGGTGTGGGGTTTACGTGGTAATTTCTTAGATATTCCAACAGATTGCCCACAACGAGATGAACGTTTAGGTTGGACTGGTGATGCACAAGTATTTGCTAAACCGTCAATGCACATGGCAGATGTTTATGGGTTTTGGAGTGCTTGGTTGCAAACCTTAAGAGAAGATCAAGCTACCGATGGTCGTATTCCTAACTTCGTGCCAATTGTGCCTGGTCGTCACGATAAAGGTACCTCCTCAGGTTGGGGCGATGCTGCAGTGATTATTCCTTGGGAACTATACCTGCAAACAGGTGACAGCCAAGTGTTACGTGAAAACTACAACATGATTCAGTCGTGGCTTAAATTTATCGAAGCGAAAGCTAAGAATAACGTCTCTACATTGGGCGGCTTTGGTGATTGGTTGCAACCTTATCCACAACGCAAGAAAAAAGCGAATCGCGGTGATACGCCAATTCACTTGATCTCAACCGCTTATTTGGCAAGATCGTTAGATTATGCCAGTAAAGCAGCCGCAGTGTTAGGCCTTGAAGCTGATGCTAAACAGTATGCAAAGCGATTCCAACAAGTGCGCAAAGCATTTAGAACTGAGTTTTATGACCAATATACCAAAGTCAAAACACCGGCAACGCAAGCCAGTTATTTACTGCCGTTAGCGTTTAACTTATTTGACGACGTTGATATTACCAATGCTCAAAATCACCTAATTACTGAAATACAAAATGCGGATAATCATCTGCGCACCGGTTTTTTAGGTACGCCATTATTAGCACCTGTTCTTCAAGATATGGGCAGAAGTGATCTTATGTATGACATTTTGTTTAAAGAAAGTTACCCGTCATGGTTTTATTCAATTAACAATGGCGCGACTACCACATGGGAACGTTGGGATTCCTATTCACTTAAAGATGGTTTTAATAAAGAAAAAATGAACTCGCTGAATCATTACGCCTATGGTGCAGTCGCACAGTGGTTTTATGAAGGTATTTTAGGCATCAATGCCGCCAGTGCGGGTTTTAAAGAAATTAATATCGCCCCGCAATTTAATCAGCGTTTAACAAATGCCTCGGGCAGTTATAAAACACTTCAAGGTGAAGTTAAAGTGAGCTGGAAGGTTGTTCAAGGTAAGCTCGATATGCAGGTGACTATTCCCAAAAATAGCCGAGCAAATTTTGTATTACCACAAGTCACTTCGTTAGCTATAAATGGTGAAAAAGTATCAACAAATAAAGCATTGAAACAACTGGCGTTGACTAAACTAGCGCCGGGTGTTTATCAGATTCACGGCAAGATTATAAGGGGTTAAAATGGATAATGTTTTTACAAAAATAACGACTCAGTTTAAAAAAAGTCATAAATCCTACAGGATAAAACTAGGTTTATTATTGTCCGCCAGCTTACTAACATCTGCCTGCCAGTTAACGGATAAAGACACTAAAAATCTAGTATCGAACCAGCAAGAACAACAACGGCCAAACATTTTATTTATTTTAGCTGATGATCACAGGTGGGACTTAATTGGTAAATACCACCCAATAGTAAAAACGCCAACACTAGATAAATTGGCCGATCAAGGCGTGTTCTTCAAAAAGGCGTTTGTTACTACACCTATTTGTGGCGCCAGTCGCGCTAGTATTTTAACTGGATTAACCGAACGCACTAGCGATTATTCGTTTCACCGTCCACCTGTATCTGAAGAAGATATGGCGATTACCTACCCAGTGGTATTAAAACAACACGGTTATACAACCGGTTTTGTTGGTAAATTTGGTGTTGAAACCTCGGGCAATATCGAGCAGCGTTTTGACTATTTTAAACGTTCAAAAATGAAAAAAAACGACATCCACAAGGGTGTTGAGCGTCCACAGACCTACCACTTTGTTGAGCTTGCTAAAGACTTTATCGAGCAAAATAAAGGGAGCGGTCAGCCTTGGTCATTATCGGTTAGTTTTTGGAATCCCCACGCCCTTGACCCAGATAAAGTAGATCAATACCACTACCCTGCTGAATTTGACGAGTATTACAACGACATAACTATACCACCTGCGCCATTATCGTCGGCAGCAGATTTTGAAGCATTGCCTGACTTTTTAAAAACATCCCTTGGCCGAGAGCGCTGGCAGTATCGTTATAAAACCGAAGCCTTGTATCAAAAAATGGTTAAGCGTCATTACCGTGCCGTCAGTGCCGTTGACCGCGGTGTTGGTATGCTTTACGACAAGTTAGTTGAAGCCGGTATGGCTGAAAACACCATTATTATTTATACCGGTGATAATGGTTACTCATTAAACAACCGTCAATTGGCCGGGAAATGGTTTGGTTGGGATGAAGATTTACGTGTGCCACTTATCATTTTTGATCCGCGTAATCGCAAAGCACAAGTGCGGGAAGAAATTGCGTTAAATATCGACATTGCACCTACTATTTTAGATTTAGCAGGTATCGAATTATCTATGCGTTATCAGGGTAAATCTCTCAAACCAATTATGGCAGGTGAAACACCCGAATGGCGCAGCGAATTCTTTTTTGAGCATTTATTTTCGCCTAAAGTCTTCAAAATACCCCCAACGGTTGGGGTAAGAACCGAGGATTGGAAATATGTTCGTTACTACCGAGATAAACATGAACAACTTTATGATTTAAAAAATGATCCCAATGAAGCAACCAACTTAGCGAATTCTGCCCAACATGAAAATATTTTAAACCAGCTAAGACAAAAAACAGATGCTTACATAGATCAATATGAAGCTGAGCGTAATAATACGGTTAAACAACGTGCTTTTGATGGTAATAAAAAAACCGACTTTGTAAATGCTGATTCCAAAAATCATTAAAAACTATAGGTTTAAATATGTTCTCTTTCCAAACAGTAAACTGTTTAAAAAAATTAAAAACAATCCCTATTGGGCTATTGTTAGTTACTAGCTCATTAATGGGCTGTGTTCAAAAAAATGAGCCAAATAGCATAATAAATTCACCAACGAACTTATTAACTGAAGGTAAAAACAAACCACTAAATGTCCATAACCAAACAGCACGACTGTCATGGCATGCGAATACTAAGCAACAAGCTTTTTATCAAATTCAGGTTGCTAGTAGCGCAGAAGCTTTAAGCCAAAACAATCCTGATTTATGGGATAGCGGTAAAGTTCAAGGTAAACAATCACTCAATATTGCTTACCAAGGTAAACCTTTAACAAGTAACGATAGTGCTTTTTGGCGTGTACGTGTTTGGCAAGTTGATAACACTAAACCTAGTGCATGGAGTGCCGCCGCTTATTGGCAAATGGGCTTACTAAACAAAACCGATTGGCAAGCCAAGTGGCTTCAAGTTGCCACTCCAACAATTACGGAAATAACCCCTGAAGTTAATCAATGGATAAGCTTAGTGGGCACGGTTGAAAAGGAAGAAGGCGGTTTTAAAACACCAGCAATTGCCCCCTTAAAAATGATGCCGACAGCCAGCTTATTTCGCCATGAGTTTGCTATTGATAAACAAATCACTTCAGCAAGATTACACAGCACAGCCGGTGGTTATTATGAGCTGTTTATCAATGGTAAAAAAGTGAAAGACCGTATCATGGACCCTGGGCAAACTGATTTTGATAAACGCATTTTATACAACACCGATGAAGTTTCAGCGTTATTAAAAAGTGGTAAAAATGCCATTGGGGTTCACTTAGGGAGCGGTTGGTATGATGAGAATATTGCCTTTAGTCGTTGGGAAAATCCTGATGCGAAAAAATCAAGCAAACCAAAACGGTCGTATTCTTTTGGCCAACCAACCTTTATTGCTCAGCTAGAAATTAGTTATAGCGATGGCAGTAAGCAAATTATTGCATCTGATGAAAATTGGTTAAGCGCGCCATCACCAACCGTGAAAGAAGGTATATTTTCTGGTGAGCTTTATGATGCATCAAAACACATTCCTAACTGGCATAGCGTTACTAACGGGCATAACACTGATAACCAGAAAAGCTTTGATGATTGGCAAGCGGCTAAATTATTAGCAAATTGGCCTACCAAGCAATTAGTGCCACAATTGTTGCCACCAATTCGCCCAATAAAAGCGATGAAACCGGTAAAAATTATGCAACCAAAAGAAAATGTTTGGGTATTTGATTTTGGCCAAAATTTTACCGGTATTCCAACCTTACATTTAAACGAATTAAACCTAGCACCGGGCCAAGGGGTATTTTTAAAGTTTGCTGAGTGGCAAGATGAAAAAGGTAACATTAGCCAGTTAAGTGGCGGCGGCTGGGCAACACAGTTAAATGCCGTTGACGGCTATATTGCTTCAAACAACCAACAAGCATCTTGGACACCAAGTTTTACTTGGCATGGCTTTAGGTATGTCGAAATTACGGGTTTAACAGAGCAACCGCCGTTATCAGCGTTAAGTGCACAATTAGTTCGCAGCGATGTTAAACGTATCGGACAATTCAAAAGTTCAGATGCTTTAGTTAATCGTATTCATCACACTGCATTATGGAGCTATGAAAGTAACTTAATGAGTGTGCCATTAGATTGCCCGATCCGCGAAAAAGCCGGCTGGACTGGTGATGCCCATGCTGCGCTGATCACTGGTAATTACAATTTCAATATGAACAATTTTTGGCCAAAATATTTAGGCGATTTTCAAACAGCTGAAAACATTGCACCAACTGTAGTACCGGGTAAACGTACCGGTGGTGGTAAAGTTGATTGGGCTGTAGCCGAAGTATTTATTGCTTGGGAGCATTATCGTCATCACGGCGACATACAACTGCTAGCAAACCAATATCAAAGTTTAGTGAAATACATGGATTTTGGTCAAAGCCAAATGTCGGACTTTTTAATCAAGAACGGCTTTGGTGATTGGTGTGATCCTGTCCCTACACCTGGAACTCCACGAGTGGGCGGCCGTGGTGTACCACAATGGACAATACCTGCGATCACCAGTACCGCTTTATTTACGCAAGCGGCAAACTATATGAGTAAAATTTCAGAAGTACTCGGTAATACAGCTGCACAAGCGCAATATCAAACCTTATATCAAAATTTAAGCCATGGCTTTCACCAAGCATTTTATAACCCAGAAACCGGCCATTACGGCAGTCAAACAGCCGATAGTATGGCATTGCAATTTGGTATTACACCGGTTGAATTACGCCAAAGTGTTGCTGATGCATTAAATAAAGATGTTGTCGAAAAATGGCGAGGTCACTCTTCTGTAGGTGCCCTTGGCCAAAGCTATTTGTATTTATCATTAAGTGATTATGGCTATACCGACACCGCATTTAATATTTTTAAAGCAAAAGGTTATCCGGGCTTTTCTTATTTATTTGATGAACTTAATGGCACAACCTTATGGGAGCGTAAAGGCGCATTTGATCCCAGCAAAGGCCGCGGCCCAGTTCGTTCTTTAAATCACCCATTTCATGGCGGTTATGACGGCTGGTTTTATCAAGGATTAGGCGGTATTCGCCCGATGGAAAACAGTGTCGGTTTTCAAGAGTTTATCTTAAAACCTGTATTTCCTCGTGATTTAGATCATGCTGATGTTAGCTTCACCACAGGCTATGGCGAGATAAAAAGTTCATGGCAGCGCGTAGGAAATCAAATAAAGTGGGATATAAGTATTCCGCAAAATACCCAAGCCTTGGTAACATTGCCAAACAAAACACCAAGTTTACATCACGCTGGACAATATAGTTTTGTTATCACCGAGGATTAACGCTAATGCGCGCGAATACGCGTTAAAAAACGTGGCACTGACGGGTTAAAACGTACTGATTACATTAGCAATGGTTCAAAAAATTTCTTACGACTTTTTAATTAGTGACTGCTTAGCTATTAACTAAGTTATTAACTTAACTGGTCACTTAGCGATAAAACCCAGAAATAAAACACAGCTACCCAATAATTTTAAACGTCTAAAATTTGACAGGTAAAACCAACAACAAAAGAGTAACCTTAATGAAATTAAACACTTTATTAGTAACCTGCACTTTAACTTTAACGGCAGCTTTGACGGCTGCTTGTGGCGGTAAGCCAACGCCAGTGAATACAGCCGTGATAGCAGATACTACCAAACCCAATATCATTATGATTGTTATCGACGATTTAGGTTGGTCTGATGTCGGTTACAACCAAACAACCGACTATTTTGAAACGCCTAATATTGATGCACTCGCACAACAAGGTTTAGTTTTTGATCAAGCCTACGCAGGCGCAGCTAACTGTGCACCAAGCCGTGCGGTACTAATGTCGGGTCAATATGGGCCTCGACATGGCGTTTATACTGTATCGCCGTCAGACCGAGGTCATGCAAAAACACGTAAACTGATCCCGATAAAAAATAAGCGCGGCCTTACTACGGACATTATCACCATAGGGGAATCCCTGAAGACCGCAGGTTATACGACAGGAACGTTTGGCAAATGGCATTTAGGCGCAGATCCAGATAAGCAAGGTTTTGATGTTAATGTTGCCGGTAGTCACCAAGGCATGACCTTTCATTACTTTAGCCCTTACCAATTACCGAACATTGAAGACGGCCCGAAAGGTGAATATTTAACCGAGCGTTTAACCACAGAGGTGATCGACTGGGTGAAATCAAGCAAAGACCAACCGTTTTTTGCGTATGTACCTTACTACACTGTACATACCCCTTATCAAGCGGTGGTTGATAAAGTAAATAAGTACCATGAAAAAGGCATTAAAAGTAAGCGAGAAGCCACCTATGCGGCCATGGTTGAACATATGGATGACAATGTCGGTCGAATTTTTGACATGTTAGATTCAGAAGGTTTAGCCGAGAATACTGTGGTTATTTTCACCTCTGACAACGGTGGTTACCGCATGTCGTCATTCCCAACACCACTTCGTGGCGGTAAAGGCTCTTATTATGACGGTGGTTTACGTGTGCCATTAATTGTTCGTTGGCCAGAAAAAGTTAAACCAGGCCTTGACCATACCCCTGTTATAAATGCTGATTTCTACCCAACCTTAGTTAATTTAACGAAATCAAAACAACCAAACCAAGTGCTCGATGGTGTTGATTTAACTGCGCACTTATTAGGTCAGCAAGACATTGCCGAGCGTGATTTATTCTGGCATTTTCCAGTATATTTACAGGCACATCATGCACCAACCGACCAAGGGCAAGACCCGTTATTTAGAACTCGCCCTGGTAGTGCTATGAGAAGTGGCGACTGGAAATTGATCCAATACTTTGAAAACAACGAGTTTGAATTATATGACCTAGCCAATGACTTAGCTGAAAAGAATAACCTTGCCAGTGTGCATCCAAGCAGGGTCAAAGAATTAAAAACGAAACTGCAAGCATGGCAACAACAAATTGGCGCAGATATTCCAACTAAGCTTAACCCTGAATATGATGCCAAGGTGAATCAACAACTTATTCGCAAGCAACTTTTAAAAGCGAAACCTCACTAACATTTGTCTTTCAAACAAACAGTTACAAGCATAAATAAAGGAGCTCTCGTGAACAAACTATTGAAGTGGGCTAAAGCAGGTATTATTAGCCTATTAGTGGCAACAACTATTAACGTCTTAGATTTACATATAGTTGCATACAGTCTTACCGCACTTCGTTTGCTTGATACCGATTTCACATAATTACAAATTATGCTCACCCGCCATCTTAGTATTGGTTGCTGTGATAAGAACTAGTAGGTGAGTGCTGTGCATAATAACAGTTTACACATTTGCCTCTACATATGTAGGGGAGTGCCTACAAGTTATCAGCAAGAAGGAGTAACTTGGGCAAGCATAGCTCTTCTACTTTGTAACAAATATCATCTCTATGAGTAGATTGTGTTATATTTAACCTAAGCACAGAGTTATTAGAAACATAACAAAGTAGTTGGCAGAGCCCGGTTTAATGCACCTGACTTGAAATCAGACGTACGGTCATACGTACCAGAGGTTCGAATCCCTCTCTCTCCGCCATATTCTAAAATTAAGACTCTGTTTTCACAGGGGCTTTTTTGTTTCTAGATATATTAATG
>Ga0209137_1001825_pt1 | contig 19593 bp, 18 predicted proteins | sample SaaInl5LU_22_DNA_FD_184642 | JGI IMG/M metagenome (GOLD analysis project Ga0209137, IMG submission 184642) | Marine microbial communities from expanding oxygen minimum zones in the Saanich Inlet - ESP_105LU_22_DNA (SPAdes) (version 2) | ecosystem: Environmental > Aquatic > Marine > Intertidal... | reverse complement strand
TGCCAAAGTGGCCGGTCACGTGACACGCCTGAAAGACGAAAACGGCATTACACCTGGCCTTGCGGTTGTGCTGGTGGGTGAAGATCCGGCGAGCCAAGTCTATGTGCGCTCCAAAGGTAAGATGACTGTCGAAGTTGGCATGAACAGTTTTGAGCATAAGCTGGACGTGAATACCTCGGAAGAAGACCTGCTTGCGCTGATTGAAAAGCTCAATAACGATCCTGCGGTGCACGGTATTTTGTGTCAGCTGCCGCTGCCAAAGCATTTGGACGAAGACCTGATTATCAATTCGATTTCTCCTGCTAAGGACGTCGACGGATTCCACATTTCTAATGTTGGGCTACTTGGGACTGGGCAAAAATCAATGGTGCCTTGTACGCCGCTTGGCTGTTTGATGATGCTGCGGGATCATCATGGCTCGATCAGTGGGATGAATGCTGTGGTGATTGGACGTTCCAACATCGTGGGCAAACCGATGGCCCAACTTTTGCTGAATGACAGTGCCACAGTGACCATTGCACATTCGCGCACGAAAGATTTGGCTGATGTTGTGCGGGGGGCTGATATCGTTGTTGCTGCAGTTGGGCGTCCTGAGATGGTGCCTGGCGACTGGATTAAACAAGGCGCGACTGTGATCGATGTTGGCATTAACCGAATTGATGCGCCTGAAAAAGGTGAGGGTAAAACCCGCCTTGTGGGCGACGTGGATTACGCCAGTTGTGCCGAAGTCGCCGGTGCCATCACGCCGGTTCCGGGCGGTGTTGGCCCCATGACAATTGCGTGTTTGTTGGCCAATACGGTTACGGCGTGCTGTCGCGCGAATGGCCTTGCGGAGCCGGAGGGCCTCACCGCGTAATCATCTAACGCGGCATCGGAATTTCAATCGGCGCGGGTCCTGTCAAAATGGCCTGCGCCGTTTTTGTGAACAGTTGGCTCAAAGCTGGGTCTGTTGTTTTTAGCCCGCCCGTATAGGTGCCGAATGACGGTAACATCAGGTGGCATTCGTCATAAAGAAACGCAGGGCGCGTTACAGCCCGCCCACGTAGGTTGATCGTTGCCTTGGGGTGATAATGCCCGGATATTTCGCCGGTCTTTGGTGTGGCGATATGAGTAAATATCAGCCTGTCATGCGCCAGCTGAGCGACGTGCGTGCCACCAAATGCTGTATCGCCGGCATCATGATTTCCCTCGATCCACGTCCACACCCGGCCTGCTTGCAGCCGTGTGATCCATGTCTGATGCCGCTCATCAAGTTGGCCCGCGGCAGTTAAGTCATCGAAGCTGTCACCAAGACAAATCACGTGGGCCGGATTGGTCTGATTGATCGCCGTGTCGAGGCGGCCGAGCGTGTCATCGGTTTCATAGGGTGGAAGCAACGACCCGCCGCGCCGCGCGATACGCTCGGATTTTCCAAGATGCAGATCGGACACGATCAGCATGTTCTCAGCGGGCCAAAACAGCGCGCCGTCGCCGCGCGCCTCTAGGGTGTGACCTTGGAAAATGAATTGGTGGCTTGCCATGTGGTTGTCGTGCCGCGTTCTGTGCGTAGCCGCAAGGGTTAGAAAGGCACGGCCCATCTTTTTGGTGCTGTCGTTGGCACACCTGCTGCTGACATCAAGCGTTCTGCCTCATCTGCCATAAGCCGTTCTTCCGCCAAGCCACGCACGGGTACACGGCCTGCTTCCAAAAAGAGGGGGGCAGATAGGGGGCTGATCCGATCGAGGGTGATCAGGTCGATACGGTCTTCCACGCGGCTTAACATTTGCTCGATGCGGCCAAAATCGACCAAGCCGCGCATGGCCTCTTCGCGGGTGATCTGCATCATTACGTGGTCGGGATCATATTTGTGCAACGTATCATACAGGATGTCGCTGCTAAAGGTCGCTTGGCGGCCCGATTTGCGTGCGGTCGGCAAGTTGCGTTCAATGAGACCTGCGATGGTGGCACTCGCTTTGAAAGTTCGTTTCATCACGGCGTTGCCGGCCAACCATGTCTCAAGACCGTCACGCATTGTGGCGGGATTAAGCATGTCATGCGGGTTGGCTACGGGATCAAGCGACCAGATAAGTGTGGCATAGTCGGTTGCCACAAAACCCAAAGGGCCCAGACCTGCTTCTTCCATCTTGTTGGTCAGCAACAGGCCAAGGGTCTGTTGGGCGTTGCGGCCCGCAAAACCGTAAACCACCGTTTGCGCGCGCCCGTCGTGGGGAAAACTTTCGATCATCAAGCGGTCGGGGGAGGGAAGCTGACTAGCTTTTCGTTGAAGGTGCAGCCAGTCGCGGGTCGCGGGGGGAAGCTCGGGCCAGTCTTGTTGTTGGAACATCATCAAGATGCGCTCGGAGAGTTGCGTTGATGTGGCAAACTTGGTGCCCAGAAACGTTGCAATCTTTGGTTTTTCACCGCCGCGCCGTGTGACTTCAACAGTCATCTCGCGCAGCCCTTCATACCGAACAACTTGGCCACCAATCAAAAACGTATCGCCTGCGGTGAGCGTTGCGGCAAATCCTTCCTCAACCTCGCCCAAAGGTTTGCCGCCCATGCGGTTCTTAAGCCTAACTTTAAGTGTGTCGGTATCCTGTATGGTACCAATGTTCATACGGATCCGCTGACTGGCGCGCGGGTCGCGCAATTGCCAGTTGCCGTCTGCGGTCTGCAGTAACCGCTGCCACCGATCATAGGCGCGCAAGGCATAGCCACCGGTTGCACAAAATTCCAGACAGTCATCAAATTGCGCCCGTGATAGCGCGGTATAGGCGCCTGCACTTATGATTTCTGCATAGAGGTCATCGGCGTTAAATGGTCCCGCGCACGCCCGGATGAGAATGTGTTGGCACAAAACATCACGGGGACCACTGCCGCGCGGGTCACCGTCAAGATCATGATCCCGCACTGCGTTCAGCGCCGCGATACATTCCATCACCTCAAAGCGGTTCGCGGGAACGAGCCGTGCTTTGGAAGGCGCGTTGTACCTGTGGTTGGCGCGCCCGATCCTTTGAACAAGGCGTTTGACGTTCTTTGGGGCACCGATTTGAATGACCAAATCAACGTCGCCCCAATCAATCCCAAGGTCCAGTGAGCCTGTGCACACAACGGCCTTTAAAGCGCCCATAGCCATGGCGCTTTCGACTTTTTCACGCTGCTCTCGCGCTAAGCTACCGTGGTGGATGGCGATGGGCAGCTGTGCTTCATTGGCCAGCCATAAATCGTGAAAGAACAGCTCGGCCTGAGCGCGGGTGTTGTGAAAGATCAGCGTAGTTTTGTGCCGTGCAATTTCACGAAGAACACTCGGTATCGCATACCGCCCACCAGAGCCAGCCCAAGGAGGCGCTTCATCAATTTCCAGCATTTCAATATCTGGCGGGGCGCCGGCCTCGGCGTGTAAAATTTTGCACGGATCAGGGTGACGCGCCATCAGATGCGCAATCGCGGCAGGGTCTTCAACGGTTGCGGACAACCCAACACGGCGAAGATCAGGGCACATTGCTTGCAAACGGCTGAGAGCTAAAAATAACTGATCCCCGCGTTTGGATTCCGATAATGCGTGGATTTCATCAATGACAATCCGCTGTAGGCCTTTGAACATGCGCGGCGCATCGGGATAGCTGATTAAAAGCGCAAGGGATTCTGGCGTGGTCAACAGGATGTGGGGTGGATCAGCACGTTGGCGCTTTTTCTGGGTGTGTGTTGTGTCGCCGGTACGGTCTTCAATGCGGATGGGCAGGCCGATTTCATCGACGGGTGTTCGAAGGTTGCGTTTGATATCCGCGGCCAGTGCTTTGAGGGGGCTGACGTAAAGCGTGTGGAGCCCCTCGTGTTCGGTCGTCGCTAATTCGGAAAGGGTGGGCAGAAAACCAGCCATGGTTTTGCCCCCCCCCGTCGGCGCGATGAGCAGCGTGGTGGGATCATCGGCACAGTCCAACATGTCCTGTTGGTGCTGATGCAACTGCCATCCGCGCGCCGAGAACCACGTTTCTATCTGGTTTGGTAACTCCATGTTTTAGTAGATAGATTTCCTTTTCGAAAATCTATGCCTCCGGCGGGGATATTTACGAAACAAAAGAAGCTGCAATTAGTGTTCAATCGCCTCGTGTTGCACGAACATATTGGCCCATGCCCGGTCAATTAGGGCGGGGCTCATTTGTCGTGGGATGCCTTCAAATTCGCAAATGGCGATAATCTGGTCGATCAGAAATATGGGTTGGTAGTTTGCATATATATTGCCGATTTCGGGGTATTTCACAGTTAGCAAATGGCGCAGCGCGTCTTCGTTCAGCGGCATTTTCTTGTTTTTGGCCACGAGTGCGAAGATTTTGAGAAAGTCTGCTTGGTTAGGTCCGTCAATTTTGATCTTGAAAAAGATGCGTCGGAGGGCAGCTTTGTCGAAGATGTCGTTGGGATGAAAATTGGTTGAAAAGATGACCAGCGTGTCAAACGGGACTTCGAATTTCTCTCCAGACTGAAACGCCAAGATGTCTTTACTTTCCTCGAGTGGAACAATCCAACGGTTGATCAATTTTTGGGGCGGTTCTGATTGCCGACCAAGGTCGTCCACAATGAACACACCACCAGTGGACTTGAGCTGCAGCGGCGCCTGATAGGTGCGCGCGGTTGGGTTGTAGACCAGATTAAGCATGTCCAAGGACAGCTCGCCACCGGTGATTACTGTTGGCCGTTGGCAATAGACATATCGGCGGTCATAGGCGTTTGATGTGCGGCGCAGTGCGTTTGGATCATCGACTAATTCTTCGGCGGCTGTGTGTACGATTGGGTCATAGACGGTGATGATCTGCCCCGAATATTCGATTGCGCGCGGGATGTAGATTTTATCTCCCAAGGCGTCACGAATACCGTTTGAGATGGAGGATTTTCCGTTACCGGGGGGGCCGTACATCAAGATTGATCGGCCTGACCCGACGGCAGGGCCCAGCTGATCCAAAAGTGTTGGGGGCAATATCAAATGCCCCATAGCACCTGTCAGGGCTTCGCGGCTTAGGGCAATATTTTTGATAGATTGGCGTTCAACTTGGGCGCGGTAAACTTCAAGGGGGACTGGACAAGCGCCGTAGTATTCTGACTGGGTCAAAGCATCCAAAGCCCGCGCCTTACCGCTTTCTGTCAGATGATAGCCCATTTCGGCGCTGGAAGTCGCGTGAAGCGTGCCCATTGCCTCGATAAGGTTCTGCTCGCGGCCAATGTCGATCAATTCTTGCGTGACGCGCGGGGGCAATGCAATAGCACGTGCCAAGTCGGTCACCTGTTCAACGTTGGAGCGAAACATCGTCTTCAGCAGGATATCCCGCATCATCACAAGTGACAGCTTCATGTCGCCAAGCGTCTTTGGTGAGGGCGGCGCAATTACACCGCTGGGTGCCATCATTGTCATCGTTAATGCCTTGTTAAGCCTGCGGCGCCTAACAATGGCGCACGTCATAAATTCCTACATTTGACCCGCTTTGGCTTTGTGCTTGCCACATTTGCTGAGTAAACCACGACCTAAGCATAGTTTGGGTATTTAAGTATTTCGTTCAAAATGAGGCGGTTTGGTGACATGGATCAAGACAATCAGCTGAATTCTATTGGTTCCCTTCCAGTCATTCGTTTGACCCTATTTATGCTTGGGATTGTCGCCTTTATGGGGGGGCTAGCGCTTGCTAAGGGCGGTGTTTTTGTCGGCCAGCATGAGGGCGATATGATGCATTTGATGGCCATCACCCAACGGATGGCTGCGGGTCAGATGCCCCATTTTGACTTCATGACGCCGATTGGCGCGTTGGCGTTCGTGCCCATTACTGAGATGCTCAAGGCCGGTTTTGGAATTGGTCACGCGTTGATTTGGTCGCAAATTATAGTGGCAATTACGCTGGTGCCTGCGGTCCTTTGGGTGACAGTCAGCCGCCTTAAAGGTGCGGTAGCATTTGGGTTCTGTGCGCTTTGCATGATCATGGTGCTTGCGTTGGTTCATGGCGAAAGCCAACCCACGGTCTCGTTTTCGATGCACTATAATCGGTGGGCATGGGCGCTGTCATTTATCGTAATCGCGCTGAGCGCCCTGCCGCCGTTGAAGACGAGCAGACCGCTAATTGACGGGCTTGTCATCGGTGCTGTTATGGCGGCCTTGGCGATGATCAAAGTCACATATTTTGTGGCGCTTTTGCCGGCTGTGGTGGTTGCTCTGCTGCAGTTGCGTAAGTACAGAACACTGGCACTTTCTCTTGCGGTCGGCTTGGTCATTGCCCTCATACTGACGCTGTTTTTGGGCCTTGAGTACTGGGTTTATTACGTTCTCGATATGCTGGCTACATCGCAATCGGCCCTACGGGTGGCACCGGGGCTTGCGTTGACAGAGATCATGGCCTCGCCAGCATATGTACATTTTTCAATCCTGTTGCTCAGCGCCGTCGTTGTGTTGCGCGCTGGTGGGGAAAAACAAGCAGGGCTGATTATGCTGCTGCTAACCCCCGCGTTTTGGTACATCACCTATCAGAATTTCGGCAATGATCCGCAGTGGCTCCCGATGTTGGCGCTGTTGCTGCTGGCGTGGCGGCCAAGCGGGCCAGCGAAAACGCTATTTGGGTTGGATATGCGGCAGGCGCTGAACACGATGGCCATTGTGGCGCTGGTTGCGGCCGCGCCATCGCTGCTGAACCTGGCCTATTCGCCGTTGCGGCACTTCAACACCGATGTGTCCGAGTACACGGAAGTTCTTCCCAATCAGCCTGATTTCCAATCGCCGACCATCCGGATGATGCAGCTAGACGCGCGCGTGCCTTATGATACGCCCGACCACGGTATGCCCGCCTATGTTGAGCGCAAAGGTGCCAGCAGCTGGCAGGGTGAGGCTTTGCCGATTTGTGCCTTGGAATTGGGCATGAAGGCTTGGTTTGTCGCAGTCGCAGAAGACCTTGAGGCGCGCGGATTTGCGGGCAGCAAAATCTTTATTGCAGATGTTTTCTCAACTTTATGGCTTTTTGGCGATTTTGAGCCGCTGAAGAATGGTGCGCCGTGGTATTACGGCGGGCTACCGGGCTTTGAGGACGCTGATTATTTGCTGATACCGCTATGTCCCGGTGTCTTATCTGTGCGTGCAGAGGTGCTCGCCGCAGTGGAAGATAGCAGTATCGAAATGCGCAACGTTCTTGAAACGCCTGCCTATATTCTGGCCGAACGGATCCGTGATTAAACGAACGCAGCGATAGCCAGATACATGATGAGTGTGGAGCTTAGCGCAAATCCCATTGGATAGTCCCAGCCAGTGCTCCAACTTTTCCAGTTCGGCGCAAGCGTGCGTAGCTTGGTGTGCTTTGCGATGCGGTGCGTAATCCACGTACCTAAAAGGTTTGCGCAAAAGAGCATGATCAAAAACGACACGTCACTTAATGGAACAAGGGGGGCAGCGGCTGCAGCAAATTTTGCATCTCCGGCGCCCAATGTGCCGGTGCTGTTCAGCACAAATCCAAGGACAAGGACAACGACAAAATGAAGCCAGCGGTAGAGGTATTGATCAAAAGGCAGCACCGCAAAACCCGCCAACGCGAAGATGCAAAGCAGTGCGACAACTGACATGTTGGGAATGCGCATCCGCGCTAGGTCAGACCAAGCAGCCCAAATTGCGACGGGCAACGCCAGCCAGAAGAAAACTGTGGGGGTAAAAGTGGGGTCCAAGACATCGGTACTCATAAAGGTGCGAATGGGGCTGTTAGGTCCCGCCGCGATTTAGTTAGAAACATTTGCTTCCAGGGCGCGCAATGACCGGACCGCAGCCTCAAAGTGCTGTGGGTGTGTATCAATAGCCTCGCGCAAAAGGCCTTTGCCGGTTGCTAAATCACCTTGCTTAACGGCGGAAAGGCCGAGGGTATGCAAAAGCTGCGCGCGCTCGATCTGGGTCATTTGAATGACGGGCACATCGTATTTGCGCTGTGCGCCGCGCGCCAAAATTAGGTTGTTCTTTGCGGTGAAAAGCTTTGGATCGTTGGTGATGGCCTGACCGAAAAGGCGCTCGGCATCTGCAAAATCACCGCGCGTCAGTTTCGAGTACCCCCAGTTATTCAACACGCCAGCGGGGCGCGTTGTAAGACCGACCGCTGTTTCATAAAAGCTATCCGCGTTGCCCCATTCTTGATTGCTGTCTGCAACCATGGCTTCAAGTCGGTAGCGTTTATACGTTTCAACTGTTGGTGGAACAGCGTCCAAGGCGGCTTCTGCTTTGTCCCATTGCCCAATGCGGATCAGCGCATCTGCGTAATCCACGCGGTCATCTGTTGTGGCTTGCCCGCCCGCGATCAAGGTGTTCCATGCCACAGCCGCTTCTTGGGGGCGGCGCGCGCGGATCAAGGATTTGGCCAAGCCGCGCTGAAATTCGACCCGCTCAGGGTCTTGGCGCAGGCTCTTTTGAAAATAAGCCACTGCCTCATTGGGGTCCGCTACAGTCAACATGATGTCATTGAGGTTGGTGCTGTCGATGACATTCACGTCCTGAATGGCGCGAGACACTTGGGCATCAGAGGCCTTTTGACAGCCCGTCAGGAAGACTGCCGAGGCCAGACATACACTCATAAATATCGATTGGCGCATTGAAATTGCGTCCTTTTTACTGCTCTCACATCGGCCTAAGGTGTCGACAAGATCAGATAGTCGCCTGACCCGCGCCTCACCAATTGTAGTGGCTCGTTGATCTCATTATAACTCGGGCTGTCTAATTTTGCGAGAGTTAAGCGCAGGTTGTCCCTAATATCGATGCTTTTTCCGCTATCAAGGGCAAAAGCGCGCTTAAAGACTTGTGCTGCTTCGCCCAACTCTCCGGTTTCCACCAAGATCACGCCCAGATTATTCCACGCAGGAACAAAGCTGTCATCTTTGTCGATTGCCTGCCGAAGATAGCGCTCTGCCTGACCCAAACGGCCAAGTCGCAGATTGGCAGACCCCACAGCGGAAAGGACATCTGCATTCAGCCCGTTTGTGCCGGCTGCTCGCGTGTAGGCCCGCAAGGCCAGCTCATATTCGCCCGCCGCCATAAGTCTGTGCCCAACGATCAGCCCGTCAACGTTACTTTCACCTGCGATGCCCGGTGCATAGGGGTTTTGTGGGTCACGAGCGGGCGTACAGGAGAGTAAAACGCCGATGCACAGGATGGCAAAGGCCGTGTTAGCCGTGCTTGCTCGCATATGCTGGCTCCCTTTACCGACGCGTTTAAAGAGCGCCTGAATTCATCATCGTCATGACCCCGTGTACCGATGGCCCAATCATAATGATCAAAAGTGGCGGCACGGTCAGCATCATAGTGGCGAGTGTCATCTTGGTAGGCAAGGTGTTTGCTTTTTCCTCGGCCCGCATGACGCGCTTGTCGCGCATCTCAGCCGAGAATACCCGCAACGCCTCTGCGATGGAGGTCCCGAACGTGGCGGATTGGATCAGCACCGTGACAAAGCTGGATATGTCCACAACGCCCGCGCGCTCGGCCAAGTCTTTGAGGACATAAATCTTATCTTTACCGGCCTTCATTTCATAGGCGACTGTCTCAAATTCATGGGCTAACGCAGGTGCGCCGCTGCGCATTTCAATTGAAACGCGGTTGATTGATTGATCCAACGATTGCCCCGCTTCGACACATACAAGCATCAGATCAAGCGCGTCTGGAAAGCCATTTGTGATTTCTTCTTGGCGTGTCTGTTGCCGCTTTGTGACCCAATATTTAGGCAACATATATCCAACGCCGCCGGGGATCATGACCATCATGATGCTGGCCTCGGTGCTGGGGTCTGCCACTGTCGCACGAAATAGCGCATAGACAGCGCCAATCGCCAAACCGCTTAGCCCAAGAGCAAATTGCATAAAGTGAAACGTACGTACGGCATTCTTGGAATAGTACCCTGCCTGCATCAGTTTCAGGCGAACTGCGCTGAATTCCTCTTCGCTTTGGGGTTCAAGAAAATCGGCGTATTTGTTTAGCTTGTCGCCTGCTTTGTCTTGATGACGCAAAGAGGGTGCAGTTGAAATGCGCTGAGCGTCGCGCTTGGCCTGGTCTTTCAGTTTGCTCAGCGGATCGGCTTCGCGCTTAAGCAAGAACGACAGCGCAACCAAGATCAGCACCAGCCCGAGCGCGCCTATAATGATAACCGGACCAAGCGGGCCAAGAGTGGTTTGGATCGTGTTGAGCAGCGTGTCGAGCATGATGCGTTTCCTAGACTTTAATGTTCACGAGGGTGCGCATGACGATGACGTTGGCCACAAGAAATCCGGCAACGACCAGACACGCAGGAATGAACACGGCCGTGTCTTTGACCTCATCGTAATAGTCGGGCCGGATTAAATTGATCAAAATGAGCGCGCCAAAAGGAAAGCACGACAAAAACATGCCGGACCATTTTGCTTCGGCGGTGATCGCTTTCACGCGGCGAAACAATTTAAAACGCGACCGGATGACTTGGGCCAAACCGTACAGAACCTCGGCCAAGTTGCCGCCTGATTGCTGCTGGATCGTCACGGCAACGGCCAAAAAGCGTAAATCCTGCATATCCAGTCGTTCTGCCATATCTTTAAGCGCCTCGCCCACATTGCGGCCATATGTGCTTTCGTCTGCGATCACGCCAATTTCGGTCCCGAGCGGATCAGGCACTTCGTTCGCGACAATCTGTAATGCTGAACCGAAAGGGTGCCCCACGCGCAAGGACCGCACCATCAGTTCAACAGCATCCGGCAACTGTTCTTCGATCATTGCCATGCGTTTTTTAGCTTTGTTGTTGATCCAAACGAAAACGCCACCAATGCCCATCACCACAGCCACAACCGCACGGACAGCCAGTTCAGCACCGGTGCCGATGGACAGTCCGATAAACGACACAACCGCAAGCGCCCCCATCAACCCGATAAGCTGTGGGGGGCTAAACGCGATACCACCCCGTTGGGCTTTTCCCGCCAGAATGGAATATAGCGGGATTGCCGATGTTGTTGAATGTTGCGCCATTTCTTTGCGCAACTGCTCCAATACTTCTTCGCGGCCTTGCCCTTTGTTGAGCATATCAAGGCGGCGGTTAACGCGGCTGTTCAGGCTGATCGATTTACCAAAAACCACGAGGTAGACGCCTTCGACGATCACGATAACCGCAACGAAGATAAGACCGTAAACAAGCAGGGCCGGATCAAAACTCATGTCAGATCACTTTGTCTTTATGGGTTCATAAATAGACGTCGGCAGGTCAAAACCCCAAAGTTTGAAGCGCTCTGAGAAATGCGAACGCACGCCTGTCGCGGTAAATTGACCGATAATTTTATTCTCGGGGGTCAAGCCAAGGCGTCGAAACTTAAAGACTTCCTGCATGGAGATGACATCGCCCTCCATGCCAGTGATTTCCGTGATCGAGACCATCCGGCGCGACCCATCTTGCAAGCGAGATACCTGAACAATCAGGTTAACCGCTGATGCAATCTGGCTGCGTACTGCTTTGAGCGGCATCTCGATGCCCGCCATTGCCACCATGTTCTCTAGTCGCGAGATACCGTCACGTGCATTGTTCGCGTGGATTGTGGTCATCGATCCGTCGTGGCCAGTGTTCATGGCCTGCAGCATGTCGATCACTTCTTCGCCGCGGGTCTCGCCAACAATAATGCGATCTGGGCGCATTCGCAGCGCGTTTTTAAGACAATCACGCTGACTTACACCGCCACGCCCTTCGACGTTAGGTGGCCGGCTTTCCATGCGCCCGACGTGTGTTTGCTGCAGCTGAAGCTCGGCGGTATCTTCAATGGTTAGGATGCGTTCATCATCGTCAATGAATGATGACAACGCGTTTAAAGTGGTAGTTTTGCCCGAGCCGGTTCCACCGGAAACGATGATGTTCAGTCGTGTCGATACGGCGGCCTCAAGATACGCGCCCATTTCTTCAGTGAATGCTCCGAACTTCACCAAATCATCGATGGCTAACTTATCTTGCTTGAATTTCCGAATGGACACCAAGCTGCCGTCAACTGCGATGGGTGGGACCATTGCGTTAAAGCGTGAGCCGTCAGCAAGACGCGCGTCGACGTAAGGATTGCTTTCATCCACGCGCCGCCCAACGGCAGAGACAATCTTGTCGATGATCCGCAGCAAATGCCGTTCGTCTTTGAAGGTAACGTCCGACAGCATCAGTTTACCATCGCGCTCAACGAATACCTGTTGCGGCCCGTTAACCAAAATATCGTTTACGTCATCGTCCTTAAGAAGCGTTTCAAGGGGGCCAAGGCCGGTCACTTCGTCGTAAAGGTCTTGGATGAGCGACGCGCGATCATCGCGGTTCAAAACAACGCCCAAATCATCCAGAGTTTCTGCTGAGATCGCGCTGATTTCGGCTTTCAGATCCGTCTCCGAGGCGCGCTCAAGGGCTGCAAGGTTAAGATTGTCGAGCAGTTCTTTGTGGATTTGAAGTTTGATCTCGCCCATCCGCTCGCGGCGCTTTTTCTCTTTGTCGTCGGGTTTTGCAGGAACCGTGCGCATCTTTTTCTTCGGCGCTTGTGTCGGTACTTCGGTTGCAATTTCCTGCGAAACCTTCGCTTGAATGGACGGTATTTGCTCAGAAGTATCTTGGGCAGTTGGGACCGGCTGCGCCTTCAATGGCTTTTTGTAGCGTGAAAACATTTGGTGTGCTCCGTCTAGGCCGCTTTGTGCTGTGCGTTTTGCGACAGCTCAAAAAGCGACAGGGCAAGTTTGTTAATCTCTTTACGCAGCGGGTTTTTAGGGGCCGATACCGCCAAGGGCAGACCATGGTCGCCTGCTTGCATGACCGCGCGACCACCGTCCGGTAGCTGAAGGTCAAGGGATATGGATAGGCTCTCCGCCATCCGTTTGACGCGCGCTTTTCCTTGTAGATCAGTAAATTTTGGTGCGCGGTTCACGGCAAAGCGTAATTTCTCAAAGGGTAAGCTTTCAGACTTTAGCGCCTTGATCATGCGCAACACGTTTTGTGCTGAGCGCATTTCCATCTCAATAGGGCAAAAGTAGAGGTCGGCGGCCTGCAGGACAGTTTCTGTCCAGCTGACCAACGTGGTGGGCATGTCGATCACCACGATGTCAAAATGGTGCCGCGCTGTTTCAAGTAGCCGCTCCACATCATCGGGTTGGATCAAATCCAACGGCAAAATATCTGCGGGGGCGGTCAATACATGAAGGCAATCTTGAAAGGTAAGCATCGCCTGCATCAAAGTGTCCCCGTCGAGCGTATCAGTCTCAGCGAGCAGCTCATAAACGGCTTCGCGGCGGGGAAGGTCGAGATATGTGCTGGCACTGCCAAACTGTAAATCAAGATCAATCAGGCAGACACGGGGCGCTGGTTTGGCGTCAATCGTGGCCAGTTCCCACGCTAAATTTACCGCAAATGTCGTAGCACCTGCGCCGCCGCCCAAGCCGTGGATAGGGATGATCATGCCCTGACGGGAAGTACCTTGCGAATGACTGATGATGGGCTGTTGTGGGGGCTCAGGGGCGTTTTGCGCGGTATCCAGACGGGCGATTGCAGCGGCCAACTCACCTTCGGGAAGCGGGTAGGGAACAAAGTCATTGGCCCCCTGGCGCAATAATTGATGAAGCGCCACAGGTGATAAATCTTCGGCGATTAGAATGACTTGGATCCCCGCGTTCTTTGCTGCTGTAATTACTTCACTAACAAGGCTCAGATCGGCTTCGTCATTCTCATCAAGGGCAATCGCGACAAATTTCAAAGCAGATGCTTCGGGTTGATCAAAATAGAGCAGGGCGTCACTAAACCCCAAGTCGCCCCAATTTTCACCAAGGGCTTGTTCCATATCATCTATCAGTAGATCGAAATTTTGCACGTCACGCGAGATTGTGCAGGCAGTAATCGCCATTGCTTCGGGCTGCAAAAGTGTCTCGGACATCTGTTTCGTTCCCTACCCACATGACGCACCGCGCGTCTGCTCCATATGGCTGAAATGCGGAACGCATCTATCGCCACTATCTTTCTGTGGAGGGTAAACAAGGCGATAATTTGGCTAAATGCCTACTATTGTGTGGTTCTGGTGAACAATTTGGGCACGACTACTTTGGGGCTGCGCGCTAAAAATGCAGCTAACTTTTACTCAAGCAAACCAACGGCAGCAGTTTCAGCTGGTACGGCGCTGGCTACATATTCACGGTAAATGATGCGGGCGTATTTACCGTCAAGCACAGTGGGATGGGTCCCGACAAAGCCAGCAACTTCGGTCACAGTTCGGCGGTTCTGTCGTTCTCGCCCTTGGGTTAGAACGAGTGGCTGTTCTTCGCCAAATGATACAAGTGCTTCAAGGCGGCCTCGGCTGACGCCCAAGCTTGCTAAGTAGTGGACAACGGCCACTGCGCGGCGCTTGCCAAGGGCTTTGTTGTAGCGGTCCGATCCTACGGCGTCTGTGTGTCCGTAAACGCTAAAGCGGACCTCGGGGAACTGTCGGATAAAGTCGGCTTGCCTGCGCAATACGGCTTTCGATGCGCTGTCCAAAGTGGCGGAGTTAAAGGCGAAAGTTATTGTGGTAGGCACTTCGCGCGCAAAACGTTCAGCCATGTTTACCAAAGCAGGGCGTTCGCCGTTTTGTACCAAAGTGTTGTTAAGCGTGGCGTTGCCGAACAGGCCTTCGTCCAATAGCGCGCCAGCTTCGACGTTCCATGAGGACCGGCCCGTGCTGTTGGCGCTGCAGGCGCCAAGAAGGGCAATGGCCGAGAAAACTGCTACTGATTTGGCAAAACCCATTTTACTCTCAATCCAACACATAACCATATGAGCCGCTAAAATCTTGTTTGGCAACTTCTGCTGCCGGGCCTTTTCTTGCGCCGACCACTTTGCCGTTCAGGAAAAGCTCACGCTCTGTCGGCAGGGTGACGCGGTCTGTGGGCAATGCAAGGGCTTCACCGCGCGTAGGTGTAACCAAATGTGGCGTTACAATAATGACCAACTCAGACTGGGAGCGATTGTATTCCGCACTGCGAAAGAGTGAGCCGAGGATCGGAATGTCGCCCAACCACGGCACTTGGCCATTCAAATCGGTGAAGTCGTCCTGCAGAAGTCCTGCGATCGCAAAGCTTTCGCCGTCACGCATTTCTACGGTTGTGGATGTTTCGCGGCGGCGGAACGCGTCAATCGTAAAACCGCCTTGGCTAAAACCGTTGGCTGGATCGAGGCTTGAAACCGCAGCATTAAGTGTAAGGTTGATCACCTCATCGTCGAGAACACGGGGGGTGAAGTTTAGCTCGATACCAAAAGGTTTGAACTCAACCGAGATTGACCCTTCGGATTGCGCTACGGGAACCGGAAATTCGCCGCCTGCCAAAAACTTGGCTTCTTGACCTGAAAGCGCTGTGAGGTTTGGTTCTGCAAGAGTTCGGACAACGCCCTTTTCTTCAAGTGCTTCTAGTAGCCATGCTACTTCAAGCCCACCTGCGTTGAACCCGAAGACTGAGGCACCACGGTTACTGTTTGCCGCGGGCAAGTTGCCGGCCAAGCTTGATGCGGCATTCCCTGATGTGATTGTTGTGTTGCTGCCTGCGCGGATGCCAAGTTCGTCACCCAAAACATTGCCAGAGATCGACAACGAGGAGGACAAAGACTTGCTCACTGTGCGCTGCATTTCGGCAAAGCGTACTTTCAGCATGACTTGTTGCGTGCCGCCGACGCTCATGAGGTTTGAGACACGCTCGGGTGCGTATCGTTCGGCCAACTCAAGCGCGCGCTCCAGCTTGCCGATAGAGGATACTGTTCCGGACATGACGATGCCGTCATTCGCGGTGCGGACTTCGATTTTTTCGCTGGGCAGGATCTGACGAAGGCGTTCTTTGAACTCCGCAATATCGGGCGCCACATGCACATCAACGTTGGTGATCAACCGACCATCGGCGCCAAGTAGTGTCAATGTTGTGCGGCCAGGCGCTTTGCCCAACACGTAAATCGTGCGGTCCGACAACGTTGAAATGTCGGCAATACTTGGGTTTGCGATACTGAGTTCTGCAAAAGGGCTGTCTGCTTCCACAACGACGGCGCGGTTCATCGGTACTTGAAGAGCACTTGACGGGGCGCCGCGCGAAACGCGCAAAACATCCGCCGAAGTCACAGAAGGTACTGAACAAACAACAAGCGCCGCACTTGTGAGTGCGGCCTTAACCAAAGATAACGTTTTCATTGTGACTGCCTCATAAAATGTCACGCACTGCTACAGAGGTCTGTGCCCCTTTTTTATAAGCCTAGCAGCATTTTGCCTTTCTTGGCAAGAATCATATCACGGATCCGATTTTGCTTGTTGGGCCCGCCACCACCGAAGATGTGGCAGACGGAGCTTAGTCCGAGCAGGGGATGGGGATTTCCACAACGTCGGCGCCTTTGCGTGTTTTGATCGTGCAGACCCGCTCTGGCGCACGTTGCGGGGCTGCGACTTCCTCGGTCACTTCGATGCCAAGCATTTTGTTTTGATCAACCTCAAACGTCGCAATTTCTGATGTATCGTCATTGCCGACTAAGGACAGAGACAAAGAGCCTGTCGCCTGTGCTTGGGTCAAGATGGCCACTTGTTGTGGGGTCACTTCAACAGTGACTGTGCCTGCAACTTGCGCGCCGCTGCGGTCAATGTCGGCGGATTGGTCAATCGCGATCAGCTCAAGACCAGTGTTGATAAGTCGGGTGATGCGTTGTGCGCGGTTATTCACTTCCACCGTGCCGGTCCAATACACATCAACGCGGTCACGCGGCCTTAAGAAGCCAGAAACGCCCGATTGCTCGTTCACGTTGATCGCGAAGGCGCGCATACCCGGCTTCAGGCGTGATGTGATGCCAGCATCTGCGCCGGGCTCGCTTACTTTGACTTCAAGCACTGCCTCTCCGCGCTCCATCGCGCGTAACGCGATGCGTCGGACGCTAACGCCTTGAGGGAAAATATCTTTACCGCTTGTAAAAGCCCCTTCGGGAACCGCGTTACTGGGCCACAACACCGATGTCATGTCATTCTCGGTCATTGGCTCGCCGTAGCGGATCGCTCTGGTCGTAATAAAAACTTCGGTTGTTTCAACAACTTGCGAGGCGGCTGCACGTTGTGCTTCAAGTTCTGCGCGCTGCTCACTGACGTAGCCATTTGTGAAATGCACAGCTATCGCTGCTAGTCCGATGCCAAGCAAAAGTACCAGTGCAAATACCAAACGCATTACGTCGTCCTTTTCTAATTGGGCCAAAAACCCGTGGCTTTGCCCGCTTGCTTAATCAGTCGAAAATCACCAGTGGCACGTTTTCAACTTCGGTGCCTACGGAAGTAGCGAGGTCTTCGGTTTCCGTTCCAGCCAGCACCAAAATTGCAACCGCGAGTGATGCAATGCCAGCGGTCAGAACCACCCAATCGACTGTGATTGCGCCGTCTTCCTTGTGACAAAACTGCTGAATGCGATGTAACATCTTGATCTCCGGATACCTGTGTAGAGTGCAAAAATCGTTAATACGTCAGCAATCTAGAAACTGGGCAATTGATAGCGGACTATGCGGCTCATGCTAAACGTGCTTTGAGGCTTTGCTTACCAAACTACAAAAAACGAGGGCCCCTTACAAAAAGCGGCCCCCTTTGACCCTTTTGGATCACACTTTGATCAGGCGGTTCTTACGAACCCAGGCCTGTGAAGCCGGTTGTTTGTGTGGCCAACTTGCTTGAGATTTTGTTTGCGAGTGTTTCTGTTGAGTTACCAACAGATACCATAATTGCCAGACCCAGACCCACGATGGCGGCTGTCAGAACAACCCAGTCAACTGTTACAGCGCCGTCTTCATCGTTACGGAAGTTTTTGATTTGTGCGAAAAGTTTCATAATTACGTCCCTCCAAAAGGATCACTCAAAAATTTGTTTCTAACCAGATCGGCCCGCTGTTGTGGGTGTTTCCAGCACCCCGTTCCGCTTTGGATGTCCTCTTATGGTCGCTGGTATGGGGCAGAAATTGGGCAGCTTTGGAGTATTTTCGAGAAGGCACTTAAAATGGTATCTTTCGATACTTAAGCGATTGAAAGTAAAAGAATTATTAATTGGATAAATATTTACACGTCAAAGTTTGCTATTGTTCGCAGTCCGCGCCTCAGCCAATTCAAGAGATAATTCTGGCCTGTCTAGAGTGGAGTGATTAACAATCATAAAACAAAATGTAGTTATTGGTGAGAGTAATGCCGCATGAAGCGGATGATCATCTCTTTTGTGTGTTGTCTTTTTGCGATGTGTGGCCCAGCGGGTGCAGACGCGCCAAAGCCGTTTCCGGATTTTACCTTTAAACGCGTAAAGCCGCCCAGCACGTCGCAAGGCCCGCGGATCACCGTGCAGATTGGCCCTAAGACGGGTGAGCCTGACCCAGGGTCTGTCTCACAGCCCGCTTCAGAGCCCCAAGATCAAGCGAATTGGTTTTGGTCACAAATCTCACCTGATATTGGATCGGCCAGCGCAGGCCGGATTGAGGGGGCGGTTAACCACATACAGACCACCTCAGCCAATCCGCTGATTGCTCCGCGCCTTGCTGATTTGCAAAACATCGCAAGCACACACAATACCGATATCTTGCGCGCAACAGTGGGGACACGTGTCTCACCCGCGCTCGTTTTGGCAGTAATCTATGCGGAATCCTCAGGCGATGTGGCCGCGCAAAGCACTGCGGGAGCCCAAGGATTGATGCAGCTTATTCCCGCCACTGCCGACCGGTTCGGTGTGGCCGACCCATTTGATGCGGCACAAAACATCAACGGTGGCGTGGCCTATTTGGACTGGTTGATGGGCCAGTTTGACGGTGACCCTTTGTTAGTTTTGGCCGCCTACAATGCAGGGGAAGGGGCTGTTCGCGAGCATGGCGGCGTGCCCCCGTTTGCTGAAACCAGAACTTACGTCCCGAAAGTTCTTATGGCATGGTCCGTGGCGCGCGGGCTGTGTAGGACCCCACCCCAGTTGGCCAGCGATGGCTGTGTGTTTATTGTCAAAGGAAGTTAACCAATGCCCGATCCCAAACCACTTGTCCTCGACATTGATGGTACGTTTATCAAATCTGATATGTTGTTTGAGGCGTTTTGGGCGGGACTTGGGAAAGACCCCATAGCGGTAGTAAAGCTTAGCGCACGGCATTTTTCGAAGCCCGCGGTCCTTAAAGCAAAGCTGGCGAAGGTTGCCGAAATAAGAACTGACCTTTTGCCATTGCAACCACAGGTAAAGGCGCTCGCAGATGAGGCTTTGGCCGAGGGCCGTGAGGTGGTTTTGGCGTCCGCATCTGACCTGTCTCAAGTAAGCCGCCTTGCACAGGATCACGGGCTAAGCGAACGCGTCTTTGCCAGTAACGGGGGCTCAACCTCAAGGGCGAGGCAAAGCGCGATGCTTTGGTCGATGCTTTTGGTGAGGGGGGATTTGACTACGCGGGAAACGAGCCGGCCGATATGCCGATTTGGAAAGCTGCGGACCGGGCTATTGTGGTTGGTGATAAGGCTTCAGTGGCGCATTTACGTGATCTGGACCACGATGTTCAGGAGATCACTATAGAGCAAAACCCGCGTGATTTACTGCGCGCGATGCGGCCTCACCAATATGTAAAGAACGTACTTTTGTTTTTGCCCATGCTGGCGGCGCGTGATTTTTCGTTTGGAT
>Ga0209137_1001824_pt1 | contig 19601 bp, 33 predicted proteins | sample SaaInl5LU_22_DNA_FD_184642 | JGI IMG/M metagenome (GOLD analysis project Ga0209137, IMG submission 184642) | Marine microbial communities from expanding oxygen minimum zones in the Saanich Inlet - ESP_105LU_22_DNA (SPAdes) (version 2) | ecosystem: Environmental > Aquatic > Marine > Intertidal... | reverse complement strand
GGTCGTATAATGGCATCAACAATAAATGCAGATACAAGTAATGGCCTTGTAATCACACCAGATACGTCTGGAGAATTGGAGTTACAATCTAATGGCACAACCGTATTAAAAGTAGACTCACCTACGGGTAGTTTAACTATTCCTGTAGGAACTACAGCTGAAAGACCAGTAAGTCCAGCAGTTGGGATGATGCGTTACAACACCACTGAAGCATACTATGAACAGTATGATGGTTCTGCATGGGTTGAAGCAGGTGGGTCAGCTTATGATGCTCCAACAACCTCTACAGGATTCTTTGCTTTACCTTCAGGAACAACCGCACAAAGACCAGTAAGTCCATCTACTGGGGACACAAGATATAATACTACTCTAGGTCAAATAGAGGTATATAACACTATAGGTGGATGGAAGATTGCTGGAGAAGCTGGAAATATTTACCCTTCTTACACTATATCCTATCTTGTTATTGCTGGCGGAGGCGGAGGTGGCTCTGGAGGTGGTGGTGCAGGTGCAGGTGGGTATCGTACTTCAACAGCATCTATAACACAAAATAGTGTTTATACTGTTACCGTTGGAGCAGGTGGTGCTGGAGGTACTAGCAATGCAAATGGAGGTTATGGCAATAATTCTGTATTTAGTGGTTCTGGAATTACAACAATAACATCTACACGAGGTGGAGGTGGTGGCGGAAGAGAAAAAGCTGGTGTTGCTGGTGGGTCAGGAGGTGGTTCTGGAATAAGTAGCTCTACACGAACTGGTGGTGCTGGAACTTCTGGGCAGGGAAACAATGGAGGAAGTAACTACGGTGCACAAAGCTTTGGTGCAGGCGGTGGAGGTGGTGCTGGAGCTGTTGGTTCAAATGGTGCTAGCTCAAAAGGTGGTAATGGTGGAAATGGTTTAGCTTCTTCAATAACTGGCTCTTCAATTACTAGAGCAGGTGGCGGTGGTGGTGGTCATTGGCAAAGCAATAATACAGCTCCTGGTGGTTCTGGTGGAGGAGGTACTGGAGGAGGAGCTACTGCAGGTTCTGGAACAGTTAATACAGGTGGTGGCGGTGGTGGAGGTAGAGCAGAAACTTATGCTGGTGGAGCAGGTGGTTCTGGAATAGTTATACTGTCAGTTCCTACAGCTAGTTATTCAGGAACAACTACAGGAAGCCCAACAGTAACTACATCGGGTGCTAACACTATTTTACAGTACACATCATCAGGAACTTACACAGCTTAAGGAAATATATGGCACATTACGCAAAAGTAAATAACGGGATAGTAGAACAGGTCATTGTCGCAGAGGCAGACTTCTTTGATAGCTTTGTAGACTCTAGTCCAGGCGAATGGCTACAAACGTCTTACAACACACACGCTAATCAACATCCAGAAGGCAGGCCACTACGAGGTAACTATGCTGGTATTGGTTATACCTATGATGCAATTAACGATGTATTCTATGCACCACAAACTTACCCGTCATGGACACTAAACGAAACTACATGGACATGGGATGCTCCTGTGCCTATGCCAACAGATGGCAATATATATGAATGGGATGAAGATACAACTAACTGGGTAGAGGTAACATTATGAGCATAACAATAAACGGCATAGGCTTTGTAGAAAACAGCATCACATTAGACCAAGACTACACATTGGTAGATGATAGAAATGCTATGACTGCTGGTCCTGTTACAGTAGCCGATGGAGTTACTATCACAATAGGTGATGGTTCTACATGGAGTGTCGTATAATGGTAACTAAAGTAAACGGAAATAGCACCAGTACATTTGGTGGTAACATTGATGTTACAGGAAATAGCACAAGTACATTCGGTGGTAATGTAGATGTTACAGGTAATGTGATAACAGATGCACCAGCGTTTAGTGTTTATGGTTCTGTTGCAACATCTGCAACTAATGGAACATGGACAAAATTAGTAGCTGATAATGAGCTATGGGATACAAATTCTTGTTACGATACAACAAATTATAGATTTACTCCAAATGTAGAAGGATATTATTTGTTATCAGCACATTTTTATATGGGAAATACAACAGGTGGGCGAGTTAGTAGAGTAATGAAAAATAGTGTAACAGAAGTATTAAGAGGTATGATAGGGGTTGGTGTAGCAAGTATTGGTAGTGATTCATCAGTAAATGGGTTAGTGTATGCAAATGGTACAACAGATTATTTTGAATATTATATATATCAATCATCTGGTTCTACAATATCTACAAATAATGCATCGCAATTAACATATTTTTCAGGCTTCCTAGCGAGGGCTGCATAATGACTTTATACGAAAAAATAATGGCTATCTATCCACAACTAGAACAACAAGACTTTTTAACAACTATTCACTTACAAAACGACAGCGATGGCAAAGGTGATTACATTAAAGAATGGAATCATCCTACATTAGCAAGACCAACAGATGAGGAACTTGCATGAGTACAGTAAAATCAAAAAAACTACAAGTCGGAACAGATGCTACAGCTACTAATAACTTTACTATCTACCAACCAGCTACACCTGACGGCACATTAAGAATAGGTGTAGGTAATGCTGATAGTCCTACAGAGGTAGGTCAGTTCAATGCTAATGGATATGTAGCAACTAAATCTCCAGCGTTTAGTGCTTATATATCTAGTACAAATCAAAGTGTCTCACCAGCAACATGGACAAAAGTAACATTAAATGCTAAACTTTTTGACACAACATCTGATTACGATAACTCTACTAACTATAGATTTACTCCATCCGTTAAAGGATATTATCAAGTTAATTTTGCATTAAGAGCAGATGCAACATCAAAAACTAGAGTTCATTGTGCATTACATAAAAACGGAAGTGTTTGGCATTATGGTGTTGGTAGTAGAGATAGCACGAGTTCTCCTACTTATGTTGCAGGAAATTCTTTAATTTACTTAAATGGCTCAACAGACTATATAGAAATGTATGGATATGTTAATGGAAGTTCAACATCATTTGCTGGAACTGACCAAAGATTTTCAACTTTTGAAGCATTCCTAGCGAGGGCAGCATAATGACATTATACGATAAAATTTTAGCAGTAAGACCTAACCTAACACAAGACGACTTTGCACCTGACACAGGCACAATCATGCTACAAAACGATAGCGATGGTAATGGTGATTACATCAAAGAATGGAATCATCCTACACTAGCACAACCGACAGAGGAAGAACTTAATGACAATTAGCATAAAACCTACAGCATCTGGTTCTACAATAGAGCAAGATGGTAGCACGATATTAACAGTAGATGGTAGTGGGAATTTAACTGTTGCTAATAACTTATCTGTTACAGGAACTGCACCTAGTATTGATGCACTATCTACAGCAACAGGTTCTGCACCTAGTTACTCTGCAAGAGCATGGGTAAACTTTAATGGTACAGGTACAGTAGCTATTCGTGCTAGTGGCAATGTTAGTTCTATAACGGATTATGGTACAGGTAATTATGGAGTAAACTTTACAACTGCTATGCCTGATGCTAATTATAGCCAATCTGGTTTTATTCAGCGAGATGATGATGGAACTACAAATACAGGATTTATACGCAGGGCTAATAATCTTTCTTTTCAGACTATAAATAATACTAGGATTATAGTCCAAAACCCTAATTTGGGTAACGTTGACCCTATTGTCGTCGCTGTTGCAGTATTTAGATAAGGAAAAAAATGAGAATAGTATATAAAACAACAGAAGGTGGTGTGGCAGTAATTATACCAACAGATACAATTGAAGCCTGTATGAAAGACATACCAGAGGGTGCAGAGTATCACATTGTAGAAGATTCAGAAGTACCATCAGATAGAACATTTAGGGATGCGTGGATATGGGAATAATAGTCAACATAGACAAAGCTAAAGACATCACAAAGGATAGGCTACGTGCAGAACGTGAGCCATTGCTTGAAGCACAAGATGTCTTGTTCCAACGAGCATTAGAATCAGGTGATGATACTACGGCTATCGTAGCAGAGAAACAAAGGCTTCGTGATATTACTAATCAGGTAGACAGTATGACTACAGTAGATGAATTGAAAGGAGCAAGTATTTAATGGCTAGCATTAAACTTAAGGGCGATACCTCGTTATACTGGATTAGACTTTCAGAACATACTGATCTGCTATCTAATGGTTATGTTGGGGTGTCTAATAATGTAGAGTATAGATGGAATCAGCACAAATCTTTTGCAACGAATGCTCATTTGTCTAATGCTATTAATAAATATGGCTGGGATAATTTAGTTAAGGAGGTAATACTAATTGCAGATGAAGCATATTGTTTAATGATAGAAAAACTATTAAGAGCAAAAGAAAACATTGGCTGGAATATAGCTATTGGTGGCGGGAAACCTCCAATATGTAAGGGTGGAAATGTATTATCCGCAGAAACAAAATCTAAAATATCTACAACAAAAACTGGTGTTAAATTAGCTGGTGCCAATCTTGAACGAGCAAAAAAACAAGCTGTTGAAATTGGTAAAGCAACTAGATTTAAAAAGGGCGTTGTTCATTCACCAGAGGTTATTGCTAAAATGTCCAAATCTAGAATTGGAAGAAAATTATCCGAAGAAACAAAAGAAAAAATAAGGCAAAAACGTATAGCATACTGGAAAAGAATTAAGGAGCAAATTTAATGGCAAGCATTAAACTTAAGGGTGATGTGTCTGGTGAGCTAACGATACAAGCACCTAGTGTTGCAGGTACTAATACATTAGACCTTCCTGCAAGTAGCGGTACACTGCTAACAACAACTGGTAATGGTTCTCAATTAACAGGACTACCTAACTCTTACGCAGGCACAAAGAACCTTATCATCAATGGTAATATGAGGATTGACCAGCGTAATGCTGGGGCTAGTGTTACTCCTACTAATGGTAGTTTTGTAACAGATAGATTTAGACAGTTATTGTCTGCTGCTAGTAAGTATACAGGTCAACAAGTAACAGACGCTCCTAATGAATTTACTAGTTCTTTAAAATTAACTTCTTCATCTGCATATACAGTAGGTTCTGCTGAAGTTTTTGGAGTAGAACAAAGAATAGAAGGAAATAATATTTCTCATTTAGCTTGGGGAACTGCTAATGCCAAAGATGTAACATTATCTTTTTGGGTTAAGTCTAGTTTAACTGGAACATTATCAGGTGCGGTATCAAATAATACAGATGCAGCATATCCTTTTGACTATACTATATCATCTGCTGATACATGGGAAAAGAAAACAATCAATATTAGTGGTCCTACTATTGGAACATGGTTAACAACAAATGGTGTTGGAATAAGTGTTAAATATATGATAGGACTTGACCCAGCTGGAACTTGGGCAAACACACCAAATGTTTGGGCTGCATCAAATGGATTTGGAGCGACAAGTCAAAATGTTGATATTGTTGGCACATCAGGAGCTACCTTCTACATCACAGGTGTACAACTAGAAGTAGGTGATACAGCTACAGACTTTGAACACCTACAATACGGACAGCAGTTAGCATTATGTCAGAGGTATTTTGAACCATTAATAAATGACTCTTTAAACTATAATAGTGGACAAATAGTTGGTAGTTCTTATAATACAACAAGAAATTTTGTAATGATATGTATGAAAGAAATTAAAAGAGCTGCTCCTACTATAGTTGCTTCTGGTGTTGGTGGCAATATTCTTCAAAATAATACAGCAAAAACAGTAACTGGTATAAATTTTACATACCCTAACCTTTATAGTGTTGGACTTGACTTTACTGCTTCTGGTACTCAAGGAGCTGCTTTTCATTATGACCCTTCAGCAACAACAGTAATAACAGCAGATGCGGAGCTATAATTATGTATAAAAAACTAAAAGATATAACAGGTACTAAAGAAGCAAAGGTAATACAAAGAATAATTGATAATGCTTTTATTCCATTTGATGAATCTAATCGTCATTACCAAGAATACCTAGAATGGGTAGCAGAAGGAAATACACCAGAAGAGGCTGATTAATGTTTGGCTTTCAATCATTCTCGGAAGCTCCTTATAGTACCGTAGGTGGAGCAGTTGCCAAACTAGGCTCTGCATCTATCACAGGTGTAGGCACAGTTGTAGCTGATGCGTTAAGGGTTAGGACATCTTCTGGCTCTATATCTGCTACTGCTACAGTAACGGCTGATGGACTAAAAATATTACTTGGCTCAGGTAGCATTACAAGCACAGCGTTACTAACGGCATTAGGCGGTTTAGAAGTTGGTGCATCAGGTGCTATCACAGGCCAAGCTACAGTAACCGCTAACGCTGTTTACATAGCATTTGGTAGTGGTGATATAAGTGGTGCTGCAACGCTCACAGTAGCTCTCTCAGGCTCTATTATCTATGCTGATGCTAGCATATCAGGTGAGGCTACATTAACAGCTGAAGGGCTTAGAATACGCCTTAACGATGCAAGTATATCTGGTACTGCAACCGTATTTGCATTAGGCGGATTTACTGCAATTGGTACTGCAAGTATAGAAGGGGTAGCAACATTAACATCATCAAGCTCTATAACAAGGTTTGCTGATGCTTCTATAAATGGCGTAGGTACAGTAACAGCACTAGGCACAATACTGGGTGAAGAATGGACTGATGTGGTATATGACGTAGAAGCATGGACTACTACCGCTCCTGGAAGTAGTGTTTGGACAGATTCAACAGTAGGTGATAACGATTGGAAATTAAAGGGATAACACATGGCAAAAACTAAAGTATCAGAATGGGATTCAAATGCTTCTGGCAATACCGATATTAATGGTATTAACATAAATGAAGGGTGTCCTCCTTCTACCATAAACAATGCTATTCGTGAAACAATGGCACAAGTAAAAGATTTAGTAGATGGTTCTAGTGGTGATAGTTTAACTAACTCTGGAACATTAACCTCATCAGGGACACTAGCAGTTACTGGTAACTTTACTGTTGACGGTAACTCTGGTACATCTGGCCAGTTCTTAACATCCGTAGGTAGTGGAGCAACCCCAACATGGACAACATTAGTTGCATTTGTATCTGGCATGATTATGTTGTGGTCAGGCAGTGAAGCATCTATTCCTGCTGGATGGGTTCTTTGTGACGGCACAAACAGTACGCCTAATTTACAAGATAGATTTGTGGTTGGAGCTGGAAATACTTATGCTGTTGATGTTACTGGTGGTAGTGCAGATGCGGTAGTGGTAAGCCATACTCACTCTACTACTGTATCAGACCCTGGTCATTTTCATGCTTACACAAGTTCAAACAGTCCATATACTGGCTCTGGAACAGGAGGGGTTGGTGGGGGATCAGCTCAAAACTTTCCTGCTACTAACGGAGCAAATACTACATCTAAAACAACTGGAATTTCAGTAACAGCAAACGCTACAGGTGTTAGTGGCACTAATGCTAACTTACCTCCTTACTATGCACTCTGTTACATTATGAAAACTTAATGGAAATAATAGATAATTTTTTAACAGAAAAAGATTTTGAGGTTATAGAAAAAGTAATTTTAAGCGAAGATTTTGCTTGGTATTATAACGATTCAGTTTCTTATGAAAATGATGGAAAAGATTTTTATTTTACTCATATGGTTTATAACCACAACGGAGTAAGGTCGCATCTTTATGAAGCATTAACGCCATTTTTAAATAAGTTAAACATAAAAACATTAGACAGAATTAAAGTAAATTTGTACCCAAAAACAGATGTTGTTGCTCATCACAACAGCCATGTAGATACAGACTACCAACACAAAGGGGCAATTCTTTATATGAATAGTAATGATGGATTAACTGTACTAAAAGACAAAAGTATTAATAGTATTAAAAATAGAGTTTTATTGTTTGACCCAAGTAAGCCTCACAATAGCACTACTTGTACAGACAAAAAATACCGTATAAACATTAATGTGAATTATTTATAATATGTCAAATCAAAGAATCCAGTTTACTGAATGGCTACCAGACCAGCCTGCTAATGCAGGCTCACTGAATGATGCTAAAAACGTATTCCCTGTAGCTATAGGATATGGAGCATTTCCTAGTGCAGAAGATTACTCTAACGCTGCTAGCGAACCGTTAAACGCTATCTTTGTTGCTAAGTATGGTGACAACGTACAAGTATTTGCTGGCGGTGCAACCAAGTTATTCTTAATGGATAACACCACACTTAACCTAAACGATGTATCTAAAGCTGGTGGCTATGGTGGCAATAGCACATGGAAGTTTGAACAATTTGGGCAGGTAGTATTAGCATCCAACAACTCTGAAAAAATACAGGCATGGACTGTTGGCGTTTCTACAGCATTTGCTGATGTTAGTGCTAATGCACCTGTAGCAAAAGATATCGCTACTGTTAGGGACTTTGTATTTGCAGGGAATATTGCAGGTGGGTCAGATTCTAACAAAGTACAATGGTCTGATATTAACGATGAAACCGATTGGGTATCTGGATCTACATCACAGTCTGACTATCAGATTATTGCTGATGGCGGTAACGTACAAGCAGTAACAGGTGGTGAGTTTGGTATTATATTTTTAGAAAAGACATTGGTGCGTGCATCTTATGTCGGCTCTCCACTATTCTTTCAGTTTGATACTATTTCTAGTGGCCTAGGCTGCTTAGAGGGTAACTCGGTAGCACAGTACGGAGCATTAAGTTTCTTCTTATCTGATGACGGATTCTATAGCACCGATGGTCAAACAATTAATGGTATTGGTACAGAAAAAGTAGATAGGTATTTTTTTGATGATGCTGACCTAAACCAAATTAACACGATTAGTGCAGCAGTTGACCCAGTTAAAAACTTGGTTGTATGGAACTATGCTAATACGCAAGGTAGTAGAAGTATCCTTATCTATAACTGGCAATTACAGAAATGGTCAAGAGCTGAAACTATATCCGATGTAGTTGGTACTATTGCTTCTACAGGGGAAACATTAGAAGGCTTGGTATCTAATCTTGGGTATAGCAATATAGATACTATGCCTGCATCATTAGACTCACGGCTATTTATTGGTGGTAAGTTCTTATTTGCAGGAGCTAAAGATACTAAAGTTGCTATATTTACTGGCACAGCTATTACCCCTCAGCTTATAACCACAGACGTAGAGGTAGGTTATAACTCTGTAGCAACCCTAGCAAGACCACAGATAGACAATGGTACTGCTAACGTAGCCGTAGCAAGCCGTAGAGAGCTTGATGACACGATTGAGTTTAGTGCTTATGTACCAGCTAGTTCAGAAGGTAGATGTAGCTTAAGAAGCTATGGTAGGTATCACCGATTCTCTGTACAGCCTACAGGAAACTGGACAACTGCTATGGCAGTAGACGTAGAGTTAAAACCACAAGGTAATCGTTAATGACTAGGATGTATCGTAAGCTACCATTTCAAGGTGGTGACCCACGTTTAGTTGCTGAAGTGGTGAACAACTTGGTAGAAGGCAAGTCTAACAATAGTGGGGAGATTACGCTCAACACAGGCGGAGCTACTACGACAACACTGTTTAACGAACGTATAGGCTTTGAGTCTATTATACTTCTTGCACCATTAAGTGTTGCTGCAGCTGGAACTGGTGTACAGCTTCCTCATGGATTATTTGAACACGATACAACACAAAACTTTCTTGCTAATACACCTACTAGAGTTGCTTTAGGAGTAGCAGAAAGTGCTTATGCTATGTCATTAGCAAGCGATATAGTTACAGTGGATTACGCAGGATATTATGATATAACATTTGAGGGAAGGTTTAATAATCCCTTATCTCAAATTCATAATGCTTATTTGTGGTTTAGAGTAAATGGTGTAGATGTTCCTCACACCGCAGCATCTGTAACTGTTCCAGATAAACAAGGCTCAATAGAAGGTGCTGCTTACTTAAACTTAACACATCCTTTGGATTTAAACGCTAACGATTATGTAGAAGTTTATTGTGCTGTAGATAATGCTAATGTAGCTTTAACTGCATTTCCTGCACAGACAACACCTCCTGACCTTTACGCCAGACCTAGCATACCTTCCTCAACACTAGAGTTAGTTATGCACTATCCATCACAGGTAAGCGGTTCTACTGGATTACCTTATATTAGTGACAGACAAAAAGGTCAGGCAACTATAACCCACTTGCCTAACAGTGTGGCAGATAATACCTTTGGGTATATAATAGTAGGGTAATCAACCAACCAATTTAGTCTTATGAACTTATACATCGTACCAACAACTCATGTACAGCAATACTGGCATTTAGCAGAACCATTACTACAACTAGCATTAGATAAAGGTAATGGAGAATTTACCCCTGAGCAATTAAAGTTATTAGTAGCACAGGGCCAACAACAACTATTGTTATTAATGAAAGAAGATAAAGTGCATTGTGCTTTAACAGTGCAGTGGATTATGTATCCTAATATTAGGGTAGCATATATTACTTATATTGGTGGAAAGAACACCAAAGCAGGATTTGAACAATTTAAAGATTGGGTCAAAAACAATGGTGGTACTTGTATCAGAGGTGCTACTAAGTTTGAAAGTATAGCTAGACTGTGGAACAGACTGTATGGCTATGAAAAAATATATACATTAATGGAGCTTAAACTATGAACGACTACTTCCCAGAACTAGATGGTAACCAATCCATTGACAATGGAAAGATGGGTAGAAAACTATTTAAAGGTGGTGGGGGTGGAGGTACGTCTACTACTGAGCAGAAGATTGATCCAGCTATACTTCCTTATATTACCTATGGTTTGGAAGAAGCTAAAGGTCTGTATCAAGGAGGAGCTCCTGAATACTATCCGGGTCAAACTTATGTTGATCCTTCAGCACAAACAACATCAGCATTAGGCCTGGCTGAGTCAAGAGCTTTATCAGGTAATCCATTATTGCCAGCAGCACAAGGGCAACAATTAAGCTCTATACAAGGTGATTATCTTTCAGCTGGAAACCCTTACTTTGCAAATATGATGAGTGCAGCAGCAGCTCCAGTTATATCAGAATATGAAAAGGCTACACAAAATATTAACAGTAATGCTTCACAAGCAGGAAGATATGGCTCAGGTGCTCAAGCACAAATGCAATCAGATGCTACTAGCAATCTAGCAGATGCTTTATCTAGACAAGGAGCTCAATTGGCATACCAAAACTATGGCCAAGAAAGAGGATACCAAAACCAAGCAGTTGCTAACGCTCCGCAACTAGCACAGGCTGATTATGGAGATATTAATCAATTAATGAATGTAGGTAAAACAAAAGAAGCGTATGATCTTCAAGCTTTGCAAGGTGATATTGCTAGATATGACTATGGACAAAATGCTCCACAAGCTCAATTAAACTCTTACTTATCCGCTGCTTACGGAGCTCCTACACCTACCAATAGCACTACGACTCAATCAGGAGGTGGAAAATAATGGCTTTTGTTCCTTACATGGTAGGCGGTTATGCAGTAGATAAACTAATGGGTGGTGATGGTACTAAAGGTGCTTTACTAGGTGCTGGAGGCAGTTTCTTGCCTAGTATGCTAGCAAGTGGAGCTGGAGCAGCAGGTGGTGCATCAGCAGCAGCAACTACTGGAGCAGCAACAACAGCAGCATCAAATACTATGCCTTTATTAATGTCAAAGTCAGCAGCAATGGGTGGAAGTGGTGCTGGTCTTGGTTCATCATTAACAGGTCTTTCTGGTTACGGTACTGTTAATCCATTAACAACAGGTGGCTTTAGTGAAAGCATTAGCCCTTTTACACAGCTTGGATCTCCAGTAGGTCAAAGCACAGGATTTTTGGGTCAAGAAATATCTAACCAAGCAATGAACTCAGCTTTGACAGGCGGTAAAGGACTTCTTGAAACTGGATTAGAAAATACGTTGATTGATGATGGTTTAGGTTATTTAGGTAGAGGAAAAGATTTTATTGACGAAGGGTGGGCAGACATGACTACACGAGACAAGATGGGGTCTGTTAATATGGCAAATCAAGCAGTAGAAGCACAAACACAGGCTCAAGATATGATTGTTCCACCCCCTAGGCCAATAGAGAGAAGAAATCCAAACCCAACGCCAAGTGCTCCTTTGGTTACACAAGTTCAAGGATTGCAACAAATGGCTCCACAGCAAATGATGGGTCAATTAAGCCCCGAAGATCAAATGAAATACTACTCATTACTAAATAGCGGACAATAAGGAAAACATTATGGCATGGTATGACGACATATTAAATAAAGCAAAGGGCATGGTTCCTGAAAATACCAATATATTTGGTGCATCGCCAAATCCTAATTTAAAAACAATGTACGATATGGGATTATTAGGACAGGATAGTTATCAAAATATAATAGATAAAGCTAACAAGCAGTCTATGTTTCAAGGATTATTAAATACAGGGCTATCTTATGTAGCACAGCCTAAAAATCAGAATTATGGTAGCTTTGTTCCTTATGCAGCCAAAGCTCTTATGTCTGGATCAGCTGCTGCCCAACAACCTTATGATCAAGTATCTAAAAATGCATTAACTTTTGCTACATTACAAGATTTAAAAAGCAAGCGACAACTTGCAGAAAAAGAAGCAAATAAAATAGACTCTCCTTTTAGTAAACCAAATCCATTGGACTTAACAGACGAATCTAGAAAAGCTTATCAAGAATCAAAAACACCACAAAATCCTCAAGGAGACATAACTTTATTAAGAAAAATTCCTACTCCTGCACCAGATACTAGAGTTAAGCTTACAAAACTATTAGCCGATAGAGATAATTTAGATAAAACTTCTCCAAATTACGCTAAAAATTATCAATTTTATACTGAAAATATTAATAAAGAAATTAACTACGCCCCTCCTATAGTTGATATGGGAACACAAGAAACTGGCCGTCAGAAAAAATACGGAGAAGCTCAAGGTACAAAGTTTTTTGAAACAGATCAGAAATTTGTTGAAAGTGGTCCAAAAGCATTAGATCAGTTAAATAAAACTAATAGGGCTTTAATATTAGCCAATAAACCAGGAAGAAAAGAAGGAGCTTTAGCTGGACTTAAATTATTGGGAGAAAAAGCATTTGCAGCTTTTGGCGGAACTCCAACTAAAGCAGCATTAGATTCTATTTCAGATACTGAGTTACTTAACTCAACGCTTTCTAGCGATGTATTTCCTTTGATTGGTAAGCTTGAAATTGGTGCAAGAGGTATTGATACGCCAGCAGAAAGAGATTTTTTACAAATGGCTTTTACTGGTAATATGACTATGAGTAACGAAGCTTTAACAAAGTTAACTGCAATTAGACAAAAGTACGAATTATCTACATTGCAAGATTTTAATGAAGGAATTAAGGATAAAAGATTTTCAGAGGAAGGAGAGTATGGCAGAAAGGTTAAGCCAATGACATATAAATTTGAGCCAATTGCTGTAATGGATCCATCTACAACTGACTTATTATACAAAAATGAAAATCAATTTGAGTTAGATGGTGGCGTTATAGTAAATGGTTATGGTCCAAAAGAAAATCAAATCTTTATTGATACAAAAGGATATGTACATAAAATGGATGGCGAAGGAGAAATGAGCTTGCTAGGACCACTTAATAAATTGGGGGTAGAATTTTAATGGCAAAAATTCTTAAAATAAATGGAAAAAAAGTTTCTTTTGATGATGAAGAAAATATAAGATTTACTATTGATCCAATAGAAGTAAGTCCTGATGAAGAAGAGCTTAAAGAGACAAAAAAAAGTTCTAAAATAATAGCAACAAGAAAAGTACCTGTAGCCCCTAGAATGGAAAAAGAAATAGCCCCAGAAAGAGATGCGTTAACAGCAACAGGAAGAAAGCTTAGCTCATTTGCTAGAGGAGCTGTTGTTCCGTTAACAGGTGTTACTGTTGGGGGCATGCTTGGTGGACCTCCCGGAGCCATTGCTGGAGGCTTTGCTTTGCCAGCAGCTGAAGGTGTTGCTACGCTTTTAAATAAACTAGGCTTAGATGTTGGTTCTCCAACCCAGATGGTTCAATCAAAATTAACTGATCTTGGATTCCCTGTTCCAGATACTTTAGGAGAAAGATCATTTGAAAGTGCTGGAAATTTTATGGGAAATGTAACTGGTCAATTACCAGCTTTAGCTAAGCTATCAACTACAGCAACAACTGAGTTAGGAAGAGGTCTTGCTAAACAGCTATCTCAAAGCCCAGGAAGACAAGCTATTTCAACAATCCCGGCAGGATTAGCTACACAGTATACAAGCGAAAAGACTGGCAGCCCAACTGCTTCTATGGTTGCTGGAGTAGTAGCAGGAGCTCCTGCTTATTATAAAAGCCCAAAACCTCAACAAGTTAATAAAGATGCTTTAGAGGCTGTTGCAGAAAGAAGCTATAAAACTGCTGAAAGCATAGGATTTAAAATTGATAGCAATATATTTAAAGACAGAATGAGTAAAATTGCTTCTGAGTTAAGGCCTTTAGGATTTGCAGAAGATGTAGCAACTCAATTCCCTAAATTAAGTGCAGCAGTTTCTCAGCTTAAAAAGCAAAATGCTCCGATAGATTATCAGGAAATTAAAGCATTAAGAGCTATAATAAAAACAGCAAAATCTTCATCAGATCCAAGCGAGTCTAGATTAGCTAGTGAATTGCTAGACAAGTTTGATGATTACATGATGAATATCACAGCATCTGATATGTCTAAAACTCTTTTAAAGACAAAAAGTGGATCAAAGGTTAAGGTAGGAAGACCGTCTAAAAATGTAAAAGAGGCAATGGAAATTAGAAAAGAAGGTGATATTGCTTATGCCAAAATTAAAAAAGGTGAAATTTTTGAAGATATATTAGAAAAATCAAATAGAGAGCCTGCAACTAAAGCAAACACAATAGTTAATGAGCTTAAAAAAATAGTTAATAATAAACAAAAGCTTAGGTATTTTACTAAAGCAGAACAAGCTGCAATTAAAAAAGCATCAGAAACAAAAAATATGAAAGCTATATACAGTTTATTTTCTAAAATTAATCCTAGAGGCGGAATAGGGGTAAGTGGAGCTGCGGTCGGTGGATATTTAGCCCCGGAAGTTGTTATTCCAGCATTACTTGCTGGAGCTGGATCAAAAGCAAGACTTAGTTCATTAAGAGAACAAGATTTGCAAGGAATTATTGATCTTATAAGAAGTGGTGGGAAGCCAAACTATGCAACATCTCCAGCAAACATATCTGCATTAAAAAATATATCGTCTGGCTTGCTAGCTACTGAAGAAAACTAATGTGGCAAGAACTTACACTCCCCCCAATCAATTTATATAACGCACCTAAAGGAAAATAATGGCATCAACTAACCAAGTACATGAAGTAAAAGCAGACTTACATACGCATGAAGAAGTTTGTGCCATTCGTTATGAAGGCATTAATGCAAGGCTTGCTAGGATGGAAAAGATTATCATGGCAGTATTTGCAGGCATAGTATTCCTATTAATAAAAGTATTGATTAGTTTAGGCGGGCTATGAAAGAAACTACCGTCATCATTTGTTTTGCAATCGTATTATTATGGAGCTACTGCTATGCCGTCCTTGTTCATGCGTAAGATTTTTCTTGCAATACTAACCCTACTAGCAGTGCTACCTATTAGCCCTGTTATTGCTTGTATATTATATGGATGGATTTACTAATGAATCATATCAACACTTTTCTAAAAAGACTTTCTGAATCTACTACCTCTTGCATGGTTATGATGACACAAGGCAACCTATTAGCTATTACAATGTATCACTGGCAAAAAGCATTACAGGTTGGAGTCATTGCTTCTATAGCTACAGTAGCATTAATTATATATGGAAACAAAAGTTTATCAGATAACAAGTTTGCTATGGCAGGTGCTATTGGATTCTTTACCGCAGTAGCCGATATGATGACTCACCCTACACACTTTGGTGGACCATCTACCGAAGCTATTGTTACTGGCGTAGGTGCAGGACTACTATGCCTTACTATGTCTAAAGTATGGAGTAAATAATGTTATCAGCCCTAATAGCACCAGTCGCAGCAATACTAGATAAGTTTATACCTGATGCCGACACTAAACAAAAACTAGCCTTTGAGATATCTACACTAGCAGAGAAACAAGCTCATGAGATAGCCATAGCACAGATAGCAGTGAACAAAGAGGATGCTAAAGGTGCATGGTTTCAAGCAGGATGGCGACCAGCGGTTGGATGGGTATGTGTAGCAGGATTTACTATTAACTTTCTTGTATCGCCTTTATTACATCCTTTAGGTATAATAGTACCACAGGCTGATACCTCTACTATGCTACCAGTCTTAATGGGTATGCTTGGATTAGGCGGATTACGTTCATACGAAAAGAAAAACGGATTAACTAAATGACAAGGTTAACACCTCACTTTACATTAGAAGAGTTTACTTTTAGCCAAACGGCTGCAAGGAAAGGTATAGACAACACTCCTCATGAAGGAATACTGGACAACTTATGCGTACTAGCAAACGGAATGGAAGATGTTAGAAACTTACTTAACGCACCCATACATGTGTCTTCTGGTTATCGCTGTATTGAACTTAACGATTTATTGGGCAGCAAAAGAACCTCTCAACACACTCAAGGTCTGGCTTGCGACTTTACATCTAACGCTTATGGCAGTCCTCAAATTATTTTTGCTGATATTATTACTTCCGACATTCCTTACGACCAGCTTATTCTTGAGTTTGATAGGTGGATTCATATCTCTTTCGTTGAAGATGGCGGAACTCCTAGAAAACAAGCGTTAATTATTAATGGCGAAGGAGCAATGATTTACCAAAAACCATGAAAATATTAGTATTGGATATAGAAACATCTCCACATACAGGATTCCATTGGGGACTCTGGCAACAAAACATTAGTATTAATCAACTTATTGAAGCTTCTACGGTTCTTTGTTGGGCAGCCAAATGGGTAGGTGAAAAGAAAGTGCACTTTGCCAGCATTATGGAATCATCTCATAAAAAAATGATTAAAGAAGTGCATCAATTGGTAGACGAGGCAGATGCAGTTATTACTTACAACGGCAAACGATTTGATATGCCAACACTTAATCGTGAGTTTTTACTACAAGGCCTAAACCCTCCAAGCCCTTACAAAGACATAGATCTGTTAAACACAGCCAGGGGTAAGTTTAGATTTGCTAGTAACAAACTAGACTATATTGCCCAAGAGCTTGGCATAGGCCAAAAGACTTCACATCAAGGTATGCCGTTATGGATTGAGTGCATGAGTAAGAATCCTAAAGCATGGAAATTGATGAAGAAATATAACTGCAATGATGTAGTATTAACTGAGCAGGTATATGAAAAACTAAAAGGCTGGATTCAAGTTCATCCTAACCACAACGTCTTCTCTACAACTGGTGCAGTGTGCATGAATTGTGGCAGTAACAAACTACATAAAAGGGGAACATCTCGGACTCTAGCAAAAACATTCGTAAGAGTACAATGTCAATCTTGCGGAAAATGGGGAAAGCTAAACGATTCCAAGAGATTAGGATTGCAGTCGGTTACCAACATCTAAAGAAGGTTAAAATGGATATACAACAAATAGCAGAGCACATGGTAGGAAAAACTATAGAAGCCGTAGATGTAGTATACGGAGAAGATACACTTATTATTTTTCTAGATGATGGATCTGATATAGAGTTAATAGTTGACTCTATTCATGCTAATGTGCCTGATTTAGACGATTAAACACCTTTCCTGGCTTGTCCTGAGCACCGTGGTGAGGTTTTCTTTATTCATGTGATGGGTAACTTAAATAAATCTTTTTGCTTTAACATATAGCTAGGGTGACTTCCATTAACAAAAGTTGCTTTTTTAAATAAATTATCAGAATCAATCCATCCCACAATATCTCCTCCATCATCATGCAATATTACTTGCACATAATAATCGCAAGGCTTTTGTTTATGATATTCAGTTATATAAATATTTCCATTAGGGTTTCTTGTTGATTTAACATCTATTGACTTATTGTTCCAATGTAAATCTATAGGATTCTTTTTTTCATTTATAGAAAAATCAGGCATAACATTCAAATATTGTGCCACTATATACTCGCCTTTAAACCCATCTATATCCATGTCGTATTTATCTTGCTTACTTACTTGCCTATCATAATTAAATTGCATTGCATTTTTTCTTCTAACTGTTCCAAAAATGTCGCATAACATTAACTCATGCCTATTTAATTTTATATTAAGCATATATCCTACGACTAGCCATTGTTAATAAGTTATCCATAGCTAAATCTAATTTCAGCTCATAGTACACAGGCTTCTTACTTTTTAACCACCTAGCATAGATAGCTTCTCGTTGCTCCTTAGGCAAGCTATGTATAATAGCGTTTAATGTAATAACATTCTTATTATCTGCATCACTAATCATATCATCAAAAGCTTCTGAAGACTCTCCACCACTGGCCATGCCTAATGCTTTGCTAGGATAGCCAAGTCTGTTGTTATCATGCTTCATAAATTCAGACCAATCTTCTAGCAGCACCATCAATCTTTCAATTCTCATTCAGATCCGCCTTCGTATACAGGATTGATACCATTGCTAGAAAAGTTTTCATAACCACTTTTTGTCCGGTAACTGATATTTGGAAAATCATCTACCTTATGTTGTTTTTTTGACATTATTGTAAACTGATCTACTGCACCCTGATGATTAAAGATAGCATCTAACCCACATCGCATAGGAAGTTTATAAACCGTATGCTTATGTTGCTTTTCACTTATCAAAATTTCAGAAGTAACTAAAGTCCTAATAACAGCAAATACTGACTGATAATTCATGCCTATCTCATTAGCTATTTGTGCTGTATGTTTTTTTTCTTCGCCTATAGAATCTAATATAAGTTGAGCTAAATTCCTTCTCTTTATCTTTCTTCCATCATCAAACGTAAAAAAATAATCACTATCTTGTGCTGCTAGTCCTTCTGCCATATCAATCTCCTTAACTGATGTCTACAATTCTACTAACCCACTTGTTGTCTTTCTTATGCCACCCTTCAACAATAATCTTCCAGTTAGCATCCCTTAGATGAGGGATAGCATCGCTGTCCTCCATCTTCTTTACCCTTGCACTAATGTTGCTATAGCTAGTGACTTGGATTCCTACGGTGTTACCTTTGCTATCTATTGCCAACAAATCTATGATGCCAAAAAGGTCTTGGCGTATCTTTGCAAAAGCATTCCATCTTTCTACTATAGAAACTAAAGGATAATCACCACTATCCCTTAATCTTTTTAAGGTTCGCTGCGTTGGGCTTATGGCCATTTTGTTTCCCTTCAAATTGTTTATCGTTTGGTTTCTGACCGAAGATCCGATCCCAGTTATCTTGTAGCTTTTTGTCTGTTACTAATCCTGCTGGCCTTCTACCACTACCTTTCCCCATCACAACTCCTTTTCATTTTGCATTCGTCAATAATATATTTGTGTTTAAAGTCTTCTGGTAAATTTATGTTTTCTTTGTGTAAGCATCGTGTTTCTTTTGGTGTTTCAGGTATATGGTTTTTTATATACTCATGGGCTTCAATGCAAGACTTAAATGTGCCAACATAATGCTCGTCAAGACAACAGCTATTATTCCC
>Ga0209137_1001812_pt1 | contig 19692 bp, 14 predicted proteins | sample SaaInl5LU_22_DNA_FD_184642 | JGI IMG/M metagenome (GOLD analysis project Ga0209137, IMG submission 184642) | Marine microbial communities from expanding oxygen minimum zones in the Saanich Inlet - ESP_105LU_22_DNA (SPAdes) (version 2) | ecosystem: Environmental > Aquatic > Marine > Intertidal... | reverse complement strand
AAAATAAAGTATAGTAGAAAAAAAGTAGAGTATAAAAATTAGAAAAAGTCTTTTCGCTAAATTCAGTATAAATAATATTTGTTGTAATTCTATACATTAATAAATTAAAGAGCCGTATCTTTTTTTTACTGGGAAAAATGACAACAACAAACGCCATACCTGAAAAGTTTTCATCAATCATGATTGACTTTGTTAATGACTTGAATCGAACATTTCCGGAATACAAATCAAAATGGTGGGTATATAGCGAGGATACTACTCCCGATGGATGGGTTGATTTGTACAATTATTGTTTAACCATATATCCGGAGAGATTTTTCGACATTTTATATCAAAATGAAGAATTATTCAGTTCGACAAATATGCATAATACGAATTTCTTACCCAATGTTGATTTCAAATTATTATTTACAACAGAAGGGGTAAGTGAAAATACCAAGAACGTTTTATGGAAATATTTGCAATTAATATTATTTACTGTGATTGGAAATGTAAAAGACAAACAAGAATTTGGAGACGCCAGCAATTTATTTGAGGGTATCGATGAAGAAGAATTGCAATCTAAATTAACGGAGGCAATGGGAAGTTTAGGAGATTTTTTCAAGAATATGGAAAGTTCTTCTACTGATGCCGATGATGAAGATTTATCTGATGAAAATATTAAAAAAGCACAAGATGCAATGAATGATTTATTTGAAAAAATGGGAACGGCTATGAACGGCGATGACAATGAAAATGACGATAATAATAAAAACGGAGAAAATGCAACTGAAAACCAAGACACGAACAGTAGCAATGGGTATCAAAATAGTATGCCTAACCCGGATGATTTACATAATCATTTACGGGGGTTATTTGGGGGTAAATTAGGTAGTTTAGCACAAGAATTAGTAGATGAGTTAGGTGGAGACATTGAATCCACATTGGGAATTAACGCGAATGACTTTGGTGAAAACGCGGCACCAACAGACATATTAAAAAAATTGATGCGCAATCCCGACAAGATTATGAAATTAGTACAAAAAGTCCAAGGGAAATTTCAAGATAAGATGAATTCAGGGGATTTATCACAAGAAGATTTAATGAAAGATGCAGGTGAAATGTTACGAAAAATGAAGGAAATGGGCGGTGGTTCCAAGCAAATGCACGAAATGTTCCAGAACTTAGCCAAAACTATGGGTGGATCCGGAGGTTTTGGAAAAAATATGAAAATGGATACAGGTAAATTAGATCGTATGATGAAATCACAAGAGACAAAAGATCGTATGCGTGCAAAACTCGAAAAACGAAGACAAGAGCAAACCTTTCAATTAGAAAGCAATAGTACAAATAATCAGCTTGTATATAGACCAGATGGTGTAGAAAAGGCAGAAAAAACGAAAATATCAGAAGCCCAATTAGAAGAGTTATCCAAAGACTTTGCTTCAATGGAACCCAAACAAAATAAAAAGCAACCCAGTACAAAAAAGAAGTCCTCGAAAAAGAAGAACAAGGCGAAGTAAAAAATGTAGCATACAAATAGACCCAAAATATAAATAACATAGTATAATGTTTTTTACTATTGTGCATGTTATATGCATAATAGTTTCCCAATCACTATAGATTGTTGTCATCATCATCGTCAAAATCGTCGTCTTCGTCATCAAAATTGATGTCCGTTAAACCGGCAAACAAGTCAGGTGTATATTTAGACCGATCGTTATACTTTTGTTCTTCTAATATGGCTTCTGCTACAATAAGACGCCCATGTTGATTTAAATAGGGACATTCTAATTGTTTTATCATTTCCAACATTTCTAAATATTCCCGGATTTTATCTAGATCCTGTAAAAAGGTATCACGGTCAGTTAGATTATAAGTAGGCAATGGATATCGCATATCGGCTCCTTGTTCAGCATACGAACCTGTATATGGGGAAATCAATGATGCTTTCGATGTTTCTTGTAATCGGTTAAACAAATAGTAAGGCACTAGACGCATTAGTACTTTAGGGTACATACATGTATATGTATTTCGAACAGTTTCTATATACTTATTTACAAAGTGTTTTTTCTACGATGACCATTTTTTCAAAAGCAAGGATTTCATTTCGGACTTGTCATGTTCCAGTTTTTTGATTTCATTAAGCAAATAATCAATTGTATATAATGGATCAACCTCAGATGTACGTTTTTTCCTCAATAATTCTTGATCAATGTCATATTTATCCGCAAAACAATACGTAACCAAATCTGAATTAATGACAAATGGATTAATATCACCCTGATAATGATATATAATGACATTTTTCAAGTATTCGTCGTTATCTACTGGATCTTTTAAATTCCATTCTAATAAGGTCTTTATACTAATGACCTTTTCCAACACATCTAAATAGTTGTACTTAACGGCAAAAAAGGACAAGGCTCTTGCGATTTTCCCCCTTGAGTTTTCCGCTGGAATAAACGTTTTCGTGTGTTTATTTGTAATCATTAAATATCCTCGTTTGGTAAATAATTCGGTTTCATTGGTCACTACATCTCCTTTCATATCTAAAATACGAATATTATCGTCTAATTTTGCAACACTGCTATCCACATATTTGAAATTCTGACGATACGTATTCAATTTCATATTACATAAATACAAATGATGTAAATCGGATTTCATTTGACTTTTACGTGTATCGTTTTTGAAAAACGATTGTGGAAATATATGTTCTACATTTGTAGATCGAGTGTTATCCCCGTACAAATCTATTTTTTGGATTTTCTTATGAAGAATATCTTTCGCTATACTGTACGACAAGGGTGTATAAGTCTTTTGTATTTCGTATTCTAAATAACTTCGCATACGTACCGGCTCACATAATGTTAGCAATGGATCTGTACGGAAACTACTAACGCGTCTAAATAACAGTAGAGAAACGTTCATATACAGTATTGTACGACAAATACAACGATAGATATTCATTCTATAATGCTACGAGATTATTATATTTAGTAAAGTATTTTTCTAAATATATTTGTTTTTATATTATTGTCATTTTATGTACGCTATATAGAGCATTAAAATCCCATGACTGTTTTGTATTGTTGGTTCTTTTTATACCATTTTTCTTTTACGTCTGTACCAACCCTTAAATTCAAATGTTTTTCGAATTGTTCAGGTGTGTCGTAACATAACATAACTGGTGGAACACCATTCAACCCTGTCATATACTTTACTTTGAAAACGTCGTCTTCTTGTAGAGTTCCTACGCGATAACGGATTGGACCACCGTCATTGTAGTAAGGAATACCTGTAACGGCGTTAAACAATAACGCATTTAGGTGTTCTGGAGTGGAATACAATTCGATTTTTTTGTATTTTCTTTCTCCACTTTTCCCAACTTTCAATTTGATAGTATGACTAGTAGGGTCGATCTTCATACCCTTTACTAATCCATTTAAGTTACTTACAATAGATGGTTCGCTATATGCACTATAGTGTTCTATATCTTCATAAGTTGCATTAAATGTATTGTCAGGTTCGGTACTACTATCGTCCATGGTCGGTAAGTATTTAACTGAGAATTTGGGTGTTTAAATATAAAATAAGCCTTTTTTGTGAAAATGTATTGGTTGCTGTTTATTTAGTTGTGATTATAGTATTATGTTTCATTTCTTTATATTCTTTCTAAAAATAATAAAAAGAAAATATATATACTGGTATATAAAGAAACATTATAAAATTCAAATGAACAGTCCTTACCATTTTAACAGTACAAATCAAAATAATCATTCTGCGGATTCTGATTCGGAGTTGGATTCTTCATCTGATGATACTACATCCTTTCATGATAATAGTAGTGATGAAGGTACTAGCGACGATGAAAATGATCCCAATGCTATAGATGTATATAATTCATCTGATGATTATGATAGTGATGATAGTGACGACGATGATGGTGACGATTCTGTACAAGAAAAACCCGATGAAAAAAGTTGGTGGGAAAATGTGTTTAATACAAGTATGTTTTTTCCACAATCTTCTCAAGATGACAGTAGTAGTGGTGATGACGATGATGATGATAGTGACTATGACGATGATAGTACTCAGTATGTAGTAGATGGGGAAAGTGACAGCGACAATGACAGTTACGATGAAAACGACAATAATAGCGATAACAATAGTATTGAAAGTGATAATAGTAGTAATAAAATGGAAGAAAGCGACAGTGAATCCAATGAAGATGAAAATGAAAGTAGCGACGAAGATACTGTTGATAATTATAAAATGAAAAAATACTACAACAATGATACATTTAGTGACCTAGACACTGAATCCTTCGAAAATGACGATGACGATGACAATGTAGAAGTATTTGTAGAACACAATATTCCTGCACAAGTGACCGATATAAGTGTCGTTCATAGTATTACAAATGCTCCTTATTATTATTTACTGGAAACGAAACCACCGATATATTTACAAACCGAATTCACTAAAATCGACGAAACAAAAGGCCCAATCGATTATTATTTGTATTTCTACGTGATTGTCAATAACCGTATTCATCCGTATATTTTGACTTTACTGGAATATGATACCAATCAAAAACTGTACAATTTCCCTAAAATTCAGTACAATCCGTATGCAATGAAAAGTCCTCAAAAAAATGGAGATAACAATAACAACGACAACGACAATGAAGATGAATCAGTATATACTCCAAGTGATGTCCATTCCGTAGAAATCAACAATCTTTGTTTCTCTCGAATTGCTGATATTTTTACTATTGACGAAGAAAATGTACATGATGACTTTGACGATGATATGGTCATGTCCAATACTTTCCAGTACAAATCGAATTCATTTATTTCCATTCGTGCCGATCATTATACTAAGTACTTAACCGTACCCGACAATCAAAAACCGACATTGACCAATTGGTTTTTCTCTCAATCTACTCAAAATAAATACATTTGGTGTTCCTTATATGAAATCTTGAAAAACAAAAATCTTTATGGAGAGAAAATCCACCCCAATGTATTGGATCTATTTCAAGATAAAAATAACAAAGAATTCATTACTATACAAAATGACAAAGGCGAAACTGTAGAAATACCGAGCGTATTGTATCCTTGTACTTGGTCCTCTAAAACAAATACCTTTACTACAATGACCTGTAGAAATGGTCACAATAATAAACAACCTTTCGGTATAATTCATCATGACAAACACGGCCCCATGTATTTCTTCAGTGAAGAAATAATAGACGATTCACCGAAAGCGGATCCACAAAAGTCCCTTTCCAGGTACATTGTCTTTCGAGGAAATGTTCCAATGGATTTGGAAGATTCAGATTCGAGAGAAAATACATCCAATGAAATAGTATATACGTCTGTACGGTTTCCTTATAAAAACACATTTGTACAGGGTGTCATTAGTACGGATTTCTTTTACGAATTATAAATAATGGTCATAAATAATTTAAAAGCTTATTTTGAATGAATACATAAAATAATCATGTATCCATATAATATTGTTGTATGTGGTTGTACGAAAAACAGCGCTTCTTATATCGATAAGAATTTGAATAAGTTATATTCTATGCATGATTTATTCAAAGAGTTCCATATGGTTGTATATGAGAACGATTCGACTGATAACACTGTACAAATACTAGAAACATTTAAGAAGAATAAAAAATCATTTGATTATATATCTGAAAAAGGTATTATTAATAAAGTTCGCAATAAAAGTATTATTGGACCACAAATTATTGGATATGGTCGAAATCGATTATTAGAATACGTAGAAAAAAATTACACTGATAGCATTGATTATCTATTGATGGTTGATTTAGATACAGTTATTGAAAACTTCGATAAAGATCAATTAAAATATATATTTAAACACGATACAACATCATGGGACGCACTATTTGCTAACTGCGATGGAAAATATTATGATATATATGCATTGCGTATATATAAAGATATATGGTGTCGAGATATTCATTCATCACTTTGGAAAGAACCAATTTATTACGATTGTTGGAGTATGGCGAAAAAAACGTATAATGTTCAAAAATTCGTACGACATAATCAAGTTATTATACCTACAACGACACATCTTATACCAGTTTCATCTGCATTTGGTGGTTTTGGTATTTACAAATATGATATAATAAAAGGTATTCGGTATAGTTGTATAGCCAATAATGAAATTACATGTGAGCATGTATGTTTTCATGAGCAAATACGAAAGAAACACAATGTCAATTTTTTTATTTGTCCAGAATTATTGATGAATAAACAAACAGAACACACTTTTATACGAGATAATGATATGAATGAATCGAATAACAATTTTGTTAGTAGCAGAGGGATATTGAAAAGTTGTGATTACCATTCATTTACCCCCCAATCATCCATCCGTGTCTCAGATAAATATCCTCATTACAATGTACTAGAAACGATAAATGATCCTATTATATATATTTGTGGAAGTGCAATTCCTCATTTTATTTCTGTGCTATTGCCTTTACTTAAAAAACCCTTTATACTGGTTTCTGGTGATTGCGACGAATCTATACCCTATGATATAATGAATAACGACCAGTTTGAAACTTTTATTAGTAACCCTTTGTTAATTCATTGGTTTTCACAAAATATGCTAATAAATAATCATCCCAAAATGACTCCAATGCCTATCGGTTTAGATTATCATACAATGACTACTAAAACAGTTTGGGGACCAATTACAAGTACTCATGTCCAAGAAAAAATGTTAAATAATATAATTGAGACCAGTAAGCATTTTTCGGAAAGAAAAGTAAAATGCTATTCAAATTTTCATTTTTCTATGAACACAAAGTATGCATACGACCGTAAAGATGCCTTAAATAGTATTCCTAAAGAATTAGTGTATTATGAAGAAAAACATGTTCCACGAATTGTGTCTTGGTCAAAGCAAAAAGAATTAGCATTTGTAATTAGTCCTCATGGTGGTGGGTATGATTGTCATCGAACATGGGAAGCATTAGCTTTGGGGTGCATACCTATTGTCAAAAAATCCAACATTGATGTGTTATACGAATATTTACCAGTCTTAATTGTTGAAAAATGGGAAGATGTAACCCTAGAATTACTTGAAAAAACTATTGATGATTTTAAAAACAAATCATTTCAATACGAAAAATTAACACTAACATATTGGACGAAAAAAATACATTCATACAAACAACTTATATAAAAAGTAACTATTTTATAATAATATAATAGTTATAGTATGTGGTTTATATCTCAATACGCTCTACTTTCTATACTATTGTATAGTTCTTTATTATCGACGAATTATGGATTCTTACGCGTTTCCAATCCTATTATTACTGTACAAACGCGTTTGTTTTTAAACAGTAAAATGGAACAAAAACTTCCTTCTATGGATAATTTTATCAGTAGAGAATCCATTAGTGAATTACTAGATGAAGTGGATCGTTCATCTATAAAGGAACTCTATTTTACAAATGACTTGAAAAAGATTTACAGTGTTCATAAAAAACAAGACGAAAATGATTATTCCAATATTGTAGAAAATGATATTTCAGTAGTCAATAGCGTACCTGCTTTGGTACAAAATGTATTGGATAATAGTCGTACTCACCAAGTCAAGACGTATATTTTACCAGAGCAAATGTCATTTGGTAGTACATTGAGTCAATTAGGTGGTGTTTTTAGTGGATTATTGTCCAGTTTATTTTATATTGCCTTGCTTTACTCTGTAATTAATGCTATACGGAATCAAGGACAAGGAAATATGCCCATGGGTCCATTTGCTGGTGGTGGTGCTGGTGGTCGAGGAGGTGCATCTTTTTTGAATAACCGTAATAATATTGACGTAAAAAAAGATAAAGAAGCCATGATAAAAGCCAATATTACTCTACAGGATTGGGCTGGAAGTCCGGAAATATTCGAAGAATGCAACGAAGTCATTAGCTATTTACGAAACAGTACCAATTACGAAGCCGCTGGTGCAACTATTCCAAAAGGAATATTATTAGAAGGACCACCTGGTACAGGCAAAACGCTTATTGCAAAAGCCATCGCCAGTGAATGCGACGCGAATTTCATATCAGTCGCCAGTAGTGAATTTGTAGAACTCTTTGTCGGTTTAGGTGCTCAAAAAGTACGTACCTTATTTAATCAAGCTCGCGAAAATACTCCTTGTATCCTGTTTATTGATGAAATAGATTCCATTGGAAAACAACGTGGTACTGGTATTAATATGGGAAATGACGAACGAGAACAAACCTTGAATCAACTATTGGCTGAAATGGACGGATTCAATGATAATAGCGGCATTTTGGTCATCGCTGCTACTAACCGTAAAGATGTATTAGATAGTGCGCTTTTACGTCCTGGACGGTTTGACCGTATTATTACTGTTCCTTTACCTGATAAAGAATCCCGTAAGAAAATAATACAAGTACATAGTCGTAATAAAAAGTTCGAGGATTATTTGGACTACGACTTTTTAGCGGAAATGTCTGCGGGGTTTTCCGGTGCGCAGATCAAGAATTTTATCAACGAAGCGGCCATTTTGACAGCAAGAGAAGGACGCAATACAATCACACAAAACGATTTGGAAAATGCACTGGAAAAATTAGTAGTGGGTATTGTAAAACGCATTGATACACGTTCGGATGCAACTAGAATACGTGTAGCAATACATGAAGCCGGACATGCGTTTTTGTCCCTGGTTTTTACCGAGTATTTTGAATTGAAAAAAGTAACTATACAAGCCACCTACAATGGAGCCGGTGGTTATACACTGTTTAATGAAAAACCCGAAATTACCGAGTCGGGATTATATACGAAAGAATGCTTGAAAAAGCGATTGGTAGTAGCAATGGGAGGAAAAGCGGCTGAAACGGTTTTCTACGGAAGAGATTATGTTTCGTTGGGTGCTGTACAAGATCTAAAAACAGCAAATCAATTGGCTCAATCTATGATTGGGAATTATGGTATGGGGGAAACACTCGAAGTCTTTTACAATGAAAATACCGAGAGCGGTCGAAATCCATTTTTAGGAAGAAGTTTAGCCATGGGGGATAAATACTCGGATAGCACAAAGCAAATCATTGACAAAGAGTCATTGGAACTTGTTCAAGCCGCCTATGATGAAGCATTCCAAATAATCACTAAATATAAAAATCAAATAGCCCAAATCGCTAAATTACTCATTGACAATGAAACTGTAAAATATGATGTTATTCAGAAAATGGTGATTGACCCGTTAATTCGAGAAGAACTAAATAATAATGCAACAGAATTCAATCGAAATCCAACAAATTCTGGTTAATATTTACCGGATTTACACCTAAATGATTCGTTTTTGTACTGTTATTATTGTTGCGTATATATTCATTTACCGTGTTTTGTAAGTAACGCACAATCGACTTTTGTTGTTCCAATTCATTTTGCGTCTGGGTTAATAATATTTGTTGTGTTTTTACTGTTTTTTCCAATTCTAATGTTCTTTCGTAATAATTGGTTGCATTTGTGTTGATCGATTGAATCCATTTAGCATGAATATTGGTTTTACAGTGGCTATTGAACGATTGTCGTTTTGAATATGTACTACCTGTACAAGGACATATTATTCCATGGGCAAAATCGAAAATATACTTGTCTTCGTATGCTTTCGTATTGTTATTATATTTAGGAGTATAATAAGATGGGGTTATTGCAATTTCTTCAGTAGATGACATTTCTTTTGTACAAGACATGTATGAATTGACGGGTAAATAAATCGATGAAAATTATTTTTTTATATAGAATGATAATTCTTTCTATATAAGTGACTTTTTTTTATATTATTACTATATATCACTGAAAATGGACAGCCGAAAAAAACTATACCGCGCACGCATCAAGAAATCCCTTTGCAAGGGAAAACAAGGTAAGAAATGCACTAAAGTAAAAGGGTGCAAGATCGCCAAAGGTTCTAAACGATCATTTTGCCGTAAAAAGAAGAACACAACTATGAGAAAAAGAAAGTAAATGAACGGTAAAATAAGTTAGTTTAATTTGTCTTCAGTACTATCGTTATTACTATCGTTCGTTTTTTCGCCATTACGACATCCACTTGATTGTATTTTATTGGTAATCTTTTGATTAATAATTGTAGAAGATTTAGTAAAAACATCAGGTACAACTCCATGTACAATCGCACATACACCTCCTGTAAAAAACATTGCCGATAATTCTAATGATAATAATAAATGAGAACTGTAGGTCATACAAACTTTAGGTAAATGTTTGAATCGAAACATAATATTTTTTAGTATATATTTTTCTTAAATATTATGTTTTAATAGCTTTTTATCAGTTTATTTAGAAATAGGCTTTCCATTCTAAATGTTTATAATCGCGATCAGCTGGTTTAGCCCTTTCTAGCGGCATCACTAAAGTACTTTGATCTCGAATATAATTCAAATATCCTTGTGCTTCTTTATATACCGTTGGAATTGCATAATCCAATACATAATTATTCAAATTACGGATCTGTTCGGTTATACTTTCTGTAGTAGAATGTTTAGCATATTGTAAATAAATACTGCGCATAATAACTTTTAAATTATCGACATTTTGGGGTGGTACTGTTATTTTTTCATTTGACATGGAATATACACCGGCTCTTAAACCATTTTGCAAGATCTGTATATTTTCCTCTGAAAAATAAGCCCTTGATAAAAGTGTGTCTTCTTGCAATCCACATAATGCATCACGGTATTCAGTCGCTTTATTTTTGATTGCTATTTTCTCGGCCATTTGAAATCGTAAATCAGGATTGCTGTCATCCAATATATTCACTCTACCATTATAATTATCATATTGTAAAATGGAATTGGTTTTTGCTCCTAAATCCGGATCCCAATTTGTACCAAATTTTTCTTTATGAATTGCTTTCCAAGTATCTTGATAGGGTTCCATTATATTGTCTCTACAGATTTTCTTTTTAGGCACTTTCTAAATTTAAAAAAAAAATAACTATTTTACATATAGACAATTATGGATAGTTTTTATTCAATGGTTTTGGTAATAGCCTTTATTTTACTACTTTTAGCACTCATTGCTATCGGTATTATGTTACAAAAACAAGGTGATAAAGTGGCCTTTCCTTCTCAAAAAAGTCCTTGCCCTGACGGGTGGGGAATAAAAGCTGATGGTCATTGTGAGGCACCTGGTAATAGTCACCCTAATTATCCTACAATAGCAACTGGAAGTGATTTAACTACTACTATGAGTTCAGACTGGACTGTTAATGCCGATGTATCAACTGACTGGAAACCTAAAGATTCTTCCACTATTTGTGACCTACGCGACTGGACAATAGCTCATTCTGTCCAATGGGACGGTGTTAGTAATTATAACAGTTGTGTCTAAATAATTATAAATATAATTTCACTATTTTTATAATTTAGGCTTTTTCATACACCCATTCATATAAATGTTTCAATTGATCCTCTTTGTGTTTTTTCGTATAAAGAATTCATAAAGTGTTCGAGAGAAAAAGTCGATTTTATATTTTTTACTATTTCGGTTATTGAAATTGTAGGAGCACGTGTATTAGACGGAATAGGACTATTTATATAAAAGTACAAAATGGTCACACCAATTGCTATCTTAATACTCAATTGTACTTTCAACACATATAACGTAATAAAAAATGATACAAATAAGAAAAAGCTAATCGTGTTACGCGATAAAATATTAGAATGATACCATTTATATTCCTCACCTTTGTAACATTGATTTTCGAAATAAGTAATAATACACGTTTTAATCATACACCATTGGAAAAATAGTAAAGTAATAAAAGATAAATAAACATAATGATGACATTGATTTGTTTCATTGTAAAATAAAAAGTATAAGACCAAATAAAATACAATTATACAGTGTATTAACCGTAAAATGGTTGCATTGATGTATTGATAATCCAATATAACCTTATCTTTTTCAATAGATTGTTCATATACCATACTTATTATACCATAAATGGTACCCAATCCAACAATAGTAAGGTATTTAAGCTGGGTTTGATTCATTTTATTCAATAATATGGGCTATATTCCAAAAAAGGAAAACGACTAAATAAAATGCAAATGCTATACAGTATATCAAGATTTATTTCATCATATTGGATTCAGTCGCTCAATTTCAACTCCATTTTACTAAAATGGACCGGTTCTTGGTATAGTCTTAATGAATCCAACTCTTTGTTTCGATTCAATTTAATTTCCACCTCATTGATTTCATATTCGAGTGCCGATATTTGCTGCATCAATGGATTGATCTCATTGTACTCCATTTCGACCGCTTCGTTCAATTCATCATTCTCAATTGCCTGTTTGACTTCGATTAATTTTTCATTGACATTTCGCAAATGTTCTTCCATTTTTTCTTTTTTTTCCGTAGAAAAAAAGTACTCATTGTACTGTTCCTGCTTTTCATCTAAAAACTGTTTTGCACTTTGAAATGCCTCCATTTCCTCTTTGTGTAATTCACTCGCCTTTTTCTCATCCATATAATTGAACAATACATCCATTTTATGCTGTATAATCGACTGTTTGATTTCATCTACTGTTTCTTGATATGAATCCAATAAATCTTGAAAAGGATGGTAAAACCCTCGCGAAATTTCGACTTTAAATGAACATGGTGGATTGCCTCCGCAATACGCCGAATATTTACGGTTTTTACTGGAAAATACCATACCGACATTTTTTTTACAGCCTTGACATTCTCTTTTAGACTGATTTCCATTATTATATAACTTTTTCACGTAAAAATAACTATTTATACTTTTAATGTAATCATCCGACACATTTTCGATTGGCTCATGATGATCCAGTAAAGCATGATTATCGTGATTGTAACCTGTACGAACCGTTTTAGGCACATTCTTCAATATAATCGATTTATTATTGTGATAAATAAATGTCTCCAATTGTGCAGCGGAAATCAAATCTAAATAACCAATGCGATTATGATGACATATTAATGTTTTTAATGTAGAAGGAAGTCCGGAAATATAGGTAATACGATTAAATTCACAATGCAATGAGACTAAATTCTTACAACGAAATAAATCCAGTTTAGACAAATTGTTATGAGAGACATTCAATATTTCTAAACTCTCCGGTAAATTCGGTATATTGGTTAAATATTGACTATTGCATATAAGATGTTTTATTTTAGAAGGTATGTTAATTAAGCCAGTTATTTTCCCTTTTTTCACAAAATAGATGTATTCTACGGATGGATACAAAGAATCCAAAATGCCTAAATCCAGATCCCCTTCTAATTCAATGGAAATATTAATTTCCGAGGTGTATTTATTATTGGGATATTTGGACTGTAAAAAGGATACAAATAGTTTTTGATTAGAAGAACTACGAATGGATTCTTTTATATAATCAATATCTTGGTACTTGTTCATTTATTCAATTCGAGAGAAAAAAAGGTACAAATAAAAAAAGGTAAAAAAATATATCTATACAATGAATCCCTAAATAGTATTGCCGGTTATCGGCAAATTTGTCATACTTTGGTGTTCAATCATTTTCTTCTTTTCGTCTTGTAGAGCCTTGATTTTTTCTAAAATGATTTGTTGGTCTCGAACTAAATCTTGTTGTCTTTCTTGTGTCGACTTTTTACGATGGAAACAAAAGTACAATATGATTGCAAAGACAATGACAAATAGTACAATAATGGAAATGTTAAATACTTTGGAATACAATTGAACTCGGTTTTCATGACATTGTTGTAATGTATGGTATAAATAGAATCCAGTATTTTCATCAATTAATTTAGGAATATCTGGAGAGAAATTCATGATCAACTTTTTGTATGAAAAAAATAATTTTTGTATTATACGAAAAAATAACACAAAAAAACGCCTAAAGTAGCGACGTATTGATTAACCATAGTACAAATAAGTAACTAAAAATGGCTAAAGATATTGCAACCAACCATATTGGTACTACTGTTTTATGTTTGTAACCGACGCCAAATTGACGATATGATCCATCGGGCATGTAGGCAAAATCGGGTTTCATCATATGAAAAACACTAAATAATAGTAAAAAACATGCTATTGCAAAAAATAATTTATAATTCCGTATTAATTTACGGGGTATTACATTCATTCTAAATTTCCTACTCTTTTTATATTACATTGTTAGAAAAAAGGGAGGACGATTTATGCACCTTTTCTTGTTTTAATTGTCCATTGCATTTTCGATCATATCATAATCATCATTATCCATGGCGTCGTATTCATGATCGAAATCGAAATCATCATCATTGTCATACTGATTATCACCGTCGTCATCATCATCGCCAAAAATATCATCAATTAATGTATTCAATTGAGATCGCGTGTTTTGAATATCTCTAGTCGTATTATCATCGTCATCATTATCTATATTGTACAGATTTTGATTGTTTTCACCTTGAGTATCGTTCCATAATGCTTGTACAGCATTATCTAGACCAATGGTCTCTCCGTTTTCACCAGATAAAATCATATTTGCATTCATTTCTGCATCTTGTGTCACGGAATCATTGACATAATTCGTATCCAATGTAAATCTATCCCGTTTTCCGTACTTTCTTAACATATTTTGATCCGTATAATAATCCCCCATTTTCACCTTTTTCAAAGCCTTTTCCGCCATGAGAACCTTTTTGTTGTCAATACGGAATTTACTTTGGATTTGGTTCTTTTCTCTCGATCGTATCTTATCAATATTGTTTTGGATTACTGAATAATGAATAATCGAATCTTGTAAATATTTAATACTCGGGTTTTTACGACCAGAATCCAATCCAATTAAGAATCGCATAGCTGATATCATTTTCGAGACAACCATATCTTTATCTAAAAAGTCCAATACTTCTAAATTCATGGTATCATCCAATTGCATCATTTCAGATCGAATCTCATTTTCATGTACAATTGTACCTACTATCGAATCTTCGACGAGGATTATCCTGTAGAAAACATAGTAAATGGAAAACAGTAAATATTGCTTGTACAATGATGTTCGTTCGGTTGGGAAACATCCATGAATCAACCCGATTGTCTCGTATATGGCGGTTAAACAAGGCTGTAATTTAGTGTAAATATGATACACACTGGGATCATCCCATAAATCGTCAATGTACAAATAACGCTTGGATTGTACTGATTCCAATGATTTCATGTCCGTTTTGTTTAATTTCCAGTGGGAAGTATTGAATTTCATTTTCTGCTTGTTTTTAATTTGGGTTGAAACGCCAATGGTTAAATAGTACAAATAATTCTTCATGACCCTGGCTAAATCCACGTACGAAATCGTATCATCATAAGTCATTTTTTCAAACCACAATAGCCATTTATTGGACGACCGCATTTCATTGAGTATATTACTTTCCGTTTTGAAATATTTAGCAAATTGCGAATATTGGTCATATTCTCGAATTGTAGAATACAATACTTCTTTCATTTCACGGATCTGTATGATAATACCATTTTCCAAATCATTTAGCAATTTTTCGCTAGATGCGGTTGGATTTGTCTCCGGGGCTTGTTCCGTTGGTTGTTCTGGTTCTTCCGGATCACCAATGTATTCGGCTTCGAAATATCTCTCCAATAGTTTTTGTACAGTTTGAATTGGTTTGTACAATAATTTCACATCACTAGAGTTACTTGTAGAAGGGTCGATTGAATCGTATATACATTGATTCCATTTTGACCATGAATCCAAAACAGATTGTTTTAATTGCAATTCAATCGGGTCCATCATTTTGACCACATTCTCTCGATATACTTTTGTCATGATGGTTGTAAATTGTTTTAGATTCAATGCATTGTTGTTTTCCTTTAAAAAGTGGATCTTTTCTTCAATCGACCCTTTTATATCATATTCCGCGGGTTTTGTGGCTAAAAATGGTCGCAAATATACAGGAATGGGATTCACTGTAGAATCCAGTTGAAAATACTTTATAAATGTCTTGTACATCATTACATCGTCGTACAAACAAAACACATTTCTACCTTGTTGCACGATTTGCGTTTGGGGGTCTGTATAACTAACACACGTTTGACCGTACGATATACGTTTCAATTCTCGGTCCATGAACCCATTGATCTTACTGATATTCGTAATATAATGCCCTATACTGGGATTTTCTTCTTTGAAATAAGTGACCGGATTATAAGATGCATTTAATTCATTGCAACAAGAGTTTTCCAAAATAGTAAAAGGGGTATGTTGTCCAAGAATATATCCTTTGTCTTGTACTACATTATTCACCATTTCGACAATACCGAGAGAAAAGAGCAATGCTTTACCGAAATACATACCACCATAATTCCATTGTGCTGGATCTCCTGTACGTAGAGCTTTCTCGTATGATTCATGTACAGGTTTAGTAATGGGTTTCACCGAATCGCTTTGGGACAACAAATTGACTTTAGGTGGTGGTAAAAACCGTGGCCATGTGTTTTGTACGAATTCTTTTTCTTCTGGTCGTTCATCTTGCGTCTTGGCCATTTCATCGCGTTTTGCCTGTAGCATTTTTTTTACATCATCGTGTTTTAAAATGGTCTCTTGATAGAAATCCATCAATCTCTTCTCCATTTTTGCCTTGCCTTTTGGAATGGTTTTCCATGGTTGCGAATCATTCGCCATTACCCGTAAAATACAGGACAAATACACAATCGTCTTATCTTCTCTCAAATCTTCATTTAAAGGAAAACCTTTAAAATCTTTTGTACATTGTCCAAATGTTCGGCGGATGGTCAAGGAAGGACTATGACATTGTATTGCTAAAATTAAAGTACAAACCACTACTTTCAGTAAAAGTCCATTGTAATAATCATCATATGACGTGATTTTCTTCTTGTGTTTATCATCCTTTTGTTTCATTTTTTCTTCTTGCTTTTTAGCAACATCTTCGTATTTCTTTTTCGAGACAAAGAGTTTCGTATCCAGGAAGAATTTCGAACAAAGATTCATTACCGTTTCTTCTACATGGTCAATATTCAAGTACAGATTCTTACCAATCATTTTCAATATATGCAACGCTTTACGCATTTGTGGGTCCGTATAAATACGATTTTCACGTGCGGTTTGATCGATAATCGTTTGAGCATCATGTACTGCATCTTCGTCCCATGATATTGCATTTTCGTCGAATTCAGACTCATCATTCATCATACGCCCTTCGTCGAAGAAATCCATTTCACAAATCGCCAAACCAGTATGAATATCATAATAATACCCGTCCATTTTCTTCGCGTTGCGTTTTAACTGTAGTAATGTGTCCTCGTAATTTCCACGGAAATATGCATTGGCTAAATCAAATTGAAAACGCGCCAATAATGGTCGTGCGGTTTCTGTACAGTAGAACCACGATTGGTTTTCTTGTTCCATTGGATCTCGGCAACAACTGTGTCTAAATTTACGTATATTTTCCTGTTTTAATACGAAATCGTTTTTGCTATCCATAATAGTATTGAGTAAATCCTTGTAGGGTGATTGTGTTTCCGCGTCGTCGTTATCATTTTCCAGAAGAGAAAAATAGTGGGTAAGATCGAATATTTCCTTTTTGTAATTACGATTACGAATATAAAGTTTCATTTGTTTGATTTTGAGTTCGGCATCTTTTTCAATGTTTCGTAAAATGTCTTCTACTTTTTCGCCATATTTGTCCAATATATCTTGTTTCGCCTTTTTCGAGCCATCGGTTTTATCCAGTAGGCAAGTCATATTTTCCGGTTTCGCAAATGAAGACGAATCGACTTCGGGGTCGTAAATCCAATTATTTTGAACCCGTTTAAAGTATTTTTGTACTTTGCGAATACTGGCTTCAATCCGTATCTCCTCTTTTTCGTTCTCAGTAAAATCACATTCTTGGACTCCTGGAGGTAAAGTAGGGCTAATTTCCAGTAGAGCATAATCGCCTTCTTTTACTAGTTTGTGTCCTTGTATCAATTCAACCGCCAAATCCATTGTATTTTGCATGGAACAACCGTGTTCTTCCGCCATTTTAGTCGCAACGAATTCCGTATATTCTTCTACAGATAATCCCGACTTGAATTTTTTGTATTTGTCCATAATATCGTATTGATTTCCATCGTATTGTTTATCGTAATGTAAATCCCGGACATCATTGTCTTTTTGCATTTCTTGAATGGATTTATATTGTTTTGCAATCGCATTTTGATTCGAATCGTAGAAATGCTTGGGTTCCACAAATGAATCTGTGACAGCTGCAGTGATTAAATCTACATTTTTCATCAGTATCATTTGACAAAACACTTTCATGTCATCGTCTTGAATACATTTATGAATCAAATTACGCGGCTGGTCGTCGATAATAAGCGCTTGTTTATTGGTTCGCAACATCTTTACTTTAAATTCGTACGCCATGGTCATTATTTTACGGATTCTTTCTTTTGTACTATCAAAGTAGTGATCAATTGTAGAGTCCATATTGTCGTTGAATTTATTCATAATTTGCATCAAATACTGGTTGTACTGCAATTTAACCGCTTTACGAATATCATGGTATTCACGTATATTTTCATTCAAATTGTATCGAATCATTTTCATTGCCGTAAATGGAATGTTTTGTACAGAATATTCATATGTAGAAAAGGGTTTTAAATAAGACTGTAGTGAATATTTGTCTCGGTTATCATTTTTATATTTGTTTATCAATGCAAATGCATTAGGTATGACACAACTCAACATATTGATGGACGCTTCCGATACATCTTTGTCAGTATAGAAATCATTGTCGTTCAATTGCAATACTTTTATGATATTCTTTTTACTGGGATAATAAATTTCTTCTTCTTTGTTTGCAGTCAAGCGTTTTTCCAATTTTTCATCATCTACGTAAATCTTAGAAATATTCTTCTTGTTTTTAAACAGTACAGACAAGGCGGGTGGTTGAAACATGATTTTTTCCGCAATGAGACTTTGGTGATGGGTATGACGTACATCATAAATGTATCGTTCTGGTAGTAAGACCAATCCATTGATCTTGATTTTTTCAGCCGGTATAGACACATCAAATACGGATTTCCGCGTTTCACTACTTTTTTTGTAAATATTGTAATAACTTGGTCCATGTATTCGCTGTACGAAATCTAAATTACTCGACATGACTTCAAGATCAGTACCAGCTGAATAGTACCCTGTAGATTGAGGATTATTTTCATTCATATCTACAAAAGGTTTCCAATAATTGGATCCAAGTTCGTGTAACATTTTCGGGTATGGTAATAATCCATCTGTGTAACCAACCGGATCTTCGTAATAAAACCGTTTATGTATATTGTATTCTTCTTCTATAACAGGTCCTTGGATTGTCATATTGGGCTCCAATGGCTTATCTTCATTGCTACTGTCTATAAATCTATAATCATATCTGCGTATTGGTGTAGTCAAATACATCCAACTAAAAGGAGACTTTAATTGAGAAATGTACATGTCTAATAATGGTTTGTATGTCCTAGGATTACTATGTACAATAGCGCCTTCAATTCTACCACCATCGCTAAAATAAGAATACTGATCACGTAGTTCTTGGAATCTCTGTACATGGGTATATGCGGTTTTCAACATACTCCGAGTACGTTTATCCTCGGGTATGGAAT
>Ga0209137_1001811_pt1 | contig 19694 bp, 17 predicted proteins | sample SaaInl5LU_22_DNA_FD_184642 | JGI IMG/M metagenome (GOLD analysis project Ga0209137, IMG submission 184642) | Marine microbial communities from expanding oxygen minimum zones in the Saanich Inlet - ESP_105LU_22_DNA (SPAdes) (version 2) | ecosystem: Environmental > Aquatic > Marine > Intertidal... | reverse complement strand
TGTACAGCCCTAAATGAACGCCACTTCTACTCACGAGACAATTTCAAGCTCAATCGAACCGCCGCTCTTACTGAGTGGCGCCAACTATTGAGCGCATAGATTCAGGCTGTGCCAGCAATCCGATGCGAGTTTTTATTTGTCTGGCAGCGCCTTAATAACGCTTTTGGAAAAGACCTCTCATTTCGTAGAAACGCGAGGCTTCCGCAATAAAATCCGCCAACAGGGGCGCATTCAGTTCGTCTCTCAACTTTTGTGCCACATCTAAAAGGCTGTCTTTTGAAGCGGCCCGGCCGGGGCGTAGCAACTCATAAATAGCCATGACTTCGTCCTGTGGAATCTGTGCCATCTCTGCTGCGCGCTCAAAGTTTCTGGCGAGCGTGGAGCGGCCTACTGATTCGGAAATCTGGGCCTGCTGTTCCAAGGCCCGAGGTGTGATACGTAAGTCTTCCATACTGATGTCGCCGCTTAGCACGGCCTCCATTGTCAGCGAAGATAGAGCCTTGCCGCGATTTCCTATCACCTCATCAGGCTGGGTTTCGGCGATGGGGTAATCGCTGGCGGTGAGCGGTGTGTCAGCCATCAGCTGTCCTCCAGAAACGTTATTGTAAGGTCCTCGGGCGTAGCACCGTCTTCCGTCATGTCTGTTTCGATCGCATAGATCAGCGCCACGCGGGCATGGAATCGCGCGCCCAGAGCTTCACCCTGGGTAGGGACGATGATGGGATTGGGCAGCTTGCCCCTGGCATAGACTGTCGCGTTGAACGCCATCATTTCATAGTGCTTAAGTGTGGTAATGGGCGCGTTTGAGAAGAGTTCTAGATTGTTATGTGGCAGTCGGTCTTTCTGGTGAATGACCGCCGTGCCCTTGGACTGGATGCCGATGCCGACGCCTGTGCCCGACAGCTGGGCAGCACTCAGGCCAAGGAACGAGGTATCCGCCGTATGCCAGAAACGCACAAGCCGCATGGTGCCACCGCCGCGTTCGATTCCGGCTTTCAGCGCGCGCTGCACGGCGCTGAGCCGATGGCCTGCCAGAGTGCGGAAGATTTTGGTGCCAAACCCAGGGCTGACGCCAACAACGATCTCGGTTGGATCAGTACCGGGATCGGCGGCGCCAATGCTCTGATATCGGATGGCTTTGGCCTCACCCATTTCACTTGCCGCCTCGGCACGCAGAACCTCTTCACGGTCAAGAACATCGCGGATGGCGGCGAGCTCCTGGCGGCGCGCCTCAGACAGGCGATGTCCTGTGCCGGGGCCAGTGTAGTTGTTCGGGTCATTGATCGCGCTGATCACGCGGCCATCCCGCACCACGGCAGAGGTTTGCAAGTAATCGCCCGACACCCGCAGCTTGACCAGAAAGAGCAGGTTTTCCGCCTCGTCCACGAACCCACCTCGATGCAGCGAGCGGATGATATCCAGTACGGTCACCCCGTTGTCGGCGATTTTGTCGCTGATCAGTCCCACATCGCGGGTCGCAAAAGTATTGGTGTCATTAGACCCCGAGGCCACGGCGACCGAGCGTTTCATCACCTCTGTCGCCTCGGCCAGCCCTAGATCCTTGAGCACATGCGAAAGCGCATCGATGGCGCGGCGGCGCAGGTCGAGCGCGCGGGCATCCTCAACCGAGGTCAGCCCGCCATCGGCTTCGAAATCCCGTTGCAGGACAAGGAATTCCTCAAGCTCTTCGCCGTTGAACGACGAGGGATTGAACGAGTTGTCATACTTCAAGATCGAGCCGAAGCCCGAGCAAATCAGGTCGGAGCCGCCAATCAAGTAGGGCAGCACCTTGGCCGCCACGCGCATATCCGATTCCGAATGGCGCGCATCATTGCCTGAGGCACATTCCAGATCGAGCCAGACCGCGATGAGGTTCTCGGCCATGATCTCGCGCACGCCGCCGGGCATCGATGCAGCCAGCGGCGCGCCGTCGATCCCGCCGTTTTGCGTGCCCTGCGATCCCATGCCGCGTTGCAGGCACAGGCAGCGCGCTTCGAGATAAAGCAGCGATTTCGATTCGTGAAATCCCATCAGCAATTCGGCGGCCGCGCCTGACGTGCAGCGCATCTTGATCCCGCGCGAGGCATAGGCAGCCGCCAGCCAGGCCTTGGACCAGGGTGTGTCGTCACCGTCGATAAACGCGCTTTCGGTGCCGTAGACCGATACGGTTTCCGCGTAAGACGTGAACCCGGCCATGCCAATTTCCAGTTCTTCAGCCTCCTCGCTTGAACATTGAAACAGCGTCCCTGCACGCCCCACAACTGAGCCGACACAACATGCCAGTGCATTAGACCATGAATTCCGGGCCACGCGCATAGTCGTTTCAATTTCGTCAAAGCCTAGGGCCACGGCGAAGGCGGCATCTGCGGCCAGTTGCAACGGGTCGTCCTTGGCGTTGGTGACATGGGCCTGATTTCCGGGGGTCTGGCGCGCGCGCATCTTGGAATAGGCAAAGGCAATTTCCATCGCATTGAGCTGCGCCACGGTCTCGGCCAGTTTGGCTGGAGTCAGCCCACGGGCAAGACGGGTCAATTCGACGCGCGGAACATTCATGTCCACCAGCATCCGGGCGAGCTGTTCCGAAGGGATCGCCATTGCCTCCCCGGCGATTTCCGGGTCGATATGATAGGTCGCGATGAAAGCATCGATCAAATCGAAATCTTCGGCGGCCACGCCGTCCATCGTGCTCACCTTGCCGCTGCTGATCTTCAAACCCGGCTTGGGATCGGCTGCGCCGTTGAAGGCCGAGAACCCGTTTTCTGGATCGTCGGCCGCGAATTTATCTAGACGCAGTGCACGGTCATCCCAATCGTTCGCGCGTGCCCAGCGATTAGCATCGTAACCATTCCTCATAACATAAGCCCCCTTGGAGTGTTATTGTCTACAGAGCAAAATACCCGGGTGCGTCCTCGTTTTGCGCTATAGTCTAAACGGTTGGATCCTTTGGCGGTTTTAAAACCGTTCAAGTCAAGTCTCGGACAATCCATCATTTCCAGCCCCAATCATCCTGGAGGTTAAATCAAGAAAGAGCAGTAGGTTAAGGTGGGCATGCTTTAACCGCCCATAATCGCCTTAACTTCTAGAAATTCCTCCAACCCCCATTCGGCTTTTTCTCGTCCATTGCCGGATTTTTTGTAACCACCAAATGGTGCATCTGCCCCCCCAGATCCGTAGTTAATATGGACCTGGCCAGCGCGCAGCCTCCTAGCTATAGCGGTCAATTCTTCCTTATTCTCGCCTGCGACATAAGCGGCAAGACCGTATTCTGTATCATTTGCGATAGATACCGCTTCATCGATGCCCTCGTAGGCAATTATTGACAGCACTGGGCCAAAAATTTCCTCTCTTGCTATGGTCATGTTGTTTGTCACGTCGCCAAAAACTGTAGGCTTCACATAGTAACCTTTATCGAGGCCCGCTGGTCTACCGATTCCACCTGCCAAGAGGGTTGCGCCCTCGCTTATTCCTTTTTCAATGAGTTCTTGAACTTTTGTGAATTGAACATCACTCACAAGGGGCCCAATATTCGTACCATCGGCTTTTGGATCGCCAGCAACGGTTTCTTCGGCGCGCTTCGTTGCTATAGAAAACGCTTCGGCTTTACGATTTGCTGGAACGAGCATTCGTGTTGGTGCATTGCATGATTGGCCAGTGTTACCCATACAAAAGTCCACACCAGTTGTAACTGATTTCTCAAAATGGCTATCGTCTAGAATAATGTTTGCAGATTTGCCGCCCAACTCCTGGCTGACTCGCTTCACACTATCAGCAGAAGCTTTCGCCACAGCAACACCACCGCGTGTTGACCCCGTAAAGGACATCATGTCAATATCGGGATGAGAAGACATGGCTTCACCCACTACGGGCCCCATACCATTCACCAAATTGAAGACACCGGCTGGTACACCTGCCTCGTGAAAAATTTCAGCGATGACCATCGCTGAAAGTGGCGCAATCTCGGACGGTTTCAAAATCGCTGTACAGCCTGCTGCAATGCATGGGGCGAGTTTCGCAAACACTTGGTTCACGGGCCAGTTCCATGGGGTAATGAGGCCGCATACTCCGATTGGTTCATGTCTGATTATGAACTGATCATGTTGATACTCGAATTCATGCTTGCCGAGGGCTCTTATCGCTGCGCTTAGATGGGCAAGGCCAACCATTGATTGCGCACCTTTTGCTAAGCTTGTTGGCGCCCCCATCTCAGTTTGAATAGCATCAGCGACATCGTCGACCCGTCGCTCATATACCTCTCTGATCGACGTAAGCAATTCTATGCGTTGGCTCACCGGAGTTTGTGAATATGATTCAAATGCAGTTCTAGCTGAACTGACCGCCAGATTCACATCTGCCGAGGAGCCCAATGAAATTGTTGCTACTGCGCTCTCTGTCGCCGGATTAATCACATCCAACGTTTTGGTCTCAGATGGTTTTACCCACTCTCCGTTAATGTAGAAGTTTAGTTTATCCATACCGCTATCCTCTAAAGTAGTTGCACGATGCCATCGTTGCACCACGTACATTTTTTCTATTGATCACCAAAGTGGGAGAGAGCCTCTTCCGACCCACCCGCGTTGATGTTGAACCGTTCCGTTTTGAATGACCGGCGGGCCTCGGTCATTTGCGGAGCTAACGCGCATGAAGCACTTATGCGTGACGGTTGCCGCGTCGTTGGAAGCGCATCAACAGATCGGAGCGCACTACGGCTTGGTTCAACATGTCTTACTGACATCACAACTCCAGGAATTACTTTGCGAGAGTATTCTAATAGAATACTGTATATCTTATATCAATACTAACTGCCATTCCGGGGAAATCAAGCAAAATTCCTGGATGACAATGTTATTGAACAAAACGATCTGATCCCTTGGACACTCCGGGTAGTAATCTCATTCCTAAAGGGGTCTGAACGCACCGAGAAGGTAGCTTGCTACCAAACATCTTGGCATGCCAAGGTGTTTCGGGAAGAACCTGAGACATCAGATTTTTGAAACGCGCGAAAAATCAGTAGGTCTTGCAGCGTTTCAGCTTTCCCCTGTCCCAAGGAAAAGCTGAAACGCTTTAGGTCCCAAGGATTGTTGCCAGGCGTTCTGCTGATTCAAGGAGGTGCGTGCGAGAGTTACTCATATCACTGCGGTTCTCCAGGCCCACGATTGACAGGGCCGCGATGCAGTGATGGCCGGCACTCAGAACCGGTGTGGCGGCGGACAGAAGCCCGATTCCAGGTTCAGAAAATGCGATCCGCTCCGCCCGAATCTGCGTGACCTCTTCTTTTGGAATGCTGGCGAGGGCTTGGGCACAAAGTTCTGTTTCGATTCTGAGATCCTCGAAGATGATATGCACCTTACCCGAAGCCGAACTCATCAGATCGAGCCTAGTGCCAACCCATTGTCGGGCAACGATCTGCTGGTCTGCTTCAACACTCTGAGTAATGATGGGCGAACCGTTCTGAACGAACGTGATCGACGCTGTCTGGCCGGTCAACTCAGCAAGGTCTTTAAGAATATTCTGCGCACGTTCGCTCGCATGCATGTGTCGCAACGCCATGGAGGCAACCGAGATTACATGCGGCGAGAGTTGATAACTACTGTCATCCCTCAATTCCAGCCAATCAGCATCGGTGAGTGTCTTAAGCTGTTGATAAGCGGTAGCGCGCGCCATTTTCAATTCCGTACAAATCTCGCTGAGGCGCATCGGTGTTGGCTTAGAGGCGATAAAGTCGAGCATCTTCAGAACCTTCGTTGCTGTCGAGAGGCTGCGCACACCTCCGGGTGTCGTCTCAGACCCAGATTTTGTCATGGATGTTCTCCTAAGGGTGAAATGTAGAACGATTGACGGATAACGGCGAAGGCACAAGGCACCCCTCCCAGAATTTCCCTTGATTTTCCAAGAATCGCTGTTAGTATTTATATCAGATACCATATATTCTATATGAATACAATGGCAAATTCTTGGAGCAGTGATGACAGTAAGACAAGTTGGATCGATCCAAAGCGCGCCCGAGCCGCTGGATTCTTGCGCGCTCCGCTCGGCCACTCTGATGATGCAACCCGAGCGCCTTGCGGCGCTGCAACCGTCACGCATCAGTGCGACACGCGCGTTCATGCGGCAATTGATCGAGGAGCGCTGGTCATTCAAAAAGGTTAAGTTCGACATCAAAGCGGATGGGGTGGGAGAGGCTCTCTACCACATTGAGGCACCAGGAAACTGGGTCTTCTCGATTCCAGTTCTTTCCTTCAAACCGACCCAAAAGGGGCGCACCCTCCGCATCATCGGCACCGCATGGGATATGATGGGAGCGCTGGTAGAGGGGCGTATATCAGAAGCGGATTTTGAAACCTTGCGGCAAGAAGCTCCCAAGCTTTACCACGGCCGCGCCACGCCTGGTACACTGACTTGGTTCCGCGCCAATCGAAGTGGCCGCTTCTTCGACGATAGTGTCGCGGCACTGGCGAAGGGCAGTCAACCCGATGCAGAAAAGTTGTGGGACGCCGGGTATGCGATGCGCAACACAGGCGTGAATGGAAACGGGATGTTCGGCACCAGAACCTTCCGCGCTCTCGAATCTGACCATCCGCTCCGCGGGTCAATGGCCGCAGAAATACTTTCCGCATACATGATGCGCGTTTTTTCCATCGACCTGATGAACGATCTCGCCCGAAAGGCAGGCGGCGATACGGCTGTTGAGCTGACCCCGGCCATGGCGCGCTATCTGGGGGTGGGAAATGCTTCGGCCATGGGGTTGATGCACTTCACCAACAACTGGCCAAAGCTGATCAACCGCTGGATACTCGTGCGTGAAAAATGTATCGCACGCGCGAAGATGCTCGATCTCAGTGCGGATCCCGAGCCGCTGGACCGCCTTATCAGGCTCACTGAACGGGCGATAACGTACCGCAAGGAGGATACAACGCACTACACTCGCTATCCTAGCGGTGCCAAACTGGCCGCCGAGCTTTCATGTGTACATGCAGACCTGTGTCGCCTGCGCAGCCAGTTGAAAGCCGGCGCGCTTGAAGTTTCCGCACCCTTCAGTGGGTTCTGCGCCTCGGTCGAGGAACGATTCCACCCGCATACAACCGAAACGCTATTGTCCCTCATGATCGACCTTGTGCCTACCTACGCCGACCAGCAGGTCAGAGCATTGATCGTCAATGAAGAAGCCATTGGCGCGCCTGAAATGTCGACTTGTGAATTACAAGACCTCCTACGGGCAGAATATGCATGGGCGTTCGAGATGGATCTTGATGCTCCCGAAGCCCGGCATTTCATCTGGTACAAATCACGTAACGCCGAAGAGCCCCGCAGGGGGCCACGCACCGACATCGATGAAAAGCATGAGTTGGTTCTGGACGTGCCGCGCCTGGTCGTTGAGCTTGACGCCGCTCTGGGTGCAGCACCGCCCGGGCAGAGTGTTTCCCGGTTCCTGATCGACAATCCCGACCTGCGTCAGATCGTAACGCGGATACAATCGCTGAGCGGGCTACCCTATCACACCCCCCACGCCGACATTATGCACCGTGATTTCATTCCCGCGCATATCACAAAACTGCTGAATTCGGGGCTGCATGGTCTCGATAAAACTGTGGATGCGATGGATCGCGGCATCTGTGGCGTCCTTTTCCAGGGCGCTCCGCTACCCGAAGAAATTGCCAATGGAACGGCGGATATGGATTGGGCAAATCCGGCCCGCCCAGGCAGGGCAAAGTCATGACGGCGGTAAATGGCCCTGATTGCATCGTTTCCCTGCGGGAATCTCGCATTGTGGTTGACAGGCTGCTGCAATGGAAGGGTTTCCCGGCGGGACGCCGCCCGGCGCTCACAGAGGCCGGGCTTTACTCCGCTTCGCTAGGCCTGTCCGGTTTTGAACGCCTTCTCGACAGCATAGATGTGCTCAAGATCGGCATCGAAAGACACAGTACAATCTCCGGCGACGAGACGGATCTTTGCCTCGATGCGCATGGCAAGCATGCCTGGGCGGTCGCCGAGGAGGTGAGCGACCTCCTGACAGAAATGGATCGTTACCACGGCAAGGGTTGCGTCAAGGTTGTAAACCTTGTGGCCGCGGAAGAACTCGCCGTGGTTGGCCCGATCATCCAGAAGCACGATCTAGATGCCCACATAGAAATCTCGCGGAGCGGCACAGCGGTTGCCCGCGTGGTTGAACCAAACGCCCCTAGGGAAAATGAGCTATTGCGAATATGTCACCACGGGATTCCGACGGATCATGAATTATGGTTCGCGCTGTTTCATGCGTCAAACGCGGCCCAGGCTCCCGACACAAAACTGTCCCGACTGCACACTGGCCCTGTCACTCTTGCGGAGGACGGCACCCTCGTGGGGGCAGAAAATGGCATAGAGGATCACGATATGGATGCTTCGCTGCTCACTGAAGAATTTATCGTGGAACCGGTAATGAAAAAAGGAAAAGACGAATGCTAATTGATGGACTCCAATGCGGCGATTTTCGACGCGAGATTTTCGAAAGCTTGCGTGCTGGCGGATTCACCTGCGTGACGAACACTGTCGAGTTCTGGGGCGGAGCGATCAACAGCCTTGATGCCATTGCTGACTGGCTAGACAAGGAGCGAGCCAACAGCGACATCATGATGATCTGCCGCAATGTGGCCGACATTCACACTGCTGACAAAACCGGTAAGGTTGGGGTTCTCTTGGGGTTTCAGAACTCGGGTATGTTCGAGGGCCGTATCAGATACCCTGAACTCTTCGCCCAACTGGGCGTTCGTGTGGCGCAACTGACCTACAATATTCAGAACGATATCGGCGGCAGTTGCTATGAGCCACATGATTCTGGCCTAACCCGGTTCGGCCGAGAAATCATCGGTGAGATGAACAAATACGGCATGATGGTCGACTGCTCCCACGTCGGCGAGAAGACCACGCTCGATGCGATCGAAGCATCCTCCAAACCAATCGCGGTCACACATGCCAATGCTGGAAGTCTCATGCCGCATTTTCGTAATAAGTCCGACACCGTGCTCAGGGCGCTTGCTGAAAGTGGTGGCATCATGGGCTTGGCCATTTATCCGAATATCACACCTAAAGATGCTTGCGACAGTGTAGACGGATGGGCAGAGATGATGGCGCGCACCGTTGACATAATGGGTTTGGAACACGTCGGTGTTGGCACCGATGCAGGCCACTATGTTGGAACACCAGAGCTCGATTGGATGCGCCAGGGCCGTTGGACACGAAGCGAACAATATGGTGCGGGCGCTAAGGACAGGGCCCTTATGCCGCCCCCGCCAAAGTGGCTGCCCGACATTTCCAAGATGGGCCTGCTGCCTGCCGCGCTAGAGCGCAGGGGGTTTTCGCAGGAAGAAATCCATCTTCTAACCGCAGGCAACTGGCTGCGGGTCTATGAAGCAAATTTTGGGTGAATGCGGAGAGATCTGCGGCAACTCGTATTAGGAGAGAGAGAGTGCATCCAGTACTTTCTACCGTCCTCCAGCGCATGGCGTTAGGTGTGATGACATTGTTCTTTGTGTCGCTGATCATTTTCAGCTCTATCGAATTTTTGCCAGGTGATTTTGGTGAAGCTGTTTTGGGACAGTCTGCAACTGAAGAAACCAAAGCAGCATTTCGAAAAGAACTGGGTTTGGATGAGCCAGCCTACATTCGGTACGTGAAATGGGCCGGATCTGCCTTAACTGGTGATTTTGGCACTTCTTTTTCCGGACGCGGAGCATCAGGCGTCGATCGCTCACGTCCCGTCATTGAACTTGTAGCACCGCGCCTTTGGAACACCTTCTTCCTTGCGGGTATGACTGCACTGATTGCCATACCGCTTGCCTTGTTTCTGGGGATTACGACCGCGCTTTACCGCAATTCAGCCTATGACCGGATAATGAACACGACAACCTTGACGACTATTTCAATGCCGGATTTTTTTGTCGGATATTTGTTGATCCTGTTCCTGACCTCGCTCTATCCAGTTTTTCCTTCTCTTGCCAATGTCGACGACACTACAGAGTTTTGGAGCCGAATTTACCAATCTTTCCTTCCGGCGATGACACTGACTCTCGTTATCGTTGCCTACATGATGCGAATGACGAGGGCGGCACTGATCAGTCTGCTGGCTAGCCCTTACATTGAGATGGCTCGACTCAAGGGTGTCTCGAAAATGGACGTGATTTTAAAGCACGCGCTGCCAAACGCGTGGGGTCCCATCGCCACGGTTATCGCATTTAACCTTGCCTATCTCGTCGTTGGTGTGGTCGTTGTGGAAATCGTGTTTGTGTATCCCGGCATCGGTCAGTTGATGGTGGATTCCGTGACATCACGCGACATTCCGGTTGTCCAAGCATGCACGCTGATATTCGCGGTGACCTATATCATTCTCAATCTGATTGCCGATGTAGTTGGCATTGTTACAAACCCAAGATTGTTGCACCCAAGATGACCCAAAAAGAAACATATTCTGCAACCGGAGAGGTTGGCCAGGTACGGATGCGCCGCACCATTTGGCAGCGCATGTGGATCGACCTGAAAAATGCGCCCTTTTCTGCCTGGTTTGGACTTTGTGTGGTCATTACATATTGTTTGGTCGCGCTTTTTGCACCGCTGATTGCTCCCTATGGAGAAGCGCAGATGTTTCCCTCCGCATATGCCTCGTGGAGTGGCGAGCACTGGTTGGGAACCGACCAGATTGGACGCGACATTTACACTCGCCTGATTTATGGCGCGCGCAACACGGTCGGAATTGCCCTTGCGACGACATTTATTTCGTTTGTTATCGGCGTCTCTTTTGGGCTCATTGCAGCAATCAACCGCCGTTGGCTTGATCAGTTTCTCAGCCGGGCCGTTGATGTGCTGATGGCAATCCCGGGCTTGATCTTCACACTGATGCTGCTTTCCATCTTTGGATCAACTGTCTGGACCCTTATCGTGATTATCGCGGTGATTGATTCAACCAGGGTTTTCCGCGTCACCCGGGCGGTTTCGTTGAACGTAGTGGTCATGGATTATGTCGAAGCTGCAAAATTACGTGGTGAAGGACTGGGTTGGATTATGCGGCGTGAACTCCTACCCAACATTCTGCCACCCCTTGTTGCAGAATTCGGATTACGGTTTTGTTTTGTCTTCCTGACGATCGCGGCTCTTTCGTTCCTCGGTGTTGGTATTCAGCCCCCAGCAGCGGACTGGGGTTCGATGGTTCGGGAAAACGCCTCTTTCATTCAATATGCCCCGTACGATTTGACGGTCGCAATAACACCGCTACTGCCAGCCGCCGCGATTGCGTTGCTGACGGTTGGCGTCAATTTCATTGTCGATTGGTTCCTGCACAAAACAAGCGGATTGCGTGATGAACACTAAAAAAAGCGACAAGGACACAAAAGGCAAAAAGGGTGATGTCCTCATTGAGATGAAGGATATTGTCATTGATGGTTATTCCGACGAACGCTGGCATGAAATCGTCAAGGGTGTGGACTTGAAGCTGCACCGCGGCGAGATCATGGGTCTAATTGGTGAATCCGGCGCGGGAAAATCCACCTTGGGTCTTGCGGCAATGGGTTTTGTCAAACCAGGCTGTCGATTAACCAGCGGTTCAATTGACTTTGATGGTGTAGACCTGATGAATGCGCCAGAATCGGTGAAGCGCCAAATATGGGGCTCCCGGATTGCCTATGTTGCCCAATCAGCTGCAGCATCATTTAATCCCGCACACCGGCTAATCGATCAAACAGTTGAATCAACCGTTGGGCATGCTGGCCGCGGCGAAACCGAGGCAAAGACCGATGCTCGGGAATTGTACGCTTCATTGCAGCTGCCAGATCCCAAAAATATTGGTGACCGTTACCCGCACCAAGTATCGGGTGGACAGTTACAACGCGTAATGACCGCAATGGCTATGTCATCCCGACCAGACCTGATCATTTTTGACGAGCCGACAACCGCCTTGGATGTTACAACCCAGGTTGAGGTCTTGGTGGCCATGCGAAACATCGTTGAGAGATTTCACACCGCAGCAATCTACATCACCCATGACCTGGCAGTCGTCGCCCAGATGGCTGATTTCATCAAGGTTTTGCGATACGGCGAAGAAGTTGAAGAAGCCAAAACTCGCCAGATGCTGACCAAGCCAAAAATGCCCTACACCAAATCTCTTTGGTCAGTGCGTGCCTTGGAAAAACCCGAAGTCAAGGGCGATGATATATGTGTTAGTATAAAAGGGGTAGATGCAGCTTATGGCGGTACGTTCAAGGTTCTACATGACGTAAACATCGATGTTCCGCGCGGACGAACCATGGCCGTCGTTGGTGAGTCAGGATCCGGCAAGTCTACCATTGCCCGGGTCATTACCGGCCTGTTGCCCCCCATGAAAGGTGAGGTCCTGTTTAATGGAGAACCTCTCCCCAAAGCTCTGAAAGATCGGAGCAAAGATCAGTTGCGGCGCATCCAGATGATTTATCAAATGGCTGATACTGCAATGAATCCAAGACAAACGGTTGCGGAAATCATCGGCCGCCCGCTTGAATTTTATCATGACATGACTGTGAAAGAGCGGAAAAAGCGCCTTATTGAGTTGATGGAAATGATCGAACTGGATGAGAGTTTCCTCGACCGGTTTCCGAGTGAATTGTCCGGCGGACAGAAGCAGCGGATATGCATTGCCCGGGCGCTCGCCGCGGACCCGGAAGTTGTCATCTGCGATGAGGTGACATCAGCGCTCGATCAGATTGTACAGGAAGGTATTTTGAAACTGCTGCTGAGGCTGCAGAAAGAATTCAATATCACCTACCTTTTCATCACACACGATATTGCCGTGGTAAAAGCAATATCCGACGAGATTGTTGTGATGTTTCAGGGCGAAGTTGTGGAACAGGGTCTGAAGAGTGAAGTCCTTTCTCCACCGCATCCTGACTACACTCGGCTGCTGCTTTCTTCTGTCCCGGAAATGGATCCGGACTGGCTGACAAAAATATCAGAAGCAAGGAAAAATTAGTCGAATTCAGTCGTTCCGGCACCACCAGTCTGGGGCAAGTGTGATTGCGTTCTGGACGATTCTTTGGCTGGAAAACATAATCAGACATCGTAAAACGAAAAGCGCAGGTATTCAGCCGCCTCACGTGGCTGCATAAAAAAGCAGCAAGCTATCAAGTGTGACCTGATGGGATGGACTGCCTTCGCATTAGGTCAAGTGGCGGAATAGATTTGCGATTTACCTTCATTCCTTGGGGTTATGTGTTCTTAGGACAAATACTGACATGTTCAAAGTACAGGGACTGTTTGAGAATGCCATTAGTGGGACCGTCGACCTTGTAGAGGCGCCCATTCAAGACAGGGAGAAAGCCAATATGGAAAATGATAAAAGACTGATTAAGAAAATTTTGAAAGACAAACGGACCACGCGCCGTGAGTTTATGGGAGGCGCGCTTGCAATGGGGATGTCGGTCCCTGCAGCATCCCTTATGTGGAGCCAAGCTCATGCGGCCACGCCCAAACGCGGTGGCCATCTCAATGCGGGCCTCAACGGTTTCAATATAGTCGATTCACTTGATCCGACCACTTTTCTTTCCACGACCATGGTTATGATCAGCCGCGCATTCCGCGACAGCCTTCTAGAAGTTGGGCAGGACAATACGGCTCAACCCGGCCTGGCGGAAAGCTGGGAACCAAGCGCCGATGCCAAGACTTGGCGCTTCAAGCTTCGCAAGGGCGTAACCTTCTCTGACGGCAAATCACTTACAACTGAAGATGTAATCAACTCAATCAACGTTCACCGCGGGGATGACTCGACTTCGGGCGCAAAAGGATTGTTTTCCGGGATTACGGATGTCACTGCCGATGGCAGTGACGTGGTCGTTGTTAGCTTGGCCGACGCCAATGCCGACTTCCCATTCCTGATGACTGACTATCACATGAACATCGTACCAACCAGGGACGGTAAGGCGGACGTGCTGTCGAAGGAAGGCACCGGGCTCTATAACTTGATAGACTTTGAACCGGGCGTTGGGGCAAAATTGGAACGCAATCCAAATGCCTGGCAAAGCGAGTTTGGATTCTTCGACTCTGTCGAAATCATCACGATCCTTGATGACGCCGCGCGCGAGTCCGCGCTGATCACTCAGGCCGTTGATGTGATCAACCGGCCAGTCCAGAAGACGATCTCATTGCTCAAAAATTTACCCCATATCGACATTGTCAATGTGAAATCAAACTACGCATTCACCCATCCTATGCGGATGGACCAGGCTCCGTTTGATAACGCTGAATTCCGCCAGGCCCTCAAGCTCGCACTGCCGCGCCAAGAGTTCATTGACAAAATCCTGTATGGCTATGGTGAAATCGGCAACGATCAGCCACTGGGTCCGCTGTTCAACAATTATGACCCGAGCATCACCAGTGAATACGATCCCGACAAGGCTAAATCACTGATCAAAAAAGCAGGCCTTGAGGGCTTGGAATTCGACATTCACACCGCCGATACAGCTTATCCTGGTGCGGTCGATGCTGCGCAAATCTTCGCAGCAAGCTTCGCCGAGATTGGCGTGTCCCTAAATGTCGTGCGTGAGGCGAACGATGGCTATTGGTCAAATGTTTGGAACAAAAAGCCTTTCAGTTCGTGTAATTGGGGAGCGCGCCCCGTCGAAGACATGATCCTGTCGATCGCCTATGTCTCGGATGCTGCGTGGAATGATACAGGAATATCTATTGAGAGGGTCGACGAGCTGGTCAAGGCTGCTCGCGGTGAATTGGACACAGTCAAGCGCAAGGCGATGTATTCGGAAGTCCAGAGGCTGATTTCCACACAAGGTGGAACACTGATCCCGGCGTTTGGCGATGACCTTGCTGCGGTCAACAAGAAGATCGGTATTGGTCCAAACATCGGCGGTGGATGGGAAATGGACGGCGGGCACTTCATCAAACGTTGGTGGATGAAAGGCTAAATCTGACGGCGTCGTAAGCCTATTTGATCTCCCTCTCTAGGCTGGCAGTGAAACGGGGCACTGTATTGTGCCCCGTTTTATTCGGGACGGCTAATCGCAACGCTGAAACGCATGATTAAGACCACCTTTCGTAGGTCTCACTATGACCGCTTACAGCGCATCCCAAATACCCAAGCTAATAAAGATAAAACCGGTTTTGAACGAGGTTCATGTAGTGGCAAAGATTACCTATATCGAGCATAACGGCACCGAACATCAAATTGATGTGGCCAATGGGTTGACGGTTATGGAAGGCGCGCGCGATAAAAATATCCCCGGGATTGAAGCCGAGTGCGGCGGCGCCTGTGCCTGTTCAACCTGCCATGTCTACGTCCACCCAAACTGGGTTGATAAACTGCCGTCAATGGATGATATGGAAGAGGACATGCTGGATTTCGCCTATGAGCCAGATCCGGCGCGCTCTCGCCTGACTTGCCAGCTTGAAGTCACTGACGCCCTTAACGGGCTTGTGGTGCAGATGCCCGAAAAACAGATTTAAGCGGCGACTATATTTACTTAACTGCCACTGTTTTCCATTGCATCCAGCTCATCGATCATCGACAGGCCCTGACCCCAGAATTTTGGATTTCGGACATCCAGTTTGAATGGAGAGATCAGGTCTTTGTGGCGTTGCGAATTCCATTGCTGTACTCGTGTTCATGTTCAAAAATCATCCGAACCGCGCGGGCGCGTACCTCAGTTGAAAATCTGTTTGCTCTGTTACTTTTTTCCATAGGCTCCATCCATACTTACTTTGGAGCCTCCGGCAAACTGGGGGCGGTTCAATGCGGTCGAGCAGTTCACCGAGCGGAGTTACCCGGTCAGAGAGGTTTCGGACCGCCTCGGAGTTAGCCAGCATTCTCTTTATGCATGGAGGTGGAAGTACTCGAATGCGGCGGCCGGAGAATCTGAATGTCCGTATTCACATCGTCTGCATTAGTTTTAGTGAGTCACATAAACTGTCTATGAAAAGGCCCACACCACTTGAATTTTGTTAGCGTTTTGAATCCAATCTGTGAACCAGATCAAATGCAAAACGCTTTAGTTGCGGACATATCTGCTATTCGATGCCCGGAGATGAATTCCCGCTACTTCTTATACCCGTGACGTTGGTCAGAAAGTTCCAAAGTTGCTTAGCGGACGGCGAGAGTTGAGCGTTTGCCCTACAACACAGAAAGTATGACTTTCTTGGTGTAAGCTCGGCATTTCCAATCCTAACCAGCTTGCCTGACCGAAACTCGCTGTCGAGCAGATCCGAATAGGCAAGGAGGATGCCTTCACCCTTGATTGCCTTGCCGACCGAATGCATGTAGCTGTGACAGGCGATCGTATGCCATGATGAAGCTTTGGCAAATCTCTTTTGCTCTAGCCAGCGTTGCCAATTGATCCAATCTGGCGTGAGGATGGGAAATTCCAAAAGAGCAGGCGCGTTCTGAGCGGGTATTCCGCTGTCAAACATCGCCAGCGCCTCTGCCTTTTGGGCAATCTCTGGCGAAGCTGCGGGCATCAGTTCGCCACCCAATAGTTTGGTGGTTTCCCAGCCAGGAACATCTCCATCGCAAAACAAAACGGCAAGATCATTCTGGTCCGACAACAATTCAGCTGTGTTTTCGGTCGTCACAACATTCACATTGCACGAGCTGTCGCTCAGCGAGAATTCCCGGAGTTGCGTGTGTAGCCAGAACATCGAGCTGGTTTCATTTGCGGCGATACGAACCACAGGCTCTCCTGGTGTTTGGACCTTGGCGATTGCAAGTTTCAGGAAATCCAGCGCAATCTCAACATCCGCCGCTAACACCTTACCTGTTTCGGTAATCTGCAAGGAATTATTGTCGCGTGAAAAGAGTGGTGTTCCAAGCCAATCTTCAAAACGCTGAATGCGTTTGCTAACGGCCGCTTGGGTGACAAACAGCTCCTGGGCGGCGCTGCTCAGACTTGGGTTGTTTGCGGCCGCATGGAAAAACAGAAGGTTATCAAGCGGTGGCAGGTCTTTGCGATATTGGCTCATTCCATAAGGTTATTAGCTTTGAAGACAAATACCAGCGTTTTATTTTCTCCTGAAACACGTAAAAAAGCTTCAAGTCCACAATTTACGAGGTTTTGCGATGTCAGGCACTGATGAGCATTTGAAATCCGGCACGAGCAAGGCATGGAATTGGCATCCAGACCTGCCCGTTGCTATAACTCCGCTTTTTGCATGGCCGCCAAAGCCAGTTGCGACGCTTAAGTGGTTCGCCGACCGCTGGTTGCCTGTCACCGAATTTACGGTCTACGCGTTGATGGCTTGGGCCACCTGGGCTTGGCTGGCACCTCCACTAGAGCACATGCAGACGCTGAGTTGGGGATGGGTGTTACAGCTTTGGGCGCGCAACCTGATCATGCTGATTATTTTTGCCCAAGGTTTGCATCTGTGGCTCTATAGGTGGAAAAGACAGGGTGACGATTTCAAGTATGATCGACGCGGGCTCGCAAAGAATGCGGGCATTTTTCTGTGGAATGATCAATACTGGGACAACGTGACCTATGCGCTGCTGTCGGGCGTCACGATTTGGACTGTTTTCGATGCCATTGTCTGGATGGGGTACGCGAATGGCTGGGCACCCATGATCACCGTGCAAAGCAATCCGGTTTGGTTCTTCGCGCTATTCCTGTTGTTTCCCCTCATTCAATCATTCCATTTCTACTGGCTGCACCGTGCTTTACACGTTCCGTGGATCTACAAGCGCGTGCATTCGGTACACCACCGCAGTGTCTCAGTCGCGCCGTGGTCTGGCTTTTCCATGCATCCGATCGAGCATATTGGCTACATGAGTTTGCTCCTGATCTTTCTTGTCGTTCCCGCCCATCCGATCCATTTCATGTTTCTGGGCTATTGGCTGGTGCTGGCGACCGCCACCACTCATGCCGGCTTTGAAAACCTGGTGCTGGGAGACAAAGCGCACCTTAAGGTCGGGTCGTTCCACCACCAACTGCATCACCGGTATTTCGAATGTAACTACGGCAATGCCGAGATGCCGTGGGACAACTGGTTCGGCAGCTATCATGATGGAAGTCATGAAGCGACCGAACGCGTGCGGGAAACCAAGAAGCGTATGTATGCGAACATACAACGCGAAGGAAAAAATAATTGACACCGGGTCAAATGCTGGTGGATCGGCGCGCCTTTCCTCTACTGAAAGACAAAGTTGCTCTGGTCACCGGAGCTGGGTCCGGAATCGGGCGCGCAGGTGCGATCGCAATGGCACAGCACGGCGCAACAGTGATTGTAACTGATCTTGATTACGAGAAAGCGGCGCAAGTCTCTACTTCGATAAAAGCAGAAGGTGCTAGCGCTTATTCTGCCGCTTTGGATGTGACAGATGATAGTGCTGTGAATGCCGTAATCGACGAAACCGTCATGACACATGGTCGGTTGGATATTCTACACTCACACGCAGGATACCAAATTGAGGGCAATCTTGAGCAGGTTCCGCTGGAGGGCATGGATTTATCATGGCGTCTGAACGTACGCTCGCATTTTATTGCGGCACGTGCTGCCGTGGGGCATATGCGGGCGCTGGGAGGCGGCAGTGTTATCATCACTGCATCCAATTCTGGCGTGCAATATGACCCTGAAATGATTGCTTATGCCACGACAAAGCACGCTGTAGTGGCGATGACGCGGCAAATGGCGGCCGATTATGCGAAGCACAACATACGGTTCAACACACTTTGTCCAGGCTTCATCGACACCCCATTCAATGCCGGTTTTGAAAAGCAAATGGGAGGGCGAGAAAAACTTGAAAACTACATATCGCAGACAATCCCAATGGGCCGCTGGGGTACAACTGGCGAAGTGGCTGACTCTATCCTGTTTCTTGCCTCAGACATGTCCACATTTATGACAGGCCATGCGTTGGTGATCGACGGTGGTGAATGCATCTGACTTTAACATGTGAGGTTGAATCTGCCCCAGGGGGTGGTTAGCAAATATCCACCATAGATACTTGACACAGTGAGACACTATTTGAGCGGAAGTAGGAAACGACTTTGGTTGGAAGATGGTGTCTATGAGTTCGGCTCATTATAAAATACCCGACGACAAGCCCGAAAGGGATGGCGCCATAAAAAGGACTTGAAGATGATTGAACGTATTGAGGCCGGTGTCCGGTCTTCAAAAATTGTAAAGCATAACGGGGTTGCCTACCTCTCTGGCCAAGTAGGTGAGGGAGAAACGATCCAAGAGCAGGTTAAAATCTGCCTGGGAAAAATCGATGCTTTGTTGGAGCAGGCAGGCTCAAGTCGTGAACAGATGTTGCGTGTCACGATCTGGCTGGCAGATATGTCAGATTTTGCCGGTCTTAACGAAGTCTGGAATGCTTGGGTTCCTGAGGGTCACGCGCCAGCCCGTGCCTGCGGCGAAGCCAAGCTAGCCCGTGCAGAATTGAGGGTCGAATTTATCGTGGACGCGGCCTACGATTGATCTGTTGCGGGTTTCGGCTTCGCTCAATCGCACCGGCAACACCGTCAACCAGATTGCGCAGCGCCTGAACGAGGCGAGCGGTGTGCTGTAAGCGAAGCGCTGCGATTTTGTAGATTGGCGCACCTGTCATCAGATTGGGACCTTCTCAATCTGATGACAGGAGGTTCCGATGGTGGAACATTATGTACCCGCGCTGCGCAAGTGCTTTCTCGAAGGTGTTGTCAGACAAACTTGACGATTTCGTGGTTGATCCCTGTTTTTGGTAAATGACAACATGTTCT
>Ga0209137_1001810_pt1 | contig 19695 bp, 17 predicted proteins | sample SaaInl5LU_22_DNA_FD_184642 | JGI IMG/M metagenome (GOLD analysis project Ga0209137, IMG submission 184642) | Marine microbial communities from expanding oxygen minimum zones in the Saanich Inlet - ESP_105LU_22_DNA (SPAdes) (version 2) | ecosystem: Environmental > Aquatic > Marine > Intertidal... | reverse complement strand
TGCCAACAATGGAATTCTCACAAGTGTTCTGCGCGATAGAAAAGTTACAGGCGCACGAATCTTAGATATAAGAGGAGTCGACCCATCCGATGTGTTCGATTTGTATGCAGCAGCAACCGCTCATCTGCTCGAGGGAGGAAAGCTGGAAATGTTGGGGCCGGCTTTAACTAAGGTCAAAAATCTCAAGGTAAGCCAGCCAGCAGTTTCCGATCATGCGATTAGTGGTCACATCGTGTATGTGGACCACTTAGGTACGTGTGTGACGAATATTCCTAGGACCCTTTTAAGCGCCCATCAAAATGGTCGAAAGGCGACGGTTGAAACCGTGCGTAACCGCAGTATTCCAAAGATTTACGAGCGCCGTGCAGAGGTTCCACAAGCAGCGATTGCAGCGCATTGGGATGAGTATGGTATGCTTTGTATTGTAGTCGGTAAAAGTGGCGGAGAACACATCAAGGGCAGTAATCAGCTCCTTGGACTAAAAATTAATGATTGGGTGCGAATAGATTTGATATGATCACACGCATTGTAAAATTGGCCATAGCTCCAGGGAGCGAACAAGGAACAGAATTTGAACGCATTTTCGCAAGTTCCAAGGCTAAAATAGCGGCTCAGCCTGGATGCTTTGGAGTTAAAATGCTCCGGGGTGAAGGGCATTACTTCACCTACAGCACGTGGAATGCGGAGGCGGATTTAAACCAATACCGCAAGAGCGAATTATTTAGAGAAGTTTGGCCGCGAACCAAAGCACTCTTTTACAATAAGCCAGAGGCATGGACTCTGGAAGAATTAGCAGAAGCAACAGCATGATAGCACAACTTCAGAAAGAACTTAAAGTCTATTTTTCAGGAATTTTAGGCTATTTAATCATCGGAATCTACCTGCTGATTAATGGTTTAATGCTTTGGGTGTTTAACGGCCCATTCAACTTGCTTGATGGTGGATATGCATCTTTGACCAATTACTTCGGTCTTGCACCATGGGTATTTTTGTTCTTGATTCCAGCGGTCAGCATGCGTGTGTTTAGTGACGAGCTCAAGTCAGGCATGATGGAGTTACTGATCGTCCGTCCTTTATCCACACCATCTTTAGTGGTAGCGAAATTCTTAGGGACCTTTACAGTGGTTGTGTTGTCCATTCTACCCACGCTAATTTACCTCTACAGCATGAGTGCCTTAGGCTCTCCCGTAGGAAATTTAGATTGGGGTGCCGCTATAGGTTCGTTCATTGGGCTATTGCTTTTAGGAGCAGCATACACAGCAGTTGCTGTATTCGCGAGTGCCTTAACCACGAACAATGTTGTAGCATTCGTTTTGGGTGTAGCTTTCAACATGGCCTTGTACTTAGGTTTTGAAGCACTTGCCGATTTATATAAGTTTTCAGGTTGGGAACTTACTGTGCGCCAATTCGGTATTAACGAGCATTACATCAGCATGTCTAGAGGTGTACTCGACCTTCGTGACCTGGGTTATTTTGTTGCCTTGGTCTTCTTGTTTTTAGGGGGTACACTCGCTTTAGTGGGACGTGGTCATTTGCGCGCTCCTTGGGTTGGAGCTGGGAGATTCTTCGTTGGCGCTGCGGCAATACTTACGGCAAGCTACTTGTTTCCGGAACGCATCGATCTAACGGAGGAAAAACGCTACTCGCTGAGCGGCGGTACAGAAGAACTTCTCGATGGAATAGAGGAACCTGTTCTGATCAAGGTATATCTCGAGGGTCAATTCCCGGCTGGATTCGAGCGTTTAAAATTGGAAACCCGGTACATGCTAGAGGAGTGGAGTGCTCGCAACGGCAACGTATTCTTTGAATTTATCAATCCGAATGGTGTCGAAAAGGCGCAGGAATTCAAAAACCAATTGGCCACCAAAGGCATCAATGCAGTCCAGCTCCAGGTCGCTTCTAAGGACGGCCAAAGCGTATTGAATGTTTTTCCAGCAGCGATGATGAGCTACCGTGAAAAAGAAGAGGTCGCTATTCTACTCGAAGACGTGATGGTTTATGATCCGGCGGAACAAGTCAACATATCCATCCAGCAACTAGAGTTTAATCTGGCTCGCACCTTGAGTGCATTATTGGTCGAAGACAAGCCTAAAGTGGCTATGATTACTGGACACGGGGAGCTTACAGCGGTTCAAACAGCGGGTATCGGTATGGCTCTAAGTGAGCATTATAAAGTGGAGCGCTTCTCCATGGAAACCTATAAAGCTTTGCCAAACGGTGAGCCAGATATGGAGGATATGATTCGAAGGTTGAACACGTTTGAACTTGCAATTATTGCCAAGCCGACAAAAGCATTTAGTGAATTAGATAAATATCTTTTGGACCAATTCGCCATGGGCGGTGGTCACCTCGTGTGGTTCATTGATGGTGTACATGCAGAAATGGATAGTCTCAGTTACGGCCCTGACTTTCTTGCGTACCCAACCTACTTCGACTTGAACCTAACAGACCTACTCTTTAAATATGGAGTACGTGTCAATACGGACCTCATCCAAGATGTGCGATGTGCTGGTATCAATGATCGTCGAAGCATTAACCCATGGGTATACTTTCCGCTTTTAGGTGCTACTGAGCACCCAAGCGTACTCAATCTCAATGCGGTTAAGGGTGAATTTACCTCATCCCTAGATACCGTTGAGGCGCCGGGGATAAAGAAGCAAGTCTTGCTCCAAAGTTCCGTGAATGCGCGTCGTGTACCTGCACCACATACGGTGAGTTTAGAGACCTTATACAACAGGCCAGATCCGCGTGCCTTCCAAACGCGAGACATTACCGCGGGACTACTTTTAGAAGGAAGCTTCGAAAGTGCCTATGCAAATAGAATTGCACCTAAGACTGCTGGAGCATCATTGCCGCAGCTGAAAAGTAGCGCTGCCACTTCGATGGCGTTCTTTAGTGATGGTGATTTGATTCGCAATCAAGTGAATCTCATCAACCCAGAACTTCCACGTGGCCAGCCATTACCACTAGGTTTCGATCAATACACGAACATTCAATACGGCAACGACGATCTAGTGCTGAACCTGGTCGATTATATGCTGGACGACCGCGGCTTAATGCAAACCCGTACCCGAGATGTGAAACTTCGTATGCTTAGTGAGCATGAAGTTAAAAATCGAGCAGGGTACTGGAAAATAGTAAACGTTGCAGTTCCTGAGCTCATCTTAGCTCTTGCTGCTGCTCTATTCACCTTATTAAGAAGAAGAAAATATGCACGTTAAGTTTATACAATCCATGCTCCTTATGACAGTGGCATTTTGGTCGTTATCCTCATGCAACGAGCCGGCTCAAAGTCAAGGAATGCAGGAGCTCAAAGCACAATACGATTTTGCAGTTAAGGATACGGCTTCCATTACGAAGATTATTATTCGCGATAAGCAGCCGTCAGAGGTGATCCTCCAACGCGGTTCCAACGGATGGTTTATTGGAGATCATTTCCCGGTACGTCATGATGCGATGGAGGTCTTGCTAGAAACCGTGAGTGAAGTAATGCTCAAGAATTTTGTGGCTAAAAGTGCGGTTGAAGCGGTGAACCAGAGGATGGCTGTTTACGGTAAGTGGGTAGAGATTTACCAAGGTGAGGAACTGGTAAAAAGCTACATCGTAGGAACAGAGACCCCAGATATGCTAGGTACCTACTTTAAAATGATGGGTTCAGACCTTCCTTTTAGTGTCTATATCCAAGGGTTTAATGGATACCTGACGACGCGCTTCTTTACCGAGGAGTCTATGTGGCGTAACCGTACCATTTATGGTATAGCCGAGCCTAGAGTCGAACGACTCATTATGGATGTTCCAGGAGCTGAAGGGTTTTCTTGGAGCATAGATAAGGCGCCGGCAGACTCTCTATGGTCATTAAAGGGGAGTGACGATCAACCGGTTCCTGTCAACCCAAGAACCTTACAAGCGGTGGTCTCGAGCATACGCACTTTGAAATATGAAGGCGCTATCATTCCATCGGATAATATCTATGCGAAAAAGGATAGTATTTTTTCATCTACCCCAGCTTTTACATTGAGTGTGCAAACCAAAGAAGGCGAAACACTGAGCACGAGGGCCTTTTACAAGAAGCCAGAAGGGATTCTAATCGGTGAGGATGGCCTGCCACATCAGTGGGATCCGGATCGATTTTATGCTGAACTACCTGACGGTCGAATGGCACTGATCCAGCGTTATGCTTGGCGCAATCTGATGCGCGCTCCGTGGGAGTTCGAGTAATTGGCTCTTCAAAAAACGACATACACATGTGCTACTTATTAACACTTGTGAAAAATTAATTCGGGTAAAAAACAGACTTACAGCGTGCTACCCGAGTATATTTGTTACTTACTGAAACAACACAGGACGAATGAAATTTATTGTATCCAGCTCAAAGCTCTTGAAGCAGTTGCAACTGATCGGAGGAATCATTCAAAGCAACAACACGTTGCCGATACTCGACAACTTCCTTTTTGAACTCAAGCAAGGCGAGCTTCTTGTAAGTGCTTCTGACCTTGAAACGACGATGAGCGTAAGCTTAGAGGTAGAAACCGAAGATGTCGGTTCAGCTGCCGTTCCAGCAAAAACTTTGTTGGATACGTTAAAGACGTTTCCTGAGCAACCCTTGACGTTTACCTTCGACGAAGGTTCGCACACGATTGAATTGGCATCCGATTACGGAAAGTATTCTTTAGCATTTATCGATGGAGAAGAATTTCCAAAGTTTCCTGAGCTAGACGAAGCCTCGAAAACTGTATTGCCTGCTGAGGTATTGGTTACAGCTATCGGCAAAACGCTATTCGCTACAGGTAACGATGAACTTCGTCCAGTGATGAGCGGTGTATTCTTCCAGTTTGATACAGGAAGTCTAACATTCGTTGCCACTGATGCACACAAGCTCGTTCGATACCGCAGAACGGATCTAGGAGCAGCTTCTACCGCAGAATTTATTATGCCGAAGAAGCCATTAAACATGCTTCGTGGTTCTTTGAGTTACAACAGCTCAGAGGTAGAGGTGATATACAACAATACCAATGCACAGTTCTCGTATGATAATGTGGTCATGGTTTGTCGTTTGATTGATGGTAAGTACCCGAACTACGAAGCGGTAATCCCACAAACAAATCCAAACGTGATGATCATTGATCGTAGCGCCTTCTCTTCTTCAGTGAAGCGTGTCGCTATCTTCTCGAATAAAACGACGCACCAGATCCGTTTACGTCTCGCAGGAGCAGAAATGTCTGTTAGCGCAGAAGATCCGGACTTTAGCAATAAAGCGCACGAGCGCATTGCTTGTGATTACCAAGGCGATGATATGGAAATTGGCTTCAACAGCCGCTTTTTATTAGAGATGCTTGGTAACCTAGGGTCGGACAATGTACGTATGGAGATGAGCGCGCCGAACCGTGCGGGATTATTGATTCCAGCGGACGGAACAGATGAAGGTGAAGACCTCTTGATGTTGGTCATGCCTGTCATGCTTAATCACTAAACTAAAATCGGTAGGTAGCTCCGTAAAAGAGCGCTTAGTCGATTGAAAAGATAGAAGTGTCTATCGCCTTGGATCCAAGGTGGTAGGCACTTTTTCATTTACAGGTGCTTGTTCGATGTTTTGCACCAGTGGATAGGCCTCATTCATCTGCCACTTCCCTTGGCTCCAATAGAGTCGATCGTAGGAAAAGTCCGGGCCATATGCGAACCAACGCCCGACCAATTCTGGTTTCGACGGAGCTAAATGATCGCAAATGATTCCTCGATGTTTCTTGTCCCAGCGAACGGCAGTGCTGAGCTGGCTGTTGTATCTGAATTGGAGACGGTATGGACGCTTTGCATAACGTTCATCACCATTTGAACGAATATTGAATACACGAGCTCCAAAATGCATTCTTTCACGTCTGGATCCTAAGCTTATCGCATCTACATATTTTGTGTGGTAGGATAGCCCCGGGCGAAAAGTGAGTAGGGTATAGATCTTTTCCCCTTTGTGTCTCGTGGTAATGATGTCAAAGCATATTGAACCTACCCACTCACCACCTTTTAGCCAGCGGTAGGGAGTGTCTTCTGGAGTTCCATAATCCTCCAAGACCATACGTTTAGCTCCTTTCCACTTAGGGTTCCAAATAAATCCATGAAAGTGAAAGCCGCCGCGCTCTTTAGGCACGGCCCAAGTATAAAGCGCGAAGCTTTGATCATTAGGCAGCTGAACGCTTAGGTTACGAACGCTCGACAGGGTTTTGCCATAATTTTCTTCAAGCGCAATAAAAGACCACAAGCTGTCTGCAAAAACTTCTGCTAGTGAGTCTCGTTTCCCGCTGTTTTCCGGAGCAAGATATGCTTCCCCTAGTCGTGCTAAAGACGATTCAGTCGGTTGCGCAAAAAGAGAAAAGGTTAGGAAGAAAAAGAATAGAGTACTTCGCATGGAATTTAGTCTTCCAAGTGCATGAAGTCCTTTTTAGCTAAGAGTTGCTCTTCAGTTTCAACATGGTCCTCATCAGGTACACAGCAGTCCACTGGACAAACTTCCGCACATTGAGGTTCTTCATGGAACCCTATACACTCGGTACACTTGTCGGTTACGATATAATAAACGTCATAATCGACAGGTTCTTGTGCTTCGTCAGCGTCATATTCATTGCCGTTTGGGGTAATGATCTTACCGCTGAGGTCAGTTCCTTCATTGAAACGCCACTCTAAGGCGCCTTCGTATATAGCGTTGTTGGGGCACTCCGGCTCGCAGGCGCCACAATTAATGCATTCATCGGTGATTTTGATAGCCATGTACCTTCGGTGTTTTAGCTTTGCAAATGATAACACAAAGGTAGTGCCAATGTTTTTTTCCGACGATAGGATTAGTGCAGTTTCGCAAATAGGCGAGTTTTTAAGAGCGTTTAGCGCTCAACAGCCCGTGAAGGAAGCATGGAAGGATATCGCTGAGGAACTCGAGGCGGCAATTATAAGGTCCTTCCGTCACAACGGTTGGTTTACGGAGGAAAACGTTCGTTTTGCGCTGAAAAGTTGGAGTGATGTTCTCACCAGAGAGCAGCTTGAAGCTTGGCGAGACCGCGAGGGTGGAAGCGCTTCTTGCAGCCGTCAACGTGTGGGTATCGTAATGGCGGGCAATATTCCATTAGTCGGAATGCACGATTTTCTAAGTGTATTTTTAAGTGGCCACATGGCACTGGTTAAACTCAGCTCTGACGATCAGTACCTATTACCAGTACTTTCAAAAATCATTGTTCGCGAAGACCCGTTGTTTGAAGGCGACTGGATGTTTGTTGAACAGCTTAATGATATGGGGGCCGTTATCGCCACAGGTAGCGACAATACCTCACGCTACTTCGAGTATTACTTTGGAAAATACCCGAACATCATACGCAAAAACCGTACGTCGGTAGCTGTGATTACGGGCGACGAGTCTGATGAAGAACTTCAGGCATTAGGTGAAGATATTTTCCGCTATTTTGGAATGGGCTGCCGCAATGTAAGTCATTTACTTTTGCCTGAAGGATATGACATTCAGCGCGTATTTGCGAATATCGTGGACTGGGGCGATGTAGTAAACAACAATAAATATGGCAACAACTATGAATACTACCGTGCCTTATTCTTGTTGAATCAAGATGACTTTTTAGAGAATGGATTCTTGATTGTTCGAGAGAATGAAGTGCTTCATACACCAGTCGCAATTTTGCACCACAGTACGTATAAAACGGCTGGAGCCCAGGATCGATTATCTGCATGGGAAGGCCAAGTCCAATGTGTGGTAGGTCGTGATTATTTGCCGTTTGGTAAGGCACAGCGCCCTGAGTTGTGGGACTATGCCGATGGCGTGAATACGATGGAGTTCCTCAAAGGGTTATAAGGCGGTTACTTTCCTTCGAGTGCACCTATAGTTGCCGGTGATGGGCGAGGAGTTCCCTCGATATCTTTGGCGGGTGTAAGCGGGGTTGAGATGGCTTGCCCTAGGAGAGGAGAAGCTGAATCTGGTTTAAACGACCATTGTTCTGATGGGATGAGTTCACTTTCTGTGAAAGTCCAATTCAGATTAAACTCACAATTCTTAAAGAGCCCACTATCACTTAGGTCATAATGGCCCAATTCTGGATTTGGCTCAATCTTCATTGCATTTCGCTCGAACTTCACGTCAAAAATTCCTGAGCTCTCAATGCCGAGTGCTACCTCATTTGGAAGGGTACCTCCGATAAAGGAATTGGTGAAATGTGCTGTAAGAGCGCGATTGTATCTCGTGCTTGTTGCGTCTTCGAAAAAATTGACCAAACCCACTGCGGTACCTCCACGTGAGGAAAAGCCCCAAGAATTTAAAAAAGTACTGTGATCGAATTGGTAGTTTCCTCCCAGCCCATAAAGTCCATAGACGCCGCTTGGTCCGATGGCGACGTTTGTTCCACGAATGTTTGCAAACCCACCGTATAGCGAAACGCGTGAGTTGTGTGTGATTAGTACATTGTGTAATTCAAGATTTGGCGTACTGCCCCAAGCACTGTCCACTCGCACGGCAGTCGTAGCATTTTTAATAAGTACGTTATTAAGCTGCACGCTAGTTTGCGCTCCGCTCATAATAAATATACCTCCGAGTAATCCACCCCATTGGCCCGGCACCCATTCATAAGACGGCTCTAGGCGGTCACCTTGGAATACCACAGGATTTGACATATCGCCAATTTCTTGAGGATCGACTGATAATTGGCCATCACGATACACCCAAAGTCCACTTCCCGCGTGAAAATGAACTTGTGTCCCAGGATCAATCGTGAGACTTTGAGCACTATCAATCACCGCATAGCCATAGACCACATGTGGTTTACTATGGTCCCAATGTGCATTTTCCTCCAAAACAGAATACGCCAATTTCAACGGCGGCAGGGGCTCGGGTCGTGCGATAGTCAACACATTTGTAGGGAAGTGATAAATCGCATCCCACACCGCTGTGACCAGCAATACCTTCTGTCGAACCGACCCATTCTCAAAAAATATGCTGTCTTCATAGACCAATTCAGTAAGACCAGCAGCATCAGGGCTGATCTCCAGAAACACATAGGCGCTATCTCCTGCAAGAATTTCAACATCCTCTACGGTCCGACCACTCACGCCATCAACATTCATTCTATAAAAGCTCTCCTCACCTCGAGATAGGTAGACGCGATCGATGGTCATATCTTCTGTCGAAGTATTGTACACTTTTAATGTGCGTGTAGAACTCCCAACTCCTGAAAACACAGTATCCAGGTAAATAGTATCACTAGAAAAGCCTAAATTCACATTAGTTCCAGGAAAAGTGGTCGTTCTGCGACACCCGCCGCCAGAGAGTACCAGAACTAACAATGTAATAAAGTAGAGTACATTTCGCATTGAAGCGAAGCTACACCACTATTTTTTCTCGGGCAATGAACTTAACTAGAAACATTTATTGTATATTTGCCGACTAATTAAGAAAAGGGGCTTGGGCCAAAACTCAAGCTATTTAATACAAGAAAGAAAATGAAAAACGGAATCCACCCAGAAAATTACCGTCTTTGTGTCTTCAAAGACATGGGAACAGGCGATCAGTTCATCACTAAGTCATGTGCTGATGCAAAAGACACTATCGAAGTAGAAGGTGTTGAGTACCCACTTATCAAAATGGAAATCTCTTCTTACTCTCACCCGTTCTACACTGGTAAGGTAAAGCTTGTAGATACCGCTGGTCGTGTCGACAAATTCCGCACACGTTACGGAAAGAAATAATAAGCCGATCTACGGTTTTCAAATACAAGGCCCGCTCGTTAGAGCGGGTCTTTTTTTTGCCCTAAATTCGGGGTAACAAACAATCCAAACACAACCCAAGAGCTATGCGTATATCTTTAGTCGATGGTCCTTCACGCAATCATTTGTTGCCATTAACCTTCACTCGTCCAGTTGCAGCATTGCGATGCGGTATATTAACGATAGAGGAAAAGTATAGTAAACGCGGTCATCAGACAGGCTTTGCAACCGAATCGTATCTCCAACAAAAATTTCCAGAGGTACAGGACGCTGAGGTTAGCGTGTTGGGTGGAGTATGTCCTACTGAAGGGTTTTTAGAGGCGTTAGCTGCGTTGAAAACTGGTGAAGGTCTGTACCTAGATGATCAGCTAATTGCAGTCTCTGGTGCTGATTTTAATGCAACTATAACTAAGTCAGTTGTATTCAATGAGTCCTTACTTATCATCGAGCGCCCCTGGGATCTTTGGACAAAGAATGCAGAGGCGATGGAAGCAGACTTCAACCTTCTGACCGAAGGTAGAGACAGTGCCCCAGTCGACCCGAGCTGCACCGTGATTGGTGATCGTATATTCTTAGAGGAAGGTGCAAAGGCAACGGCAAGTATTCTCAATACTACATCGGGTCCGATTTATCTAGCTGCTCATGCAGAAATCATGGAAGGTTGTGTGGTGCGAGGAGGTTTGGCCTTGGGCGATCACTCCGCATTAAAATTAGCGACGAAGATTTATGGTGCAACCACGCTGGGTCCACATTGTAAAGTAGGTGGCGAGGTAAATAATTCTGTCTTGCAAGGGTATTCGAATAAGGGACACGACGGATTCCTTGGAAATAGTGCATTGGGTGAGTGGTGTAACCTTGGGGCGGATACGAATAATTCTAATCTCAAGAACAACTATGACGCAGTTAAAGCGTGGTCATATGTGGACAAACGCTTTGCTCTAACGGGGCAGCAGTTTTGCGGACTCATTATGGGGGATCACAGTAAAAGTGGAATTAACACCATGTTCAATACGGGAACTGTTGTCGGTGTGAGCGCGAATATTTATGGTGCAGGTTTCCCTAGAAACTTTATCGCGAGTTTTACTTGGGGTGGACCGCAGGGCACCACGAACTACCGTTTAGATAAAGCTTTAGATACTGCAGATCGAATGATGAAGCGACGTGGGCTAGAGGTAGAAGGTGCAGAAAAAGCCATCCTCGAGCACGTACATCAAATCACTGAAGAATTTCGCCGTTAGAGCGCCTTTAGAGCTGATATAGTTGCTTTAGGATCATCACTCTTAAAAACGAAAGAGCCTGCAACGAGTGCATCTGCACCGGCTGCAAGTAGACGCGCACCTGTTTCTAAGTTTACTCCTCCATCAATCTCAATGAGCGCTTTGGAACCCGTTCTGTCGATTAGCTCGCGAGCCTGTGCTGTCTTCTTGATCGTATTTTCGATAAACTTCTGACCACCGAAACCAGGGTTTACACTCATTAAAAGTACTTCATCAAGATCAGTAATAATGTCTTCAAGCACGCTCACAGGAGTATGAGGATTAAGTGCTACACCTGCCTTCATACCGGCATTATGAATTTCCTGAATGGTACGATGTAAATGAGTACACGCCTCTTGATGTACTGTTAATATATCTGCACCACATTCCTTGAAGGTTTGAATGTATCGTTCAGGTTGAACAATCATTAAGTGAACATCCATGATCTTATCACAGTTGTCTGCCATCGTCTTAACTACGGGCATGCCATAGCTAATATTCGGAACGAATACACCGTCCATTACATCAATGTGAAACCAGTCTGCTTCACTTTCGTTGACCATTTGACAGTCGCGTTGAAGATTGCCGAAGTCAGCTGCTAGGAGAGAAGGTGAGATGATAGGTGATGCCATTACAGTTGATTTAGATTCTCTGTAAAAATAAAGCACCTCAGCCGTTGTGGTGAGGTGCTTTTAATAAAATTTCTACTAAGGTTATTAACCCAGGTAGGTCTTCAAGATTTTACTACGCGAAGTGTGCTTCATTCTACGAATTGCTTTCTCTTTAATCTGGCGAACGCGCTCTCTTGTCAAATCGAATTTTTCACCGATTTCTTCCAGAGTCATGGGGTGTTGACCACCAAGACCAAAGTACAAGCGAATCACATCACCTTCACGTGGAGTAAGCGTGGCGAGAGATCTTTCAATCTCTGTACGTAAAGAGTCCATCATTAAGTCCTCATCTGGATTTGGACTGTCGGATGAGTTCAATACATCGTAAAGATTGCTGTCTTCTCCTTCAACAAGTGGAGCATCCATACTTACGTGACGTCCGGAGTTTCTCATGCTTTCCTTGACGTCGCTTTCGCTCATTTCAAGGTGCTTAGAAATTTCAGCGGCACTTGGAGGGCGCTCATTTTCTTGTTCTAGGTAGGCGTATGCCTTGTTGATTTTATTGATCGAACCGATCTTATTCAACGGCAAGCGTACAATACGGCTTTGCTCTGCAAGTGCCTGAAGGATACTTTGACGAATCCACCAAACCGCATACGAGATGAACTTAAAACCACGAGTTTCGTCGAAACGTTGCGCAGCCTTAATCAAACCTAAGTTACCTTCATTGATCAAATCAGGAAGGGTCAATCCTTGGTTTTGGTATTGCTTAGCAACAGATACAACGAAACGGAGGTTGGCTTTAGTCAACTTCTCCAGTGCAATTTGATCACCTGCTTTAATACGCTGTGCCAATTCTACTTCTTCCTCAGCAGTGATGAGTTCCACCTTACCGATTTCTTGTAGATACTTGTCCAGCGAAGCAGTTTCGCGGTTCGTTACCTGTTTAGTGATTTTTAACTGTCTCATGGGCAGAGATTCTTTAATTCAAAGGTGAAGAAAGGGAGCCTCATCCATTTGGACAAAGCACCCTTTTTTACCTAACATTCTTTTTCGACTAGGGTTCTATTCGCCGTCCTTTTCAGGTTTTGGCAAAAGTACTTTTCTCGATAGTTTCATCTTACCCGCTTTGTCAACCTCTAGAAGTTTTACGCGAACTTTATCGCCTTCCTTGAGTACATCCTCAACGTTCTTGATGCGTGTCCAATCGATTTCAGAAATGTGCAGCAAACCTTGTGTTTTTGGAGCAATCTCAACGAATGCGCCATAGGTTTGTACACCGCGTACGATACCTTCGTAAGTAGCACCTACTTCTGGTTCGAATGCGATAGCACGAATCATTTCTAGAGCAGCATTCATCTTCTCAGCATCCTTACCAGAGATTTCGATGTGACCACGCTCATCGATTTCCTCGATAGTAACAGTCGTTCCAGTATCCGCTTGGATTCCTTGGATGTTTTTACCTCCAGGTCCAATAATTGGTCCAATGAATTCCTTCTTAACAGTCAACTTAATGATCTTAGGCGCATTAGGCTTAAGTTCAGTACGTGACTCAGGCATTGTTTTTAGAATCTCATTCAGGATATGCAAACGACCTTCCTTGCTCTGCTTTAACGCTTGAACAAGAATTTCATAGCTCAAACCTTTGATCTTAATATCCATTTGACAGGCAGTAATACCCTTTTCGGTACCTGTTACTTTAAAGTCCATGTCTCCCAAGTGATCTTCATCGCCTAAGATATCGGTCAATACAGCAAACTTTTCGCCATCAGAAATTAATCCCATAGCAATACCACTTACAGGACGAACGAGCTTCACACCTGCATCCATCATAGCTAGTGTACCAGCACAAACTGTCGCCATTGAAGACGAACCGTTAGACTCTAGGATATCACTTACTACACGGATAGTGTAAGGGTTCTCAGGATCAACCATTTTGTACAAAGCACGTTGTGCTAAGTTACCGTGACCGACCTCTCTACGGCTTACACCGCGAATAGGACGTGCTTCACCAGTTGAGAAAGGAGGGAAGTTGTAGTGCAAGTAGAATTTCTCTTCACCAGTGAAGGTAGCATCATCGATTCTGTTTGCATCCATAGTCGTACCCAAGGTAACTGTAGTTAAACTCTGAGTTTCCCCACGAGTAAACACAGCTGAACCGTGCGCACCTGGTAAGTAATCGACTTCTGACCAGATAGGACGTACTTGATCCGTAGCTCTACCGTCTAAGCGCTGTCCATCGTTTAGTACCATAGCACGCATGGCTTTGTACTCTACATCATGGAAATAACTCTTCGCAAAACCTGTGTTTTCGTCTCTCCAAGCCTCATCCTTACCTTCGAGGTATTCTTTCAAGATAGCCTTAAAGCTAGCAGAACGCTCGTGCTTTGGTAAGCCACTTTTCGCAACTTCGTATACTTTATCATAAGTCGCAGCCATAACGTCTTCACGAACTTCGTCGCTATGTACTTCGTGGCTGTACTCACGTTTAGTTTGAGCTTTCTCTACTTGAGAAGCTAAACGAGTCTGTGCTTCAATCTGGACTTTGATGGCGTCATGTGCAAATTTGATTGCATCTACCATCTCTTCTTCAGAGATTTCTTTCATCTCACCTTCAACCATTACGACGCTGTCCATAGACGCACCGATAACCATATCCAACTCCATATCTTCGAGTTGTGCAGGGCTAGGGTTGATGATGTGTTCTCCGTTGATACGTCCTACGCGAACTTCCGAAATAGGACCATCGAAAGGCAAGTCACTAACAGCGATTGCAGCAGAAGCAGCAAGACCAGTCAATGAAGTCGCTTCAACGTTTTCGTCGTAAGAGATCATCTGGATCATGAGTTGGATCTCAGCGTGGTAATCCTTTGGGAACAAAGGACGCAATACGCGGTCAATCAAACGCATGGTTAAAATTTCATTGTCCGATGGACGACCCTCACGTTTGAGGAAGCCTCCAGGAACACGGCCGTTCGCCGCAAACTTTTCACGGTAATCTACCGTAAGCGGAAGAAAGTCAACACCGTCTTTCGCTTCTTTGCTAGACACGACAGTGGCTAACAGCATAGTTCCACCACACTTTACAACGACAGATCCATCAGCTTGTTTTGCGAGTTTACCCGTTTCAAGCGTGATTTCTCTTCCGTCTGGAAGTGTGATAGTTTCAATAATTGCTTTAGGAATCATATATAGTGTAAATAGATACTTTTTTATACGCAAAAAGGCAATTGTAAAAATTGCCTTTCTGGTATTCGATAGGATGATATTATTTTCTCAATCCTAGTTTTTCGATGATGGCACGGTAACGTGCGATATCTGTTTTCTTCAAGTAGTTAAGAAGTTTTCTTCTCTTTCCTACTAGAGCGATCAACGAACGCTCTGTGTTGTGATCTTTTCTGTTTTGCTTCAAGTGACCGGTCAAGTGGTTGATACGGAAACTGAATAATGCGATCTGCCCTTCTGCAGATCCTGTGTCTGTTGGAGAAGCTCCGTACTCAGCGAAGATCTCTGCCTTTTTCTCTTTAGATAAATACATATCAAAATCGTATTTAGATGTTTGTAATGCTTGAAGCTGCAAAGATAGATAATTATCCTGCAACTGCGAACTGTTTGTCTTATTTATCTGTCCAGTACACTTTTGTGCCAATTTCCAGACCCATACTTGCGGCTGTGCCACCTAGTACTTCGAGAACATAAGCTGCAGGTGCTGTACTAGGTAGACTTACTGTCGAGAGTGGCTTTGCATTTTCCTGCATACTCACTATCACCCCATCCGCATCGAGGTAAATGATATCGAGTGAAACCAGTGTATTCTTCATCCAAAAACTACGCGGTTGTGCTCCGCCGGGCATGAAAAAGAGCATGGCCATATCTTTAGCTACGCTTCGGCGGTACATCATGCCAATTTCTATAGACTCCGAAGTAGTCGCGTATTCGGTTCTAAAGGTTGCTACCGTATCAGATTCATTCACTGCCCAAACCGTACCATCCATTCTGAAAGGAGGCTCGTATTGTTTTTGAGGTTGCTGAACTTTTGGAGCTGTATTCTTTCCAAATTTTTCAAAACTTCCAAAGAGGGAAGGGATAATGAAGGCAGCAAGTCCTAGACCCACGATCCAGACTGCGTATTTTCTCATTGCATTCATGAGCGTTGTGATTTAGAGTTTGCCGTGAAGACAAAGTAGAGGCCAATGCCAACAAGTGGTATACTTAATAATTGGCCCATGTTATAAGACATTCCTTGCTCAAAAGAGACTTGTATTTCCTTGTAATACTCGATGAAGAACCTAAAACCAAAGGTTCCGATGAGGTAGAGTCCAAAGAGTAATCCTGGCTTGTCTCCTGCGCGGCGGCGTAAATATGCGAAGGCAAGAATCAGAAAGAGCATCCAATACCCGACGGCTTCGAACAATTGAGTAGGGTAGCGCGGCACTCCTAAAAGCGTAACCTCCGCGTAAGGTCCCTTCTCGTCCGTGTAGACTGTAGATTCATTTCCCTCAATAAATAAGACATTTTTACGGTCCGCACGTTGTGTGCTTAGAATTTGAGGAAGATAGTTGTCGGTGTAGGTTTTGATTTGTGCTTCACTTAATTGGTTAAAGCGCAATAGGGCTTTTATTTCAGGAAGCTTTAGCGAGTCTGTAGCTACGGTCGTTCCGGTAGGTGTGAATTCAATCTCGGAGAGATTACCTGCAAATCCACGAGTGATGCTGCCTCTTGCGTCTTCTAGAAATACCGTTTCAACTGCACTATTTGCGGGAGCGCCATAAATCTCAGAATTGAACCAGTTCCCCATGCGAATGAAGCCGGCAGCTAAGGCCACAACAATCACGATGCGATCTAAAGTCCAAAGTGGGTGCTTTTTGGCGATTTTTAACGACCAGTATAGCATGGCAGCGGTAATCGCTATTGCGGCACCATGAGAGGCTAGACCACCTTTCCAAACCATGAAGATTTCGCCGAGGTTGTTTTTGTAATACCCCCAATCGTAAAAAAATACATGGCCTAATCGGGCACCGACAATGGTAGCACCAATCATCCAGTAAACAAGGGAGTCCATGAGCTTTGGGTTTACATTCTCACGTTTGAAGACATACTGCATTCCGTACTGACCGAGAATGAAACTAATGATGAACATTAGGGAATAGAAGCGCAATTGAAACCCTGCGATTGGGATGTGGTTAGGGAAATCCCAGAAAATAGTAGCGAGCATAGGTTTATTCTTTCCAGTCTACGATGAAGAGGTTTGTTGCGCGTCCTCCACCGTTGTTCCTATTAGAAGCAAAGATCAATTTCTTACCATCAGGCGAGAACATTGGGAAGGAGTCAAAAGCAGTATCAAAAGAAATTTGTTTTAGTCCTGTACCATCTGTGTTGATCATAAATAAGTTGAATGGGAACCCTCGTTCACTGTGGTGGTTCGATGAGAAAACAATCTTATCGCCACTCGGGTGATAGAATGGTGCCCAGTTCGCTTGACCGAGGTGCGTTACCTGAGTCAACTCTGAACCGTCTATATTACAGGTGTAGAGCTCCATATCTGTTGGCTCGACTAGACCATCGGCGAGTAAATCTTTGTATTTCTTAATCTCCTCCTCGGTTTTTGGACGTGAACTTCTAAAGACCAATTTTTTCGAGTCAGGACTAAAGAAAGCTCCTCCGTCATAGCCTAGGCCGCTAGTAACTTGGACAATATTCTCACCGTTAATGTCGCATACATACAATTCCAAATCTCCGCTTCGGGTAGAAGTGAAGACAATTTTCTCTCCATCAGGACTAACTGTAGCTTCAGCATCATAACCTGGACCGCTGATCAAGGTGTCTATTAGATTCCCATCAAGGTCACTTACATAGATATCGAAGTCCTTGTAAATGGGCCAAACATAAGCTCCGCCTTCTCCACGTTCCGGAACGGCAGGACAAGCAGAGTCACCAGTAAAAGTACTTGCATAAAGTATTGTTGTGTCACCTGGCATGAAGTAGGCACAAGTAGTGCGACCTAAACCGTTCGAAATACGAGTAGGTGCCTCCTCAAGAATGGTGTCGGTGTCCCAATTAAAAGCATAAATCTGGTCACATTCATTACCCCACTTTTCTGCATTGCTTTGGAAGGTCAACATACTCCCGTCGAAACTGAAATATGCTTCGGCATTATCGCCACCATCGGTGAGTTGACGCATGCCATAGAAGTGCTCCTCTCCATCGTAATTGAGTTCGCTTACCCAAGTAGCGCCGCTTGCGCCATCTGCCTCTGCTTCGGAGGATCCGCTTTGACATGATACGGCGGCAATCGCTGCTAGAAATAGGATCTTTTTCATCTCTTTATTTGATCTTTTTATTTTTCAATTCTTGTTCTAATTCACTTCCGGGAACTGGATCCCATCCATGGCCACCCCAGGGATGGCAACTTGATATCCGTTTGACGCTTAGCCAAAATCCTTTAAACGGGCCATGTAGTTTCACGGCCTCACTTGCATAACTACTGCAGGTTGGTTGGTAACGACACGCTGGGCCAAGCAAAGGCGAAATAATCTTCCGGTACAACCATATGATTAAAAGCAGAGGTGCTCCTAGGATGTATTTGATGAGCTTTGGCATGACCTGCTTCACTGTGAGTGTTATATGCTGTAGCTCGTTCCCTCTGCTCCATCTTTAAGCTGAATACCAGCTTCGGCGAGTTGGTCACGAATCAAGTCTGCTGTACTCCAATCTTTATTCGTTCGAGCGCTAGCACGTAGTTCAATGATCAGGTCCATCGCTTTGTCAAGGGCCTCTTTATGAGCGCCTCCACTAGTAGTGCTTTGTAGTCCTAGAACATCAAAAGTAAATGCATGCATTTTCTCACGGAACAACTCCAGCCCCTTCTTACTAAGGGCAATTTTGCCTTCAGAACCATTGATCAACTTTACACCTTCGTATAAATGAGCAATCATGATAGGCGAGTTAAAGTTATCGCTTAACGCGGTATAACATTTGTCAACCCATGCTTGAACATCGAATTGGTCGCCTTCAGAAGGTTGCAATCCGTCCAATTTTGCGATCGCCGCCATCAAGCGGTCATGTCCTTTTTCAGCGGCTAATAATGCATCATTACTAAAATCAAGGACACTACTGTAATGGGCTTGCATCATGAAAAAGCGTACCACAGAAGGAGAAAATCCTTTTACTAGTAATGGATTATCACCACTAAATAATTCGCCAGGTAAAATGGTGTTCCCTGTGCTTTTGCTCATTCGCTTTCCGTTGAGGGTAAGCATATTCGCATGCAACCAGTATTTAGCCCCTTTATGATTTGTACAGGCAGTATTCTGTGCGATTTCACATTCGTGGTGAGGGAATTTTAAATCCATGCCACCTCCATGAATATCGAACTCATCCCCTAGATACTTCGTACTCATTGCAGAACACTCCAGGTGCCATCCAGGGAAACCAACGCTCCACGGCGAAGGCCAGCGCATTATGTGGCTGGGTGAAGCCTTTTTCCAAAGTGCGAAATCAGCTGGGTTACGCTTTTCTTCTTGACCATCTAGTGCTCTTGAACCGGCTTGTAGCTCGTCCATCTTGCGTCCAGACAGAATTCCATAATCTCCACCTTCTTTGTTGTAGGTGTCGACATCAAAATAAACACTGCCATTACTTTCGTAGGCCCATCCTTTATCGATGATGGTTTGAACCATTTCTATCTGCTCAACGATATGTCCTGTCGCTGTAGGTTCGATGGATGGAGGGTATGCATTCAAACGTTCCATAACCTTGTGGAAGTCCACTGTGTATCGTTGAACGATTTCCATAGGTTCGAGCTGTTCTACGCGAGCTTTCTTGGCAATTTTGTCTTCTCCTTCATCAGCGTCATTTTCTAAATGACCGGCATCTGTAATATTCCGTACATAGCGGACGGCATATCCCAAATGTTTGAAGTAGCGGAACATGAAGTCAAACGATGTGAACGTTCTCGCATTCCCAAGATGTACATCACTGTATACCGTAGGTCCACAGACATACATGCCTACTCGCCCTTCACTAACAGGTGTAAAGGTTTCTTTTTCGCCGGTAAGCGTGTTCTCTACTGAAATGGGGTATTTGCG